>ERZ1370068.4803-contig-386_pt1 | contig 15629 bp, 19 predicted proteins | sample MGYA00561227_ERZ1370068 | MGnify/ENA primary metagenome ERZ1370068 (study PRJEB38410, sample SAMEA6850437) | metagenome | study: Metagenomic assessment of the ecological functions of the soil: analysis of the soil microbiota associated with the...
CGCCGGAGGCGCAGACGGTTATTGCCGCGCACAGCCCGCCATGCCCGCGCCATGATCGTGCGATAGGAGGGCAAGCCATGGACCAGATCGAACGGCTGCGGGACATGATCGGTTCGGCCCGGCGCGATCGTGGCCTCTCACCGGCGCCGGCATCTCGACCGAGTCGGGCATCCCCGACTTCCGTTCGCCGGGCGGCATCTGGACCAAGTACCAGCCGATCTACTTCGACGATTTCATGTCGTCGGAAGAAATGCGCCGCGAATCCTGGCGACGCAAGTTCGCGACCGACGAGACCATGAAGAAGGCCGAGCCCAACGCCGGGCCATCGCGCTCTTGCCAAGCTGATCGAGCACGGCAAGATGACGGCGATCATCACCCAGAACATCGACGGCCTGCACCAGCGCTCCGGGCGTGCCCGGCAGCGAGGTGATCGAGCTGCACGGCAACTCGACCTACGCCAGCTGCCTCGATTGCGGCCACCGCCACGAGCTCGAGCCGGATCAGGAAGGCCTTCCTTGGCGGCGGCGAAGCTGCGCCCGATCTGCGTTAAGTGCGACGGCATCGTGAAGACGGCGACGATCTCGTTCGGCCAGGCGATGCCGGAGATCCAGATGCGCGCGCGCCCAGGACGAGACGCATGGCCTGCGACCTGTTCATCGTGCTCGGCAGCTCGCTCGTGGTCTATCCGGCGGCGGGATTCCCGCGCGTCGCCAAACGGAAGGGCGCGAAGCTGGTGATCGTGAATCGAGACCCGACCGACCAGGACGACGATGCCGATCTGGTGATGCATGACGAGATCGGGCCAACCATGAGGCCGGGTCGTGGGCGTCCAACTGAGGCGGCGATATTGCGGCTGGCCGGCGTGCGTGTAATCGCCGTCGGGGCAGGAAGGCGGCAAGATGATCACGCGCAGGTCGGCCATCGCCGGTGCGCTGGGGAGCGCGGCAGTCGCTGCGGGGACCGCGCGGCGCAGGACATCACCTTCTTCCGCATCCTGACGGGCGGCACGGTCGGCACTTATTTCCCGATCGGCGGGCTGATCGCCAACGCCATCTCCAACCCGCCCGGCTCGCGGCCGTGCGACGACGGGGCTCGTGCGGCGTGCCGGGCCTGGTGGCGACGTCGGTGGCGTCCAACGGATCGGTGGCCAACGCCGCGCGCCATCGGCGCCGGCGACGGCGCAGTCCGGCTTCGTGCAGTCGGACGTGGCATTCTGGGCCTATAGCGGCACCGGCATCTACCAGGGCCGGCCCAAGATCGATGTCCTGCGCGCCATCGCCAACCTCTATCCGGAAAGCGTGCAGCTCGTGGTGCGCAAGGGTCTCGGGCATCAAGTCGGTCGCCGACCTGCGCGGCAGCGCGTGTCGCTCGACGAGCCGGGTTCCGGCACGCTGGTCGACGCGCGGCTGGTCCTCGCCGCCTACGGGCTGAGCGAGAAGGACCTCAAGGCGCAGTACCTTCCGCGCCCAGCAGGTCGCCGACAAGCTGAAGGGAGGGCGCGATCGACGCCTTCTTCAGCGTCAGCGGCTGGCCACAGAGCGCGGTCGCCGACCTCGCGGCCACGATCGGCATCGAGCCTCGTGCCGATCGCCGGCCCCGAAGCCGAGAAGCTGATCCCAGCAATTCAGCTTCTTCAGCGCCGAGAGATTCCCGACGACGCCTACAAGGGTGTCGCCGGCGTGAAGACCGTCGAGCGTCCACGCCCTCTGGGTGACGTCGAGCAAGCAAGTCGGACGAGCTGATCTACAAGGTCGACCGCGGCGTTGTGGAACCCGGCGACGCGCAAGCTGCTCGACTCGGGCCACGCCAAGGGCCGCGCCATCCGGCTCGAGACGGCGACCAGCGGGCTGGGCATCCCGCTGCATGCCGGCGCGGAAAGGTTCTACAAGGAACAAGGCCTGATCAAGTAGAGGCGGAAGGATGCGGCTGAAGGGCAAGATATGCGTCGTCACGGCGGCGGGGCAGGGGATCGGCGCGGCCACGGCACGCGCCTTCGCGCGCGAGGGCGCGACGTGTCTGGGCGACCGATATCGACGCCGGCAAGCTCGCAGGCGCTGGCGGCGTCGAGCCGGCCTCCAGACACGCACGCTCGACGTGCTCGACAAGGCGCGCGATCGGCACGCTGGCCGGAGGAAGTCGGGCGCGGCCGACGTGCTGTTCAATTGCGCCGGCTTCGTCCATCACGGCACGGTGCTCGACGCCACCGACGAGCAGTGGCGGTTCGCCTTCGATCTCAACGTGCGCAGCATGTTCTGGACGATCCAGGCCTTCCTGCCCGGCATGCTGCAGAAGGGCGGCGGCTCGATCGTCAACATGTCGTCGGCCGCCTCGTCGGTGAAAGGCGCGGCGCTGCGCTTCGTCTACGGCACGACCAAGGCCGCGGTCATCGGCCTCACCAAGTCGGTCGCGGTCGACTATGTCGGCAAGGGCATCCGCTGCAACGCGATCTGTCCCGGCACGGTGCAGACGCCGTCGCTCGACGAGCGCATCTGCGGGCTGGGCGGCGGCGCCGACGCCCGCCAGTTCTTCCTGCAGCGCCAGCCGACCGGCCGCTTCGGCTCGGCCGACGAGATCGCCGCCCTCGCGGTCTACCTCGGCGAGCGACGAGATCGGCTTTCACCACCGGAACGGTGAACGTGATCGACGGCGGCTGGAGCGTCTGACGGTGGACATCGCCGCCATCGCCGCGCTCGCGCCGGTCGTGCCGGTGCTGACGGTCGAGCGGCCGGCCGACGCCGTGCCGCTGGCCCGGGCCCTGGTCAAAGGCGGCCTGCCGGTGCTGGAGATCGACGCTTTCGGACCGTGTGCCGCGCTCGAGGCCCTGCGGGCCATGCGCGGCCGAGGTGCCGGGACGCCATCGTCGGGCGCCGGGACGGTCCTGGACGCCGGCCAGCTCGAGCAGGCCCGGCGCGCCGGGGCGCGGTTCGCCGGTCAGCCCGGGCTGCACCCGGCGCTGGTCCAGGCGGCGCAGGACGGCCGGCCTGCCGTTCCTGCCCGGCGTCCAGACGGTGTCGGAGGCTATGGCGCTCGGCCGAGCAGGGCTTCCGGCTGCTTGAAGTTCTTCCCGGCCGAAGACGGCGCGGAGGCCTTAGCTGGCTGAAGGCAGTGGCCGCGCCGCTGGCCGGCCTGCGTTTTGTCCGACCGGCAGGTATTGGCGCGGAAACCGCTGGCGCCTATCTGGCGTTGACCAACGTGGCCTGCATCGGCGGCTCCTGGGTGGCCCCAGAGAGGCCGTGGCGGCCGGCGATTGGCACGAAGGTCGAGCGGCTGGCCACCGCGGCGGCGGCGCTCAAACGACCTAGCGGACCGCCGGAAAGGTGCTTCAAGATGGCTTCACGGGGAGTGTAGATTTGGCTCATAATGAATAGGCTGGGCATTGTTGCACTGGCGCTCGTCATGGGCGCGAGCGAGGCGTTGCACGCGCGGACTCCGGTGATCGTCCTCAATTCGGAAGACGCCTCTTACAGCGTTCTCAGCCGCGCGCTCGCGCATGCAGCGATCCAGCGCCTGCCGCTCGGCCGCGAGCCGCATCACCTGATCGTCACGCCTGGACGGCAAGGAAGCTGCTGATCGGCCTCCACGCGTGACCAACGAGCTACGGTGGCGCTCGATCAGCCAAGACCGGCGAGCGGCAGCGCGTCGTGCGCGACATCATCGACCCCTACCAGCTCGGCTTCAGCCCGGACGGCAAGTGGTTCGTCTACGGCCGCGCTACCGGCTCGGACCACGTCGACATCTACCGCGCCGATGGCTTCAAGCTCGCTGAGCCGCATCTTCATCGACGGACTGCCGAGCCACATGGCGTTCGACGACGACTCAAGACGGTGTTCGTCACCCTGCAGCAGAGCGGTCGTGTGGCGGCCCTCGATCTGCAGACGCAGACGATCAAGTGGAACGTACGAGGTCGGCAAGGCGCCGGCCGGCGCTGTCATGCTGCCGGACAACAAGCGCCTGCTGGTGGCGCTGACCGGCGAGGATGCGCGTCGTGACCATCGATCCCAAGAACGGCGCGGTCAGCGGCCGGCTGCAGACCGGCAAGGGTGCGCACAATTTCTGGCCGAAGGGCGATGGCCGCCACTGGTTCCTCAGCAACCGCATCGAGGGCACGGTGTCGCTGATCGACACGCAGGACATGAAGACGGTCGTCAGCAACATCAGCGTGCCGGGTGGGCCTGATTGCATGGACATCACGCCCGACGGCAAGGAGCTGTGGGTCACGCAACGCTTCCTGCGCCGCATCGCCATGCGTCGACCTCGCGCAGCTCCGGGTGGTGGCGCCAGCATTCCCGTCGGCAAGTCGCCGCATGGCGTGTTCATCTTCGAAGGCTCCCGCGGCACGACGGCCGGCCTGCCGATCGAGCCGCGTCCGCCGAAGCCGACCGGCGAGTAGCGGCGCGCCGATGCGCGGGCTCGATCGACATCTGGGTGGGCGTCCAGACCTGGATCTTCGAGACCTTCGTCAGCCCGGTCCTCTTCCAGTTCAACCTGATGGAATGGTACGAGCCGGGCTTCAATGCCGTCGAATTCTTCATGCTGGGCGTCGGTGCAGATCCTGGTCATCGCCGTGGTGCATGCGCCTGTTCGAGCGCCGCTGGCCGCTCGAGCAGGCCGGCGACGACGAGCTGGTCAGCGTCGACCGCGTCTACGCGGTGCTCGCACAAGCTCGGCATCGTTGCCGCTGGCCGTCTTCATCGTCGCCTATCCGATCACTCAGGAGATCGAGCACCTGCGTGCGCGCGCTGGGGCTTCGCGCCGCCGCGGCTGGAGCAGGCTGATGCCGTGGCTGCGGCGACAACGCGCCTGGCCTCGTTCCTGGTCTATTTCGTCCTCTACGACTTCGCCGCCTACTGGGTGCATCGCGCCCAGCATCGGCTGTCTCTGGTGGTGGGCGCTGCACAGTCTGCATCACAGCCAGCGCCGACGATGACGGTCATGGACGCGACGACCGCAACCACATCGTCGACGACCTGCTGATGACCCTGGCGCTGGTGCTGTTCTCCCAGTTCGTCGGCGTCGCAGCCCGACGACTATCGTCACTGATCCTGATGGTCGGCCGCGCTGATCGAGAGCTGGTCGCACGCCAATGTCGACATGAGCTTCGGTCGGCTCGGCGAGCGGCTGCATCGTCGGGCCGCGCTTCCATCGCCTGCACCACGCGCTGGCCGGGCCGCGCGAGCGCCACATCCACGACCACAATTTCGCGCCGGTCTTCCCGATCTGGGACATTCTGTTCGGCACCGCGATCTACGACGGCAGGCATCGGTCCGACCGGCGTCGACGGATCCCGACCGTCGATGCCGACAACGGCCGCGGCTGGCTCGGCCAGCAGGTCACAGTGTTCCGGCGCTTCGTCGCGCGCCCTGCGTGCCGCGCTTCAGCGCGCTCTGAGCGCGGCCAGTACCTCGGCCTGCCGCGGAATGGGCGTCACCGCGCCGTAGCCCGAGGTCGAAAGCGCCGCGGCGACATTGGCGTAGCGCGCAGCCGCCTCGGGATCGTCGCCCTCGAGCAGGCGCGCCAGGAAGCGCGCCGTCGAACGTGTCGCCTGCACCCGTCGCGTCGACCGCCTCGACGCTTGATGCGGCGCGCATGCGGACGCGGCCCTTCGGGCGTGGCGAGCAGGGCGCCATCGGCTGCCCATCTTCAGCGCAACCAGCGGCGCGCCGAGCTTCAGGTAGAAATCGGCGATAGCCGTCGGGCGTCGAGCAGGCCCGGTGAGCTGCTGGGAATCGTCGAGGCTGGGCAGCGGCAGCGTCGCAGCGCGCGCATGGTGGCGTGGATCGTCGCCGCGCGCGGTATCGAGGTCCCACAGCCGCAGGCGCAGGTTGGTGTCGTACGAGACCTTCACGCCGGCAGCGCGGGCGGTCGGCGATGGCGGCGTCGCAGGTCGCGCGCGCGCTGGCGCTGATCGCCTGGCCGATCGCCGAGAGATGGAAGAACCGGGCGCCAGCGATGTAGTCGGCGGCCAGCGTTCCGCGGCTCCATCAGCGACGCCGCCGGAATTCTTGCGCAGATAGTCGAACTTGTGGCCGGCTGCGGCTGTGCGTGACGAAGCTGACGCCGGTCGGCGCCGTGGATGGCGGGTGACGCGCGAGGCGTCGACGCCTTCGGCTTTCGCAGAGCTCGAGGAAGGCATCGCCCATCCAGTCCTGGCCGACGCTGGTGAGATAGCCGGCCGGCGCGCCCTGGCGCGCCGCTGCGATCGCTACGATTCTGCGAATCGCCGCCGAAGCCCTGCAGCCAGGTTCGGCCGTCGCCTTCGCGTCGGCCGGTTGAACTCGATCAGCGGCTCGCCGAGGCAGACGATGGCGGGAGAGGTGGACATGGCGCCCGAGGTTTCCCATGGTGCCGGACCGCACTCAGACGTGATCCGACATCGGGAGGACGACGATGGCTGACGACCAGGCCAAGCCCAGCGGCCCCGACCTGACGCAGGGCATTGCACTCGCCGACCTCGCCGACGGCGGCATGCTGGTCGGCCATGTCGGCGACGACGAGGTCCTGCTGGCGCGTCGAGGGCGACGAAGTCTTCGCGGTGGCGGCTCATTGCAGCCACTATCACGGTCCGCTGGCCGAAGGGCTGGTGGTCGGCGACACCGTGCGCTGCCCCTGGCATCATGCCTGCTTCAGCCTGCGCACGGGCGAGCCGCTCGCGCCGCCGGCGCTTGAGCCCGATCGACTGCTGGTCGGTCGAGCAGCGCGACGGCAAGGTCTTCGTCAGCGAGAAACGCGCAGCGACGCCAAGCCGGCGCCGCGCGGCAGGCCGACGGGCACGGCGCCGGACAAGATCGTGATCGTCGGCGGCGGCGCGGCGGGCTTCGCCGCGGCCGAGATGCTGCGGCGGCAGCAGTACCAGCGGAAGCATCGTCATGCTGAGCAACGACGACGCGGCGCCGGTCGACCGGCCCGAACCTGTCCAAGGACTATCTCGCCGGCAACGCGCCGGAGGACTGGATGCCGCTGCGTCCGCGACGACTTCTATTCCGGCAGAACGGCATCGAGCTTCGGCTCAAGGCGCAACGTCAGCCGGCATCGACCCACGCGCGCGCGAGGTGACGCTCGGCCGACGGCAGCAAGGTCGCCTACGACCGGCTGCTGCTGGCGACCGGCGCAGAGCCGGTCCGGCTGCCGCTGCCGGGCGCCGACCAGCCGCACGTCCACACGCTGCGCTCGCTGGCCGACAGCCGCGCCATCATCGAGCGGCGCCAAGGACGCGCGCCGCGCGCGTCGTGATCGGCGCGAGCTTCATCGGTCTCGAGGTCGCGGCTTCGCTGCGCGCCCGCGAGATCGAGGTCCATGTCGTGGCGCCGGAAAAGCGGCCGATGGAGCGCATCCTCGGGCCCGGCGATGGGCGACTTCGTGCGTGCGCTGCACGAGGAGCATGGCGTCGTCTTCCATCTCGAGGACACGCGCGAGCCGCCATCGACGGCAAGCGGGTGACGCTGAAGAGCGGCGGCACGCTCGAGGCGGACCTCGTGGTCATGGGTGTCGGCGTGCGGCCGCGCCTCGAGCTCGCGGAGAAGGCCGGCCTGACGCTCGACCGCGGCGTCGTCGTTGACGCCTATCCTCGAGACCAGCGCGCCAGGCATCTTCGCGGCCGGCGACATCGCGCGCTGGCCCGATCCGCATAGCGGCGCAGGCATTCGCGTCGAGCATTGGGTGGTGGCCGAGCGCCAGGGCCAGACGGCGGCGCTGCAACATGCTCGGGCATACGCGAGAAGTTCGACGCCGTGCCGTTCTTCTGGAGCCAGCACTACGACGTTCCGATCAACTATGTCGGCCATGCCGAGACGTGGGACGAACTGGCGATCGAGGGCGACATCGCCGGCAAGGACTGCCTGGTGCGCTTCAAGCGTCAAGGGTCGCACGCTCGCCGTCGGCCTCGATCTACCGCGACGTCGCGAGCCTGCAGGCCGAGGTGGCGATGGAGCAGCGACACGGGACTTCGGGTTTCGTTCGCAGCACTGAATTGGAGGAACAGCGATGGCCAACAACGAAGAAGAGCTAACGGCAAGCGCCGGCTGCGCAGCCGCGAATGGTTCGATGCGCCGGGCGATCCGACGATGGCGGCGCTCTATCTCGAGCGCTACATGAACTTCGGCCTGACGCTCGGCCGAGCTGCGCAGCGGCCGGCCGATCATCGGCATCGCCCAGACCGGCAGCGACCTCTCGCCCTGCAACCGCCACCATCTCGAGCTCGGCGAGCGCGTGCGCGACGGCATCCGCGACGCCGGCGGCATCCCGATCGAGTTTCCGGTCCATCCCATCCAGGAGACCGGCAAGCGGCCGACCGCGGCGCCTCGACCGCAACCTCGCCTATCTCGGCCTGGTCGAGATGCCTGTACGGCTATTTCTTCGACGGCGTCGTGCTGACCACCGGCTGCGACAAGACCACGCCGGCCATGATCATGCGGCGCCGCACGGTCAATCATCCCGGCCATCGTGCTGTCGGGCGGCCCGATGCTCGACGGCGCACTTCGCCGGCGAGCCTCGCGGGCTCGGGCACCATCGTCTGGCATGCGCGCCAGAGCTGGCGGCCGGCCGCATCGACCTACGAGAGTTCGTCGAGATGGTGGCGTCGAGCGCGCCGAGCGTCGGCCACTGCAACACCATGGGCACGGCGCTCTCGATGAACAGCATGGCCGAGGCGCTCGGCATGTCGCTGCCGGGCTGCGCGGCCATTCCCGGGCCCTACCGCGAGCGCGGCCAGATCGCCTACGAGACCGGCAAGCGCATCGTCGACATGGTGTGGGAGGACCTGAAGCCGTCCGACATCCTGACGCGCGAGGCGTTCGAGAACGCCATCGTAGCGGCAAGCGCGCTCGGCGCCTCGACCAACTGCCCGCCGCACATCAACGCGATCGCGCGCCACATCGGCGTCAAGCTCGACAATCGCGGACTGGGACAAGATCGGCTACGACATCCCGCTGCTGGTCAACTGCATGCCGGCCGGCAAGTATCTCGGCGAGGCGTTCCATCGCGCCGGCGGCGTGCCGACCGTGATGCGTGAGCTTCTGCGCAAGAAGAAGATCCACGGCGATGCGCTCACCGTCACCGGCAAGACCATGGCGCGAGAACGTCGAAGGACGCAAAGCCGAGCGGACGGCGACGTGATCAAGACCTACGGACAAGCCGATGCTGGGCCAGGCGGGCTTCGCGGTGCTGTCGCGGCAACCTGTTCGACTCGGCGATCATGAAGACCTCGGTGATCTCGCCGGAGTTCCGCAAGAAGTATCTCGGAGCGCAAGGGCGACAAGGACGCCTTCGAGGGCACGGCGATCGTGTTCGAGGGGCCCGAGGACTATCACCACCGCATCAACGACCCCAAGCTGCCGATCGACGAGAACAGCATCCTGTTCATCCGCAACGCCGGCCCGGTCGGCTATCCGGGCGCGGCCGAGGTGGTGAACATGCTGCCGCCCGACCGGCTGGTGAAGGGCGGCGTGCTGCTGCTGCCGTGCGTCGGCGACGGCCGGCAGAGCGGCACGTCGGCCAGCCCGTCGATCCTCAACGCCTCGCCCGGAGGCCGCGGTCGGCGGCGGGCTGGCGCTGCTCAAGACCGGCGACAAGGTGAGGGTCGACATCGGCAAGCGGCGCGCCGACATCATGATCTCCGCCGCCGAGCTCGACCGGCGCAAGGCGGCGTGGAAACCCGACATCAGGGCAAGCCAGACGCCCTGGCAGGAGCTGCAGCGCAAGTTCGTCGGCCAGCTCGCCAAGCGGCGCCTGCCTGGACTTCGCGGTCAACTATCAGAAGATCGCTCCAGACCAAGGGAGTGCCGCGGCACTCCCACTGAGGACCGGGACGGAATGTGCTTCAGCGGAACAGGCGCTGCTCGACAGAGAGCGGCAGGTCGGCGCGGTTGATCAGCACGATCGCCCAGGGCGATGTCCGGCTGGCCGCGGCGGGCCGGCCGGGAGGCGGCGGCCAGGCTGGAACCGCGCGCGCCGGGAGCGGCGAAGCCCGCGGCCGGGGCCGCCAAGCCGGAGCGGCCGGCGGATCGGGCCGCCGACCGGCACCGGGCGCGCGGTGCCGGGCGCTGCGCTGCGCCATCATGACGTCGGGCGGCGATGCGCTCCTCGAACACGATCACGATGCGGTCGCGCCGGCGGCTGGCCGACAGGACGTTGACCGCGTAGCCCTCGCCGGTGCGGCGCGCCGAGGAAGATGCCGACCGCGCTGCGTGCGGCCCTGGCTCGAACAGATCAGGCGGTGCGATGCGCCGACGCGGCTCCACAGGCCGCGCCATTCGCACATGGTTGCGGCGACGACCTGCTCCGGGCTGGCGAGTCGCCGAGGTCGTTCCATGCCAGCTGGCGGAATCTCGACGGTCTGGCGCGGCGGCGCCGACGGCGAAGCCAACCAGCAGTCCTGCTGGCCAGCAGTGCGCCGAGGCGCGCAGCCGATCGCGACGCGCACGTTGGGCCGCAATAATTCTCATGACCGACACTGGCGAGCCCCGCAAGCGACCACGACACTTTGGCTCAATTGAGGAGCGCGTGGCAGCCCCCTGTGCAACTCCACGCACGGCGGCGAATTATAGAGCACAAGGTCCCGCAATGAGCATCTAGGCGCAATTGCCATCAATCGTGACCGGCGGACCATGCGTGCATGGGGTATCGATGGCGAGCGACATGACCAAGAGGATGGACGACCAGTCCGGTCGCGCAACGCGTGCTCGATCACATCGCCCATGGTACGACCGACATCGGGCGATGAGCGTGTGGCGCGAGCCGGTCGCCAACTACCGCTCGCCGGAGCGGCTGCGCTCGCCGAGATCGAGCGGTGCTGCGGCGCATCGCCGACGCCGTTCTGTCCGTCGGCGGCGCTGCCCGAGGCCGGCTCGTACGTCGCGCGCGAGGCGGCCGGCACGCCGATCGTGGCGGTGCGCGGCAGCCGACGGCAAGGTGCGCGGCCTTCCGCAACGCCTGCCGGCATCGCGGCATGCAGGTGGCCGAGCGGCGCGGGCTGCGCCGCGCCTTCGTCTGCCGCTATCACGGCTGGACCTACAATCTCGAAGGCCGGCTGCGCCACGTCCCGCACGAGGACGGCTTTCCCGGGCTTCGACAAGGAGGCGCCATCGCGCTGGTGCCGGTCGCCGGCCGAGCGAGCGCTTCGGCCTGGTGTTCGTCACCCAGGACCAGCCGGCGCTGGGCGACGATTCGCTCGACGGGCTGACCGAGCTGATCGCGCCGGATCAGCGGCTGTTCGACATCGGTCGAGCGCGAGTTCGAGGTCAACTGGAAGATCTTCCTCGAGGGCTTCATCGAGGGCTACCACATCAAGTCGACGCATCCCGAGAGCTTCCTGCCCTACGGCTTCGACAACCTGAACGTGCATCGACCTGTTCGGCCGCACAGCCGCGTCACCTATCCGTTCCAGCGCATCAAGAAGCTGGCGAAGGTGCCGCCGGCAGGAGCGTCGGGTCGAAGGCCTGCTGACCTACGTCTACCACCTGTTCCCCAACGTGCTGATCACACGTGCTGTCGCGCCACACCAACGTGGTGATCCTCGAGCCGCTCGGCGATCGACCGCACGCGGCAGATCACCTACACGCTGACCAACGGCGGCGGCGGCGATCCCGAGGCGCTGGCCGAGGCCAAGCGCGACGCCGAGTTCGTCGGCACGACCGGCAGCGGCGGAGGACCGCGCGGTGGTGCAGAGCGATCCAGCGCGGCCTCGGCAGCGGCGCCAACGACGCCTTCACCGTCGGCGCAGTTCGAGAGCGCCATCGTCCACTTCCACAACGCTGGACGCTGCGACGGCGGCGCTGTCGCACCGGTACTGGCGCCTAGGACTGCGCTTGGCCCTGGTCGGCGGCGTTGGTCGACTGGATCTGCTCGCGGATGCGCCGCCAGTCGTCCTCGCTGTAGGCCATCATGTTGGAGAAGGTGCCGTTGCCCATGATGCCCATGGCGCCGTCGATGGCGATCACCTCGCCGTTGATGTCACTCGACCTCGTCGCTCATCAGGAACGCCGCCATGTTGGCGAGCTCGCTGCGGCGGCCGACGCGGCCCATCGGGTTGCGCGCTGTTGTAGCGGTCTGTCGTCAGCCTTCCTTCACGCGGATTGAGCCGCGCCCACGCGCCCTCGGTCGGGAAGGGACCGGGCGCGATGGCGTTGAGCCGGATGCCGTGACGGGCCCCATTCGACGGCGAGGCTCTGGGTCATCACCGCCACGCCCGCCTTGGACATGGCCGAGGGCACGACGAACGGGCTGCCGGTCCACACCCAGGTCGTCAGGATGCTGACGACGCTCGCCTTGCGCTTCGTCGGCGATCCAGCGCTTGCCGCAGGCGTTGGTCACGTAGAACGTGCCGTGCAGGACGATGTTGGCGATGGCGTCGAAGGCGCGCGGGCTGAGGTCCTTGGTCTGGGAGATGAAATTTCCGGCAGCATTGTTGACCAGTCCGTCGAGCGGGCCGGCCCGCCCAGATGCGCTCGATCATCTCCTCGACCGCCGTGGCGACCCGGATGTCGACGCGTATGGGTATCGACCCGCCGGCCGGGGTGCTTGGCCATCACCTGCTTGGCCGTCTCGTCCGAGCACGCTGCCGCGCCGGCCGCAGATCACACAGTCTGCACCCAGCTCGACGAACCTGCTCCATCATGATCCGGCCCAGCCCCGTGCCGCCGCCGGTGACGAGGAAGCGCTTTCCCTTGAACAGATCGGCCCTGAACATCGGCCGACCTCCCTCGATTGCATCTGGCTGTCGTCTACCGCGGCCGTTGCCCGACCACAAGGACTGTTGCGCCCGCCTACCGGGCTGATAGGATTTCCGCGATAACAACATGGGATCGTTGAATGACGACCCAACAGGGAGAGACGGGCGGGGACAGTCGGTACGGTTGAGCTGCGTGGTAAGGTTAAGTGGTTCAACGCGGTCAAAGGGTATGGGTTCTTGGCCCTCGACAGCGACAACAGCGACGCGTTCCTGCATGTGACGACACTTGCGCCAATCCGGGCATGAGGATCTCAAGCCCGGTGCGACGGTCGTGTGTGCCGGCGTGCGCGGGCCCGAAGGGCTGGCAGGTCATGAAGGTGATCGACGTCGATCTCGTCGACGGCGGTCGCGGTCGCGCCCAAGACGCCGCCGGTGCCCGGACGGCATCGCCATGGGCGAATACATCACCGCCCTGGTCAAATGGTACAACAACGAACGCGGCTACGGCTTCGTCACGCGCGAGGCCGCCGACGGCGACATCTTCGTCCACGCCGCGGTGCTGCGCCGGCACGGCATGGAATCGCTGGCGCCCGGCCAGAAGGTGATGGTCGCGCATCGCCGAAGGCCAGAAGGGCCTGCAGGTCGTCGAGATCCGAGACGGCTTGACCGCGCCGAAGCGCGAGCGCTCGCACGCTAGAGCTGACCATGGCGTCGCTCTTATCGCTTGCCGCGACCGCTCCGGCCGTCGTCGCCGCCGCTGCTGCCGCGCTCCGCGTGCTGCTGGCCGCCAGGCCTGCGCGCACAGGACGGCGAGATCACCTTCCAGCGCTCCTCGCTGGTCGATCGCCACCGCGAGCCGCGAGATCAAGTTCGACGATCGAGCTGGCGCTGAACGACGCCGAGCGCTCGCGCGGGCTGATGTTCCGCGAGCAAGCTCGGCCCCTACGAGGGCATGCTGTTCGACTTCTACCAGGAGACGCCGGTCAGCTTCTGGATGAAGAACACGCTGATCCCGCTCGACATGGTGTTCATCGCCGGCGACGGCACGGTCCGCCACGTCCATGCCAATGCCGTGCCGCTGTCGACCGAGCCATCCCGCAGCCAGTTCCGGTGCGCGCGGTGCTCGAGATCAACGGCGGCAGCGCCAGGCTTGCTCGGCATCAAGCCGGGCGACAAGGTCAGAGCATCCGATCTTCGGCAACGCCTGAGCGTATCGTGCACTTCGATCCGGGTTCCGCTTCGCAGGCGTCCGCTCAGTGAGACCCTGCTGGCGGGCGGAGGGGGTCATGGCCCTCCAGTACGGCGCGGCCTATCGGCCCCGGGCCACCACCGGCTTCGCTGGATGTCGGTGTCTCCTAGGGATTGCGTGGGCGTCGATGTTTAAAACATGAAAAACATCGGCCGACTCAAGATGTTGCGAAGTGAGTGAAGATCGGGGATGGCGCAGGGGAAGTGATCCATGCGAGGGCAGCATAAGCTTCGGCCAGGTCGACTCGACGATTAACGGCCTCAGAGCGGCAGAATCGCCCATTTCACGGCGTCGGAGGCCTCGGTATTGCGCTTCAGCGCTTCAGCGCCAGGTCATGCCGTCGCCGACCGCGAACAGGGGCGAGGTCGACGCGCTCGTCGCTGCCTGAGCTTGGCGTTGAGCGCTCGGATCGCCCGGGTGTCGGCATCGTTCTCGGCCAGGTTGGCGACCGAGCCGCCCCACAGCACGTTGTCGATCAGCACCAGCCCGCCGCGGCCGCAGCAGCTTCAGGCAGCGCTCGTAGTAGGCGTCGTAGTCGGTCCTTGTCGGCGTCGATGAAGGCGAGGTCGAGCTGGCCGGCGAGTCCCTGGGCGCAGCAGGCCAGTCGAGCGTGCTCGAGCGCCGGGCCGATGGTGAGCTCGATGCGGCTTGTCGAGTCCCGCTTCCTTCCAGTAGCGCCGGGCGATGCGCGTCCATTCCTCGCTGACGTCGCAGCACCAGAGCTTGCCGTCCGGCCGGCAGCGCTTCGGCGACGCAGAGCGCGGAGTAGCCGGTGAAGGTGCCGACCTCGACGGCGCGGCGCGCGCCGATGGCGCGGGCGAGCAGCGCCATCTGCTGGCCCTGATGGGCGGAGATCTGCATGCCGGCCTGGCGCATCTTGCCGGTCTCCTCGCGCAGCCGGCGCTTCAGCGGGCTTTCGCGCAGCCAGTTGGCGTCGACATAGTCGGCGAGCGCGCCGCCGATGTTGGGCCAGCTCTTCATCGCAATTACCTCCGATGTCATCCTGTCGGATCGCCGGATTGCACGCCATCTCCGCGCCATGCAGCGAGAAGCCGATGACCGACATCAAGGACTTCGTCGACCGTTACGTCGACATCTGGAACGAGCCCGACGCCGAGCGGCGCCGGTCGACTGCATCCGCGCCCTGTGGGCAGGAGGACGCCTGCCATCTCGGCGCGCACCCTCGAGGCGGTCGGCCATGCCGGCATCGAGACACGCGTGGCCAACGCCTACGAGAAATGGGTGAAGGAGAAGGGCAACGTCTTTCGCCTGCGCGACGGCGTCGACGGCCACCACGGCACGATCAAGCTGCGCTGGGAGATGCTGCCGGCCGCGGGCGGCGAGGTGATCTCGGTCGGCTTCGATTTCCTGGTGCTGGGCGACGACGGCCGCATCCGCACCGGCTACCAGTTCATTGAAGCCTGACGGCGTACTTCTTCAGTTCGTCCAGCGTCACGATCCTGCAGGGTGACGGCATGCGTGGCCTCGAGCACGACCTGCGGTGCCGCGCCGGCGTCCAGCGCCTCCTTCCAGCGCGCCGGCGCACAGGCACCAGCGGTCGCCGGGCTTCAGCCCGGCGAAGCCGTATTGCGGCATCGGCGTGCTGAGGTCGTTGCCCTGGGCCTTGGAGAAGACCAGGAACTCTCGGCCGTCATGACGACGCAAACCGTATGCAAGCCGTGATCCTCGAGCAATACGTAACTGGACGAAGTACAA
>ERZ1370068.9448-contig-8226_pt1 | contig 15623 bp, 28 predicted proteins | sample MGYA00561227_ERZ1370068 | MGnify/ENA primary metagenome ERZ1370068 (study PRJEB38410, sample SAMEA6850437) | metagenome | study: Metagenomic assessment of the ecological functions of the soil: analysis of the soil microbiota associated with the...
TAGGTCGTCTCGACCTCGAGGTAGCCTGCGTGGGCGTAGTAAGTGCCGACGCGGGTCCCGGCCGGCGCGACCATCTTGAGTAGCGAGTTTACGCGATCTGACCCAATTCTCAGCCGCGACCTAACAGCCGCGGGCCGACGGTGCTGCCGGCTGCGATGGGGCGGATCGACCCACCAGGCGACTTCCTCGACATAGGGTTCGCCGGTGATCAGGTTCGGGACGACCGCGAGGCGCGATCATGCCGACGAGGTCGCCGTCGCGACACTCGGCCACGAGGATGGCGCCGAGCCGAAGACGACGTCGACGAACCGCTCGAGCAGGTCGGCGTTCGACGGCATCAGCGTGCCGTAGGGCGTGGTGGTGAGGAACGCGAGCGCCATCTCGACGAGGCGCTCGCGGTCGCTGGGGTTCGCCTCGCGGATCGTCATCGCTTCATCCGCGTGCGTCGCTTGTTGAGGACGCGCGCGTCAGGCCGCGGCCCGACCAGCCGCCGTGCGGGCGGTGCGGTTCGGTCCGCTGCTGCTCGCGGCGCTGCGCGCGGCCCTGCTCGCCGAGCTCGCGCGCGGTGCTCGCTCGTGAACCCGTGCCCGTGCCGGTTGCCGCCGGCCTCGCCGCGCCGCGTGCTCATAGCTCCCCATCGCGAACGCCAGGATCAGCAGGACGACGATCGCCACAATGATGCCGACGAGCACGAACGGCTCGAGGCCGCGCAGCAGCATGTCGTCGTCGCCGCTCATTGCGTCTGCCGGCTTGATGAACTCGCGCATGACGTTGAGCACGTCGGCGCGATCGCGCGCTCGAGATGTAGAACAGGCTGCCCTTCTCGCCGTAGCTGAAGAGCAGCAGCGTTGAACCCCAGCCCTCGGGCAGGTCGTCGCTTGATGAACGCCGCGAGCGTCCTTCAGCTTCGTCTGGATGTCGAGCGGGTCGGGCACGGTGTAGTGGATGTCCGCCGGCTCGACCGGCGGCGGCTCGGGGTTCTTCACGTTGCCGAGGAACGTCTCGCACTCGACCTTCAGCGCCATCAGCATCTCGACGCCTTCATCGTCCGGCGTCTCCTGCTCGATGCCGGTCGCGATCGACATCAGCGTGATGTAGGAGCCGGCGTAGAACGCGCGGCGCGTCTCTTCGATCTGCACCGGGCCGGCGGTCGTCGGCATCGTGGCCTGGCGAAACACGTCCCAGTTCTCGCGCGATCGTTTTCATCGTCACCTCACTTCTCGACGTCAGACCACCTCACCGCGGCCACAGTTCAGTTCACTACTCGACGCCACGCCACGACAGAACACCGCGACCCGCACCACAGATCATCGCAACCACACTGCTCGACGTCACGGCACGACGATGCACCCCGACGCACGACACCACCGTTCACCGCACAACTCGACGGCACGGCACCGCACGTCAGAACAGAGCAGCAGCCAGATCATCACTCGACGCCGCGCCAGGACAGGCCACCCCAAGGCTCACCTCACTACTCGACGGCACTACAGGCCACTTCAAACGCAACACGCCGCACACCAGAACTCGACGGCACGACAACACAGAACAAACTCCGCTCGCGACACATCGGATCAATGCATCCCTCGACGTCACACCATATCGGTTCGCTACGCGGCACGCACGCTACACAACTCGACGCCACGCACAGCACAGCAAGATCTCAACGCACCGCAACAGCGCACGCCTCGACGTCACACCACCCACGACCGCTCACGGCAACACCCCGACACCGCACGTCACAACTCGACGTCACTTCTTGAGCAGATGCTCGCGGTCCGCCGGCGACGGTTGCTTCGGCAAGCCGAGGAACGTTCGCAGCATCTCGCCACGGGGTGTCGGCAAATTCGACGTCCCACCCTTCCCGAACTTCGCGACCAGCGACATCAGCCGCAGTGGGATGTCCAGACCGAGGGACTTCATCTGCTTGAGGGTCGTGTTCAGGCCATCGATCTGCTTTGGGCTGAGCACGCCGCGCTCGGTCGCATCGAGCACCTGTTCAAACTTTCGGTATAAGTCTTCTGCCGTCCGAATCTGCGGTGCTTCGGTGCGCAGCGTCGATACGTTCGATGTCGTAGGTGTAGCGTCCTTCGCCGTCTCCGCGTTCGCCGCCGTAGCCATGTGTGCCTCCGTATGAAAAGATGGTGAAAATCGGTTTCGGAGATTGAGCGGCCGAGAACCTTAAGCGTGAACTCGACCATCGACGGCGGCTCGATGCTACCGATCCGCTTCAGCGCGCTGCGGGTGCCATTCGGCCCGCGCACATGGATCGCTTTGTCGTACGTCCCGTCGACGACCGTGATCGGCGAACCGTCTAGGCGCAAGACCGGCAGAAACTTTGTGCCCTTGATGCCGACGTGCGCGGCGTCATCGAGTACACGCCGTTCTTGACGCGCGTGTTGAACGTGCGCTCTCGTTCAATGCGGCCGATGTCTGGCCTGACAGTTGATACCCGCAGTCTTTCATATGCGCGCGGATCGTGTTGCTGCGAAGCATCACCGCAGTGCCGTCATTCTGCGCTCCACCGAGCCGTTGAAAGACGAGCATCGAGTACTCTTCGCTGGCCTCACCCTCGCCGCGCTCGATGCTCGCGAGGACTTCTTCGTTGATCTCTTCGATCGACAGCGCACCCGCCGGTTTCACGCGCGGCTGTCGCGCGTCTAACCAGGCGCGAATCAGATCCGGGTCGGCTGGCACCGAGCCGCACAGCTTCGTCAAGAACGTCCAGCGAACGAAGTAGTGCGTCCAGAGCGGCGGCAATTCCTGCGTGGGTGTCTCGGTCAGTTTTTCTGGCTCTCGTCATTTCGGTCCTCCTACTGGCCTGGTTACGGGTACGGGTTCCAGTCGGTGTTGTAGTGCCCGCCCTGACTGAACGCCGCCACATCGCGCGCCGGCATCTCCGGTAACGCGAACGTCGTCGCGAGCGCATCGGCATAGTTCGGGCTGCGCCCGAGCCGCGCCTTGATCTGGTCCTTCTCCTCGAGCACGAACTTGCCCTTCCGAAATGTGTAGGTCGGCGTGGTGAGCTCGCCGACGAGCTCGGCGACCGGTGGCAGCGCGCCGCCGTTCTGCACCCACTTCGCCATGCCGAACCACATTTCCGCGCGCCGGTTCTCGTAGCGCGGGTCCATCGCCGGCGCCGCGAACTGCACTTCGTAGATGCTGCCGCCGCTGTCGACGATCACATCGCGCGCGCCGGCCGCCCACCCACCCGTCGAGTCGATGAACTCCTGCTCGCTGCCCCAGGCGTGCTTGCTCCGCATGATCGCGGTCGCGATGTCGACCGACGCGGCGCTGTTGCGCTTGTGCCGCATCGGGCGCGGACGGAATGCCGCCCTCCCTGCCGCGGGAACAACACGGTGAGGTCATCACCGAAGCGCGCGACGTCGACGCCGATGCGCTTCTGCGCCCAGTTATGCTGCGTCAGCAGCAGATGCCGGTGCTGCGCGTCGCGCACTTCCTCGACGCCGAGCAGCGCGTTGAGGCTCGAGGGCGGGAACTGGCCGAGCACATTGACTTTCACCCACGGGTTGTCGCGGCCCCAGCGGTCGATCTCCTGCTGCGCCCATTCGACCTTGATGCGCGGTGAACGGTTCGGGGACTCGGGGTCGCCGGTGATCTCGATGACGTGCCACAGCGCCCGGTCCTCGTTGCACGCGCGGTAAGAGCGGCCCCTCGAGCGTCTCGGGGTTGCCGGCCTGCACCAGCTTGTTCTCGATGCCCGAGGCGAGTGACGCTTCGGCCGTCGTCATGATCGCCTGCGGCATCGCGCCGCTCTCGTCGAGCACGAACAGCGTGTTGTCTTCGTGGAAGCCGGCGAGCGTGGACGCCTGGCGCTGGGGGTCGGCCGTGCGCGGCCACGTCTTGGCCGCCGCGAACCACGCCGCCGGCATCTCGTTGCAGATGATGCGCGTCTGCGACCAGGTGAACGCCTGCGTGAGCAGCGGCGACATGCTCTGCCACTTCGCGAGCTCCGCCCACAGGCCGTCGCGCAGGTTGTCTTCGGTGATCGAGGTGGCCGCGACCTTGGACCGTCGTCGGGTGAGCAGGAAATTCCAAATCAGCCACGCCAGCAGGCAGGTCTTGCCCGGTCCCTTGCAGGCCTTCATCGCGATGCGGTTGACGTGGGGAAGACCTCGAGGCCTTCGGCTTGCCACGGGTCGGGCTCGGCGTGGAAGAGCTCGCGCACCATGCTGATCGGGTGCGCCTTCCAGCGCAGCAGCACGTCGCGCGCGATCTCGTCAAGGGTCATCAGTCTGTCGACTCCGCGGGCGGGAGCGGCAGCCAATGCGTGGGGGCCGCGTGTTCGCTGAAGCAGGCCCATTGACGAGTGCACGTCATCCCACCACGAAACACGCACGACGTAGCCATTGCTGGCGAGGAACCGCGTCCCGTCCGTCGGTGCCGTCTCGATTGGTTGCCAGCCCGGCGCGGGCGGCACGCCTGTGGCGAGAGAGCGTCGAGGTCGTCGGCGCACGCTTTCCACCCGAGGCCCATCGTCGCGTGAAAGCTGTCTTTGATTGCCGCTTCGTTTCGCCATTGCTGGATCAGTGCCTTCAGTTGATCTGCGACGGAGCGCGGGATCATCGCTTCAGCTCACGCTGCAATTTCTCAAGCTGGCTTTTAGTTCGGCGATCGTCGCGGCCTCGGCGACGAACTGCGTGCTATAGGGCGGCGCGTGCTGGCCGGGATCAACGACCTCCGCCGACCAGGAGAACTCGCGTCGGCGCACGAACGCATCCCGACGCGGATACAACCGCCAGAGCAGCCTCGCTGCTTGCATCTGCTCGCTTGTGCTCATCTATGCTTCAACATCAACTCGTTGAACATCTCGAACCACCCCACGATCCGCCCGAGTTGAAACATCACGCCGCCGAACCACGCCAACAGCAGGCCCAGCCACCAGTCGAAGCCACGGGTCATCGGCTATTCCTCGCTAACAGTTTCGCCACGTCACCGTTCTCCGCCTCAATGCACGACCTGATGCCAGGGCTCGAAGACAGTCAGCGCGCACGGAAATTCGCCGCGCACCGTCCGCTCCAGTGACGACGCCGCACCGCCGGCAGACGCGGTGCTGAATCCCACAACTGACCGTCCAATAGACCGGCGCCGTCCACCACGACCACCGGTGCGCAAACCAGCACCGCCACATCCCTCAGCTCCGTCAGAACCGGATCGCCGCGATGATCTCGTTTACTCGTCTTTCGGCAAGGCGCCGGCGGCTTCCGGCGATCAGATACGCGAGGCTCTTGTCGGCGCCGAGTTCGATCCGCTCGGTCGGTTTCCCTTTGGCGTAGTGCCAGATGAGTGTCTCAATCGTGCCGGCGGTCCCGTGCCGCATCCGCCGACGCAGGTTCTTCAAGTAGACCGGATCGTCGACGAGCGCATTGCAGACGACCTTCGCTTCGCGCGTCGCTTTGTTCGGCACACCCTTCGGACGACCGTGCCCCTTCTTCAAGTTCGCGAGGCTCTTCGGATTCGGTTTCCGGTCCGTTTTTTCCGATCGACGCGAGTCATCACCGTGCCTTACGTCCTCACCGCGGCTGCGTCGCGATCATCGCCAACAGCGCATCGAGGAACACAGCGAACTCGGGCTTGACCACGAGCGCGATCGTCAGATGCCGCTCAGCCGACTGCACCGATCCAAGGCGCAGCGTGTGCGTCGCGTCCGCCGGCGGCGCCTCGCCCTCTGGCACGTAGTACAGCTTCGTCACGCACTTCTGCGCCTCAGGATTCGAGGCCAGCCAGTCATCGAGCCGCTGTTGAATATCCATCGTCGCCATCCTTCGTGCTGCGCGTGTCGCTGGAGGTGGAACGACGACACGCTGAATGAACGTCTGGCCGTCCCGCAGTGACCAGCAGATCTCGACCGTCTCTGACTCGTGCAAACGTATCTGACGGATGATCGGCAACGTTCCGTCCTTCACTGCGCGCAGCCCTGGTGCTCGCAGCCGAACGACGCCGCCTCCGACGTGCAGCGCGTGACCGCCGCATCCGAGCACGCATCGCGGATGTGCTCGAAGCAGACCGTCTCCCACAGCACCCAGCGCGGACGGCCGCGGCGCCGCGGCGAGGCGAACCAGTCGGGCGGCCGATAGCCTGCGGAGTCGCGCGAGCCCGCGACGCCGGGATGGACATGCGTCACGCCGTGGTCATCGACGCGCGTGTAGCCGGTCGCGCCCGGCATCGGGGTGCCGGCCTCGAGGAAGCGATCGAGACACTCGAGCGTGCGCCCCCACCAGTTGGGTTGGCCGAACTGGTCGAGGCCGGGATTGTCGGTGGTGTAGCTCGGGCTCTGGTTGCCGTGTTCGGTCTGAAACAGAATCACGTCGATCTCAGCGCCGCCGCTGTTCTCGACGTAGAACGCGCCTTGCTCGGACCCGTCGTGCGGGTCGTCCTCGTCCACCCAGGCGCCATCGTTCTTCAGCGGGTCGCCGACCCAGCGCAGCGGCGTGGCCCGATGTGGAGGATTGTGGTAGTCCGAGCCAGTAGCGCGAGGCCGGCGTCGTGCGATTCGGTTGCCCGTGCCAACAGAGCATCGCGTCCTCGCCGAGCACGCGGCGACACAGCATCAGCGCGTCGCTCGCTTGGCCGGCCGTGAAGGCGCCGCCTCGATCGCGATCGACTTCCCAGCCGACGGAAAACCACGCATGCTTCACGAGGTCGACGAGCGCCTCGCAGATGCGCTGCATCGTGCCGTTGTAAATCTCTTCATGCGTGCCGCCGTCGGCGGTGCAGACGTAAATCACGGGACGGAACCGCGCGCGAGCAGCCAGGCGCCGAGGTCGTGCAGCTTCGACGGTGTCGCGCGCCAGTCGAACGTCGCGCCATTCAAGTAGTCGCGATACCCGCCCTGCACCGCGATGCAGACATCGGTCAGGCCCATCCCGCGCTTCTTCTTGAGGCACCGCTCGAGCGTCGCGGTGTCGCCAACGTCCCAGTAGACGCCAAAGAAAATCGGGTCGAAGACGACGGTGCCTTCGCCGTCGGTGTGCGAGCAGTAGGACGCGCGGAGCGGCGCGGCGTCAGTCGTCGGCCGGGGCCGAGCGGCGGCGGCGTGGCCGTCTGCGCGCTGAGAATTACCCAGACTTCGGTTGCAGTCATCGCACGCATCGCTCACCTCACTGGTTGGGAACCTCCGAGGCTGCCGGAATGATCACGACACGTCCGCCGGCGCCGACCGGCGCCCAGACGGCGCCCTGCACGGTCTTCTTGCACCGCTCGAAATTGCCAGCGGTCCCTTCGGGCCGGCACTGCACCGTGCCGTCCTCCTGCACGCTGATGACGTCACCCTTGCGCTGCGGCGTCCCGTTGTCGCGCTTCAACCCGTACTCACGGGCGCACCGTCACGGTGAACTCGTTGTTGCCGACGTCAACGAACTGATCGGGCGCGAGCACTTCCATCGTCAGCAGCGCCGCGCTCGGCGTGGCGTCCGTCGTCGTCGCGTGCTTGTTGGTCTTCGCCATGCTGCGATCCTTTCTGAGAAAGGGCGGCGGCTCGAGCATCTGCGCGAACGTGCGCCGCAGCCGGCCCGAGACGTGCCCCTGACTGAGTCCCTGCGCCTGGCGGTCGGTGAACGCGAGCCAGTGTCGCGTTGGTCTCACGCCTCCGGGTCCTGCTGCGCCGGCGCGTCAGACGATTCATCGCCGATCGCCTCGTCCTCGGGGTCGTCGGCCTCCTCGTCGTCGTCCGGTCCGTCCTCGTCCTGGTCCTCGCCCGGTTTCTTGATCCGGACCTTGACGTCTTCCTCACCCTCGACGAGCCGAATCTCAATCCCGTCGTGGCGATAGATCGTCTTCCCGTGTTTGTGCATCAGGCGCAGCACGTGCGACTTGAGTTCTTTCTCCTCGCGCGTCAACTCCATGCGCCGATCCCGCCAATCGGCATAGGAGGCGGCGATGTCCTCGAGCGCTTTGATCGCGCGGTCTTCGGTGCCGGGGAGATCCTGTTGCCGCGGCCGCCGCTTCACGTCCGGCTTCGAGAGCTTTTTATCGACCTTGCTCGCGCGCTTCTTCGCCATCGTCGCCTCCTGCTGCTGGCAGGCGCGCGCCTTCGCGATCCGCGCACGCTCGCCGGGTTTGTAGCCCTCTCGGTCGTAGGTGCCGTTTAGCACGAGCGGATCGTCCGCGTCGAAGATGATCACGGCTGGAGCTCCATCAGCGCGTAGTCGCGCGCCCGATTGACATGCGCCATCTCGAGGTCGGTGCCGCCGAGATCCGGATGCCGCTCGCGTGCGGCCCGCTTGTACGCTGTATCGAGAGCCTCGAGCGTGACGCGACTCTCAGCGCTGAAGCCGAACACCGCGCGCCAGTTCGCGGCCGTGTCAGCTGGCAATGCCTTGTAGCCGGCCAGCGCCTGCTCGATCGTGCCGGACGCCATACCGCTCAACACGGCGCAGCGCATCAATGTGGCCGGCAATCGCCGCGATGTTGTCGCCGACGCGCACGAACCGATCGCAGGCGAGCACGGTCGCCTGCGCCCTTGAACGAAAAGTAGAGCGCGACGCCCGGATCATCGGGCTCGCTCTCGGACCGTGGCCGCCCGTCGAGGCGCAGCGAGACGTTCGTCGAGAGCGTGGGGTTTTCCCGCCGAGCATCTCGATCTGCCGCTCGAGTCGCTGCGTGGCGACGAAGACGGACACCTGCACGTCACGCTTCACCGTGCGTGAACTCCCGTCCGCATTCCGCATGGTGTCGGTCTTCGTCTGCCGGAAGGCGGCGCGTTGTCGCTTCCACTTCGACGTACGCGTCCAGCCGGTCGGCCACTCGAGGGGGAACCGTTTGACGGACTCGTGATCAATCACCGTCGGTCCCCCTCTTGCCGATGACTCCGTTCATACTCGCGGAACCGCGCGAGGACGGCGAGCTTCCCACGCGCGTCCGTGTGAGCGCCGCGCCGCGCGATCGATCCGGGCGAGCGCGCGCGCGACCTCTTTCGATTGCTTGATCATCTCGACGACCTTGGGCTCATCGCTCGCGTCTTCCGCCCACCAACGCAGTAACCGCATTGCGTGTGCGAACGCGCCCGGATCGTTCGAGACCGCCGCGCGCACAGCGCATCCGGCCGGGCCAACTCCCGCGCGAGACGGCGCGCGAGGATGCGATACCCACCGGGCTCTGGCGTCTTCGTCATCGCCGCACCTCGAAGAGCGGCAGCGCCAGAGCGCCGCCGGCGATCTCGTCGCACCGGTGCGAGTCTCGCGCTCGAGCCGCCCGCACGGGCCTTCACTCACGACGATCACCTCGGGCCGCCGCGCGCGCGGCGCCACAGCACAATCCACTGCTTGGTGCCGGCGGGGAATGCGTAATCGCAAACTCGCGCCGCGCATCGGCGACGTGGTCGCGGCGCGCGATCCCGCCTTTCACTTGCACGAAGATCACCTCGAGGCCGTTGACCGCGAGGAGGTCCGCGCCGAACTGGTCGCGCTTGACCGGGATGCGCCCGCCCGGCCCCTGAATCCACAGCACGCGCTCGAGGAAGGCGACCTGGTAGCCGGACGCCTCGAGGAACTTCTTCGTGCGGCTTTCCAGTACGCCGCTTTGGCGACCGCGCTAGGCATCCCAGCCCTCACTGCACCGCGCACAGCCGCCGGCGTTTCCCGTGGATCACGTTCTCGATCACGCCGCGCGCCGCAGGCCGGACCGTCGCCGCGGTCAGTGCCACGCGGTCCTCGAGCCGCTTCGGGAGGTTGCGCATCATCGGCCGCACGCCGGCCGGCTTCAGCCGAGCTTTTCGTTGATCTTCTGACATGGTCAGGAAAGCGCCAGTAACTCGCGGTAGAGCCGCTCGACGCGGCGGACGTTCCGGGCCGTCATGAATCGAACGCCGAATTTCAATCCGTCGCTCTGGCCGCCGAGGAAGCGCACGAGTCGGCGCGCCGGATACCCTTCGCGCTTCAACCGCGCGAGCTGCGCCTGGGCGCGCTGCGCAGACACGAGCGCGTGATCGGAGATGCACGAGGCATCGACGGCCAGAATGTCGGCGTTCGGTGGCGGCCCGAATCTGCGTCTTGTGCCCATTGCGGATCTCCTGCAGTGTCGATTTGCCGACGTCGGACGCGGCGGCGACTGCCCGTCGGCCGACGCCCTGGCGCGACTAACGCATCCGTATGTGCGCGCGAGCCCGCTCGACGGACACGAGCCCATTCCACTCGCCACGCTTCCGCGCCACGGCGCGCGCACATTCGTAGCGACTGTTCGCCGCGCGACGACGGCACGGCATCATCGGCACCCGCCACCGACGTAGCTGGCGCGGGTGCCGCAGGGCAGTCGTTGAAAGTGCGCCGGGGACGGGAGGTCCGGCGGACGCATCAGCCCTCCTCGCCGGGTTCGCGCTCGCTCGGCACGAGCACAAGCTCGCGTCAGATCGGCGCCAGCGCCCTGTGTCCGAGCGACTGGTAGAAGCGCTCATAGAAATCGGCTTTCGCGCGGTAGTAGCCGGCGAGTTCGTCGCCGTGCGCCCACTGGCCGGCCGTCACGACGCGCTCGAGCCGCGCATTCCGCACGCGGCGCTCGCGATCGGGTGTCCGTGAACTCCGGCACGAAGCGCAGCGGCTTCTCAGTGACACCCGGCGGCCTGACAGAGCGAGGCACGAGACAGGGCGTATCCTCCCAGCGCAGCCGCTCGGCGCGGTGCCACTCCGCGGCCTGCTTGTCCGTCATGTCGGGCTCGGTCGGCGTCGGCAGTCGCTTCGGGATGGCGCGCAGCCAATCGATCGGCTTCGAAACGAGCGTTGTTTCTCGATGACGTGCTTCGCCGCGTCGAACACGTCGCCGAGGGGATGCTCGCTGAGGATCTTGAAGTAGCTGCGCGCGAGCTCCGTCCAACGCGTCACCCTGCAGACGCAGCCGGAACAGCCCGGCGAGCCGGACGAAGGCGCGTTGAAACTTCTCGAACTCGTGGTCAAGCATCGAGCGAACTCGGTCAGGCCGAAGCCGAGCGACCTCCGTGTCGGCGGCGGCGGAGTAACGACGTCTTCGTTGCTGCTACCCATCCGATCGCTAATTTCGAATCAGCCAGTTGCTGCTTCTCAAGAAGCACTGGCTTCTCGAATTAGCTGAGCATGGGGATCTGGATCAGGATCGGATCACGCGCGCGCGCGCGCGCGGAAGCCGACTTTTCCGCGGCGCGTCCACTGCGGACAGCGCCACGGACGGCAAAAAGCAGTACCGCTCACGATCGGCGGCTCCCGCGCGTCGCGCTCGCCTTCTTGCGCTGCTTGTCCTTCCGCCGTTTCGCCTTCACCTTGGCCGCCGACGGGATTGAATTCGGTGAAGTCGTGGATCACAAAGCCATTCCCGTTCTTCTCGAGGAGTCCCGCCTTCACAAGCGCGTCAGCGATGGAGAGGGGATTCGAGCCGTGCCGGAAGCCTTTGACCACACGCTGAGGGAGATGCCCGTCGCTGAGATGCCGGTTCGCCCACATGAGGCACTGCGCGTAGAACCCGAGCGCGATGACGCTGCCGTTGCGACCGCCGATGACTTCACCGGCCGTGGAAATCTTCTCGTGGTCGAGGAGTTCGTCATCGAGCCGTGCCCACATCGCCGATAGACCTCTCGCAGTGCGGAGGAGCGGTCGAGATCACGAGTCGCAAGTCGTAGGCGTTATTGATGATCTCGGGCGACGGCGGCCGATGCTCCTGGTGCTCGCGCTCGAACTCTGCTGGCGTCGAGGTCCTCGACACGGCGATCCGCGTGATGAAGGCGTGGCACGCGATGCCGGCTTCGGTCGTGGCCTTCCCAGATGCGTGCCGGCACGACCCGCTCGGGGTTTTCAGTTCCACGATCTTGTCGGTGCTCTCAGGGTGCACGTTCAACGGACACCGCTCGCTTTCGACGAATCGCCGGACGATCACGCGTGCCTGCCGGTGCGCCGCCACGCCTCGCGTATTACGAGGACCGCGGCGACTGAAGCCGCAACCCACGCCGCTGATCGCCTGAGCAGTTAGCGCAACGGGTTCGTCCACGAAAAGCACATCGATGCCGGGGATTTTGGCGGACTCCTTCATGCGCTGCGGACGTAGGCGCCGATCTTCACGCTCGTCGGCGCACGCATGCATCACCGCGCGGGATCAATTTCAGCGCGCGGGCGAGCACCGCCGGCGGCGTGTCCTTCACATTCTTCGGGCCGCCGCTGTAGCTTCCAGTACCAGCGGCGCACCGTCTTCAGGCCGGCGACTTGTTGCTTGACCGTGGGCAGCGTGAACGATCGGCTGCGGCGCGGCGATCTGTTCCTCCATGACGGCCGCGGCGAGCGCGTGGTCGCCGGCCTGCTCGAGTGGCTGCGGCTTCGGCGGCCGCGCGCGCTTCGTCGGCCTTGCAGCTGCGTCGTCGGGCGACGTCGCTCTTCCTTCTCGCGCGGAGTGCGGTTCTGCTCCGGCGGTCCACGTCACGATCGCCTGCTTCTTCGCCAGGTCGAGCGTCTTGATCGGATAGAGGATGCCGGCCTCGCGGCGCGCAGAGCGCCTTCCAGAGGTCATGCAGCCATCTTCTTGAACGGCGCTGAAGAACTCTTCGATGCGCTTCTGCGCTTCGCCGAGTCGCCTGGCGGTCGAGCACCGCCTGCTCGCAGTGACGACGCGGCATCAGATGACGGTGCTCGCGCAGGCATGCGACGGACGAGCGCGGTGGAGGTCCGTCTCGAAGCTCGGTGCCGACGGTTTGCGCGACGTCGGGCTTGAGATGAAATCGAGCACCTTGGCGGCGGGCTTCGGTGCGGTGGCGGTTGCGGCTCGGCTCATTAGAATGCCAATCCTATCGGGTAGTTATGCGACGTCGGCGAGGTCGATCCACGAGCCTTTGTAGCTCGCGACGATCTGCTGCGCCTCGACCAACGTGCGGAATTGACGGAAGTCTGTCGGCGTCGGTGTAACTCTCGACCGGTGAACGTGCCGTCCTTCTTCAAGCGCACGGCGTGTCGTTTGACGTGCGGGTGCAGTTTGAAAAACGCCGGCGAGTTGGTCGTCTTCCTTCGCCCACTCGAGCGCGAGGGCCTGGTAGGCCGCGGTCTGCAGGTTCGCGGCGACGTCCTTCGGCGCCCTGGTTTTGAAGTCGAGCAGCACCGGCACCCCGTCGAGCAGCCCGAGACAGTCAGAGCGTGCCGGCGACCTGGTAGCGCCGGCTGGCGACGCGTGGTGTTCGTTCAGCACCGCGACGAAGTGCCGCTGCTCACAGAAGGACAGCCACGCGCGCAGGGTACGGCGCGTAGGTTGGGAGAGTCGGCGCAGAACTGGTCGACGTCAAGGTCCGCCTCGTTGTGAGTAGTGGATGGCCGCACGCACGGCGCGGCCGCGCTCGAGGTGCGTCCTCGCGAATCGACGGCGGGATGCGCGAGAAGTCGACGAGTTGCGAGGCCTGCAGGATGATCCGGTACCGACGGCACCCGCACCTCGTCGACGTAGTAGGCGTGCTTCTCCGCGTCGAACCGAAACATCGATCAGTCCGCGAAGCTCGAAGGACTTCAGCGCGAGCAGGCCGCCTCGCCTGCACGCAGACGAAGCAGCGCGTGGTCGGTGCCCTTGAACTTCTCGAGCACTCGACGGCATCCATGCCGCCTCGACGTCGAACTTCTGCCCGTCGCTGAGACGTCACCGCGCAGCCGCCGCCACGCAACTGCTCGGCGTTGTGGACCTTCATCGGCCCGAGCGTGATCTCGGCGGCCGCTGCCGGCGGCACCGGCTCCGGTCACCGCACCGACTCCGAGATGCGCCGCACGATCTTCGGCCGCTCGACCGGGTCAGGCTCGACGCGGCTCGAAGTCCGACGGCGGCGGCCCGAGCGGTTCGTCCATGCCGCGCAGCACGTCGGGAAAAACAATCGTGCTGCGACGCCGCCGCGGTGCCCGCATCATCAGCATGCGATCGGGATCATCCCTGCCAGGTGCCGGCCTTCGACCACAGTCCGGCCTTCTTCGCCTTCGCGATCGAGAACGTCGCCGTGCGCGGCCGTTTGCTATCGGTGCGCCAGAAGGTGGCGACGACCATCGTGTCGTCCTTCTGCAGGTCCGCCGCGACGAGGAACTCCGGCGGTCGGCGCCGACCATGCAGCATATCATCGTGATCGGCGTATTTCGGCGAGGCCATGACGACGCCGAGCAGCCCCATCGCCCCAGAGTTGCGCCGCCCGTTGGTGACGTAGATCGAATGCAGTGCCGCCATCGGCGGCAGAGCCGAGCTCTTACCGTACTGCGCATCGCCACGAGGATGTCGCCCAGCCGACCGCGGTAGCCCTTCGGCAACCAGTTCACTGGCGGCGATGAACCTGCCAGCCGCCAGGGCGCCCTCGACCGTCTTCGGCGACGTGCCGATTTCTAACTCGGCGCGGTCGGTCAGCCTCTGACGGCGGCACCCGTTGGCATCTGAAGCCCGAGTGCCTGCTCGTTGTCGGCGATCTGCTCGGCGGTCTGCGGATGGACTTCAGGATCGACGGCGGCGGCCGGCGCCGGCGTCTCAGCCCGGGTTGTGTCTTGGCCATGTGGGTGCTCTCGCTTCACCGCCGTTTCAGCGCCGCTGGTGCGCCTTTGCGCGTCGCCGCCGCCGCAGCGCGCGCGCCGCTGATTCTGACACGGTCACGACGCCGTCACGCTGCCGACTGATCGCGCGCGTGACGTCCGGCGGCAGCACCCACCGCGCGCCACCAGCGGCGTTAATGCGCTGCAGGAAGATCGGTCTCGATGCCGTCGACGCGAATCAGGCCTTGACGACCCACATCTCCGCGATCGACGGCGCATCGGCCAACGCCTCGAAGGCGTCCGGCGGCACGTCGTAGCAGGCATGCACCGCGCCGCCGCTCTTGAACTCGACGTGCAGCGTGCCGTTGTCGTAGCCAATGCTCTTGACGTTCGACGAGGCGACGGCGACGCGCACGATCGGCAGCACGCGCGCCGGCTGGTGGATCTCGGGGCCGCCGAACAGCTCCTCGCCGGTCTTGTCGTCGTCGGCGTGAATCACCGCGAGACACCTCGGCGCACGTCGGTTCGCCGGGCGTGAGATTTCGTCGCGGCGGACGGCCCGGCCGCAGAGGGTGTAGAGGCTGGTGTCGGCGCGATGGGTGACAGGCCCGGCGTCCGCGCGCCGCACGCCACGCATCGCAGGCGCATGTGAGTGCGCGTGGGGAACGTCAGCGTCCAGTCGTGGCGCGACCGATCCAGCACCCGGACTTATTTGCCACATCGTTTGCCTCTGCATCACGGGAGTTCGCTCTTCGCCAGGTGCGTGAAACATCTCCTATCACGCGGTCGTGTGAACAGCCGCACGATGTTCACAGCACCGTGCAGCCGGGTGCTGCTCCGACGGTACGGGCTTTGAACCCCGACGCGGCTTTCCCCAATGCCAGAATGGCGATCCACGAGATCGGCGGTATCGCGCGCGCAGGCAACTTGAAACAACTGGGATAGCGCTTGCCCGCTCGCCGCAACTCGAGAACGTCGACCCACAGCCATGTGCAGCGAATCGAACAATTGCGTCTGTCAGTACGCTTACGGCGGCGTGGTCTGCGGGCCGCAATGCGGTGTCCACGGCCGCGTCGGTGCAGCGCGTCTTGATCGGGGTCTGGCGTCAAACTCTGGTGCGAACAGTCACTGCCGGTTCGCCCCAACCATTTCGCCAGCCCGAGCAATACGTAG
>ERZ1370068.8048-contig-693_pt1 | contig 15615 bp, 27 predicted proteins | sample MGYA00561227_ERZ1370068 | MGnify/ENA primary metagenome ERZ1370068 (study PRJEB38410, sample SAMEA6850437) | metagenome | study: Metagenomic assessment of the ecological functions of the soil: analysis of the soil microbiota associated with the...
GCCTCAAGCTGAAATCATCGTTCCCGTTCCGTCGTCGGTAAACACTTCAGCCAGGAGCGTGTTGCGCGAATTGCCGTCGATGATATGGGCGCTCTTAACGCCGCGGTTCAGCAGTTCGATGATGCTTTGCAGTTTGGGAATCATCCCGCCGGTAGCGCGTGCCGCTCTTAATCAATTCTTCAGCCTCAGCCGCGGTCAAGCGCGAAAGCTTCGTTTCCGGCTCGCCGGCGCTGCAGGTAAATCCCATCGACATCAGACAGCAGGACCAGCTTTTCCGCCTGCAGTTGAATCGGCGATCTCGGAAGCAATTGTGTCGGCGTTGATGTTGAAGACTTTCCTTCAGCGTCGGCTCCCAGCGAAGAAATCACCGGCAGATAACCGTGGTCGAGCAGAACCGTGAGCAGGCGCGCATCGATTTGCAGGATGTCGCCGACATGGCCAAAGTCCACCCGCGCGCTTTCGCCCGTGGCCCGATCGACGACTTGCCTGGGCGGCCGCCGCTCGGCATGAACGATGTTTCCGTCTACACCTGAAAGACCAACGGCATGCGACTCCGCGATGACGCAGCGCGGCGAGAATGTCGGTGTTGATCTTGCCGGCAAAGATCATCTTGGCCATCTCCAGCGTATCGTCGTCGGTCACCCGGCGGCCTTCGATGATGGTCTGTTCGACTCCCATTTTCGCTGCCAATTCAGTCAGTTGTTTGCCGCCGCCATGAACGACGCAAACCCGAATGCCGACCTGATGCAGCAGGGCCAGCTCTTCCGCCAGAGTCATCAGCCGATCGTGATCTTCCGTCACCTTGCCTGAGAACTTCACGACAAACGTCTTGCCCTGAAAGCGCTGAATGTAGGGCAGCGCTTCGCGCAGGAGGTCCAGGCGTAATTGGCTGTCGACAAATTGGCTCATTAGTATTGGTCATTGGTTCATTGTCTCGACTGAGTTCATTGCATTCGGTGGCTGAAGAACTCATTGAATCAATGAGCCAATGTATCAATGAATCAATTCCTTCATTATCGCTTTCTGCACGTGCAGCCGGTTCTCGGCTTCATCGATCACGACTGAAGCCGGCGAATCGATCACTCCATCGGTGACGATCACATTCCGTCGCACCGGCAGGCAGTGCATGAAAATCGCGGAGTTGGTGCGCGCCATCTTTGGTTCATCAACGATCCACTTCGCGCGATACTGCGCGCGTTCCGCGAGGTCCTGCTCGGGCGCGCCATAGAAACGTTCTGCTGCCCCAGCTCTTGGCGTAAACCACCTCGACGCCGTCAAACGCTTCATCGACGTCATTCGTCACATGCGACGCTGCCTCCGGCCGTCGCTGCATGTTGCCGATCGTCGCTCATCAATTCGTCATCAAGTTCGTAGCCGGCTGGATGCGCGATCACCAGATCATGTCCCATCTGCGCCGCCGCCAGCGCAAAGCTGTTCGGCACCGCCATCGGCAGAGCTTCGGATGCCAGGCCCAGGTCAGCAGGACTTTCTTACGGCCTTCACCCAGCTTCTCTCGAATCGTCATCATGTCGGCCATCGCCTGACACGGATGATGCATCGCCGATTCGAGATTGATGATCGGAACATCGGAGTACTTGGCAAAGGCATTCAGGATTGGATCGGTCCGTTCCGCTTCCCAGTCCTTCAGCGCCGCAAACGTCCGCACGCCAATCGCCACACAGTAGCGACCGAGCACGCGCACAAACTCGGCCACGTGTTCGGTCTTGTCGCCATCCATGATTGCGCCTTCGCGATGCTCCAGCGTCCAGCTGGTACCGCCCGGCTCGAGCACCACCGCGTTGCCGCCCAGTTCATAAATCCCCACCTGCATAGACGCGCGCGTGCGCAAAGACGGATTGAAGAAGACCAGGGCAACCGAACGGCCGGCGAGAGGTTTAGATGTGATCCTCGCCCCGCTTGAAACTGAGAGCTGACTCGATCAGTCGATCGAGACCCTCTCGCGCTATATCTGACGTCGAAAGAAAATGCATCAGTAAGATTTGCCGCTCAGCCAGGGTACTGCCCCAATTTGAATGACTTTTTCGTCAGCCCAGGCGTTTACGCCTGGGGAATGGGGCTTACTAGCGCCTCTCCTGCTTTTCTCACCCAGGCGTAAACGCCTGGGCTACGAGAAAACCCTTTGTTGAAGTAGGTCACCACCCTCAGCCGTCCCCATTAACTTTGCGAAAACACTTTCCCCAAGCATCGACGAACAAATCAACCTGGTCCTTCTGCAAACAGAGCGGCGGCAGTAAACGCAGCACCCTGGGATCGCTTGATGTCCCGGTGATTATTTTCTGCTCGAGCAGTGCTTCGTGAATCGGCTTCGCTTTATCGGCAAATTCCAAACCCAGCAGAAAGCCCTGGCCGTGAACCGCAACCACCTGTTCGATCTCTCTCAAACGCTCGCGCAGATAAGTCTCGACCTCACGCACATTTGCGAGCATCCCGTCATCTCTCGATTGCTTCCAGCGTGGCCGTGACCGCCGCCATCGCCATCATGCCGCCGCCAAAGGTCGTCCCCAGATCGTTTTCCTTGATGTGAGTTGAAATCTTCTCCGTTCACCAGGCACGCGCCCACCGGAATACCGCTGCCCAACGCTTTAGCCAGCGTGACGATGTCCGGCACCACTCCATCGCCGGCGTCGCTGCCGGCAAAGAACCATTCGCCCGTGCGCCCGACTCCGGTTTGCACTTCGTCGTAAATCAGAACGATGCCGCGCTCGTCGCATAGTTCGCGCAAGGCGCGATAGAACAGAAGGCGCGGCCATCGCTACACCGGCCATCGATTGAATCGGCTCGAGCATGATCGCGGCGACTGATTCATCAGCCACGTGCGCGCACCGATTCGATGTCGCCAAACTCAGCCTGCAGGTGGCCGGGAACATTCGGTTTGCCAATCTCGCGATACTTGCCGAGGAAGGTTGCGCTGATCGCGTCCGCAGTCCGACCGTGAAAGCCACCGCCGAAAGTGATCACACTCTCCCGGCCCGTCGCCATGCGCGCCATGCGCATCGCATTCTCGTTTGCTTCGGTGCCGGAGTTGCAGAAGAAAGCTTTTGTTAGCGACTCAGGCGCAATTGAGACAAGCTTTTCTGCCGCGCGCGCTCGCGCTTCCGAGTAAACCAGATTCGAATAGAAGAGCAGACGGTCAGCCTGATCCTTGATCGCGCTCACCACGTGCGGATGGCAATGCCCGGTCCCGGCGACCGCGTGACCGCCGTAGAGATCCAGATAGCGATCCGCCGTCACTGGTAAAAATCCAGACGCCTTCGCCGCGCTCCGCGACGACCGGCATCTTTTTGTACGTCGCCAGTTGATACTGCTCTTCGATCGCGACGATTTTGTCTGACTCGGTTCTTGCTGCCATCACAATATTTCACCACAGAGGAACCGGAGAGAAGATCAAATAAGCTGTTAAGGCTCAGCGACCCCTCATTTGTTTTATCTCTTCTCGTTTCCTCTGTGTCCTCTGTGGTTAATTTCTTTGAATTGCTTTCACCCTGCCCTGGTACCGTTCGGCACTCTGGCCTCCGGGATCGCCAGCACCGGAACGACTCCATCGGCATAACCAATGTCGAAGAGCATCCCTTCCGACATCTGACCCATCATTTTCTTCGGCTCAAGGTTGACCACGAACAAGGCTTGTCGACCTTCGATCTCGCGCGGATTCTCGCGCTCCTGCTTCATGCCGGACAGAATGCAACGTTGATGATCTCCAAAGTCAACCGTTAACTTTAGCAGCTTCTCTGAACCTTCCACGTCTTCGACCTTCACAATCGTCGCCCACGCGAATATCAATTCTGTCGATCTCGCCAAACGAGATGGCAGGCTTGACGGGAGCGGGCTTAAACTCTTCACTCATGGATTTGTTCCCACCAAAACCAAGCCGGTCTTCTCATCCAATCCAAACATCAAGTTCATGTTTTGCACTGCTTGTCCGGCAGCGCCTTTGACTAGATTGTCGATGGCCGAGAAAACGACAAGTTGTCGTCCGCGGGCCGCAAATCCGAGGTCGCAAAAGTTCGTCGTCTTTACCCAATTAATATCCGGCGAGCCTTCGACCAGCCGCACAAAAAACGAATCACGGTAAAACTCTGCGAACATTGACTCTGACCCCGGTCGCGTCTACCTCGTTCTTCAGTTCGCAATAGATTGAGGCAAAGATGCCGCGCGCGACCGGCAGCGAATGGGTCATGAAGATGAGTTCATTGTTCCATTCACCGACGCTCTGCAAGGCCTGCTCGATCTCCGGCACGTGCTGGTGAGTGAAAGGCTTGTAGGCATAGAAGGAATTGCTGCGCTGGGGATGATGCGTATTCGCTGCGGCTTTGGCTCCGGATCCGGACGAACCGGTTTTCGCGTCGACGATTACGCGACAGCTCAGCAAGTTGTTAGCGACCAGCGGCGCGAGACCGAGCAAGGTGGCGGTCGCAAAGCACCCGGGATTGGCGACGCATCGCGCCGACTTTATGGCCTCCCGATTTGTTTCCGTCAACCCGTAAACAAACTGCGCCTGCGCATCCATCCTCGTATGTTCACGGCCGTAGTGTTTTGAGAAAGACTCCGGGTCGGTCAAACGAAAGTCTCCCGAGAGATCAATCACTTTCACGTTCGCGGGCAGACGCGGCGCGACTTCCATCGCTTGCCCATGCGGCAATGCAAAAAGGCGCAGTCGAGATCGCTAAGGTTCTCGACATCTTGAGGCGCCTTGATAAATTTCATCTCAGCCAGCCCGTAGAGGATTGCGATGGACTTCGCCGACACTCTTGCCGGCGTGTTCGTTCGCGGTAACGAAGGCGATCTCGACGTTGGGGTGAAACAGCAGAATGCGCAGCAGTTCCGAACCGCCGTACCCTGAGCCTCCAAAGATTGCCACGCGAAGTTTCGAGTTTCGAGTTTCGAGTTTCGAGTTCATTCGCTGTTCCTCGTCGTCGATGAACTCGCGGCGACTAGTTCTTTCGAGGCGCCGTCGATCTCGGAACTCGAAACGCGAAACTCGAAACTCGAAACTTTTTCTTTAACTATTTCGAACAGCTTCGCCCCATTCCGGCGGACATTCGCCGCCGGCACATTGAATTCTCGTTCGATGTAGTCTTCGCCCATCTTCGAATCAGTGACTGAGCCGGCCACCAGGATCGACCTGAATACCTCGCCGGCGAAACAACTCGATGCCTCCCCAGGCCGCTGACATAATCAGCAGCGCAAAAGATCAGGCGCGGTCATCGCGCGCACGCATCTCTTCATCTTCAAAAACAGACTCGACTGAATAGCCGCCGAGGATGCCGTCACCTAACTCAACCACAATCAAATCCGGTTTGCTCTCGTTCAAACGCGCAATGATGGCCTTAGCCACCGGCGCCAGGTCAGCCATATCAACCGTTGAAGGCAAGCCGCAATCGAGAAAACTGGCCGTGGCGATCGCCCCGTGGTCCGACATGTTCAGCGTGTCGCGCAGGCAGGCAACTCCCGACAACTTCGCCGCCGCCACCCGCAGTCCCGCGCGCGTGCCCAACTGAATCAGCTCAGTCGCTGCGTAAGTCTTGCCGCTGTTCATGCAGGCTCCGGCAATCACGACGATCGGTGCTGTCGGTCCCAGACGCTCGCGCAAAGGCAGCGCCACATCTGCGATATTCATTGTGGCCTCGCCGCCGTTTGTGGCCAGCCCGATCACCTCAACCTGGATTGCATCATTCAGACTCGAATGATGGCCGCTGCACTTTCCAATGACACCGCCAAGGTTAAGCAGATGCAGCATGTCGCCGGCCTTAATCGCTTCCGGAACGTCGCCGACAAACCCTTTCAGCGCGCGTCGCCGGCCCAGCACACCCACCACCACGTCACCCGGATTCACTTTCGCCAGTCTGCCCGGTCGGCAACTCGAGCATGTTGTAGGTCGCGTTGTCCGTGAGCACGCGCACGACCACGACGTCGCCGGCCCGCGGCGCGCCGTTGCGCCGGAATGATCTTCAGCGAACGACCGAGTCGCAGCGGCGAAGTTGCCGAGCCGATCTTGTCAGCTTCGATGACTGAGATCATTGTCCATCGTTTTTACCCCGCGCTGTTCCTTAGCTCCTACAAACGAACCAGTGGCCCACCTCTGAATTAATTAGCTTCGCTGGCCCTCCCAGTCTCAATCGCAGCGCATTGAGCTTGATGAATCCTTCTGCATCGCGCTGGTTGTAAACCGTGTCGGCTTCGAAGGTCGCAATCCGCTCGTCGTAGAGTGAATTCGGCGAACGTCTGCCCGACCACAATTACATTGCCGCGATAAAGCTTCAGCCGCACATCGCCGGTCACGGTTCGTTGCGTTTCGTCAATCGTCTTGCGCATCAACTCGAATTCCGGCGCGAACCAGAATCCGTAATAGACATTCTCGGCAAATTTCACCCCAAACGAATCGCGGAAGTGCATCACTTCGCGATCCATCGTGATTGATTCCAGGGCGCGATGCGCCGCCTGCAGAATCGTCACGCCCGGTGTTTCATAAACACCGCGCGACTTCATCCCCACGAAGCGATTCTCAACCAGATCGACCCGGCCGATGCCATGCTCGCCGCCAATCTCGTTCAGCCGTGACAAGCAGCGCTGACCGGATCCAAGCGGCTCGCCGTCGATCGAGACCGGTTCGCCCTTCTCGAATCCAATTTCAATGTATTCGGCTTCGGTTTTGGCGTTCTCAGGCGAGCGAGTCATCTGAAAAATATGCTCAGGCGGTTCGGCCCAGGGATCCTCAAGGATGCCGCCTTCGTACGAAACGTGCATCAGGTTGCGATCCGTCGAATAGGGCTTGTCGATCGTCGCGGTGACGGGAATGCCATGGGCTTCGGCATAGGCGATCAAATCGGTGCGGCCGGCAAACTCCCAGTCACGCCAGGGCGCGATCACTTTGATGTCCGGTTGCAGCGCGTAATACGTCAGCTCGAACCGTACCTGATCGTTTCCCTTCCCGGTGGCACCATGGGCCACGGCGTCCGCGTTTTCCGCGCGCGCGATTTCGATTTGTCGTTTGGCAATCACCGGACGCGCCAACGAGGTGCCCATCAGGTACACACCTTCATAGATCGCGTTTGCCTTCACTGCGGTCCAGACATAATCGCGGACGAACTCTTCGCGTAAATCTTCAATGTAGAGTTTCGACGCGCCGGTCGCTTTCGCCTTTTCATCCAGGCCGTCCATTTCCGCGCCCTGGCCCACGTCCGCGCAGTAACAAACAACCTCGCACTGATATTCGTCTTTCAGCCAGCGCAGCATTACGGACGTGTCCAATCCGCCCGAGTACGCAAGCACTATTTTCTTTATTTTAGTTTCAGTCATTTTGACTCGATTTCGATTGATTCATTCACTCATTGATCATTGATTCATTGATTTAACCATTGATCAATGAATAAATGAATCAGTTGGACCCAAACATCTCCCAAATCTTTTTCGTCGCGCCGCGCTGCGCCTTCTGATCTCGCACCGCGATAAAGATCGTGTCCTCGCCCGCCAGCGTGCCCACGATCTCCGGGATCGCCGCGTCGTCGATTTCGACGGCCACCGCAGATGCGCGACCGGGCAGGCATTTCGCAACGACGAGCACTTCGCCGGCCGACATCCAGGCTGATCAGCCCTCGAGTCGAATCACCGTTTGCCTGCGGCAAGCGCATAGCGGCCGTGATGCTTAACGACGCCTAACTCTTCGAGATCGCGCGACACACTCGACTGAGTCGCCGGAACGCCGAGCGCGCTCCAGCTGGGCGCGCAACGCCTCCTGCGTGCCGATCGGTTTGGCCCGGATCAGATTCAGGATCTTCTTTTGACGTTGCCGCTTGAGCATCCCCGTTTGCTTCCGCTCCCTCGGGATTCAGACGCGCAGAAATGCAGAATAGTTGCATTTTGTCTGCATACTTGCATAAACTAGCCTAGTTATGCGGCGGCGTCAAGCCATGACCTGTGGTCGCCGCAACGTTGCCGATGATCTCAGTTGCAGGCAAAATGCTCTGCGGTAACTTGTGAGAGATCAAACCAGAAAACTTTGGGGTGGCCGGTTCACGGGCGAAGCCGATCCCGGCTTTGCCGAATTCAATCGCTCGTTTCGGATTCGATCGCCGGCTGTTTGCGGTTGACGTCCGCGCCAGCATCGCGCATTGCGCAGGCCTGGCCGCAGCCGGCGTGCTGAATGCGGAAGAAGCAAACCAGATAACATCGGCGCTGGGGCAAATACTTGAACGTGGACTCGCGGACAATAGTTACCTCAATGACCCAAACGCAGAGGACGTGCATTCATTTGTCGAAGCGCGTCTGGTCGAGATGCTTGGCGATACCGGGCGCAAGCTGCATACCGGCCGCAGCCGCAATGACCAGGTCGCCACTGACTTGCGGCTCTGGCTGCGCGACGAAATCGGGCGCGTGAATGATTCTCTGCGCGACGCGCAGAGCGCGCTGGTGGATCTCGCCGTCGCCAATCAAAATGTTGTGTTGCCGGGCTACACCCATCTGCAAAGCGCCCAACCGGTGCTGCTCGCTCACTGGTGTCTGGCATACTTTGAAATGCTCGCGCGTGATCGTGAACGCCTGAAGGATCTAAGCAAGCGAGTCAATATCATGCCGCTCGGGTCAGCAGCGCTGGCGGGGACCTCATACCCGATTGATCGCGCAAGCGGTAGCGGCAGCGCTTGGGTTTCGAATCAATCTCGCACAACAGCCTGGACGCGGTCAGCGATCGTGATTTCTGCCTGGAGTTCGCCGGCGCCGCGGCAATGGTCATGGTGCACCTCTCGCGGTTGGCCGAAGACGTCATTCTTTACGCCACAACTGAGTTCGGTTTTTTGAGTTGAGCGATGCGATCGCGACCGGCTCCAGCATCATGCCGCAAAAGAAGAACCCTGATTCGATGGAATTGGTGCGGGGAAAGTCGGGACGTGTTTTTGGTCACCTGACCTCGCTGCTGGCCACGATGAAAGGTCTGCCGCTCGCTTATAACAAAGACATGCAGGAGGACAAAGAAGCGTTGTTCGACACGGTGGACACCGTCAACGCGTGTCTTTCAATCTCGGCAACGGTCTTGCGCAATCTTCGGGTCAACGAGACGCGAGCGTTTGCGGCGTCTTCTCATGGCTATCTCAACGCCACCGAACTGGCCGATTATCTGGCCCGCAAGGGAATGCCTTTTCGCGAGGCCCACGAAACCGTCGGCCGGGTGGTGATGCACGCCATTGAACGCGATTGTGAGTTGGACGGGTTATCAATCGATGAACTAAAGAGTTTTGCGCCGCTAATTGAAGCAGACGTATTTGCAGCACTATCGGTCGCTACGACACTCTCTACCAAAGCTCAAATCGGCGGCACCTCGCCTGAACGAGTTGCCGCCGAGTTGGAATCTGCCCGAATGCGTTTGTGAGCCTCGCCAAACCGAACAACCATTGCTCGAGATGAAATAGCCAGGCCATCACATCTCGAGCCCTGAGCTGCTTTAGAAGGTTTTGCCTCCAGTAGAAGTAGCCGGCGCGTCGGCCTGCCACTTCGGAGTGACTCCCAGGTTCTTGAACAAAAACGCGTAGATATCGGTCTGTTGTTCCAGCGTTTTCGTCGTGCTGCTGGCGCCGTGACCTGATTTGGTGTCGATTCGAATCAGGATGGGCAAGTCACCGCCCTGCCCGGCCTGCAAGGCCGCCGCGTACTTGAAGTTGTGCGCCGGCACCACTCGGTCGTCATGATCGGCGGTCGTAATCAAAGTCGCGGGATACTTTGTACCCGCCTTTATGTTGTGTATCGGCGAATAAGCATAAAGCGCTTTGAACTGGGCTTCGTTCTGTTTACTCGAACCATAGTCCGAGACCCAGGCCGAGCCGATGGTGAACATGTGAAAGCGCAACATGTCCATCACGCCCGCCTGTTCAACTACGGCTCTGAACAACTCTGGTCGCTGGTTCGAAACCGCGCCCACCAACAAGCCGCCATTAGAACCACCGTGAATCGCCAGCCTGGCGGGTGAAGTGTATTTCTGGGCAATCAGATATTCGGCTGCGGCTATGAAGTCGTCAAAGACATTTTGCTTTTTCAGCTTGGTGCCGGCTTCGTGCCACTTCTCGCCATACTCACCGCCGCCGCGCATGTTGGCTGAGGCATAGACGACGCCCTGCTCCAGCAAACCAATTCGCGTCGCGCTGAAACCGGGGCTGGTAGTGATGTTGAAGCCGCCGTATCCGTACAGCACGGTCGGATTGTTGCCATCCAGCTTCAACCCTTCTTTGTAAGTGATGAACATCGGTACGCGGGTGCCGTCCTTGCTATTGAAGAAGACCTGCTTCACTTCGTAGTCGGCCGCGTTAAATCCGGGAATGTCCACGGTACGAAAGACCGTCGATTTTTGGTCGCGATGTCGTACTTGAAAATGGTCGGCGGATAATTGAACGAGGTGAAAGCTGTAGAAGACGAACTTATCATCCATGCGGCCGCCAAATCCACCCGCGGATCCCGGCCCCGGCAGCTGAATCTCGTTCTCGAGCTTGCCGTCGAGGCTGTAGACATAAGCCCGCGTCGTCACGTCCTTCAGATAGGTAACGAACAGCTTACCGCCGGCTGTCCCCGCCGCCTGCAACGGTTCCTGACGCTCCGGCAGAACGTCTTTCAGGTCTGTAGCCGCGGGATCGTAAAGCACAACCTTTCCGTTCGGCGCGCCGTGGTTCGTTTCAATGAGAAATCCATTTGTTTGTTTGACGTTTTTTGTTTTCGTTGTTTTGAGGTTGGCTGTTTTTTCTTCACGTGTTCAATCACGTCGTAACTGTCATCGCCGATCTCAGCCACAATCGGAGTGAAGGCCTGATCTCCCTTCCCTCGTTCGCGAAAGAAGAGCGAATTGCCTCTCGTTCCGGCAGACGAGTCCGAAACACTCATAATCTCAAACTGCTGATCCTCGGTGACACCGATTCCCCCTCTGCGGAGAGGATGGGCGTTGTCTTCATAGACCAGCTTGTCTTCGGATTGCGGGGCGCCCACTTTGTGATAGTAGATCTTTTGGTATTCGTTTAAGCCGGCCATCTTTTTGCCCGACTCCGGCTGTGGATAGCGATTGTAGAAAAAGCCTTCGTCACCCACCCATGAGGCGCCGGAAAACTTGACCCACTCCAGGTGATCCGTTAGAGGTTTGCGGGTGGCAACATCGAGAACGTAATAATCGCGCCAGTCAGACCCGCCTTCCGAAATGCCATAGGCGATGTACTTTCCGCTTTCAGAAACCGAAAATCCACCCAGTTGAGACGTACCGTCAGCAGAAAACTTGTTCGGATCAAGCAGCAAAGCCGGCACCCCGGCCAGGCCCTTCTGAATGTAATAGACGCTCTGATTCTGGAGACCATCGTTCTTGGAAAAGATAAAGTTTTGGCCGCGACGCGAAGGCGCGCTATATCGCGGATAGTTCAGAAGCTTTTCGAGCCGTTTCCTGATCTGGGCGCGATAAGGAATCGTGCCTAAATAACCGAAGGTGACCTTGTTCTGAGCTTCAACCCACGCGGTTACTTCGGCCGCATTGTCATCCTCAAGCCACCGATAGGGATCCGGCACATTGGTACCGAAGTAATCGTCAACGACATCCACTTTTTGTCTCGGGATATTTTATCGGGGAACCAGGGCCGCCGCCGTCACCGTTTTTTGCGCGTACGTCAGACGCAGCGGCGCCGAAAGCGACAAAGAGAGAATTGCCAGTGCGGCCAGCGTTAGCAAGGCGAGCTTAATTCTTTTCATTTTTGTTTGGACCTCCGGAAAACTTGGTCAATCAGGTTTGTCGGCGGACATACTTTAGTCGAGGCGCCGGAAAATGCCAACCTTGCGGATTATCTTTTCCTTACCTTACTTTCCCATCCCCAGCCGAAGATTCCGGATTCCCGGATCGAGGTGTAAAGTCTAGCCTCGGTTTTCAGGGAGAAAGAAAGAAATGCAGACTTTTCTGGCAATCGCTCTTCTGCTGACAATTTGGCTGTCGCCTCTGTTGGCGCAACCACAGCCCAGTGAACCCACGCCCACGGCAAGCAGGACTGAGATCATTCTGCTGGGCACGGGCACGCCTTATCCTGATCCGAATAGCTCCGGCCCGGCCACCGCGGTAGTAGTTGACGGTCGCGTCTTCTTGTTTGATGCGGGCGCCGGCGTGATGCGCAGGATGAATGCCGCGAAGCTGCCGCTGAGCGGCCCGGAGGCGGTTTTCATTACGCACCTGCACAGCGATCACACGCTCGGCTATGCCGATCTGATTCTGACGTCTTGGATAATGCGACGCGCTAAACCGTTTCCCGTTTACGGTCCGCCTGGATTGCGCCGCATGACCAATCATCTACTCGCAGCTTTGCGGAAGACATTGAAATACGCACGAATGGTCTGGAGCACGAAGTGGCCGGCGGCTACCGCGTTGACGTTACCGAAACGCGCGCCGGCCTGGTTTATGAAAAGGACGGCGTGCGAATTACCGCTATCGCCGTTCCACACGGAGCATGGAAAAACGCTTTTGGTTATCGAGTTGATACGCCGGATCGTTCAATTGTGATTTCCGGCGACACACGGCCCAGCGAAGAACTGGTCAAGTCAGCCAGGGGCGTTGATGTGCTGATTCATGAAGTCTATTCGGCAGCGGGGCTTGCGCCTGAAAACCGCCCCGGGGCAAAGACTGGCCGCAGTACTGTCGCGAATTCCACACTTCAGACGTCGAACTGGGCGCTTTGGCGTCGCGTATTCAGCCAAAGCTTTTGATTCTGGACCACACGATTCGTTTCGGTGCCAGTGATGAAGCCCTTTTGGACGTGGTCCGCCAGAATGGATACGCGGGCAGATCGGTTGTGGGAAAAGACCTGGATCGATTTTGATAAATTGAGATCGCGAAACGTGCCGGCTATCTTGCCGGGTTGCGGCTGCTGAGCGGTTGGGCCGTGTCGGTTTCGGCGCCTGACGACTCACTCTGTCCCAGATCAGCAAGCGCCACGATTACCAGCAGCACGGTCACTCCCAGGGTGGAAAGGATGTACAGCAGCGCGGTCTGTTCAAAATAAATCAGCAGAAAACCAGCAGGGCCAATCCAGAAATCCACAGATAAGTAAATCCGCGTCGTTTCTTACCTTTTGTTTTTAATCTTTGACTCACGTGTTCGTTTTCACTTCCAATTCAAAATATGAAGGCTCGACCGCGCGAGCCTGTCTACGCCGTCAATTTCACGGCTAGTAAAGAATCAACGTCGGCAAATAGCCGGCAGTCGATTTAACAGAATTCAAAAGAAATCGCCAAGATTCTTTGCCGACCAAACGCTGCTGGTGCGCACATCGACAATGTCGTAGGCCTGCAATGGAATATCCTTGGCCTGACCCTTCTTTAATGGCCTCGTAATTAACTTTAATATCCTCTGACCCGACAGAGGTCTTGCGATAGATATGGACTTCATTGGCCTTGGCTTGCCTGGTAGCTCCGCCCGCCATCATGATAGCCCGCGCCAGCGTTAATCCATCCTTGAGCGTCATCTCGCGAGCCTGGACCACGCGCCGGTGATGTAGATTGGCTCTCCTTCGGTCACAATCGCGATGTCACCGGGCCGAATATAGGGATCCGCTTTTTCCTGGCCGTTCTTAACGCTCGGTGATTTGATAAATCTCAAGCTGCCCAATGTCCGGAGGTTGTTTGCCCGCCAGTCATCTGCGGATCCACACACATTTTCGAGTTCCGTGTGCATGATTTGAATGGTGCCGCTGGCATTCTGGTAATGCCTCCAGAGCTTGCCAGCAACTCAGTGCAGGCGCACGCGCCGCCGCATATCGACGCGCTGCGCATGTACGCACGGCGCCAAAGATAACCGCCGGCTGTCGGCTCCTTCTTTCGGTAAGACGGACGCTGACCCGCGGTTTGAGCAAATACTTCGCGTAAGCCTCGGTGATACTGGCCTGAATGTCTCTTTTCGTTGCGGCACTTTGCGCGTATTGGCGGTCTCGATAAAAGGAGTGACGAGATGTTTCCATCTGCGTCGACTTCCACACGTCGAATTCAGAGTCAGCCGTGGCCGAACACGCTGACATCCAGGATGTCTCCTGGACCGACCAGGTAGCGGCCACGACCCTGATCATCAATCGCCGAGGCCGGGACATTTCTTGGAGCCTCAGTTGATTTTGCGCCAGCACCGTGAACACGGCGCCAAAACCGAAAACCAGACACAAAATGAACTAGCGTTTTCTTGTTCATTTCCAAAACCCTAAGGCTGATGAACGACTCACTGTGCATGCAGAGTGACGTCGTCGACCGCCTAATCAACGGAGAAAACTTCGCCAACCAGGCAAGCTATCTATTTCCTGCGTCTTGGCACCGTTCCGGGAAGTGCAAATCTGGTAAATAACCAGTTGCAATGATCGCACAAAAGATTGTGGATGCCAAACATTCGTAAGAGCAGGGGCATTCGCCTGTATCCCTCACGAATTCGTTTGCTCCGGCACCTGGGGCATCGTACTTTCAGCATGTTGTCCTCGCTTATGCAACGCTCGACAGTCTGGCCGTAGACTCAGGAACGGCGCCGCCCTTTCCTATTTTGGTTTGCCGGGGTTCGGAGTGAAGTACATCATCGCTATCAAGCCGCACTCTCAAGAGTTCTATTTCTCGAAGTGATCCTGTCCGCCGCAGCTTCGCCGGCGAAATCCGGACGATCGCGAGTCAGGTAATAGAGCGCATCCCGATAACAATCGATGGCGCGCTGATAATAACCCTTGAAAGCCGCTCGTTCTGGCGAGCTCGACCCAGTGTGCAACTCTGCTCGAAGTAATAAATTCGCGGACCGCCCGGGCTGAGATATTGAGCTGCTCCTCGTCCGGATAAACCTTCAACGCCGAATCAATGCACTCCAAAGCGCGGTTGGCGGTTTCCACCTTTTCGTAGAGCCGGGTTCGTTGTTGAGCTTCGTGAGTTAAGGCCCGGGCCGATCCTCTGGCCCAGGTAAGCAGATGATGCTTCTGCAACTCTCGACGCGCTCAACTCCGGCACGCAGCGCCAATCCGGCCATCTGGCTGGAGCGCCGGAGTTTGTAACGCCCTCTCCGCGCCCGCCAGATATTCAGAACATAATTCGTAAACGCTGGCGGTGCGCATCAGGCGATTCTCTGGAGTCGGCATCCATCGCTTGTCGTTGTAAGGTCCGTAGGGCCGCGGCATGCAAACTTCGGGACTGCATCAGATCCTCATAGGTTCTCTTTCCCGATTCGGAATGGGCTATGCCATATCAGCGATTCACGAACGTAATACTGGCTACGCACTCTTTCTGGCCACCAACAGTCTGGCAAAAGCAGCGACCAACATCACCACACTGGCGGCCAATACCTCGCCGGCACCCACGGCGACTCTTCGCCTTGCAACATCCACCAAAGGACAAAGAAAAGGGCTGCGGCAGTGGCCGCCGCGGCGGTCATATAACCTGTGACTGAAGAACCTTTCGATGGCTGAACGCGGCGCGAACTGGAACTGTCCGACGAACGCTGATGCCGCCGCCCGAAAGAATGCATTCCTGAATCTTGAGCTTCTAAAGGCAAAGCTTAAGTCTGCTTGTACAGGGGAAGACTTAACTCGTGTTTGGAGCTAGTAATCGCTCCTGCATATGGGATGCAATACGTAACCTGAACGA
>ERZ1370068.1138-contig-11039_pt1 | contig 15614 bp, 13 predicted proteins | sample MGYA00561227_ERZ1370068 | MGnify/ENA primary metagenome ERZ1370068 (study PRJEB38410, sample SAMEA6850437) | metagenome | study: Metagenomic assessment of the ecological functions of the soil: analysis of the soil microbiota associated with the...
GCTTTTCGCGTATTGCTTCAAGGTGAGGTGAGGTACGCTTCGAGCGCGTGACCTTCTGCTATCCGTCGCGGCCGGACACGCCGGCGCTCTCGGATTTTTCGCTGTCGGTGTCGCGCGGCGAGAAGGTGGCCCTGGTCGGGCCGTCCGGCGCGGGCAAGTCCACGGTGTTCCAGCTGCTGCTGCGCTACTACGATCCGTCGTCGGGCAGCGATCACGCTCGACGGCGTCGAGCTGCGGGAACGCCGACCCGCGCGAGCTGCGCCGCGCATCGCGCTGGTGCCGCAGGACCCGGTGATCTTCGCCGCGAGCGTCGCCGAGAACGTGCGCTACGGCAGGCCGCGGCGAGCGACGCCGACAGTGTGCGCGACGCGTGCGAGGCGGCGTACGCGACCGAGTTCATCGAGCGCCTGCCGGAGGGCATGGATTCCTTTCTCGGCGAGCGCGGCGTGCAGCCTCTCCGGCGGCCAGCGCCAGCGCCTGTCGATCGCGCGCGCGCTGCTCGCCGACCGCGCGGTGCTGCTGCTCGACGAGGCGACGAGCTCGCTCGACGCCGAGAGCGAAAGCTACGTGCAGCGGCGCTCGAGCACCTGATGCGCGGACGCACCACGCTCATCGTCGCGCACCGCCTCGCCGACGGTGAAGAACGCCGACCGCATCGTGGTCATGGACCAGGGGCGCGTCATCGCCGCGGGCTCGCACGGCGAGCTGGTGCGCGAGCAGGGCTGTACGCGCGGCTCGCGTCGCTGCAGTTTCTCGGCGATCTCTCGCCGCGGTGCCATGAGAGCGTCCTCGCTCCGCGCGTGTGCTCGCCGCGCTTCCGGCGCAGGCCGAAACGCCTGCGCATCGGCTCGAAGCGCTTCACCGAGTCCTACATCCTCGGCGAGGTGCTGGCGCAGGCGGTCGACGCGCGCAGAGCCGCGGTCGAGCACCGGCCCGGGCATGGGCAACACCGGCATCCTCTACGCGGCGCTGAAGTCGGGCGCGATCGACCTCTACCCCGAGTACACCGGCACGATCGCGCGCGAGATCCTCAAGGTCGACGGCGATCCGCGGCCTGGAGGACATCAACCGCGCGCTCGCGCCGCAGGGCCTGGGCGTCGCGGTGCCGCTCGGCTTCAACAACAGCTACGCGCTCGCGATGCGCGACGACCGCGCGCAGGCGCTCGGCATCCGCACGCCTGTCGGACCTCGCGCAAGCACGCCGGCCTGAAGCTCGGCCTGTCGCAGGAGTTCATCGGCCGCGCCGACGGCTGGCCGGGACTGAAGGCGGCGTACAGGCTGCCGTACGCGACGCCCTCGGGCCTCGACCACGGCCTCGCCTACGAGGCGATCGCCGCCGGGCAGGATCGACGTGATGGACATCTACTCGACCGACGCCAAGATCGAGCGCTACCGGCTGCGCGTGCTCGAGGACGACCGCGGCTACTTTCCGCGCTACGACGCGGTGCTGCTTCTACCGCCTCGACGTGCCGAAGCGCTTTCCCGACGCCTCGGCGCGCGCTGCAGGCGCTCGAAGGGAAGAATCGACGAGCGCAGCATGATCCGCATGAACGCCGCGGCCGAGCTGGAAGGCAGGAGCTTCGCGCGAGGCCGCCGCGCTGTCTCGACCGGCGCGCGGTGCCGCAGAGTCGCGGCGACGCGGAGTTTCCTGGACGTGCTCTTCGGCCCCGATTTCTGGCGCCTCACGCGGCGAGCACCTGCTGCTCGTGTTCGTCTCGCTCGCCGCGAGCATCGTCGGTCGGCGTGCCGCTCGGCGTGCTCGTGCCGCGAAGGTGCCGCAGGCCGCGACGCAGTCGATGCTCGGCATCGTCGGGCGTGATCCAGACGATTCCCTCGCTCGCGCTGCTCGCCTTCCTGATCGCGCTCGCTGGGCGCGATCGGCACCGCTGCCCGCGCTGATCGCGCTGTTTCTCTACGCGCTGCTGCCCATCGTGCGCAACACCTGCACCGGGCTGGTCGGCATTCCGCGCGGCATGCGGCAGGCGGCGATGGCGCTGGGCCTGCCGACGCGCGACCGGATGCTGCGCTGATCGAAGTGCCGCTCGCGCTGCCGCTCCATCCTCGCCGGCATCAACACCTCGGCCGTGATCAACGTCGGCACCGCGACCATCGCCGCCTTCATCGGCGCCGGCGGCTACGGCGAGCGCATCGCCTCGGGCCTGGCGCTGAACGACAACGCGACGCTGCTCGCGGGCGCGATACCCGCTGCGGCGCTCGCCCTGCTCGTCCAGGCACGGAGCTCGTTCGAGCGCTTGGGACGGCGCGGGCCAAGAGATGACGCTCTGAGCCCGACTTCTCCTCAAGGGAGCGGGACGGCGGTGCGGTTGCCCGGAACGATCTGCGGCTGGTAGGTGAAGACCTCCCGGCTGCGGGCGTCGACGATCACCTTGAGCCAGTTCACGTCGTTGTTCCCGTTGGCCTGGTTGTCGCCGAAGGTCTCCACGCGCGTGAAGTTCTCCAGCCGGCGGCCCGCGGAGTCCTGGAACGGCTTGTCGACCCGGAAGTAGTGCGAGTCGCCGTGCACGTAGGCGACCGGCTTGCGGAAGGCGATCACCTCGTCGCGCAGCGCGAGCAGGAACTCCTGGAAGCCGTCGGGCTGGCCGTCGGTCTCGGCGAGCGTCTTGGGATCGCGCAGCGGCGCTCGCGTCCCGTCGGACAGGTCCCAGCCCGGATCGGCCTGCGCGATGATCATGATCGCGGCCGAACCGCGGCCCTGCGCGTCGCGGAAGGCGTCTCTCATCCACGCGATGTTCGCCTGATTGCGGGCGGCGAATTCCGCGGGTCGGGCGCGGTGTCGCACAGGTTGTTGCACGAGCCCTGGATGTTCAGCGTGACGTAGGTGACTCCGCGATGGGTCCAGCGCCGGTTCTCGACGCAGGGCGTCGGGCCGCTCACGCCGAGGCACAGCGGCGTCGTCTGCACCTCCTGCCGCATCCGCTTTTGCCCGAGCGAAAACGGCGTGGAGAAGAAGACCTGCCGCTCGTGGTCGAGGCGCTCGAGCGAGTTGAAGCCGCCGTTCGACGGGCGGTCGCAGTCGGTCCAGTCGTTGTCGCCCGGGGTCAGCATGGCCGGCGCATGGAGCGCGTTGAAGAAGCCGAGCGCCTGGACGTAGAGCGCGTCGCTGCAGATGGTCGGCGTGACCGAGCCGGGGTGCCGTTGCCGGCCTTGAGGTCGCCGTCGTGGACGGTGAACGCGAGCTCGCTGGCTGTTCATGTCGGCGATCAGGTTCGGCACGCCCACCTGCGCCTGCAGATCCGAATAGGGCAGATCGCCCCACAGTCCGATGGCGTACGCTGCCGCCGTCGTCGTCGCGGTCGTCGTCGTCGCGGTCGGCCCATGCGTTGACTGCGACGGCGCTGGCGATGACCAGGCCGGCCGTCGACAAAAGCACGCTCTTCTTCATTGCGCTCTCCAAGTTGGGTGGCAGGCGGACGCCTGGCCACCGGAGGCTACGCGGAATGGATTACGGAAATGTGTCAGCCGAACGCGTTGAGCGTCCTTCCGCCCGCGGCGGCAGGTTTCGGCGTCGATCGAGCGCAGAAGGCGATCACGCAGGGCGCCTTGCCGCGGTTGATCCAGTTGTGGACGGTGCCGCGCTGGACCAGCACGTCGCCCGCCTTGAGGTGGACCTCGTTGCCCTTCTCCGAGCTCCATGTCGATCTCGCCCGAGATCGATCACCGCGTAGTCGATCGAGTCGGTGCGGTGCACGCGCGGCGATACGCCGGGCGAGAACTCGACGACGCCGGAACACCGTCCCGCCGGGGAGGGTGGTGCCGACTTTCTTCAGGCCGGCGTCGGCGTCGCCGGAGTTGTCCGCCGGGAATCGCGTCGGTGGTCCAGACCACGCAGGCCGACGCGCCGGGGCGGTTCGAGATGACGTTCTTCGAGACTCTCGTCGATTTTCACGACGGCGCGTCCGCTCGCGTCGTGCCCGGTGATCACTCTGCGTACCTTGATGGTCATGACTCCTCCTTTATTCGGGTTGAGCCGATTATACGAGGCCGTGTATCATCGGAGTTCCCTTCGGCCGGCACGGCCGAGATAAAAGCGCCAGAGAAAATCCATGAACATCGGCGTTCCCGCCGAAACCCGCGCGGGCGAGACCCGCGTCGCCGCGACGCCCGAGACGGTCAAGAAGCTCGTCGCCGGCGAAGCACGCCGTCCTCGTCCAGTCGGGCGCGGGCGCGGGCGCCGAGCATCCCGGACGCCGATTTCCAGGCGGCGGGGCGCTCGATCGCCGCGAGCGCCGCCGACGTCTATGCGCGCGCCGAGCTGATCCTCAAGGTGCGCCCGCCTCAAAGCGCCGAGCTCGGCATGCTCAGGCGCGACCAGGTGCTGGTGGGGATGCTCAACCGCTTCGACGCCGAGGGGCTCGCCGCGATCGCGCGCACCGGCGCGACCGCGTTCGCGCTCGAGGCCGCGCCGCGCATCTCGCGCGCGCAATCGCTCGACGTGCTCTCCTCGCAGGCGAACCTCGGCGGCTACAAGGCGGTGATGGTCGCGGCCAACCACTTCGGCAAGATATTTCCCGATGCTGATGACCGCGGCGGGGACGATCAAGGCCGCGCGCGTGGTGGTGATGGGCGTGGGCGTCGCGGGCCTGCAGGCGATCGCCACGGCCAAGCGCCTGGGCGCGCGTGGTCGAGGCGACCGACGTGCGGCCCGAGACCAAGGAGCAGGTCGAGTCGCTGGGCGCCAAGTTCATCGAGGTGCCGCTCACCGACGCGGAGAAGGAGCTCGCCAAGGGGCAGGGCGGCTACGCGCGCGAGATGGGCGAGGACTACCGCAAGCGCCAGGCGGCGCTGGTCGCCGAGCGCATCAAGTCGGCCGACATCGTGGTCACCACCGCGCTCATTCCCGGGCGGCGCGCGCCGGTGCTGGTCACCGAGGACATGGTGAAGAGCATGAAGCCGGGCTCGGTGATCGTCGACATGGCCGCCGAGCAGGGCGGCAACTGCCCGCTGACCGAACCCGACAAGGTGGTGGTGAAGCACGGCGTCACGCTCGTCGGCCACACCAATTTTCCGGCGATGGTCGCGACGGACGCCTCCGCCCTGTACGCGCGCAACCTGCTCGATTTCGTGAAGCTCATCGCCGACAAGGAAGGCAAGCTCGCGATCAACATGGAAGACGAGATCGTCGCGGCCTGCCTGATGACGCGCGGCGGCGAGCTGGTGAAGAAGCCATGACCGGAACCATCGACCCGACCGTCGTCAACCTCGTGGTGTTCGTGCTCGCCGTGTTCGTCGGCTACCACGTCATCTGGAACGTGACCCCGGCGCTGCACACCGCCGCTGATGAGCGTCACCAACGCCATCTCGAGCGTGATCATCGTCGGCGCGATCCTCGCCGCCGGGCCCTCGGAGGTGGATTTCGGCTCGGCGATAGGCGCGGTCGCGGTGGGCCTCGCGGCGATCAACGTCGCGGGCGGGTTCCTCGTGACCAAGCGCATGCTCGAGATGTTCAAGAAGAAAACCCGCCGTCGAAATAAGGCGGAAAAGAAATGAGCGCCAACCTCGTCGCGCTCTGGTACCTCGCCGCCTCGGTGTGCTTCATCCTGGCGCTGAAGGGCCTGTCGTCGCCCGAGTCGGCGCGGCGCGGCAACGCTTTCGGCATCGCCGGCATGACGATCGCCGTCGTCACGCACGCTCGCCATCGTCGCGCGGGGCCGGCTCGACCTGATCCTGATCGCCATGGTGATCGGCGGCATGATCGGCGCGCGTTCGTCTCGCGGCGCGTCGAGATGACGCAGATGCCCGAGCTCGTCGCCGCGATGCACTCGCTGGTCGGCATGGCGGCGGTGCTGATCGCGGTCGCCGTGGTGAACAACCCGGCGCGTTCGGCGAGCACGACCCGCTGCCGCGCGGCAACCGCTTCGAGCTGTTCATCGGCAGCTTCGTCGGCGCCGATCACCTTCTCGGGCAGCGTGATCGCTTTCGGCAAGCTCGCGGGCCTCGGCAAGAAATTCCGCCTGTTCTCGAGCGCGCCGGTGGTGTTCAAGGGCCAGCATCCGCTGAACCTCGTCCTCGCGCTCGGTCATGATCGGCTTCGGCTTCGCGTTCTTCCTCGCCGAGCGGCAAGGCCTGGACGCCGTTCCTCGTGATGCTCGGAATCGCGTTCGTGCTGGGCGTGCTGATCATCATCCCGATCGGCGGCGCCGACATGCCGGTGGTGATCTCGATGCTGAACAGCTACTCGGGCTGGGCGGCGGCGGGCATCGGCTTCTCGCTCAACAACACCATGCTGATCATCGCCGGGTCGCTCGTCGGCTCCTCGGGCGCGATCCTCTCCTACATCATGTGCAAGGCGATGAACCGCTCGTTCATCTCAGCGTCATCCTGGGCGGATTCGGCGCGGCCGAGGGCGCGACGGCGGCGGACGCCGCCCAGAAGACGGTCAAGTCGGGCTCGGCCGAGGACGCGGCGTTCCTCCTGTCGAACGCCGGAATCGGTGGTCATCGTGCCGGGCTACGGCCTGGCGGTCGCGCGCGCCCAGCACGCGGTGAAGGAGATGGCGCAGAAGCTCATCGCCAAGGGCGTGAGCGTGCGCTACGCGATCCACCCGGTCGCCGGCCGCATGCCCGGCCACATGAACGTGCTGCTCGCCGAGGCCGAGGTGCCCTACGACCAGGTGTTCGAGATGGAGGACATCAACAGCGAGTTCGGCACCACCGACGTGGCGCTGGTGCTCGGCGCGAACGACGTGGTGAATCCGCTCGCGCACGAGAAGGGCAGCCCGATCTACGGCATGCCGATCATCGAGGCCAACAAGGCGCGCACCGTGCTCGTCAACAAGCGCAGCATGGCCGCGGGCTACGCCGGCCTCGACAACCCGCTCTTCTACATGGACAAGACCATGATGGTGTTCGGCGACGCGAAGAAGGTCGTCGAGGACATGGTCAAAGCGCTTGAATGAATGACGGGACTCGAAGCGCGTGAGAATATCCTCGCGCGCATCCGCAAGGCGCAGGGGCGCGGCCTGAGCCGGCCCTCGCAGGCCGAGCTGGAAGCGATCGATACCTATCTGCGCGCGCACCCGCGCGGCACGCTGCCGAAGGTCGAAGGCGATCTCGTCGCGCGCGTTCCGTACCCGCGCGCGAGTCGATGCAGTGCACCACCGACGAAGTTGGCGTCCGAGACCGAAGTCCCGGGCGCGGTGGCGCGCTACCTGCGATCGAGCAACCTGCCGCTCGCCGGCTGCGTCTGGCCGCGGCTCGCACACCTCGGTTGGAAGCGCGGCGGGACTCGCGCTCGAACCCCGCGCGGCGAACGCGAGACGATGCGATCGGCGTCACCGGCGCCTTCGCCGCGATCGCCGAAACCGGGACGCTGGTGCTCGCCTCGGGTCCCGACACGCCCGGCGACCGCGCAGCCTGCTTCCGGAGACGCACATCGCGGTCTTGAGCACCGCCCGGCATCGTTCCGCACATGGAAGACGCCTTCGCGCTCGCGCGCGAGGCCTTCGGCCAGATGCCGCGCGCGATCAACTTCGTGTCGGGCCCGTCGCGCACCGCCGACATCGACCAGACGATCGTGCTCGGCGTGCACGGGCCCTCGCGCGTAGCACATCATCCTGGTCCGCAACTGACGGCCGCCGGACCCTCAGAACGCCTGGTCCCAGGAGACGGAAAGGCGCATCGCGGAGTTGATCAGGCCGACCATGCTGTAGGTCTGCGGGAAATTGCCCCACAGCTCGCCGCGTCTCGGGCTCGATGTGCTCGGACAGCAGGCCGTGCCGGTTGCAGCGCGCGATCAGGCTCGAAGAGCGCGCGCGCCTCGTCGCGTGCGCCCGAGCGCGGCGAGCGCGTCGATGTACCAGAAGGTGCACACCGCGAACGCGTTCTCCGGCACGCCGAAATCGTCGGCCTGCGCCGTAGCGGAACACGAAATCGCCGCGCGCGCAGGTCCTTCTCGACCGCGCGCACCGTGCCGCGCGAAGCGCGGATCGTCGGCGCGCAGGAAATCGAGCTCGTGCAGCAGCAGCAGGCTCGCGTCCAGATGCTCGCCGCCGAAGGTCGCGGCGAAGCTGCGAGCGCTTCGCGTTCCAGGCGCGCTCGCTGATCGCCGCGTGCATGCGCGTCGGCGCGCGCCGCGCCAGTGGCTGCGCGCGGTCCGCCAGGCCGATGCGCGCGGCGATCTTGCGCGAGGCGGTCGCACGCCGCCCAGCACATCACGCTCGAGAAGGTGTGCACGTGCCGTCGTCGCCGCGCAGCTCCCACGGGCCGGCGTCGGGCTGGTCGTAGAGCGCCGCGGCGCGCTCGCCCGAGCTGCTCGAGCTGCTCGGAACAGCGCCTGGTCGCTCGCGCAGCGCGAGCCGCGCGTCGAAGAACACGTGCGTCGGCGGCGAGCACCGCGGCGCCGTAGACGTCGTGCTGGCTGCTGCGCGTACGCCTGGTTGCCTATCCTCACCGGCCCCATGCCGCGGTAGCCGGGAAGCGACGCCGCCTCGCGCTCGACGATGCTCGCCTTGCCGGTGACCGAGTACACGGGCTGCAGGTCCGCGCCGTTCGCGCCCGCGGCGGTGTTGATGATGAAGTCGAGATAGCGCTCCATCGTGCGTGGTCGCGTTCGAGGCGGTTGAGCGCGTTGACCACGAAGTAGGCGTCGCGCAGCCAGCAGTAGCGGTAGTCCCAGTTGCGCCGGCTCGCCGCGCGACTCCGGGATCGACGTGGTCACCGCGGCGACGATCGCGCCGGTGTCCTCGTAGGCGTTGAGCTTGAGCGTGATCGCGGCGCGGATGATCTGCTCCTGCCACTCGAAGGAGATGGCGAGGCCGCGCACCCAGTCGCGCCACCAGCCCGCCGTGTCGTCGAGGAACCTGCCGGAACGCCTCGCCCGGCGAGCCGTGCAGCGTCTCGTCGGGGCCGAGCACCAGCGACACCGGCTCGCGCAGCACCACGGGCGTCTCCTCGAGGATCGCGGTGATCGAGAAATCGGTCGTCAGCCGCAGGTCCATGTCGGGCATCACGTAGCGCACGTGGTTGCTGCCCCAGGTGATCGCCGGGCGCCGCGCGCCGTACTCGCACAGCGGCCGGATGCGCACCCGGATGCGCGGGCTGCCCGCAGAGCGGGCGGATCTGGCGCATCAGCATCACCGGGCAGAACAGCCGGCCGAACTGCTGGAAGCGCGGCGCGAAGTCGGTGATCTCGACGCCGCCGCCGTGCCGGTCGTACAGGCGCGTCCGCAGGATCGGCGTGTGCGCGATGTAGGCCTGCTCGGAGCGCTCGAAATCGGCCGAGGTCCACGTCGAACACCCCGGCGCGCGTCCTCCGGGCCGCTGTCGGGCCGCAGCAGCGCGCAGAACGCCGGATCGCTGTCGAAGCGCGGCAGGCAGCACCAGACGATGCGCGCCCTGCGCGTCGAGCAGCGCGGCGACGCTCGAGTTGCCGATCAGCGCGAGATCGAGGCCGCTCACGCGCGTCGCTCCGGAGCGCGCGACGAAACCCGCCAGCCACGCCCTGACCGACGCCGAGTCCGGCAGCCGCCAGCGCGCCGCGGACTCACCTTCGCCCACTTTCACCGAATGGCCTCCGGAGGCGGTTGATCAGCTCGAAGCCGGGTTCGTCGGTCAGGTCGTCGCCGACGAAGACCGGCGCGCGCCCGCTGAAACGGCGGTCTCGTCCAGGAATTCCGCGATCGCCACGCCCTTGTCCTTGCCGCTGGGCCGCAGCTCGACGACCATTTTTCCGAGCTGCACCTCGAATTCGCCGCCGAGCTCGGCGCGCCAGGCTGCGCACGCGTCTCCTGCATGCTCGGCTCGTAGCGCGGCGCCGCGCGGAAATGCAGCGCGAGGTTGACGCCCTTGTCCTCGAGCACGAGCGCCGGATGCTCGCGGCCAGCATGCCTCGAACCTCCGTCGCGCTTCCTCGCAGCGCCGCGCGCGAGCACATCGTGCCTGTGCATTGTGCCGGAAAAATCGCGGCGCTCGCGCGCCGTGCTGGCCGGCGACGCAGAAGCCCGGGCGGGCGAGCAGCGCGGTCGATGTCGGCGATCGGGCGGCCGCTGATGAGCGCCAGAGCGCCGCCGGCCGCGCGCCCGAGCGCCTCGAGCAGGCGCAGACCAGGCCGCCGTCGATGGCTGACCTGGTGAGGGTGATCCGCGATGTCGAGCAGCGTTCCGTCCAGGTCGAGAAAGAACGCGCAGCGCGCTTCCGAGCTCGGGCGCCTGCTCGAACCGCGCCTTGGGAACGCCGCATCGGGCTGTCGCGTTCAGACGCGCGCGCACGGCGACGGGCTTGCGCTCGCGGTCGCGCGAGAGCAGGCGGCCGCGCATGCGCATCTGGCCGGCGTCGATCAGCATGCGCCCGGCCCAGCGGTACACGTTGAAGTCCTGGACCAGCGCCCCGCATGCTGCGCATGCGGTCGCGCTGCTCGGCGGGCGGCATCATCAGCGCCGCGCGCAGCGCGGCCGCGCACTGGTCGATGTCGTACGGGTTGACGATCAGCGCCTCCGGGAGCTCGCGCGACGCGCCGGTGAACTGGCTGAGGATCAGCACGCCGCGCTCGTCGTCGCGCGCGGCGACGAATTCCTTGGCGACCAGGTTCATGCCGTCGTGCAGGCTGCTGACGAAGCACACGTCCGACGGCCCGGTAGTACTCGTAGACCGTCGTCGGGGTCGTGGTGCTCGACCTGAGCAGGATGGGCGCGCGGCCCTTGCCGGCGAAGCTGCTCGTTGATGCGGCGCGCAGTAGCGCGCACGCGCGCGTCGAAGTCCTGGTACTCGTCGATGCTCGAGCGCGACGGGCGCGGCGATCTGCACGAACACGAACTTGCCGATCCACAGCGGATCGAGCTCGAGCAGCCGCTCGACTGCGAGGAAGCGCTCGAGGATTCCCTTGGTGTAGTCGAGCCGGTCGACGCCGACGCCGATCACCGTGTCCGGCGCGAGGCCGTTCTCCTCGCGCACGCCGGCGCGGCAGCGCTCCACCGGCTTCTGCATGGTCTTCGAGGTGACGCGGCCACTCGATCGAGATCGGATAGCGGCGCACCGCGGTCTGGTCGCCGCCGTAGGAGACCGTGTAGGTCTCGCGGTCGATGCGCGCCTCGACGTAGCGGTCGACCGTGTCGATGAAGTTGTTGCAGTGGAACTGCGTGTGGAAGCCCAGGATGCTGCTGCCGAGCAGCCCGTCGATCAGCTCCTCGCGCCACGGACAGATGCCGAAGGCCTCGGCGTTCGGCCAGGGAATGTGCCAGAACGAGATCACCGTGGCCGCCGGGCATGCGCTCGCGGATCATGCGCGGCAGCAGCGCGAAGTGGTAGTCCTGCACGAGCACGATCGGGTCGTCGGTCTTCGCCTCCTGCACCACCGCGTCGGCGAAGCGGCGGTTCACCGTGACGTACGCGTTCCAGTCCGCGGTGCGGAACACCGGGCGCGTGTGCGCGATGTGGCACAGCGGCCACAGACCGCTGTTGGAGAAGCCGTAGTAGTAGCCCTGCCTCCTCCTCCTCCGAGCAGCCACACGCGGCGGATGCGGTAGGCGGGACGCTCGGGCGGGACGCGGATGTGGTCGGTCGCGTCCACCGTCTCGCGGTCGGCGCTGCCGCCGCCGTGCGCGATCCAGGTGCCCGAGCAGGCGCGCATGACCGGCTCGAGCGCCGTCACCACGCCGCTCGCGGGCCGCTGCACCTCGATGCGCTTGTCGCGGTGCACGTGGATGTAGGGCTCGCGGTTGGAGACGACGAGGACCTCCTCGCCCTTCAGGTCGTTGCGCAGGATCGCGCGCAGCGTCTCGGCCGACCAGTTGATCTGGGCCTCGTCCTCGCCTTGCGCTCGGACTCGAGCTCTCTCACCAGGGCGCGGATGTCCTGCGCCACCGGCCGCAGCTCCGGAATGCGCACCTTCGCCTCGCTGAAACCGAAGGTCTCGCCGCGGATCACCGCTTTCAGGCCTGCTGACCCATCCGCGCCAGCTCACCTCGGCGATGACGACCGTCACCAGCGACACGATGGCGGCGAGCGCCGCGAACAGGTAGGAAGATGTACTTCGTGGTGTCGTCGCTGCGCCGCTGCACGAAGCTCATGTCGTGCACCAGCACCAGGCGCGCCGTAGGCCTTGCCGTCGGCGTCGAGGCTCGTAGTCGCCGACGTGCACCGGGCCGCGGTCGAGGTTCACCACGCGGCCCTCGACCTCCGAGTTGCGCCTCGCGCCGGCCGGTGCAGGTGATCGACGAGGGGAAGGTGACCGTCTTGTAGACCAGCCTGTGCTGCAGGTCGCAGAAGCCTACGGCGAACAGGCGCTCGTCCTGGATGAGGCGGTCGAAGTAGCGCAGGACCTTGGCGCGCGAGCCCTCGCGCACGAGGTCGGCGAGCGGCTCCTGGATCGTTCTGGTGATGAGCGAGGTGCGGATGTCGAGGTCGCGCACGAACCACTGCAGCGTGAAGCCGGTCGACCAGCGGGACGACCGCGTAGGCGATCGCGGCGAGGGTGAGCGCGAGGGGAACGATGAATCGGAGGGACAGCCTCATGCTCGGTCTCCTTCCGTCATCCCGAAGTCCTCCCACTTCGGGGCGCGGCCGGCAGGTGGGGCCAGGCGCAGCCTGATTTGACCACGGTCCGGGGCCCGTGTTCCATCCTTTTCGGACGGGCTCGCTCACTGCTGCTCGAGCAGCCCCAGGGTACCGCAGCCAGCGCACGCGTCGTCGGCGCCTGGATCAGGATGGTCATCAGCACGGCGATGAAAGTGACCGAGGCGATGACTTCCGCGCCCGGGCGCGTGCATCCCGACGAGCAGGCCGGCGAGCGCGGCCGGGATGACTCCGGTCTCGCGCGTCCAGCACATGAACAGCATCTCCTTGAAGGTCCATTTCGCGCGCCGGTCCGGGAGCGCGCACACGAACACCGTCGACCGGCCGCGCGATCAGCATGAACGACGAGCACCACGCCGATTCCGGGTACGAGGTAGCTGCTGCATCAGCGCGAAATCGACCTGGGCGCCGAGCAGGATGAAGATGAACATGCGCATGAGGAGGGCGGTGGTCGAGACGAACTCCTCGAGCCTGCGCTCTCGTTCGCGCTCATCCTGAAGCCGAGCACGTCCTGGTTGCCGATCACGATGCCGAAGACGAACACCGCCATGAAGCCGCTTGCCTGCAGTCCGTCGGCGGCGAGAAAGGCGGCGATGACGGCCATCAGGCTCACCACCGGCGCGTGCTCGGCGAGGAACCCGAGGCGCTCGTGGGCGATGAACAGGGCGGCAAGGTAGCCGAGCAGCGCTCCGGCCGACGATCCCGATCGCCGATTGCTTGGCCAGATCGACGAGCGACGCGGACAGCGAGAATTCCCCGGTGCCCATGGCGACCCCGAGGACCGCGAAGGTCATGATCGCGCCGGTGGCGTCGTTGAACGCCGACTCGCTCATCACCGTCTGCGCGACGCGCTCGCGGATGCGGATCTGCCGGAAGATCGGCACCAGCGTCGCCGGGTCGGTCGAGGCGATCGCGGCGCCGAGCAGCAGCGCGGTGATGAACGGGACGCCGAGTAGCCCATTGCGCGGCGACCGCGGTGATCGCCGCGGTCACCAGCACGCCCAGCGTCGCCAGCACGGCGATCGTGATCCAGACTTCCTTGAGCACGCTCGAGGCGCAGCGACGCGCCGCCGTCGAACAGGATGTAGCAAGAGCCGAAGATGCAGGAGCAGCTGGTTGGCGACCGAGTCGCGCGCCGATGTGCACGATCGCCCGTACGCTCCAGGGCCGAGCAGCGATGCCGATCAGCGAGGAAGACCGCGACGTCGGGCACCTTGCGCTCTGCGCGCGAGCGAGGCTCGAGGCGATCCCGAACAGCAGGATCGCGCCGACGGTGTGCAGCAGGTGCTTGGCGACTATCGATCGACGCAGGCTCCAAGGCTCTCCTCCTCGGACTCGTTATTTTCGATCGCATTCTACTAGTCCGCCCGCCGCCGGCCGGACCGCGGTTTCTTGTCGTAGATCAATCTCGGCGCTGCTCGCGATCGTCGAGCAGCTCGGCCTTGCTTTCGACCGGGGCTTGGGATACGATTCGCGGGCTTTGGCGTCAAAACCTTGAGGGCTGACGCCGGAACAAAACCACCCCTGAGCCGTTTACCCGAAAGGCATACCGGGGCCAATAACAATAAAAATCAAGACAGCCACAAACCGCTCTTCCACTTGGAGGATTCAATGAGCAAGGAGCAACCCAAGAAACCGAAACGGCCTCGCGCCGCAAGTTCCTGGCGGGCGCTGCGGCGGCCACGGCCGGCGCCGCGACCCTCGGTTTCCCGATGATCGCCAAGGCGCAGGCGGCCGATCAGCATGCGCTGGCAGAGCACCTGGCCGTCGAAGGACATCTTCCACGAATACGCGCTCGACTTCGCCAAGAAGGTCAACGACATGACCGGCGGCGATCTCAAGATCGAGGTGCTGCCGGCCGGCGCGGTGGTGCCGGCCTTCGGCCTGCTCGACGCGGTGTCGAAGGGCACGCTCGACGGCGGCCACGGCGTGCTCGTCTACCACTACGGCAAGCAGAACGCGCTCGCGCTGTGGGGCTCGGGCCCGGCGTTCGGCATGGACGCCAACATGCTGCTCGTCCTGGCACAAATACGGCGGCGGCAAGGAACTGCTCGACAAGCTCTACGCCTCGATCGGCGCCAACGTCGTGTCGTTCCCCTACGGGCCGATGCCGACGCAGCCGCTCGGCTGGTTCAAGAAGCCGATCACCAAGGTCGAGCGACTTCAAGGGCCTCAAGTACCGCACCGTCGGCATCTCGATCGACGTGTTCACCGGCATGGGCGCGGCGGTCAACGCGCTGCCCGGCGGCGAGATCGTGCCGGCGATGGACCGCGGCCTGCTCGACGCCGCCGAGTTCAACAACGCGACGCTCCGACCGCCTGCTCGGCTTCCCGGACGTGTCCAAGGTCTGCATGCTGCAGAGCTACCACCAGAACGCCGAGCAGTTCGAGATCATGTTCAACAAGACCAAGTACGACGCGCTGCCGGACAAGATGAAGGCGATCATCGACAACGCCGTGGAAGCGGCTTCGCAGGACATGTCGTGGAAGGCGATCGACCGCTACTCGCAGGACTACATCGAGCTGCAGACCAAGGACAAGGTCAAGTTCTACAAGACGCCGGACTCGATCCTGCAGAAGCAGCTCGAGAGTCTTCGACCAGGTCGACGGCGAAGAGGAAGCGGACAACGCGCTGTTCAAGGAGATCATCGAGTCGCAGAAGAAATTCGCCGAGCGCGCGGTGCAAGTGGGACCTCGACACCTACGTGAACCGGCGCATGGCCTACAACCACTACTTCGGACCCAAGGCCGCGAAGAAGGCCTGATCCCTGTCGCGCACTCGGGCACCATCCGGGCTTCGGTCCTGGATGGTGCTTCGCCTTTTGAATCTGACCTATCCCTAAAGCGGGCGTTCCTCTGTGAAAGTTCAGAATTTTCTGCTTATCGCCGACCACATCAGCACCTGGACGGGCAAAGCCACCGCCTGGCTGATCATGGTGCTGATGTCCGCCGTTTGCATCGAGGTGTTCAAGCGCTACCTGCTCAACGCCCCGACGGCGTGGATCTTCGACCTCGACAACATGCTCTACGGGACGCTGTTCATGATGTGCGGCGCCTACACGCTGGCGCAGGACGCCCACGTCAGAG
>ERZ1370068.7501-contig-6414_pt1 | contig 15612 bp, 25 predicted proteins | sample MGYA00561227_ERZ1370068 | MGnify/ENA primary metagenome ERZ1370068 (study PRJEB38410, sample SAMEA6850437) | metagenome | study: Metagenomic assessment of the ecological functions of the soil: analysis of the soil microbiota associated with the...
GGGCTAGAGTGGATATCCGGTGGCTGATGTCCTGCACGGGGCGTTAGGCTGCGCGACTCGCTTCCCCTGATTCTGATGTGACGACACGTTCAATGAAGCGTGAGGGGGACTGGTCCTGTTGGAGAGATCGACCGTGAAGGGATTTCGGTATGGCCGCCTGTCCGTCATAGGCTAACGTGACGACTCGGTTGATGCAGGGTGGCGGGATTGATCGTGGTGATCATCCCCGTTCTTTCGTATTGAGCTCCACGAAACTGGTAGATGGGGTAGATGCCAACCAGCTTGATGAACAGGGACGCGAGACGAAGATCGAGACGGCCGACTTCTCCTCTTGGAACAGCCTGTTGAATTGCCGCGTGGGAAGGCAGCGGTCGAGCCCCTGAATCCGGTCAGTAGCTCGTCGTATCGATCCGCGATCCTCACATGGCGACCTCGCCTCCCGTTGCCGACCTGCGATGTGTCGGAGGGATAGTCTTTCCCATCAGGAGGTGACATGGTGTTCGGCCACTACTGGCGAACCGTCTGGGAAAATCGCGTTGCGTCTCCAATCGCCATGGCGCCGAGCTGTGGGTGATGGTGAAAGGCCGCCAGGTCTTCACCGGAGAGGGAGTCGATGTACGCAACAGATGGCGGGAAGTTGTAACAGACCGATGTCATCGCGGCAGTAACGCGCCAGTCGCCAACTCGTGGAGTTTCATCGGATCATAGCCGAGAGCTTGGCCGATAATCATCGCCAGCGTGCAGACGGCGAGGCTATGGTTGTCGAAGGAGGCGTCGAGATGCCGTCCATGGCTCATCGCCATGAATGTGGCGTGGGTCGCTGAGGGTTCATATGACGATGGTGATTTTCCGTACGGCTTCCTTGACCGGTCCTGGTCTTGCAGCGCCCGTTTTGCTGATTTCGTCGAAGACGATGCTGACCGACTGCGCCAGTTTGTCACGCGTCTCCAGAGCCATCGTGAGTTCCTGTCTCAGCGTGCCAAGTAAGCGGGGTGCATCATGTGCCGGGGGTGATTGGGTCAAGAAGTGCAAGCCAACCGCGTGAAGGGTCTCTTCCGCTATCGGGAAGGACGTGATGTCGAGCCCTTTGGAGGTGTCGATATCCACGGCGTGGTATATTAGATCGCCGCAAACGTTCGATCTGCTCGACGGTTTGAACCAGGAACCGGTGTTTGAGAAAAGGGGCTCGGAAACCACGAGCCGTCGATACCTGCCACCTACATCCCAACCCGGAGTTGATACAGGGGATACGCGTGCGCATTCCACACCTATCGATCATGAAGTAGGCACCGGGCAAGAACCGACAATCCCTTATCGGTCCGCCATGCTCGGGTATTGAATCCGAGCAGCCTGCATTATTCATGATGGATCGTCGAGAAAAGAGGAATCTTGTGGACCCGCCGAGGATCGAGGCATCCCGGCTCCTCACTATTCATGAGCCTTCTGCTGCAATGGCGGATTCGCTGTTGCCAGAGCCTTCGGCGGCAGGCTCGCCGCTCGCTCCCTCGACGCGTACTGTTCAAGTACGCCTCGGGGCCTCGCGGCTCCCGCATGCCCGTCTCGCAACGCGACTGCGCAATTTCGCGACGAACCATCATGAATAATGCGGGCTAGGAACTGGACGCAGGCGTCAAATGCACTTCGATGCGAGGGTTGTTCTTATCGATGTGTTTGTAGAGGTGGGTTTCGACAATGCGGTTGTCGTTGATGCCGAGTCCCTCACAGAGGGCATCCTGCGCGATCTTGAGCCCGCCATCGACGTCTCGTCGTAGGGCCGAGGTAAAATAGAACCGGATGGACAGGGCGAGCCACTCCGACTGGAGTCGTGCAAGTAGGGCAGCCCGGTGAGCGGTCTGCGCCAACTTCAGCCACACGAGTTGTCCCACCTGGGCCTTATAGGCACGACCAGCCGAAGAGATCAATCGTCGGCCGTTCACTGTGGCATATTGATGGTTCACGCTGGGAGGCACAGGGAGGGTCAAGGCTACCGCATGACTCTCAGTCGGTGGGTGTGGTGATGGGGAGGCAGGCATGCGGGAGTTCGGAGCCGTTCTCGGGGTGATACGTGGCATCGCGACCTTCTTGTCAGGGTTCCGGTAGGAGGTCATGCGAACGGCTCGTGGAGGGAAGGAGGCCGGGTCGGGCGCCGAAACGTAGGCATGCGCGTCGAGCTTACAGGAGATTGAGGATCTTGGACATGTTCTGCTCGTACCGCTCTTCAGATTGGGCGATATAACGACGCCATTTACTGGGATTCCAGATCTCCATGCGATGGTACAGGCCGACCAGAATGATTTCCTGGTCCTCATCCAACGGAATAACTTTTCTGAGCCGACTCGGAATCAGGATGCGTCCGGCTTTGTCGATCTCTGATGTGCCGGCTTCTGAAACGACGAAGTGCATGAACAGTCGGCTCTGGTCTTCATCGAGCGTGGCCTTCGTCCGTTCGAGGACTTTTTCCCACTCTTTCATGGAGTAGATGAGCGTCGAGTCCTCGGGGCCTTTGAGGAAGACGACGGCCTGTCCCTCCGACTCGACCTGCTCACGGATCGGCGAGGGGACGATAAACCGCCCCTTCTCATCCACTTTGCAGAGGTATTCACCGGCGAACATCAATGTATCGTGTCCTTTACGACGCCAGCGTGGCTCTGGTGCGATCGCGAATCCACTGTTCCAGATCCGAGCGTACGAAGCGCCATTCTTTCCCAAGCTTGAAGGCGGGAATCCGGCGACTCCGTAGGTAACGATAGAGCGTGCGCTGGGTGATCTTGAGATAGCGGCAGGTCTCTTCCGCCGTCATCAGCTCGCTCTTGGGCTCTTTGGCCATTGAAGAACCTGGTTCGATAGGGACCCATATGCCTCACGAGGCTTCGGATACTGTTGCCAGGGTAGGGAAACTGGAACGATCTGTCAAGTGAAAATACATGACAATGCCTGTCACAGCCTGTCAGTGCTATCCGATTCCATGGAGCCAGTCTCGTCTGACTCCATCGCCTCTGAGAGATCGTCACCGAGGTCCTCACCCATCTCCTCGCCCATTGTTTCCATGAATCGGGCCATGCTCTGTGGATCATTTTCATCGAGCCCGGCCAGCTTGCTGGGATCCGCCCAGGCTTCAAGGCGAGCCTCTTCGGATTTCGGCGAGGCAAATCGAGACAGGATTCAGTTCAACCCGAGCGCTCGTGCAATGGGAGCAGGCTGCCGGTGCCTGATTGGCCAGGTTCAGTACAAGGACGGTACTGCGCTTCTTACAGTCGAGGCAGCGATATTCGTACAACGGCATCGATCATATTCCTATCAGGTTGCAGGAAAACTATTTTGGCACGCCAAAACTTCCCTGGTCCGCACGATTGGGACAACGAGCCGGGAAAGGCGAGACGCGCGAGATGGGCGGGACGAGGTGGGAGCCCAATCTGTCCACATCGCGCCTTTCTCGCATCTCTCGCGTTTCACGCCCCACGGTCTGTGGTGCTGGCGGATGTTTTCAGCATCCTGCTATGGTCGTCAGGGGCTGTATAGCTTGTTCGGCAAAGAGGCGATCCGGCACCAGGCCCGTATCGACAGTCCTGGCCAGCGTCAGGGCAAAGACGGGCCCGGTGCCGGCTTTGCGTAGGGTCTTCGCGCATTCGTTCAGTGTCGTACCGGTGGTGAAGACATCATCCACGAGGAGGATGCGTTTCTCCGCGAGGTCCTGTGGCCTACGGATTTCAAACGCTTTCCGTAGATTTCGTAACCGTGCCTGTCGCGTTAATGTGGTTTGGGGATCGGTGGCGGCGACCCGGACGAGGTTTGTGGCTGAAACCGGGCGGGCCAGATGACGGCTGAGCTGATCGGCCAGCAGCAACGACTGGTTAAATTCACGCGCTCGTAAGCGGGTCGGGTGTAAGGGCACAGGGATAATCACGTCGACATCGATCCCGCTTGGCAGGGCACTAATCATAAGGCGAGCGAGTGGCCGTGCCAGTGTATGTTTGCCTCGATACTTGAACGAGCAGATGGCTTCCCGCAGTGGCGGAAGGTAGGGGAAGAGGGTCCAGGCTCGTTGAAAATCCGGCGGCCGCTCCTGACAGTGTTGGCATTGATGGTTCGGTGTATAGGCTCGTGGCCGCTGGCGAGACAAACGGCTGATCGCAGCGGGCACAAACTGGGTGCTGGAACGGGCGGATGGTTTGCCAGCACGCAGTACAGAAGAAGGGCACCGGGTCGGTGCTGAGTGAATGGCCACAGGCGATGCATTCCACCGGCAAGACAAACCGGAGGAGCCTGACGGCACCATCCGATGAGTCGATCCTGTGTGTCTTCACGTAACATCGCAGGGGAAGCGCTCCAACTAACGTGTGTATGCGTTTCTTCTATGAGAATATGCCGCGCCTGTCAAGGTTGTTGCTCTGTAAATGGTTGTGATATACGAAGGCAGCAGGATGATGAACAAAGTCCGTTGGCGCTCCCAGGCCTCGCGACGGGCACGCCACGCGAGACAGTGCGCGAACGTGCAAGCCCTGACTCCGAGTGTCTGGCCATTTGCCTGTCTCCGCCAGTCTCGCGCGGCGATCCTGGTGGCTAGGGTACGGATGGAGAAGCAGATCACCATGGTGACATTCGACCAGGTGTCGAAAATTTATGAGCGAGGTGGCGACACCATCACCGGGCTCGATCGGGTCACGGTCGAAGTGGCGAAGGGAGACTTCTGTGCGTTTATCGGTCCCAGCGGCTGCGGGAAGAGTACGTTGCTCAACCTGGTTGGCGGATTGGATGTGCCGACCTCGGGGGATATCCTCCTCGCCGGGCGGTCGACCAGTCGATTCACGAGCGATGACTGGACGAGGATCAGGCGGGAAACAGTCGGGATTGTCTTCCAAGCATTCCATTTAATTCCCGGGTTGACGGCAGCGGAGAATGTCGCGTTTCCCTTGTTGCTGCGCGGAGAGCGAGGGGCATCGGTCCAAGCCCGTGTCGAGGAGGTGCTCGAGTTGGTCTCGATGACCGCACGACGAGCACCATCGCCCAAGCGAGCTCTCGGGCGGGAGCAGCAGCGTGTGGCGATTGCGCGAGCGATCGTGCATCAGCCCCAGATCATTCTCGCCGACGAGCCGACCGGCAATTTGGATTCTCAGCATGGGGCCGAGATCATCGTCCTCCTTCGGTCGCTCGTTCAGCGCTTTCGCAAAACCGTACTGTTGGTCACCCACAGCACCGCGGCCGCTGAGGCTGCCGATTATGTCTGGGCCATGAAGGATGGGCGGCTCGTGGCGACGAACGCAGCACGAGCCTGTCACGGTAGTCGCGTGATGGATCTTTCGACCACCATTGCCGGCGTACGATTTCCCAGTTGCTTCATGAATGCTTCGGGGCTCTCTGTGTCACGCGCGAAGAACTGCTGGCCCTCGGCCGGTCTCGTGCCGGGGCCATCGTCACCAAGTCGATGACAGTTGAGCCTCGCGACGGCAATCCGACACCCCGGTACTATGGATTTCCCGGCGGGTCCATCAACTCCATGGGCTTGCCAAATCTCGGGTACAAGGCGTACGCCGCGCTCATTCCTGAATTGAAGACACTCGGAAAGCCGGTCATCGCCAGTGTGGCGGGTCTCTGTGAAGACGATTTCCCGACGATTGCAGCCACGATCAATGCGGCGAAGCCCGACTTGATCGAAGTCAATCTCTCTTGTCCCAACATTCCAGGCAAACCTCAGATCGGATATGACGCCGAAGCCTCCGAGCGACTGCTGAAGCGGGTTCGCAAGGTGATCACGGTTCCGATGGGAGTCAAGCTGCCTCCGTATTTCGATCCGGCCCATCATCACGAGTGATGGGAGAGGTGATCGGCCGTTGCGGGGTCGATTTTCTCAATCTTGATTAACTCGGTCGGCAACGGGCTCGTCGTCGATCCGGAGCGCGAGGTGGTCCTCATCAAGCCCAAGGGTGGGTTCGGCGGACTGGGTGGCACGATTATCAAGCCGGTCGCGCTGGCCAACGTGCGAGCTTTTTGAAGATCTTCGAAGGGCGAATGCCGATTATCGGGACCGGCGGCGTGGTCAATGGCGTGGATGCCTTCGAACATGTGCTCTGTGGCGCGTCAGCCGTGCAGATCGGGACGGTATTGGTCGAGGAGGGGGTCGACGTGTTCGGCCGATTGGAAACGGAGCTGGCGGCACAGCTCAGCAAGAAGGGCTATACGCGGTTGGAGGACTGCCGGGGAAAGCTGAAGGAGTTATAGAGCCTACTTGGTCCCGAACGTCTTGGCAAGGAGAGACCAAGCTGCAGAGCCCGCCGGAGTAGTTGCGCCACGTTTCTCACATTCAACCGTCGCATCAAGTTGAATCGGTGCACTTCGACCGTTCGCACGCTGATCTCCAGCACCTCCGCAATCTCACGGTTCGTGTGCCCGATCGACACCAGGCGAAGGATGTCACGCTGCCGAGGTGTGAGAAGATCGGCGTCGATCTCTTCCTTGCAGCGGCTGGACTTTTCGGCTCAGAGCAGTTCGTGCGCCCATCAATCACCTCTTATCATCGAACTCACGCGAGTGTAGCAAAGGTATGTATCTCTGTAAACGAAACTACTAATTTGTGCAGGGTTCCATTACTGGTCCGAATGATTCGATTCGTCCTCGCTCCCTCATCCATTATGATTCGTCCCCTGAGCTTCGCGCTCCGCGGGATAGCCGCGCGAGACTGGCGGGAAAGGCGAGGCGCTCGGAATCAGGGCTTGCGCGTCGCGCCTGTCGCGCTAGGGCGTGCCCGCCGCGCGCTTGGAGAGCGCTGGCGGACTTTTTCAACATCCTGCTAGGCCTTAGATGACTATACCACTCATGCTCAATATGGCCCTGATCCGCGCTCATGCGCTCCAGCGGCCATTTCGCGCCCTGCTCAGCATCGCTGGAGTGGCACTGGGTGTTCTGGCCTCGGTGGGCATCGGGACGGCGAACATTCAAGTACTGCGATCCTTCGAGCAAGCCGTCACGACGGTAGCCGGTCCTGCCACATTGGAAATCTGCGGGCCGTGATCTCGGAGTGGATGAATCGGCGATCACGGCTGTCCGTACGGTCGAGGGGGTGGTGAGCGCCGCTCCGGTCATTGAAGAATCGGTAGTGGTCGCCCAGGGGAGCGCGCGTGGCCAGGCGCCTTCAGATATTGGGACTGGATCTACTCGCGGAGGTCGGGACGCGTGGATTTCAGATACCGCAGGCTGACACCGAAGTGGCGCTGGAGGCGCTCCTGGCTCCGGACGCGCTGTATCTTGGTCGTCAGGTTGCCGCCGACTGGAACCTGGGAGTCGGTAGTATCGTCGAGGTGACGGCGGGAGGGCGTCTCGTGCGGCTGCGAGTCGTAGGGCTCATTCATAACGAGGCGGCGCGCTCGTCCCTCTGGGATCGGCTTGCCATCATGGATATTGCTGCGGCGCAGCTGTTGTTTCAATCAATCGGGCGGTTGGATCGGATCGAGCTGGTGACGACGCCTGATCGACCGCTCGACGACATCGTTGCCTCCGTGCGTGCGGTTCTCCCTCCTCATCTTGTCGTGCAACGGCCGGCGCAACGGACGAAGCAGGTCGAAAACATGGTGCGGGCCTTCCAGCTCAATCTGTCTGTCATGAGCTGGGTCGGGCTGCTCGTCGGCATGTTCTTGATCTACAACACGATAGCCTTTGCTGTGGCGCAACGGAGACGCGAGATCGGCATCTATCGAGCCCTCGGCATGACGGAGCGGCGGGTCGCCGGCTTATTTCTCGTGGAAGCAGGGTTGCTCGGTCTTCTTGGCGGGCTATTGGGAGGTCTTGGTGGGGTCTGGCTGGCCAGGATTTTGGTGTCGCTCGTGAGCCGAACGATCACAGATCTCTATGCGCCGGTCGCGTCTGGCGGGTTGATCCTGTCGATGGACATGCTGGCGTTCATGGCAGTGGCGAAAGGGGGTCCTGCTCGGGACAGTGGTCTCGATGGTGGGAGCCTTGGGCCCCAGCGTGGAAGCCGGCAGGACTGTGACGGTTCGTGCCTTGGCACCGGGAGACTATGAATCGACGCATCAACTGAGGGCAGGTCTGTGTGGGTGGATCAGCCTCGTGTTGTTGGTGCTGGCAGGCCTCTGCTCGCTGATGGGCCCGGTTGGAGACCTGCCGCTCTTTGGCTATCTCGCGACAATCTGTCTCTTGGGGGCACTCTCCTGTCTTGCGCCACTCTGTATCCAGGCGTTGGGCATGCGGCGCCCTCGCCGGGAGAGCAAGACGATGATGCTCGGGGGAGCCTCCGGCTCATCGCGGCTGACCAGGCGGCACGCCATCCGGGCCGGAATGCGGTGACGGTGTCGGCGTTGATGGTGGGATTGTCGATCATGATCGGTGTGGCCGTCATGGTTCGCAGTTTTTCGTGACACTGTCGAGATCTGGGTGGATGAGACCGTGATGGCCGATCTCATCGTGGCCCCGCAATCCTGGCTCCAAGGGAAGCAGGCCGGGCAGGCATCACGTGCCTTGCCAGGGACCTGGCGTTCGACCCTGTCGGCGATTGACGGCATTGCCGCGGTCGATACCTTTCGGGATGTGTATGTAGACGTCGCGGGTCAGCCAGTGGCGTTGGTGTCACGAGATCTTCGGCTCCATGCGCAGCGCAGCCGGTATCTGATGCTTCATGGAGATTCGAGCGCGGCCCTGCAGCGAGCCGCCGAAACCGGAGGCGTCCTCCTGTCGGAAGTGTTGGCGAATCGATTGCGGCTTCGCGAGGGGAGCAAGGTCACAATCACGACGCCGGCGGGACCCGCTGCTGCATCTGTCGAAGGGATCTTTTACGATTACGCGACCGACGGCGGGAAGATGGTGATGGATCGAACATGGTACCAGCGACAATGGCACGACGACCGGGTGACAGTGTTTTTCCATCTACCTGGCTGCCGGGGCCGATGCAGAACACGTTCGACAGTCGATTATGACGCACGTTGCCGGGCTGGACGGGGTGACGGTCCCACCGTTGGTGATCCGAAACCACGAGTTGACGGCAGGAGATTCTCGAGATCTTCGACCGCTCCTTCTTGTTGACCTATGTCCTTGAAGCCATTGCCGTACTGGTGGCCATACTCGGCATCGTGAATACTTGGTGACGGCCGTGTTGGAGCGACGACGTGAATTTGCCACGTTGCGGGCTCTCGGCGCCAGCACGAGACAAGTTGAACGATTAGTCTTGTGGGAAGCGGCCTATCTCGGGTTGATCGGGGCCGTGCTGGGCGTCGTGGGAGGCCTGCTGCTCGCCCTGGTGCTCATCCACGTGATCAATAAGCAATCCTTTGGCTGGACGATTCAGATGACGGTCCCAGGCGGAGTGATTCTGCAAGCCGTAGGACTCGCACTCACGGCCGCCCTGGTGGCCGGCTACTGGCCCGCGCGCTGGGCAGCACGACAGCCGGTCGTGGAAGGGTTAAGGCGATAGATAAAGTAGGGGGATAGAGGTCGCCCTCCCTTTCCTTCTGTCCCACCGGGCACACACGGTCAGCCGATTGTGTGTCTACGCTGCCACGCGCGTACGATTGGCAAAAAAGCGAGCGGTATGTACTTTGCGATCAGAAGGTGCGACGGTCAGCAACGGCCTCGCTACATATCCGGCCTCGCTGCGCAACCCAGAGCGTTGGGATTTGCTCGATGGCAATATTGGCAAGGCTGACCGAGTCATTATAGAACCTCCGCGCCGATCGGCAATGGTGCTTTCCAGTGCCGATATGCGCTGTTGAATGGCTAAGAACTCTTGATTGGCTTTTTAGATCTGGATACTGTTCTGCCACGGCAAAGAGTTTTCCTAAGGCACCGACGATCTGATTTTCCGCCTGCGCCTTGTCGTTGATATTCAGGCCTGCGCTATACGCATTGCGGGCTCTGGTAACGGATTCCAGGGTCTCCGCGCTCGTGCGTCATGCATAGCTGTTACAGACTTCGACAAGCTTGGAAGCTCATCATGACGTTGTTTCAGGATGACGTCGATATTCGACCAAGCCTTGTCGATGTTGTTAGCGAGTCGGACCAGCATGTTGTAGGCGCCGACCATAGACAATGAGCGTAATCAGTCCAATAACTCAGCAAGATTCCGATCAGTAAGGTGCCGTTCATGGGTGTTCTCCTTTGGGTATGACTGTTACGATACTGTTGTCATGGTAGTACTTGAAGATGATGATCAAAACAGGTTGCAGCAAGTGTCAGGCCTCCTACCCCAAAAGCCAACACCTGCCAATGCAATCGGGACAATATGTCCTTTTTCGCTTCGATCCGAGATGATAAACTCATGGTCTCCCGGCTGCTACCGATGTATATACGAGCGAGGTTCTCTACACCTTCTCTCGCACCGAGGTGCTCATGGGCCGTTCCGAGAACGTAGACCTGCTCTTCCGGTAGGATGAACGACTCTCGGCACCGTAATGTCTTTGCTCCCTACTCCAGCGTTCGGTCGAAATCCCCAGTCGATTCAAACCGGCGATTGTGGTCGGGGCAATTCTCCGAGCCAATTACTTCGAGAAGTGCGCTTCGTCCGGCAAGATAAGCTCGGCGCCAACGGGGCACGACGAGCACTCGTCCGGTTGTATCGCTTACAAAGAAAGGTTGCTCTGAAGTGCCTTTGGCCAATGGTCTCCCCACCGTGCATTCTTCTCGGAGCCAACCCGCTCTTCAACGGCATACGAATAGAACACACAGGAAGCCCGCTGAAGGGTGCGGAGAGGAGGCCCTTCTCGGCTGTGCTTGTCCACTGATCTCGACCAACCCCAGAGCCAGTGAACGAATCGTCGAGGTCGGAATGCTTTCGATCAAGCGCTTCCGTTGGTGAACCATACATCCATAGACGAAGAGCCCGGAATCCTCCTACGGTACCAGCCGCCAAGTACAACAGAGGTTTGATCCAGTGGCTGGCTCCACTGAGTGGTTCTCATGGCTTTGTCGATCCCAGCGACTAGGATGAGCCCGCCTAGCACAAATGCGAATCCGAAGAATCAGGACCCAGAACCAAATGCCCTGTGGGTTGGAGCGTTTCTTGTTGAATCTGGGCTGATCGCGAACTTTTCGTTGAGTGCACGATGTCTCGCCGCAGCTCGTGCGTAGCAGCTCGGCTTCGTAGATCTGGATCGGAACCGCAGCGCCTCGGTAGGTCTCATTCAGACGAGTGAGGCTCCCGTGAGGAAGCCACCACCCGCGACAGGAATCGTAGCTAAGGAAGGACGTTTGAGCTACCGTCTCAGACTCCATGCTGATTCCCGCATCGAGGACACAGTGTCTCTGTCCTGACCGCGACGCCTCCGGTGTCACCAATCTGCCCGCTTCCAGCGAGGTGTAATCCTCCACGAAAAATTCACCTCTCCCACATCGAGCCAGAGTCCGTGTCCGGAGGAACAGACATCGAGCCCCGGACCATGGCTTGTCGGAATTTCAACAAGGTCCTCCTGACAATCGAGACATTTCATGGTGGAGCATCGTGTTCAAACTGTAGCAAGAATCGTGGCAGGTGTCAACGCGAAATGCTTGTAACCGCCTTGAAAGACGGAGGTTTCCGCAAGGTCATCAGCGAGCAATCAGTTGTCAACGAATTAGAGAGCTGTACGCCACAGATGGTCGGGTGGAGCAGGGTGTACAGCCTCAAACGTATAGGCCTTTGCGAGGGCCGGACCATATTCTTGAGGGCTTCAGACGAGGGAGCCTTTCCTTCTCGGCATGACTGCTGCTGAATCATGCGTTGCCGAGACCCCCCAAATGACAATCATGACCCAGATCTTGGTATACATAGCAAACCTCCACAGTAATGTTGCAGGTATTTGTAACGATCTGACCAACCCCCGTCGGTTCTATCACATCATCGTAAGTCATACGCATGTAACGGTTCGGAGGGTTTGTAGCGGCGTAAGATTTCACTCCCGGAACTGTACACCCTTTGCGAACCCTGCGATTCGAGTTCCCAGAGCCCAGTCCACGATCGACTAAGACAGAGAGAATGACACTTGTCCGAAATAGATTCACCGCGGAATTTTCCCTCATTCCCAACTGATGGTGTTGTGTTGATTTGGCTGGTTGCTTGACTTCGTCAAGGCTGGAATTGGCTCCCCCTACTAGACGAGCTTCGCAACTCCTTTTTATGAAGGCGACCAGCCTTCAAAATATTCCTTCCACATCCCATACAGGATGCCGCACACAAAGCCGATAGACGCGGTGAACATTATCGGTACTGGACCATTCCCAATTGAGATTCCTGGCATGTACTCATGTATTTTCCCACCAAGCGCACCAACTAGCGACCCCAGTATGCATCCAACCACTGCAAACCAAAGTCCATATCCCGCGATGTTCTTGAGTGTTGTCACGATTTGTCGCGTCACCCTGTAAGGGTAGACATTGAGCTGACATTGGTCAAAAGAAACAGCGGCTTAGAGGTCGGCGAAAGTGTGCCCCGGCCAGGACTCAGAACCTCGCCCACCTTTCAAGATTTGGTCCGCAGGCCAGCGGTTACGCTACGCCGGTCGGGCGTACTAAAGTCAAAGCGTGGGAAGACGCACTTGGTGCAGAGCATGGCTAGAAGAAGGGTCGTTCAAAAGCTCCATGGGCGAGTGAGTTGCATAGAGCCTGATTTCGCCACGCTTCACAAAGGGCGATCCGAGGGGTCAAAAAGAACTGTTATGGGACCCACGCGGAGCCTTAAGCCCCAAAACCACACCTGATGAGTCGAAACTTTAGCCTGTGACCTTCTTTCAATGACCCGCTGGCAGAAGAACAATGCTGTTGGGGCTGAACCCCTGATTCTTCAGGGTGTCCACACTCGGCGATGGCCTCGCCCTGTGTCACGTCGATCACAGTGATCGAGCCGTCACTGATTCCTCGGCAGATTCAAGGGCTGTTCTCGGACAAACAGGTACTGCTCATCGGGGGATAGAAACCGCCCAAGCGGTGAGCACCGGGGCTGCGAGGATCGCCTTGAGGAACTTCGGGTGTTGAGGATCGGCGTTGTCATAGATCATTCACATGGCCCGGCTTGGCTGTGGTGACAAACAAACGGTCCCCTTTTCGGTTATACAGGATCTCTAACGGCATCCCGTGACCTCGTGCGCTATAGTCATCAACCTGCTGAAAGCTAAAAGTCCTTGGAGTTCGGATTCCAGACGCCAGCCCACAGTGTGCCCTCCAACATCACTGTGATGTGCGCCACCCGGAGGCTCTGCTGCATGGGGAGGACATCACTTCAACAGGGCGCAGCTTTAGAAGGGGAGGGCTTCATTGAGACCTTGTGGGTGGACAGCACTTTTCCGCTGCTGGCTTCGAGCACCGTCACCGTTTCTCCAAGGGTCCCCCAGATCCGATGGCACTCACCGTGCTGGTGATGAGGATGCGATCGATACCGGGCTGTGGACGCTGATCCCATGGGGATAACGATGATGAATCGGAGGTCCAGGGGCTGGTGCGCTTACGGTTTTGAGCGGTTTATCAGTCGTGCGCATCCCCTGATGACAACCGTGCTCGACCCCATACAGGTGAGATACCAGGTAGCGATTGTCTTGAGAGAAAGACAATGTCCCCCAACATCTGGCAGCCTGGGGTCTCCACAACCTTCATGCGGTAAGGGAACCGTGTCATATCCAGGGACGTGAAGGAATACTTCTTCCCAAGTGCCGCGTCACGTAGGCCTTGCTCTGATCGCGGTGGTTATAATAAATGTAGCAGTGAGCCACCAGATCAGGCGGCAGCGGGATGTCCATCAGCATCTTTCCAAATGTCTGCAGGACACTCGGGTCCACGTCGAGAATCGCCAACCCTTCTTTCCAGAGGTCATCTGTTCCGGTTTGGACTCATAACTGAGCATGGCGAGAAGTCTGCAGCCTGACGCGAGAGGCAAAGCGGACGAAGGAAACAAGGCAGCGACCAGTCCAGAGCGGGCATGACCGTTTCTATGGAAGCCTCCTTCGAGCTAGACGTGCTCAAGAAATCTACGCTTCTTTGAGGTTAAAGCTACACGGCATTCTTCTAGTTAGACCAAATTCATTTGTTTTTGACCCTACTGCCTAAGAATCAGAACATCTTGATTACTCAGAAGGTCGTTCGCACTGCTCAATCAAGTTTTTGACACGAGAAATTGGACCAGAAAGAACTAATTTTGACATAGATGGCGGGTCATTTAGGTAGGTCAAGCCTAACTTCCTCGTATTTGTTTCTGAGCATCGTGACAAAATTATCACCACTGGCAATTTTCCTATATCCTCAGCGGAAAAACTATAATTACGACTCCTCGATCTTGGAAGACTTTGAGCAACTCTCTAGTTGCGCCGTTGTATGTGTTTGCCGGTGATCCCTAGCTTTGAAAAATAAAAGCCCAAACTTGCATTTGGCTGACTCAAGAACTCTAGCCAGCTTGCGAGAGTTGGGAAGTCTGCTGGCTTAGACCAGTCTTTGCACTCACAGATGAAATAGCGGCCCAAGTCAGATCTGAAATCAATATCTTGCCTCTAAGGCTCCAACGACGTCATACTGAGTGGACTGACTACGCACATTCATTTTGGCTCGGCAGCCGGGAATAGAGTAAGTATGTAATGAGCGAGCCATTCCAAAGATCGTCCCGGTTGGGACTTCAATGCTGTTTGAAGAACTCGAACATATCGGATATTGACGATATATAGAGACGACTCAGCTGGAGACCGCGGTTCCGAGCATCCAGGCGTCATCAAGTCTGTTGTCAGAATCCATTCGGGAAAGGCCCATGCGCCCTGTTTTCTTAGCCTATATTTTCCAAATGCTTGATACCGCATATTTGAGAGTCAGTTCTTTTGTGGGAAACACCGAAACTCCCACAATAACTGTTGGTAGCCGCCCGACATCGGAGCCCTGAATTGTCCGTTATCTCTTATGAGCGTCTTCACACAAAGCGAACATCATGTACCGCGTCGCCAGGGCGGGCACGCTGAGCGATGATTGCATGACATCTGCTTGTCCAGAACAAGGACATGCCTTTGGGTACGCTGGCGGTGAGTCTGCTCCCCGACGGTCCAGCGAGAAACGATCCTTTCTGATCCATAGAATAGAGGGATTGCCTCATGAACGCGTCCTTGGTTCAAAAAGTAAAGTCCAAAGAGGTTCCCGGATTGCTTTGCGGGGTTCTTCTATGGTATCCAGAGGCGCCGTGAGCCCGATAATCTTTGGCAATGCCGTGGCTAGCTCAGCGGCGCCTTCCATCCTGGTGAGGGTGGCCAAAGGAGAGCAGCTACTTTGCCTTGAGCCTTCTGCTCAAGTTCATCGAAAATAATACTCTGCTCTGGTTGTCATATCCAGTTCAGTCTTCCCAATTCAGCGAATACTAGAGGCACATAGGTATTTGTTTTTGGCCAGTAAGAGGAGTTACACGCCGATCTCCTGAAAAATCGAGGAGCACGATGGCGAAGCGGGAGAAAATTTTGGATCTTTAGGGGAACGGCGCTACGAACAAATGAGATCCAGCGTGAGGCAGCCTGCTGATGTTCCACTTCTATCTTGAAGCCCAAGTCTTCGATCATTCCCCAGACCTCGGGGGCTGGGGCGCCACAGTCGTGTCGTTGAGGTGGCCGTTCACAAAGACGGAGTCGGCCCGGATAGAGGGCGAGTGGTTGAAGGCTTCGGAGGTTGTTGTTCCCGCCCGCC
>ERZ1370068.6294-contig-5286_pt1 | contig 15604 bp, 20 predicted proteins | sample MGYA00561227_ERZ1370068 | MGnify/ENA primary metagenome ERZ1370068 (study PRJEB38410, sample SAMEA6850437) | metagenome | study: Metagenomic assessment of the ecological functions of the soil: analysis of the soil microbiota associated with the...
CATCGCCTCGGCAAGCGAGGTGGAGCCTGCGAGATCGAGAAACATCAGCACGCGCGCTTCCCGCACCGGCCGGCGATATCGACCGAGCGCCACGTTGAACAGCACGCGGCTGCCGACCAGCCGTATCAGTTCGAAGGCGACACTGACCAACAACGTGGCGAAGAAGCTCAGCGCAAAGATCCTGGGAAATGCGTCGGTCGGCCAGGTCGCCGCGGTCCGCTTTCCATAAAGCGCCGCTTGCAAAGCCAATACGGCGACGGCGATGGCAAGTGCCATGGTCGCGGAACGAGATCGCCAAATCCGTCAGCAGCGGCCACCTGGAGACCCATTCGCTGCGACGCGACGTGAAATAGAGATGAACGCCCCAGCCGGCAAGCGTCACACCCATGCCGTGAAAGCCGCTTCGCAGATAATACGACACCGTGGTTTCGTCCGAGGGGTCGGCGAAATACCGATAGGCCATTCCCATAAGCAGGCCGCCCAGGGCAATGACGATCGTCGGAGTTATTGCACGCCGCATGTCAGATCCGCTGCTGCCGTCGCCATGAACGCCGCCAGGGCGTCGCGATCCGCCGCGCGGCATGGTCAGGCCGAGTTTCGAGCGCCGCCACAGGATGTCGTCAGGGAAGCGCGCCCATTCGTTCGTCCATGAGATAGCGCACTTCCGCAGCAGTCAGTTCCGGTCCGAACGCCGGGCCGAGGTCGCTGCGGGCTTTGGCATCGCCAAGGATCGGCCTCAGACGTTCGAGCCATAGGCTGCGACCAGGCGCCGGGCCTGATCCTCGCTGAGAAACCGCCAGCGCTCGCGCGCCTCGTCGACCTCGGTCTCGAACCGCGCTCCAGGCGAAATCGCCGCCGGGCAGCGGCGCCTTCGCGGTCCAGCGTCGGCGACATCGGATAGAACGGCGTCAGGCTCGAGACGGCTCGCTCCGCGCGCAGCCGCGAGGTGGTGACGTCGCCGCCGAAGATCGTGATCAGCGGCGCCTTGCCGCGTCCGTGCGTCGAACGTCATCGCGCCGTCGCGCGCGACCGCCTGGCTCGCCTGGTTCGTCGACCATGTTGGCGCCGGAAACCGTCCGCACCACGTCGACGGTCTCGATCCGCTCGCGAAAATAGCGGTTCGCGGCGTCGCAGAAGATAGCCGACGTCGCCGACCGCCATCGCGAACGATGGCGGGATCGCCCTTGAAGGCGTGGCCGACGGTGCCGATCAGCGTGAAATCGCGCTCATAGGAGCTGGCGAAAATCAGGCGCCGGTCGCTGTTCTGGAACACATAGACGTTGTCGGTGTCGAACAGGCGGCGGACGACGATCTGGCTCATCTGGGCGGTGCCGAGCCTCGGCGGCGGCATGTCGCAACACGGTTTCGGCGACCGATGCGGTCCAGGCCCCGGTGGCGTTGACGAGCGCCCTGGCCGTCACGACCCGGCGATGGCCGCGGTCGATGCGTCACCAGCCGCCAGATCTCCGCCGCTCGGCGCGGACGCAGCGCGCGCCGGTGCGGATCACGGCGCCGCGCGCCGCGGCATCGACGGCGGTCAGCGACCACCAGCCGCGAATCGTCCACGACGCAGTCGGAATATTCAAACGCCGTGCCGAACGGCCGCTTCAGCGCGTTGCCGACCGGATGGTGGGTGACGTCGACCGGTAGCGGAGCGCGGCAGGTGCGCGCGCGAGGCCAGCCGGTCGTAGAGCAACAGCCACGACCGCAACTGCTACGGCCGGGCGCTCGTCGGAATGCGGCGGGGATGGCAAAGCGCATCGGGCGCACCAGATGCGGCGCGATGCGCAGCCAGATGTCGCGCTCGGCCAGCGCCGTGCGGACGCGGAAGGAAGTGCCGGCGCTCCAGCCGCGCCAGATCGCCATGGATCAACCGCGGCGAGGCCGATGAGGCGCCCGCGCCGAGATCGCCCTGCTCCAGCAGGATCACGCGCAAGCCCCGTCCAGCAGCGTCGCGCGCCACGCTGACGCCGTTCAGCCCGCCGCCAATGATCGCGAGATCGTAGTCCGCCATGCGCAACGCTACTGTAGAGAACCGGAAGTCCGCTACACCTACCCAATCTTGCGCGCGGGCTCCATGCCGGTGACGACACTTCGGCCGACCAGCGCGGCGTATTGCCCGATCGGCGCGGGCTTGCCGATGAAATAGCCCTGCACCGCGTCGCAGCCCTCTTCCGACAGGAAGCCGAGCTGCTCCTGGGTCTCGACGCCCTCGGCGACGATCGACATTTCGAGGCCGTGGCCGAGGTCGATGACGGCGCGAACGATCGCCGCCGATTGCGGGTTGCGCCCGAGATTCATGACAAAGGCGCGGTCGATCTTGATCTTGTCGAACGGGAACGCCTGCAGATAGCTCAGCGAGGAATAGCCGGTGCCGAAATCGTCCATCGAGATGCGCACGCCGAGCGCCTTCAGCCGCCGCAGCAGCGCCAGGCCGCGGTCGAAATCCTCGATCAGCACGCCTTCGGTGATTTCGAGCTCGAGCCGGTCCGGCGCGAGGCCGGTTTCGAGCAGGATCGAATGCACCAGGCTGACCACGTCGCCGTGCATGAACTGCGCCGGCGACAGGTTGACCGCGATCTGCAGCGGCACCGGCCAGGAGGCGGCCTCGCGGCAGGCTTCGCGCAGGATCCATTCGCCCATTTCGACGATCAGGCCGCTTTCTTCCGCGAGCGGAATGAAATCGCCGGGCGACACGAAGCCGCGCACCGGATGCAGCCAGCGCGCCAGCGCCTCGAAGCCGATGACCTCGCTGCTGGCGACCGTCGCGCCTGACGCGGCCTGCGGCTGGTAGTACAGCGACAATTCGCCGTTCTTGATCGCCATCGAGAGATCCTGATGCAGCACGCGGCGGTCGCGGATCTGCTGGTCCATCTCGGGCTCGTAGACGCTGATCGAGCCGCGCGATTTCGCCTTGGCGCGGAACAGCGCCGCGCCGGCATTGGCGAGCAGCGACGGCCGCGTCCGCGCCGTTGTGCGGAAATACCGAGATGCCGGTGGTGCAGCCGGTGCGGACCGCCTTGCCGTCGATCTGGAATTCCTTGGCCAGCGCATCGCGCGACCTGTTCGGCCAGCGCGATGCCGGCGGCCGGCTGCTTGCCGTCGATGATCAATCCGAACTCGTCGCCGGAGAGCCGGGCCACCACGCCGCCGCGCGCGGAGTCCTGCAGGCGGCTGCGCGACCTCGATCAGCACCTTGTCGCCCATCGCATGGCCGAACACGTCGTTGATTTCCTTCAGACCGTCGAGGTCGACGCACAGCACCGCGAATTCCTCGTCGGTGCCGGCGCAGGCCTCGATCATCTGCGCCAGCGCCTGCAGGAACGCGGCGCGGTTCGGCAGATCGGTCAGGCCGTCATGATAGGCCATGTGCGCCATGCGCGACTCGGTCTGGCGGCGATCGGTGACGTCCTCGTGGGTCTTGATCAGATATTGCGGCTCGCCGGCGTCGTCGAGCACCGTCATGCGGCGGGTCAGGAACAGCCGCAGGCCGTCCTTGGTGCTAGATCGGATGCTCTTCGGTGAGCAGGCCGCGCTTCTTGATCGCGGCCTCGTCGCGCGCGATGATCAGCTTGGCTTCGCGCGGATTGAAGATATCGGCGGCCGTCAGGCCGGTGGCATCCTCGCGGCGGCGGTTGAGGATGGTCTCGGCGCTGCGGTTGGCGAGCAGATATCGTCCGTCGCTGACGCGCTCGACGATCAGCGAGACCGGGATGTTGTCGACCACGAGTTCGAGGAACTTCTTGGTGTTCTCGAGCTCGCGCGACAGCGACCGTGCGGTCGGTGACGTCGTCGAACAGCGCGATCAGGAATTCCGGCTCGCTCTTTTCGTTGCGCGCGATCACGCGGTTGGAGGCGATGACGCGCTTTCTCGATCCGCGCTCGACCACGAATTCGCTGCGGAACTGGCCTTCCGGCGCATTGAGCGCCGACCGGTCCGCCGCCTCGATGCTGGCTGGCTGTCTCGGACGGAAGATCTCGTCGGCGCGCTTGCCGACGATGTGGTCGCGCGAGAAGCGCGAGAACCGCTCGAACGCGCGGTTGGCGAAAATATAGCGGCCGTCCTCGATGTTCTTGGCGGCGACGCAGACCGGAACGTTGTCGAGCACCGATTCCAGAAACTGCGTGGTCGATGCAAGCTTGCGCGACAGCTGGCGCTGCTCGGTGCAATCCTCATGCGTCGCGACCGACCCGCCGTTCGGCAGCGCAAAATGTTTGACCAGGACCGATCTGCCGTTGGGCAGTTCGGTGATCAGGCCTTCCGGGCTGGCGGCGTGGTCGTAGAACTCATCGACGCTGACGTCGAGCGACGCCGCGCTTGCGCCGCATCTCCAGCAGTTCCGGTCCCGGTCATGTTGCGGGAACGTCCGAGCGCGCCAGGCCGTAGATTTCCAGGTAGCGATCGTTGCAGAACACGATCGCGCTGCTGCGCATCGGTCATCACCACGCCCTGGTTGAGATTGTTCAGGGCGGAGCTGACGAAGGCGTTGCGCCGGAGCTGCGAACGCTTGACCTTGCGCAACGCCGTCAGCACCCAGAGCCCGACGGCCGCCAGAAAGGATGCGACCGCAATGCCGCCGATCAGCAGCTCCCAGATCAGGTTGGGATCGAGCTCAGCCGACATAGCTCGACGGCGCAAAGCCTGACGACGGCGGCGCAGCCCACGCCGATCCGCACGGCGCAGCGATGGCGACCAGGCACACGAGGGCCTGCGCCGGAATCGAGTTCTTCCCGCCTGCCTGCCAATTCTTGCCAGCCATCAATCACCCGCGGATTTGCGGGCGGAGTGTCTGGCTTCGACGGGTTTGGATCGGGTAAACGCCTACCCATGCAACCGGAAAATGTGACTCAAATTACGGCAATTGCCCTGACATGATTAATGCTTCACTAACAGGACCGCGCTCGGCGGCGTATGTCGAGACAATCCAAGCGGTTGCTGGCAAGCAGACTCCTGCAAACAAAACGATAATGAAACGGAGCGCCGCGGCATGCCTGAGCGCTCGCGCCAAGATTCCCGGACCTGAATGCGACATGGACAAGGTTGATTGCGTCGTCATCGGAGCCGGGGTGATCGGCCTTGCGGTCGCGCGGCGGCTGGCCCAGGCCGGCCGCGAAGTGATCGTGCTGGAGGCGGCCGAAGGCATCGGCACCGTGACCTCTTCGCGCAACAGCGAAGTGATCCACGCCGGCATCTATTACCGGGCCGGCAGCCTGATGGCGCAGATGTGCGTCAGCGGCAAGCGCGCGCTCTACCGATATTGCAGCGGAGCACGGCATCCCGCATCGCAATTGCGGCAAGCTGATCGTCGCGACGACGCCGAAGGAAACCGAAAAGCTGCAATCGATCAGGGCCCACGCCGAAGCCAACGGCGTCGATCGACATGCAGCTTCTTGACGGCGATGCCGCGCGCGCGCTGGAGCCGGCGCTGAATTGCGACGCGGCCCTGCTCTCGCCGTCCACCGGCATCATCGACAGCCACGCCTATATGCTGGCGCTGCTGGGCGACGCCGAAGAAGCCGGCGCGGCTTACGCGTTTCACACGCCGCTGCTGCGCGCCAGGGCGGCTGCCGGCAGCGAATTGAAATCGAGACCGGCGGCGACGCGCCGATGACGCTGGAATGCAACCTTCTGGTCAACGCGGCGGGCCTGGGCGCGCCTGCGGTCGCGCGCAGCATCGAGGGCATGCCGATCGAGCTGATACCGGCGGCCTATCTCGCGAAGGGCAACTATTTCAGCTGCAGCGCGCGGGCGCCGTTTTCACGCCTGATCTATCCGGTGCCGGAGCCCGGCGGGCTCGGCGTGCACCTCACACTCGACATGGCCGGACAGGCGCGGTTCGGTCCCGACGTGGAATGGGTCGAGACCATCGACTACGCCGTCGATCCGGCCCGCGCGGACCGGTTCTATCCCGCGATCCGGCGCTACTGGCCGACGCTGCCGGACGGCGCGTTGATGCCGAGCTATTCCGGAATCCGGCCCAAGATCGTGCCGCCAGCGGTCGCCACGCAGGATTTTCTGATCCAGGGACCGCGCGACCACGGCGTCGCCGGGCTGATCAACCTGTTCGGCATCGAGTCGCCGGGACTGACGTCGTCGCTGGCGATCGCGGACCATGTCGGCGGATTGGCAGAGCGGTGAGTCAGCAGATGCTTTAACGAACGTCGCACAACGCAGACCGTCCGGATGAGCGCGATCAGCGCCCATCCGGCGGCGAACTGGCGTTTTCGATACTCTGCTGGAAGCCGGTTAGTGGAGAGTTTCGCTGGCGGTATGCTTCAACCGCTCGATCTCATCCTTGACCATCAACTTGCGGCGCTTCAACTCGACAATTTGCAGGTCGTCTGTGGAAAGGTGCACGAGCGCTTCGTGCAATTCATTTTCGAGGATCTTGTGTTTACGTTCAAGTTCAACAAGATGCGCCTGTAGTGCCATACGAAATCTCCTCGGTGGGTGAAACCTCAGATCTCGATCCGGACGAGAGAGTGTACACCAGCCGCCGAATCTGTCGATGGGTATCCAGAATCGGGCCTCTCATATTTTCGGATTTATCTGTAACCAATCGTGACTATGGAACCGGGTCAGCTTGCGGACGCGGGCCCGCAGGGACGATATTTCATCAACGGCTTCCGGACAGCCGTTCGACAACCTCATCGTGCTTTCCAGTTAACGTACACCATGACCAACGAAGATGAGCGCGAGCTCGAAAACGAACTCGCCCGGCTGCAGCAGGAGCATCGCGATCTCGATGCGGCGATCGACGCGCTGCATCAGTCGCCGGCGCCGGATCTGTTGCGGCTGCAGCGGCTGAAGAAGCGCAAGCTGCAATTGCGCGACCGCATCGCCTTCATCGAAGACCAGATCACACCGGATATCATTGCCTGAATTGCCTGATCGTCATCACGCGGGCGCCGGCAGGGCGCGAGGCGACGATGATGCGCTCAAACCTGCACGCCGCCGATCAGTGCGCGCTGCAGGTCGGGGCTGCAGGGCTTGGACAAAACCGCCCGCCCTGCGGCAGATCCTTTTCCCCGACATCCACAAGGCCGAGGTCGTCACGATCTTGGTCGGCGGCCAGCCGCCCCGGACCGCGCAGGCGACCTTGAGGCGCTCGGATTGCGAGCCGGACGGCCGTGCACAGACCGCAAACCCATCTTGACTCCAATAGAACAAAAAGAGGAACATAAATCCCTGCCGCCAGCCAAGGGAGTTTCCGCCATGTCCGTCACCACCGTCCCTGTCCGACAACAGCCGCTACGAGCAGGCCTGCGATCAGGCGATCGCGATGTGCGACGGCAATCTGCGCTCGACCATCAAGGCGCTGATCATGGCGAACGAATATCTGGAAACCGAACTGGAGGAATTGCAGGCCGCCATATGCCGCCGGCTGCGTGCCAGGTCATCCTCACGCGCGACGAGCAACGCCGCCTGACCAATCAAACCGGAGCGACGACCATGGCCGATGTCACTTATTACGTCGCATTGCCATTCCTGCAGGACGATAGCGGCTCGCCGGTCGCGGGCGCCGCCGAGGAGTGCCAGAGCCCGACGACCGCGCTGCGGCGCGCCGAGATGATGTCGCGAATGCGCCGGCAGCATCGGCGCCGTCGCCTTCAGCCGCAGCGGCGATCCCATGATCGGCGAATTCGGCGATGCGAAGTTGCTGCGGAAATTCGGCAACGTGCCGGACGATCTGAGCGGGCTCTAACTGCATTATTCGGTTTGACGCGCTTTCCGCTCACGCCTCGTGCCGCCGCTGCGCCTTGCGCACATACATGGCGCTGTCGGCCGCTTCCAGCGCGCGGCCGGCTTCGGCAGTGGGTATCGAGGATCGCGACGCCGGCGGAGGCGCCCGCGGTGACGGTGCGGCCGTCGAAACACGAAGGTCAGGCGATCGATCGCCTCCTCCAGCGCGGCCGCCTTGGCCCTGGCATCGGTCTCGCTGAGATTCCACAACAGCAGCGCGAACTCGTCGCCGCCGAGCCGGCCGACCACGTCGGATGCGCGCACCTGGCGCAAGCAGCGTCGCGACGATGGCCTTGAGCACCTGATCGCCCGCGGCGTGTCCGAAGGCGTCGTTGATCGGCTTCAAGCGATCGACGTCGAGCACGATCAGGGCGCCGCCGGCGCGATAGCGCTTGATGTAGGCGATCGCGCGATGGAGCTCGCGCTCGAAGCCGCGCCGGTTCGGAATATCCAGCAGGAAGTCGGTATCGGCGGAGGCCTGCAGTTCCTCGATCTGCGCCTAGCGTCCTGGCCAGTTGCGCCTTCAGCCGGCGGATCGTCGACTTGGTGTCGCTGGACGCCGCCGGCGGCCGGGATCGCCGGCGCGCGGAGACCGCCGCGGCGCGGCTTTTCGCCCGGCAGCCGCGCTTTTGCGGCGTTTTGCGGCCCTGGAGGCGGCCGCCCTGGTTTTCTTCTTCATGGCCTTCCCTGTGCAGGCTTGCTTATGAAGGCTTGCCGGGATTCACCAAGACAGGATAGTCCATTCCTGATCCCTTGCCACGCCTTGGATGAGCCCCGGGCCGACCCTATAATCCGGCCTATGTTTCTGGATTCCCGAACAGAATTGACGAGATGACCGCACCCATCGCCATCATCATGGGCAGCCAGTCCGGACTGGGAGACCATGCGCCACGCCGCCGAGACGCTGGCCGCGCTCGGGATCGATTGCGAAAAGCGCATCGTCTCGGCCCACCGGACCCCGGACCGGCTGTTCGCCTTCGCCAAGGGCGCCAAGGCCGCCGGCTTCAAGGTCATCATCGCCGGCGCCGGCGGCGCAGCCCATCTGCCGGGCATGGCGGCGGCGCTGACGGAACTTCCGGTGTTCGGCGTTCCCGTCGAATCCAAGGCGCTGTCCGGGGTCGATCTCGCTCTACTCGATCGTGCAGATGCCGGCCGGCGTTCCGGTCGGGCACGCTGGCGATCGGCAAGGCCGGCGCCATCAACGCCGCGCTGCTCGCGGCCAGCGTGCTGGCGCTGAACGATCCGGCGCTGGCAACGCGGCTCGCCGCCTGGCGCAAGCAGCAGACCGACGCGGTCAAAGAGCGCCCGGAGGGATCGGCGTGACGGCTTCAGGCAAGGTGAAGCTGAAGCCGGGCGACACCATCGGAATTCTCGGCGGCGGACAATTGGGCCGGATGCTGGCGATGGCGGCGGCGCGCCTCGGCCTGCAGATGCCAGGTGTTTTCGCCGGACCCGGATCTCGCCGGCCTTCGACGTGGTGCTGAACGCGACCTGCGCCGAATATGCCGATGTCGAGGCGCTGGAACTGTTCGCCAACGATGTCGACGTCATCACCTATGAATTCGAGAACGTGCCGGCCGCCACCGCCATGGTGCTGGCCGCGCGGCGTCCGGTGCTGCCCGGCGCAGAAGATCCTGGAGACCACGCAGGACCGGCTGATCGAAAAGGACTTCGTCAAGCGGCTCGGCATCGGCACCGCCGATTATGCCGACGTGTCGTCGGCGGAAACCCTGCGCGCGGCGATCGCGCGCATCGGCCTGCCCGCCGTGATCAAGACCCGCCGCTTCGGCTATGACGGCAAGGGCCAGGCGATCATCCGCGAGGGCGACGATCCCGACCAGATCTGGGAAGACCTCGGCACCAAATCCGCGATCCTCGAAGCCTTCATTCCGTTCGAGCGCGAGATCTCCGTGATCGCCGCGCGCTCGGCCGACGGCGATGTCGAATGCTACGACGTCACCGAAAACGAGCACCGCGACCACATCCTGAAAATCTCGCGCGCGCCGGCCGCGATATCCGGACGCGCTGGCCGCAGAGGCGCGCGCCATCGCCGAGAAGATCGCCAACGCGCTGAACTATGTCGGCGTGCTCGCGGTCGAGATGTTCGTGGTTGCCGGCAACGGCGGGCCGCAGGTGCTGGTCAACGAGATCGCGCCGCGGGTGCACAATTCCGGGCACTGGACGCTGGACGGCGCCTCGATCTCCCAGTTCGAGCAGCACATCCGCGCCATTGCCGGCTGGCCGCTCGGCAAGCCGGTCCGTCACGGCGCGGTCACCATGACCAACCTGATCGGCGACGATATCCTGAGCTACGAGCAATGGCTGACGGTGCCCGGCGCCACCGTGCACCTCTACGGCAAGGGTCGCGCCGCGGCCGGGCCGCAAGATGGGCCATGTCACCGAAGTGACCCCGGCAAGCAAGAAATAGCGCGCTGCCGCGCTCACGCCGGCCGCGTTTGCAGATCAGGCCCTCTTCACCGCCTTCCACGATGCCGCCCGGCTCCTCGCTGAGCCAGCGATAGATCACGCCGCCCAGCGCGCCGCCGATCAGCGGCGCAACCCAGAACAGCCAGAGCTGCGCCAGCGCCCAGCCGCCGACGAACAGCGCCGGCCCGGTGCTGCGCGCCGGATTCACCGAGGTGTTGGTGACGGGAATGCTGACGAGATGGATCATCACCAGCGCCAGGCCGATGGCGAGCGGCGCAAAGCCCGCCGGCGCCTTGCCGTGGGTGGCGCCCATGATGATGAACAGGAACATCATGGTCATCACCACTTCCAGTGATGAAGCAGGCCACCATGCTGTATTGCCCGGGCGAATGCGCGCCATAGCCGTTGGACGCAAAGCCCTTGGCTGACGTCGAACCCGGGCGCGCCGCTCGCGATCACATAGAGCAGCGCGGCGGCGACGATCGCGCCGACGACCTGCGCGATCACATAGGGCAGGATCTGGCCGGTCGGAAAGCGTCCGCCCGCGGCAAGGCCGACCGTGACGGCCGGATTGAGATGGCAGCCGGAGATGTGGCCGATGGCATAGGCCATCGTCACGACGCTCAGTCCGAACGCCAGCGACACGCCGACCAACCCGATGCCGACCTGCGGAAAGCCGGCCGCGATGACCGCGCTGCCGCATCCCGCAAAAGTCAGCCAGAACGTACCGATCGCCTCGGCGGCATATTTTTGGTGTTCATATCTCGCCTCCCTGGTCTGATTTCGTGTTGCTAGAACGCTAGGAAAAGCCCGTGAGGGGCTCGTTATCTGCGGACCAACTGGGGCCGTACTGGACCGAATTCTGCCGATTTTCATGGCTTTCCCGGGCCGAGAACCGCCTTCTCAGGTGGACATTCGCGGTTTGTCTGATACATGCGCGCGCTCAGGGTTAAGGGCTCAGGCCTTTCGCCGGCCCTTTGCTTTACCAGAATTCCTATCCGATCAATTGAAAGAGGATGCCGCGTGCAGGTTCTCGTCCGCGATAACAATGTCGATCAAGCCCTCAAGGCGCTGAAGAAGAAGATGCAGCGCGAGGGTATTTTCCGCGAGATGAAGCTCCGCGGCCATTACGAAAAGCCCTCCGAGAAGAAGGCCCGCGAAAAGGCCGAAGCCGTGCGCCGCGCGCGCAAGCTGGCCCGCAAGAAGCTGCAGCGCGAAGGCCTGCTGCCGATGAAGCCGAAGCCGGTGTTCGGCGCCGGTCCCGGTGGCGACCGTGGTGGCGCTGGCGGCCGTGGTGGCCCGGGCGCAGGTCCGCGCGGACCGCGCTGAGCGCCTGCAGCAGATTTGAGTTGAAAACGCGGGCCTCAGGCCCGCGTTTTTGTTTTCGCATCGCAGATCGCATTGTAGCCGCGCGGCGCGTGCTCGATCACCGTACCTCGCGCGTGGCTATTTTGACCGATGCATTTTGCGGCGCGTCGGGCTACCTATGCGCGCATTGGACGCGCGAGTATTCCGCTGCATGGCCGTTACGGATTGCACTGCTCTTTCCCCGCGCCGCGCGCGTTCCGGCCGTCGCTGCTGTCGCGCTCGTTCGCGCTCCCGCTCGGCGGCTGCTCGTTCGATCTGGGATCGTGGGGATCGGACAAGGACAAGCCGCAGGCCGCCGCGCAGAAACCGACCGACACGATCAGCGCGGCAAGGCGCCAGCGACGCACAGGGCTACGCCACGCGCGGCCAGGTTCTCGCCAAATCCGGCAAGACCGAAGAAGCGCTGGCGGAATTCGATCGCGCGCTCGCGCTCGATCCCTACAACGTGCAGGCCCTGTATGGCCGCGGCCTGATCTATCAGGGCGAGAAGCAGCACCAGCAGGCGATCGAGGATTTCACCGCGGCCAACGGCCTGACGCCGCAACGGGTCGAGCCGCTGCTGGCGCGCGCGACCAGCTACCTCGCGCGTCGACAAGGCCAAGGAAGCCGCTGCCGATCTCGACGAGGCGGTGCAGGCCGATCCGAACAGCGCGACAGGCCTGGTCAGCCCGCGGGCAGGCCTATGAGCGCCTCGGCGACAAGGCCAAGGCGTCCGCCTCCTACGGCCGCGCGCTCGCGCTCCGCCCGCAGGACGAAGCCGCGCGCAGCGGCCTGGCGCGCACCGGCGGCTAATTCAGGCTCATTGTCAGCCCGACGACGCCATATCGAGACTATTTCGGCAGCGACGGCGTGGAACATCGACTTCGCCGCCGACAGCACGTCGTCGGCGACCGCCGTGGTGCGCTCGCGCACGGAAGGCTCGGCCACTTCGGCACGCAGATCGAGCGGCGCGCGAGACCGGAATATCGGCCGGCGGGGTCGGGCGGTGCGGATCGTCGGCACTCGGCGCGTAAGGCGGCCGCGCCTGCGGCGAAGCCTGACCGATAGGGCTCGCTCGCCGGCGGGCGTCGAGACCATGATCGGCGGCGGCAGCGGACGAAGCACGGCGCTCACGGCGCAGGCGCATTCGCGACCGCTGGCGCGTCGCACCTCGGGCGCATCGCGGCGATCCTCGGCGCTCGCGGCACGGGCCGTCTCTGCGGCGCGCGGAGAACTGTCGCCGTTGCCGCGCAGGCGCTCGATCGCGGCGCGCGCGAGATCGTTGGCGTCGCGGCGTTCCTCCGGCGCAGCCGCAGTCTCGACCGGCGCGCAGCGGTGCAGCACGGCGCGACCGGCGCGGCTGCAGGCGTCACGGGCTGCACGGGCGACGGCAGTATGACCCGGACTCCTTTTCAGCGGCGGCAGCGCTGCATGACGGCGCTGGTCGCGTCGCGGACTGGCCGACTTCGCATCGGACTTGGATCGGCGGACTTGCGTCAGCGGACTTGGCGTCGGACTTGGCGTCGGCCTTCGCGTCGGCTTTTGCATCAGCTTGGCGTCAGCCTTTGCTTCGGCTTTCCTGCGGCTTTTCGACCACCGTCGGCCGTTCGGCGGCGGTCTTCTCCATGATGGCCTTCTCGGAGATGCCCTTCGCCTTGACGCCGGCGGCCGGGAGATTGCTGACACTGGCCGTGGTCTCGGCCGGCTTGGCGTCGGCAGCTTTGGCTTCCGCCTTGCGCGTCGCCTTGGGATTGGCAGTCGGACAGCCGCGGCGGCAGGGGCGTCCGCGCCGGGCTTGCTCACGATGTAGTGGTTGACGATGTACGCCCCGATGACCGTCGCGGCCACCGAGGGCAAGATGTCCACCGCAAATTTCTTCAGGTAATTCAGCATTCCGGCCACTCCCGCGCCGATTTGATTGCTGGAACTTTGAGGCACATTGAGGGATCAACTGCGACGGATCGGTGGCAATTCAGCAGTTCCCGTGCAGGCCGGCGACGACTCAGCCTGAGTCGGTTGAAAATTGCCTGACTAGTTCCCGGAGCCGGTGAACTGCCCGGCCACGCCCGGACAGCACCTTGGGAACCCGCGGACCCAGCGGATGGTCAGGGCTTCAGTTCGACCTCCAGGAACACGATCTCGCTCGCTGTCTCGTTGAGCACGTCGTGCTCGACGCCGGCTTTGCGGAAATAGGATTTGCCGACGCCGAGCTGCGCCTTCGAGCGCTCGCCGTTCGGCGCGACGATGGTCATTTCGCCCGAGGTCACCGGCACGATCACGTAGTCCATCTCGTGGGTGTGATGGCCGGTGGCGCTGCCCGGCGCCAGCCGCCACTCGGTGACGCGGACTTCCGGGGTATCGACCTGAACGTCGGATTTGGCGGCTGAGCATATCGAATTCACTCCAGAGAACTTACGGCACGAATACCATGAACAGGAACACGGCAAACACCACCATATGCACCAGCCCGAACAGGATGTTGGTGCGGCCGGTGCCGAAGGTGAGCATGCTGATGACGAAGGTCAGCACCAGCAGCACCATGTCCTGCGCGTTGAGCCCGAGCACCAGTTGCTTGTCGAGCGCGTAGGCAGCCACCGCGACCGCCGGAATCGTCAGCCCGATGGTCGCGAGCGACGAGCCGAGCGCCAGATTGATGCTCTTCTGCAGGTCGTTCTTGCGCGCGGCGGCGACGGCGGCGACGCCCTCCGGCAGCAGGATCAACAGCGCCACCAGCACGCCCGCGAAGGCCGGCGGCGCGCCGATCATCGCGGTCCCGACATCGACCACCAGCGAGAATTTCTTGGCCAGCAGCACCACCGCCAGCAGCGAGACCAGCAGCAGCGCGATGCTCAGCGCCAGCATCCGGTCTGACAGCGGCGCCGCGTCGGCCGCGTCGCCGTCCGGCCTCGCTGATGAAATAATCGCGATGCCGGATGGTCTGGGTATAGAGGAACACGCCGTAGAGAACGATGCGTGACGACGCTGACGAAGCCGAGCTGGGCCGCCGAATAGATCGGCCCCGGCGCCGTCAGCGTATAGTTCGGCATGATCAGCGTGATGGTCGCCAGCACGAACAGCACGCTGAGATAAAGGTTGGCGCCCGAGACCTGAAAATCCTGCTCGCGATAGCGCAGCCCGCCGATGAAGATGCAGAGGCCGACGAGGCCGTTGCAGACGATCATCACGACCGCGAACACGGTGTCGCGCGCCAGCGCCGGCACCGGCTTTTCGCCGAGCATGATGGTCGCGATCAGCGCGACCTCGATGATGGTGACCGCCAGCGTCAACAGCAGCGTGCCGTAGGGCTCGCCGATCCGCTCGGCGATCACCTCGGCATGATGCACGGCCGCGAACACGGTGCCGAACAGGATCGCCAGCAGCACCGCCGCGAACAGCCAGCCCGCCGGCCGACGGCGTGAAAGTGCAGTCCGAGCGCGGTGGCGGCGGCGAACAGCAGCACCGCCAGCGCGGGAAAATCCACGCCGATCGCGGCATCGGGCCGTGTGCGCTCATGCTGATACCCTCAAATCCGCAACGCGATCTGTACAAATGCGCCACCTAGCAGCCATCAGCCCTTCGCAAGCGTTGATGAATTCTCGCGCGATTTCGATCGCGCCGTAAATTATCCAGATCGTTATGACCGCCGTCCGGGCAAGCCGGACGAACTGCTTCGGTTCGTGCGCCAGCGCAAACAGCCGTTCGCCGAAGGCGATCGGGTATCGTGGGATCGCGCGCGCCGTGCATGACCAGCAGCGGAGCGTTGACCCGCGCGATCCGCTGGTCGGAACGGAACTGATCGCGTCATCAACAGGCGCACCGGCGCGAACCGAGAACGCCGACGCCGGCGACATCGGCGAGTCGACGTGTACGGGGCTTCCAGGATCAGCTTGCCGATCCGCTGCTCCGGCCGCCAGCGCCACCGCAACGCCGGTGCCGAGCGAAAAGCCCCAGACGACGATGTCGTCCGCGCTGTAGCGCGCCGTCGTGAAGCGCATAGGCCGCCGCGGCATCCTGCAGCAGTCCGTGCTCGCTCGGTTGCCCGGTCGAGCCGGCATAAGCAAATACGTAACTGAACGAAGCGGCTAT
>ERZ1370068.8528-contig-7373_pt1 | contig 15602 bp, 26 predicted proteins | sample MGYA00561227_ERZ1370068 | MGnify/ENA primary metagenome ERZ1370068 (study PRJEB38410, sample SAMEA6850437) | metagenome | study: Metagenomic assessment of the ecological functions of the soil: analysis of the soil microbiota associated with the...
CAGCGCCTTCCCGCTCCGTCAGGCTTATCCCGATGTGAGCGGAGAGCGCTGGCAGGTAGGGTCCGAAGCGGCATCAGCCCCATCGCCCAAGGAGGGGACAATGGTGCGGGAGCAGAACTCATTCTCTGGAATCCAATGTGCTGGAAGATCGGGGGCCAAGCTCGCCGGCGAGATTGGCGACGAGATCCTTTGCTGCGGGAATCCGTCGCTCCTGGCCCCCAACTGACACTCTACCGCGGCGACCAGGGGAGTCGCGGCAGCTAGTCCAGACCGATGGGGGCCTCCCGGACTGTGGGCCTCCGATCCGGCCGGAGGCGCGACCAAGAAGCCCTTATCGCACCCTCCGCGCCGACAGCAAACCGGTGTATGAGAGCCCCGACCCGGCCCAGGCCGCTGCGGTCGCGGCCGCCCCCGCCAAGCGAAGTCACCTGGAATCAGGTTAAGAAGGCCACCGGGTTCGACATCGACCACCTGGCGTTTCCTGTGCCGACCTCACCGATTCACGTTCTCCCGGCTGGCTGCCATCGGGAGCCGCGGCCGACATCCGCCGAGTCAGCTGAAGCGACGCGTCGCCCCTCAAATCGACAAGGCAAGACTTCTCGGAAGGGCAGGCCAGCCTTCGCCAGCGGGCGTCTGCCCGCTAACCTGCGGCGGGCAGCTGTGACCGAATCCGCAGCGCGCTGGCGCAGCGTCGAAGCCGGCAATCCTGGCCGGATCCTGGCGGATCGCGCGGCCACAGGACGCCTCGATTCAAAGCTGATCAGGCAGCGTAACCGAACTTCGCTGCTGCAGGTTCTGCGGCTGGCGATCCGGGTGAGCCCTGGAACGCCGGCGCTGCGCTTTCTCAACGAAGGCCTTGAGCTCCCGGATTCTTGGTGGCCGGCAGCAGGGTCTTGGTCACCATATCGATGACACTGTGTGGTAACTCGAGACTCGTACGCGCCGAGCCAGGCTTTGTGGCTGAAAATCAGCAGCCTGACTTGGCAACCGATGGCCTTCACCACCGAGAGTCGCGCTGCTGGTCGCCCTTATAGTCGGCTGGGAGCACCAGGTCCAGCTTAGCTTCTTTCCCCAGATCTTCCGCCTGGTCCTTCAACTCCCTTGTGGGCATCGGCGAACATCTTGCCCATCTCCTTCGCTTCCTTGTTGCTGGCTTTTATCAGCCGCCAGGTTGCCGGTGTCGACGTCCTTCTGGTTGGCTTTCGATGAAGATGGCGGTCACGTTGGCGTCATTGAGCTTGGCCTCCTTCCTGAGCTGGGAGGCCGGGTGCTGCGAGGACCAGCGCGCCGAGACTCGGCGGCGAGTGCGAGCTTCAACATGTTCACTCCGGGATGATGGTAAGGTGTTCTGGCCATGGCAGGCCGTCGGCGAACCATGCGAACCTTAAGGCTTTCGAAGCAATAAATCAAGTATTATATTGATTTATTGTAATATTCGATCACATAAGTGGGCCCTGAGGAGGAGCCGATGCCGACACGGCACTGGGACTGGAGCTTTCGGGAAAGCAGCCAGGGGAAGGATCATCGGCCTGCTTCGGCAGGGTAGCCGCACCATCGAGGAGCTCTCAACCGCGCTCCGGCCTGACCGGAAACGCGGTGCGAAAGCCACATCACAGCGCTGGAGCTGGAACGGCTTTCGTAGTGCCGGCCGAGCAGCGACGGACTAGCCGCAAAGCCGGCCCAGGCGTACGCGATCCGCGCCGAGGGCGGAGCAGCGGCCTCTCCAGGAGCCTACGCCCCGGTACTGGCCGGGCTTCTCCAGATACTCGCTCGCAAGATGGACCCAGCCGATTTGCGAAGCCTGATGCGCGAGGTTGGAGAGCAGCTCGCCGACGAGCCGCACCGCCTCAGAAAGCCGACCGACTTGCAGGCGCGCGTGCGGCTCGCCATGGATGCTGAATGACCTGGGCGGTGCCGTAGAGGTAGAGCATCACGACGGAGAGCTGCGACTCAGAGGCGATGGCTGCCCGCTCGCCGAGGCGGTCCGGGTCAATCCCGATGCCTGTCGGGCTGTAGAAGCTCTGGTGAGCCGGCTGGTCAGGGCTTCGGTCACCGGGCAATGTGATCACGGCGACCGGCCGCGGTGCAGCTTCAGAATCGCCGATCCCAAGCCCGGACCAATCCCCACACCGGCCCATAAGCGCCGAGTCCACTCGAGCCAGCCACGCGGCGGTGCACCGGGATCTGCGAGAGATCGCTGCGGCCGAAGGGTACTAGCGCTGGCTGTGTACCAGATGGGAGAATAGGGACCCGCTGGCGGCGTCCAGCGCAGGTCCCCCAGGCATTTCGGCCATCCATGGTGTAGCGTCGCAACACCGCGTAGGATTTGTGGCGTGGATTCGCCACGACACCCTCCACCGGCCTACACCCTGGCGAAGCGCGAACTCGGCTAAAGCCAAGCAGCGAATCTACTAAGCCGCGGCGCCCCGATCGCGGCCTCCGACTTGCGAACCTAAGCCAACGTTCTCACCCCTCTCCTCCAACCTCATAGGGCCGAAGATGTATCCACTTTCCAGCTTCATCCATGCGGCGTCTCCGCTGTGATTGAGCGTCGCCAGGCTCGTGGCCGCCTGCGGCGAGTATCGGGCGTACCGGGAAGTTCCCCGACTACTCCCAATCTCACCACCCTCGGACCACCGGTACCAGCCGCGACGCTGGACACCGCGCACAACTCAAGGTCTGCAAGTTCGGAGTGCGGGAACCTTCACCGTCACCATTGACGGCGTAGCGTCCCAGTTGAGCCTGGCGGACGGCAGAGTGCGCGGTAGCAGGGATCATTCCACCTCCGGGCGACCGGGTCCCATTCGTTCACCGTGGCGGAGAACTCCGATCCCGCGACCGTTTTCGACTCAACTCGAAGTGTCTTCCAGTACGGTTGACAAGACCACCGTGGTCTATCAGACCAGCGCCTTCACGCCCGTCGTTCTCCGGCAGCTTCAATGGTGACGTGGGCCGACTGGTCGAGTTCTTCAATCACCCGGCTCCGCCGCCCCGCCGCCGGGATGCACGTTCACCCTCGGGTTCTGGAAGAGCCACACCAGCGACTGGCCGTCCGGCTTTGCTCCCAACCGACCCGTTCTTCCTGAGCGGGAAGACCTGGCTCCGGCGCTATGTCGACGCCGCCGCAGGGCAATGCGTACTACATCTTGTCGCAACAGTACGTCGCGGCGGTCCTCAATGGCGCCAGCGGCAGCCAGCGTGCCGCGCCAACGTCCAGACCGCCATTGACGGTGCGACGGCTTACTTCACAGCCAACGCTCCGACTCCGGCGCCGAGACGGCTCCGTCCAGGGCTCAGCTCATCGCCTGGGCAAGCACGCTGGACCAGCTACAACCAACGGCTTGGTCGGCCCCGGCCACTGCGGTACCAACCGGCCCGACCTGATCGCAGGGTGTGAGCCTAGCAGTCAGAACGGGGCCCAAAGTGGGCCCCGTTCGCTTTCGGCCCCTGATCCCTCGACGTTCGAATCAACTAGCTCCAAGCGGATGGAGAGCCTCGGGCTGTCCGGCGCTTCGAGCGTGGATGTCGATTTGGACCACCCTCAAACGACCAATTGACGTCCCGAGCCGTTTCACCTCGATTGGGAGGGAGCCATGAAGTACCTGTGCCTGATTTATTCCGATGAGACCCAGTGGCAGAAGCTGCCTAAGGCCGAGACCGACAAGATGATGGGGAGTTCTTCAACTTCACCGACAGCATCAAGGCCAGTGGCCACTACCTGGGCAGCAACCGCCTGCAGCCTGACCCCTGCCGCCACCACGGTGCGGATCCGCGACGGGAAGCTGTCTACCACCGATGGGCCGTTTGCGGAAACCAGGGAACAACTCGGAGGCTATTATCTGGTCGAGGCCCCGGATCTGAACGGTGCCATCCGGATTGCCTCGAAAATCCCTGCCGCCAGGTACGGGAGTATCGAGGTCCGCCCCGTTTGGGAGGTCGTTCGGCCCTAGCCGGAGAGAGCAGGTGGAATGAGCGAGGTCATTGCCGAACCGATTCGCGCCGTGGTGGATACGGTCTATCGTTCCGACTCACGGCGCGTCCTCGCCACCCTGATCCGCCTGCTCGGGGACTTCGATCTTGCGGAAGAAGCGCTCCATGAGGCGTTCGCCGCGGCGGTCGAGCGCTGGCCCCGTGACGGGGTGCCGGCCAATCCCCGCGCCTGGCTGGTCTCGACCGGGCGGTTCAAGGCGATCGATGGCCTTCGGCGGAGGTCGCGCTTCGACGCGGCGCTCGTGGAGCTGGCGGACCGGTTGGACGCCAGCCGTGAGCCAGACATGATTCCAGACGAAGAGAGCATCGAGGACGATCGGCTCCAGGCTGATCTTCACCTGTTGCCACCCTGCTCTGCCTCCCGATTCCCAGCTGGCCCTGACGCTACGAGAAGTCTGCGGACTCACCACCGAAGCCATCGCGCGCGCTTCCTGACCAAGGCTCCGACCGTGGCGCAACGGATCGTCCGCGCCAAGGCAAAGATCCGGGACGCCGGGATCCCATATCAGGTCCCCTCGCGAGCCGATCTCCCTGAACGTCTGGCCATTGGTGCTGCACGTGGTCTACCTCGTCTTCAACGAGGGTACGCTCCATCGTCGGGTGAATCGTTGACTCGGCACGACCTCTCCGAAGAGGCGATCAGGCTGGGACGGCTCCTGGTGGAGCTGCTGCCTGAGCCGGAGGTGATGAGGATTGCTGGCGCTGATGCTACTGCATGAATCCCGGCGATCCGCGCGGGCACACCATCGGGGGACGTGGTCCTGCTGGATGAGCAGGATCGCTCGCTGTGGGACCGCGAGAGGATGGCAGAGGGGACGGCGCTGGTTGAGCAGGCGCTCTCCTCACGACGGTTCGGGCCCTACACCCTGCAAGCGGCCATCGCAGCGGTCCACGCCGAAGCAGCCCGCGCGGCGCGATACCGATTGGGCGCAGATCATCGGACTCTACGATCTCCTCCTCAAGTCGGAGCGGTCTCCGGTCGTCGAACTGAACCGGGCCGCGGCGGTCGCGATGCGAGATGGACCGGCGGCCGGGCTGGACCTGATCGACGACATCCTGAATCGCGGGGAGCTCAGGAGACTATCATCTCAGCGCATTCGGCACGAGCCGATCTCTGCCGGCGGCTGGGAAGGAATCAGGAAGCCCGCGAGCTCGTACCGCCGGGCTCTCGAGCTGGCCCGTCTGGATCCAGAGCGCCGGTTCCTGGAACGGCGCCTGAGCGAGCTATCTCACTGAAGGATCGGAGACTGACATGGCCGCCGGCGATCTCGTGGGACGCAGCTTCTTCGTCACCGGCGCCAACTCCGGTATCGGCCGCTCCATGGCCGAGGCTCTGCGCAGCCCGGGGCGAGCGTCGTACCTTCGCTGCCCGGTCGGAGGAGCGCACGCGACCGGTGCTCGAGGGCATCCGTCGCCAGTATCCCTCCAGCGACGTTCAGTCGTTGCAGATAGATCTGGCAAACCTGGACTCGGTGCGCCGCGCCGCAGGCGAATACCTCGGATCAGGAAAGCCGATCGATGTCCTGGTGAACAACGCGGGATCGCCGGGACCAACGGGCCTCAGTCCGCAGGGCTTCGATCTCACCTACGCGACGAACCACATCGGTCCCTTCCTGCTTGACCAACTGCTGCTGCCGCGAATCCGTGAGGCGTCACAGGGGCGAATCGTCAACGTGGCCAGCTCGGCTCACTTCTCAGCGAAGCAGATGGATTGGGTATGCTCGACCGCCGGACGACGCCTCGACGCGGAGTGGATTCCCCGATTATGCCTGACCAAGCTGATGAATGTGCTGCACGCGAAGCTGGCGCGGCGGTTGAGTGGAACCGCGGTGACGACCTACGCGGTCCATCCCGGAGCCGTCGCCACCAACATCTGGCGCTCTCTGCCGGGGCCGGTGCAGTGGTTCATCAAACTGTTCATGCTGTCCAACGAACAGAGGCGCCGATCCCTGCTTTACTGCGCAACTGCGCCGGAGCTCTCGAGCCAGACCGGCCGCTATTATGACCGGTCTCGCGAGGATCCCTCCAGCCCGCTGGCCGCCGACGACAACCTGGCCCGGGGCTGTGGATCAGGACGGAAGCCATCATCGGAGCCTGAGTTCCGCCCAGCGTAGTTCCCCCTCCTGCACTTCTACACGAGTTTGCTTAATCTCTTGTAGAAGCCATGAGAAGCCATGCCTGAAGAACGTCTCGACTCTGCCGCAGGGCACGCTCGATCTCCTGATCCTGAAGGCGCTCTCGCTGGGGCCCCAGCACGGCTGGGCCATATCGGAGCGTCTGCACCAGGTCTCCCGCGCCACGCTCCAGGTGCCCCGGGGATCGCTCTATCCCGCGCTGCACCGCTTGGAGCGGCGAGGATGGATCTCCGCCCGCTGGGACACTTCCGACAACAACCGCAAGGCGAAGTACTTACGAGCTCACCAGAGCGGCCAGCGGCAGCTGGAGGACGAGGCCGAGGATTGGCGTCGCCTGACCGCGGCGGTGGAACTCGTACTTGCGATGCGCTGAGCGATGATCTCGAGCTGCTGAGCGACCTGAAGTACCGGCTCCGCGCGCTGTTCCGGCGGGGTGAGGTGGAGCGCGAGCTGGACGATGAGGTACGGTTCCACCTCGGAGCGGAAAGTGCGAGAAGTATCGCGCCGCAGGACTGTCGCCGAGGAGGCGCGCCGCTCCGGGCCCATGTCGCCTTCGGCGGAGTAGACGTGGTAAAGGAGGAGAGTCAGGATGCCCGAGGCTCTCCTACCTCGAGATCGATCATACAGGACCTTCGCTATGCGATCCGGGCCCTGCGTCGGAATCCCGGGTTTACCGTCGGCGTGATGGTGACCCTGGCACTCGGCATCGGTGCCAACACCGCGATGTTCAGCGTGGTAGACCGGCTGCTCTTCCGCTCGCCTCCGCTGCTCCGGGATCCTGACCAGGTCCACCGGATTTATTTCGCATCGATGGACCGGGGTACGGAAGACGCGCGGAGTGGTACCGAGTATACCCGTTACCTCGACATGCGCCGGTGGACCTCGGACTTTTCCGAGCTGGCGGCGTTCAGCGTTCGAGACCTCGCGGTCGGAGCCGGAACCGATACCCGTGAGGGGCGGGTAGCGACCATTTCGGCCTCGCTATTCGACATGTTCGATGCAGAAGCCGGTGGTTGAGCGCTTCTTCACGGCAGCAGGAGGACACGGTTCCGATTGGCGCGATGGTCGCGGTGCTGGGCTATGGGTACTGGCAGACCAACTACGGCGGGCGGAGTGACGTGCTCGGTCAGCCGATCGAGGTCGGCTCGTCGAAATACACCATCATTGGCGTCGCGCCCCGCAATTTCATCGCGTTCAGCGAGGAGGGCCCACCGGCGGTCTTCGTCCCGATTACGGCCTACGCCGGAGCGTTCCGGGCCGGTCCGCAACTGACTAACTACTACACTCGCTACAACTGGAGCTGGCTCGAGATCCTGGCACGCAGGAAGCCTGGCATCACCCTCCCCAGGCGGAGGCGGATCTTTCAAGGGCGTACCGGCTCAGCTGGGATACTGAGCAGAGCCTCCAGCACACCTGCCCCCGTCGAGATCGCCCGTCCCCACGCCATTGCCGCCCCGGTGCAGAGCGAGCGCGGCCCCAATCAGAGCAGGCTTGCCAAGGTGGCGACGCTGGGTGAGCTCGGTGGCCGCGATCGTCCTCGCTCATCGCCTGCGCCAATGTGGCCAACCTCATGCTGGCCCGTTCCATTCGCCGGCGCCGCGAAATCGCAGTGAGGCTCGCACTCGGCGTGAGCAAAGGGTCGCCTGGTTCGACAGCTTCTGACCGAGTCTGTTGCTCGCCGCAGCAGGAGGCGGGCTGGGCCTGATCGTGGGACATTGGGGCGGTGCTCTCATCCGAGCGCTGGTCCTGCCCGATCACGGTGCCGGTCACACGCTGAGCGATCATCGGACGCTGGGGTTCGCGCTCGCGATCAGCCTCGCCGCGGGGGTCATTACCGGGATGGCGCCGATATTCCGGGTTCGCCGAACCGACCTGTCCGATTCGCTCAAAGCGGGAATGCGAGAGGGAGTCTATCGCCGCTCGCGGGCGCGAACCGGATTGCTCCTCCTGCAGGCAGTTCCTCTCCGGTCGTGCTGCTGGTGGGAGCCGGACTGTTCGTCCGGAGCCTCCGCAACGTGGAGGCTGTTCGCCTGGGATACGATGTGGATCCGATCCTTTACATCTACCCCAACACCCGCAGCCTCAAGCTGAGCGACGATGCAGCGGCGGCCACCCGGCGGCATCTGGTCGAAACGGCCCGTTCGTTGCCGGGAGTTCGAAAGCGCGGCGTTGGGGCTCACGGTGCCCCTTCTGGGACACCTGGACCGAGGAGCTCTACGTTACGGGAATCGACTCGGTGGGCCGGCTGGGCAGCTTCACCATTCAGGGGTTTCCCCGGAATACTTCGCTACGATGGGTACCCGGATTCTCCGGGGCCGTGGGATAACCGCGGAAGACCGAAAAGACACACCGCGGGTCGTCGGTGCTGAGCCAGGCCATGGCAACGACTCTGTGGCCGGGACAGGAAGCGCTGGGCCAGTGCCTGCGAATGAACTCCGATACCATGCCCTGCCATCACCGTTGTCGGCATCGCGGAAGACATCAAGCAGAACAGCATCACCGAGGACCGGGGACTCCATTACTACCTGCCGATCGAGACAATTCCACCCCGAGGCCGCGGTGGTGTTTGCCCGGATGAAGGGGACGCCGCCGGGCAGGCAGAAAGTCATCCGTCGCCAGCTCCAGCCCCTGATGCCGGGCGACAGCTATCTGACCGCGACACCGATGCACGAGATCGTGGATCCCAACGTCCGCTCATGGCAACTGGGCGCCACGATGTTTCTGGTCTTCGGAGGCCTGGCCCTGGTCCTCGCCGGCATCGGGCTCTACAGCGTGATCGCTTATGACGTGGCCCAGCGGACCCACGAGCTGGGAGTGCGCATCGCCCTGGGAGCAGGGGTTTCCAACGTGGTGCGCGTGGTGGTGGGCGACGGGCTCCGCGTTTCATTCTGATCGGGGTTCTGCTCGGCAGCAGCCTGGCACTCTGGGCCGGGCGCTTGATAGAACCCCTGCTTTACGCACGTCTCGCCCCGGGACCCGCTGGTCTTCGGCGTGGTTACCGGCGCGCTCCTCCTCGCCGCAGTCCTGGCCTTACTCCTCCCGGCCCTTCGGGCCACTCGAGTAGACCCCACCGTAGCGCTGCGGTCGAGTAACCTTCCTGTAAGACGTCCCGTCAGTACACCACGCTGGGCCACGGCTCACGGGGTTGACTGAAATGTTTGATTACTATCGGTAGCCTTCGCCGCCTACCGGCGGCGGGCGATCGAACACCACACGCGCTTGAAAGTGAGGAAGGTTCAGGATCCGCATGTCGATACGTCCGGTTCAGCGAGTCGCCCAATCCAGGCCCACGATGGAAGGAGCGGGAGTGAAGCTCCGGCGTGCCTTCGGATTCGGCGATACCACCGAGTTCGACCCGTTTCTGTTGTTCGACGATTTCCGCAACGAGCGGCCCGAGGACTATCTCGCGGGCTTTCCCTGGCATCCACATCGCGGCATCGAGACCATCACCTACGTGCTCAAGGGGACGGTCGCCCACGGCGACAGCCTGGGAAACAAGGGGACTCTCGGCGCGGGTGACGTGCAGTGGATGACGGCGGGGAGCGGCATCCTGCACCAGGAGATGCCGCGGAGGCGACGAGGCAGGACGGATGCACGGGTTCCAGCTCTGGGCCAACCTGCCCTCGTCGCTCAAGATGACACCGCCTCGCTATCAGGACGTTCAGGGCAAGGACGTCCCCGAGGTCATCGACGATGACGGCACCATCGTGCGAGTGGTCGTGGGAGATTTCTGGGGGAAGGCGGGGACCGGTGGAAGGGATCGCCGCGGACCCGCGCTACCTCGATCGTGTCTGTTCCGCCCAACCTCCGTAAGACGACCCTGCCAGTGCGCCTGGGCCAGCATGCCTTCGCCTACGTCTTCGAAGGGAGCGGCACGTTCCGCGACGCCTCGAAAGCCACAGCGCGGCGCCGACCGACCGCGTCGCGGATCCGCTTCAGCCCGCTACCCCCGCGGCCGCGCAGGACGCGGGACAACCGTTCGCTGGTTCTCTTCGGCAGCGGCGATGAGGTGACAGTCCAGGCCGGCGAGACGGGCATCCGGTTCCTGCTGGTCTCGGGCAAACCGCTCGAGGAGCCGGTGGCGTGGTACGGACCCATCGTGATGAATACGCAGAGAGAACTGGAGCAGGCGGTGAGGGAGTTGAACGAGGGTACGTTTATCAAGTCGAGGATGATCGGGAATTAGGTCTGGCGAGCGATGCCACCTGGATCTGGGAACCCTCACGGCGCGGCGGGTCAGGAAGTTCGGATCAGGTAGGCGTCCGGCCGGTCCTCTCGGACCTCGGCTACGATGTGGCGTCCGTCTCGAGAGACGTCGTAGTTGGCCGGGAACCATGGTGCGCAGCCCGAGGCGGACGGGAGGACCACCAGTCATCGATGCGATACCAGACCAGGGTGGCCGCTGTCTCCCTTGATCTGTACCAGCGGGGTTCCGTCATCAGGCCAAAAGGGGCCTGGAAACCGTCTGCGAAGAACCACGCCCAGGCGCGTCATTGTACCATCCAGCCAGCGACACCCGATCCACGAGGATCGAGTCGCCTGTGACATCCGACCGGATCCAGGCCACCGCACGGCCGTCCGGTGATTCGGCGAGTGCCACTCCCCGATCCCTACCTCTCAACCGCCAAAGGTCGTATCCGCCAGGCCCGGGACTCCCACCCGGCGGATGCCTCCGGGAGACCGCACGCCGAGGCCACCACCGCCAGGGAGCGGATGGGGGCGGCTAGTCATTTTTAGAGATCAGAAGGCATAGCGCTTAAGGGATCGGCCCGGTGCCAGGTCGAATTCTTCGAAACTGGCGCTGTCGCTCGTCAGCACATTCAACAGGAATACGCTGCTGCCGTCCGCGCCCCAGAAGGCGACCCGAAAATCCCGCATTTGGCTCAGAGGGTCTGCCAATGCCTCCGTCAAGGGGACCAGCGAGAGCTGTTTGGCGGGACGATCGCCTTGGGTATGCTGCGAGGTGAGCAGCACTCGATCGCCGAGGGCTGACCGCTCCCAAAGTACGGATGTAGCCGATGCAAGCAGGCGCTGCTCAATCGCATGCTGCGGGATCCATCCCACCGCATGGCCACACCTCTCGCCGCACCGGACCTTCGGCGAGGAGGAGCATTCCCGATGGCGTGAGGCTGGGCGTTCCCTGAGGTCCGCAACACCGTATCCGGCCGCCCGGGTCTATCCGGCCGGGCAGCCAATGCGATAGGCGACTATATCGAACTCATCCTCAGTGGGATCGGGAGGAGCGCGGACCAGCAAGCTTTGACCCGCATCCCCGAGCCCGATAGGGCACGTTGAAAGAGAGGGGGATAGAATCGCCCAGCCGGCCGCGTACAGTCCATGATGGCGCAGGACTGACCGCGGGTCCGCCTCGAACGATCAGGATCATCGCCGCCCGTCGGGGAAACGGCCGGAGTCCGAGATCCCATGGCCGGGCCGGTGCGGCAGGCCGAGGCTGTCGCGGTGTCCCGTCGCCGATGGTGATCAGGCGGAGCCGGGTGAGGCTGTCTCCCCGATGTCGGTGATGCCGAGGACAGCCGTGTCGCTGCTGCCCACCATCGCGCCGTTCTGGGCGTTAACCAGTTTTCGGGGCGCGCCCCAGCACCGGCACCGCAAACAATCCCCAGGTCTCGTCTGGATTTCCGGTACCCCGCTCACGAGGGTAGCGGCCGTCTCCGCTCACCACTCGAGGCCCCAGACCGATGCCATCCGCGAGCGACCGTGGCGGCTGAGCGCCACCCCAGATCCTGCCCACCGGTCGGCGGTGCAGGGCCGTGGTCGTCGCACTGTTTGGTAGTATAGGCCAGACGCTTGCCGTCCAGGAGAGCGCGCCGGCGTTCGGGCGTTGCCGCTGAAGGTGAGACTGTTCCAGGTTGGTTGGATGACGCGTGGAGCGGGGTGGCGAAGGAGAGCCCACGCGATCACTGCGAGTACAACGATTCCGGCCCCCAAGGCCGGGGAGAACCAGGCGGCGTGGCGCTCGGGGCTCCATGACTCAGGCCGTCAGGGCTTTCACAAACTCGCGGCGGAGGCGAACCGGTCGGCAGGAGTCTTGGCCAGGGGCTGCGGCAGCCGCCTGATCGACCGCCTCCGGGACGCGAGTCTCGCACCACCCGGAGCCGGGTGGGTCGCTCGGTCATCAGCTTGGCGATACACGGCGTGCGCCGTCGGGCCGTGTGCGGCGGCTCACCGGCGAGCATTTCGCAGAGGACGGCGGCGAGGCTGTGGGCGTCGCTCCGGGCATCGAGCTGGCGGTTCCCATTGGCCTGCTCCGGGCTCATGCATTCCGGCGTGCCGAGGAAGCCCCGATCTCGGTCAGCCGGTTCCCTCCGCCTCGCGGACCGCCAGCGCGATGCCGAAGTCGGCCAGCACCGCCTCACCCTCGTGGAGCAGAATGTTCTGGGGTTTTACGTCGCGATGGATCACGCCGCGCTGGTGCGCGAAGTCGGGGGCGCTCCGCCACCTGGCGGGTGATGGACAGCGCGTCGTCAGGCCGACTGCTGATCCCGTGCAGCTTGTCGGCTAGCGGCTCGCCTTGAACGAAGGGCAGCACGTACCAGAGGAACCCGTTGCTCTGGCCGGAGGTCGAGCAGGGTGAGGATGTGGGGATGATCGAGACCGGCGAGTAATCCGGATCTCGTTGAGAAGCGCTCAGGTCCTAGGCACGGCGGCCAGCTCGGCCGCAGCACCTTGATCGCCACCTTGCGCCCGTGCCGGAGGTCAAGGGCCAGGTAGACCGTGGCCATCCCTCCTCGCCGAGCCTGCGCTCCAGCGTGCATATCGGTCCGCGAGGGCCGTGGCCCGAGAGGGATGGCACGGTCGTCATGGCGGCACAACATGCGCCGCGCCGCCGGGACACGCGCGAGACCGGCTCCCGATAGACCTGGCGACGCATGAAATGGGTGGCGCGCCGTCATAGCCGGACTGGAATGGGTTGGCTTAACATTGCCTGATGTGGGTAGAAATTGCATTTCGGTTGAAACACTGAACCTGGAATCAGAGCAGCATGCCTTACGTTGACGGTTTCGTCGTCCCCATCCCCAGGAGGAAGCTCGGGCTGTATCGCCGCATCTCGCGACAGGCCGGCAAAGTCTGGAAACAGCATGGCGCGCTGGAATACCGGGAGTGCGCCGGCGATGATCTGCAGGCAGAAGATGGGACTGCCGTTCGAGGCTGGCCAGCTCAAGCCGGGTGAGACGGTGATGTTCTCCTGGATCCTATACAAGAATCGTCAGGACCGGGATCGAGTCAACGCCAAAGTCATGAAGGACCCCCGCATGGAACGCATGATGAACCTCCCAATGCCATTCGATGATGAAACGGATGGCGTACGGCGAATTCAGGTTATTGTGGATATGTGACGCCCGGGATGGAGCTGGACGGGGAGGAAGCCTCGCCGCAGTGTCGGGCGGGGCTCGCTTGTCGATAGCACCAAGGATGTGTCGCGTGCAGACGGAAGGAGGAAGGATGGCTACCTACGCTGAACCTGCCTTCGAGAGACGCAGCTCGATCCGGCGGAGAACCGAAGCGGTCACCGACCGGTGGTCGCTCATGGCCCGCTCGGACGGTCGCTGCTCTCTGCGATTTTCATCATGTATGAGGCTTCCCCACTTCCGCGCCCACGATCGCAGCTACGCTGCTCAACACGGTGTTCCGGCGGCGGCGGCATTCTGGTGCCCCTCTCTCCGGCGCCATGGCGATCGTCGGTGGAGTCAGCACTCTGGTCGGCTACCATACCAAGGCGGGCGCCTGGCTGTTGATTATCTTCCTGCTGGTCGTGACACCCGTGATGACAGTTTCTGGAGCGTCACCGATCCCGGCGCGCCGGGCCTGCAACAGGGCATGTTCACGAGAGAACCTGGCCATGATGGGCGGTGCCATCTGGTCGCGTATTTCGGCGCCGGACCCTGGGCGTGGACTGGAGTGCAGGGCGGAGATAGCGGTCGATTTCAGATTGAAGATTTGTGGAGGTGCAAGTCGACGATTGAAGATCTCAGATGTGATGATTGATCGATGCTGGCGTTTCAATCTCAATCTGAAATCTCGATCTTCCGACTCACCACATCCTCCAGGTCGCTTGCCCGAGCCGCTCGATTGCTCCGCCGGTATGTGAGTCAAGATGCCTTCACCGCCGTCTTCAGGGTTCTCATCAGTAGCGTTCCTGGTCTTCCAGCACCGCGGCTACCGCATGAGCTCCGCCAGAGCACCGCGTTGCTCTTGGCATCCCGGGCTCGATGATGACCGCGCCATATTGCCACTCGGCGGGGCTGGCATCCTCGCCTCCCGGTCCCCAATCACGCCACCAAGTGGGCGCGAGAATGAAGTCAAATCCAGTCGGTGACATCGATCCTGTGCGATCCGCGCCGCCAGTCAGAAGGCGACGACCGCGTCCAGTTCGCGTCGGAGACAGTGTAGCCGGCATGTTTCAAGCCTGAGACAGGCTCGCGACGAATGGTCTGGCTGGCTGCCGCGTCGTTCAGCAGCGGATTCACCTCGAATGGTGACAGGCCTCCGAAATTCGGCGGATCGGCAACACTTACCGTCCGCAGTACAGTTTGATTCTCCCCGACGCCGGTCATTGTATTGCACCTGGACAGCTGTGTCCGTGCACCGGGAGGGACAAGCGCGGCGGCGGTGAGTGCCGCGCAGTGCGTGGGTCGACATAAAGTGCGCCCGTAATGAAGTCAGCCTTGTATCCAGTGAGCCAGGTCGTCACGGCTGCGGTGATCGACTGCTGCACAATCGCGACTCGACTCGATCGCTGCGCCTAGTAGTACGCTGTCTGGAGAGAGTTCGTTGCAGGGTTTCAGTGGACGGCTGTCGCGACCTGCGGAAGGGACATGATCGATGCGGCACTGTCAGTGGTACAGCGCATTGAGCGATACAACGCGGGTCGCGACCCGAACGGCTGGCTTTGAAGTACGAGGCCATGCGGGGATGCCTTCGCGTTCCATGCGCGGGACCAGCCACCTCTTCCATGAGGACTGGCATCGCGAACCGAGTACTCCGACCGGACACCACTGGCTGGATCACCGGCGATCTCCACCTGGAGAACCTCGGGAGTTATAAGGGAGACAATCGGCTCACTACTTCGACCTAACGATTTCGATGAAGGCACTCTGGCGCCGGTGGCCCACGATCTTGCCCGCTTCCTCACCTGGCGTCTTCGTCGGGCGGTGGTTGGGTCTCAGGAGCGCGAGGCAGAGGAACTCGCGAGCGGGCGGTTCCTACAACACCGCGCTGCACGACGGCCAAGGCGCGATGGGTCGAGCGCCAGACCGCGATCGGCGTGGTGCGAGGCCCTGCTGGAAGAGGCGACCACGCTCACTCGCAAGCGCCTTCTCTCGATCCGAACCGGAAACGACGGGAGACATCGTCGTCTTCGTCTCGGCGGCGTCGCCCTTCCGGTCTCGGCTCGACCGGAAGAAGGTGGTCGAATCATTCGGTTCGCGAAGCGCCGATTAAATCCTTGTACGTAGC
>ERZ1370068.6388-contig-5372_pt1 | contig 15592 bp, 20 predicted proteins | sample MGYA00561227_ERZ1370068 | MGnify/ENA primary metagenome ERZ1370068 (study PRJEB38410, sample SAMEA6850437) | metagenome | study: Metagenomic assessment of the ecological functions of the soil: analysis of the soil microbiota associated with the...
TTCCATCTCGTCAAGATCGTGGTCGCTGGTGCGCGCGCTCTTCCTGAAGATGGAGATCCCGTGGACGGAGGCCTGGGCCCACAGCCTCGTCGAGGGTAGTCGCGAGGCGCCGCGGCGCATCGTCGCGTCCTACCAGAAGGTGGCGGGCACTGACCACCTGCTGCAGTGCGCTCCTACGTGCTGCAGGCGCGCGAGGACGGCACGACCGACTTCTCGGGCTCTACGAAGAGGTCAAGGCCGACCGGCGCAGCGCCCGGCGACACGCGCGACATGCACCGAGGCATCGTCCGAGCCTCCGCGCCACTGAACCGCTGGCCGGCCCTCCGCGCCTGGCGTCGCCGTACCCCAGCCCTCCTCCCCGCCCGCCGTGCCAGTGATCTGATCGCGCGCGCCGGCGACGGCGTCGCGTCACGTCCCGGAGCGCCTGTCACCGAAGGTGACGCAGCGGCTCACACCGCGCGCGACACAGCGTGATCACCGTCATGCGGATTCCGCGCGTGGGGCTACACAGTGCGCGCCACCCAGCGGACCTCGGCTGGGAGGTGACGACTGACTGCTCTCGCAATCGCCATCGGTGCTGCTCTCGACGCCCGTGCCCGTGACCCCGGCCGATCCGTTCGCCCGAGCCGGGCCGTCGCCTGCGCGGTCGCGGGCGACACGTTCTTCTCGGCCCTGAGTCCACGACCGGAGGCCGCCGCTCCTGCTCCGGATGCGGTGCCACGGTCGCTGGTCCTCGCGGCGGCTCGCGCGTGAGCCGCGAAGACCCCAGCCATCAAGCGCTTCCGTTCGCCGTCCACGCCGACTCTGACCGAGCCCTCCACGCGTCCGCGTGTCCGTCTCGAGTCCCCCGGCCGCGCGCCTGGCCGCCTGCGCTCGCCGCCACCGCGGACGCGGCGACGACCTACCGGGCGCTCGCGCGGGGAGGCGCGGAGCGGAACCCCGTGCTCGCCCTGGGGCCACGCGGACGTGGGGATGGTGAAGTATGCTCCAGTTCCCGCTCACTGCGAAGGCGGTCGACATCGGTCTCAGCGCGGGATCCCCGGCTCGCCGCCGCCTGCGCTGGGCGACGCTCGTCTTCCACGCCGTGCTCGCCTTCAACAACGTCAGGCTGGGCGCGGCGTCGGCTCCAGCGCGGGCGCATCACGAAGGGCATCCGGCACGCCGTAGACGCCGGCCGCGTCCAGGGTGAAGCGGTCCCGGCCGCGGCCGAGACCCGGGTCGAGGCCCCGCCGCGTCGAGTAGCAGCGCGGAATCGAAGCCCGAGTCCGGCCAGCCGCTCCGCCAGGCGCCCGGCGTCGATCGGCCCCGGGCTGACGACGAGCGTGAGCGTGCGCCCTTCGCGATCGAGCGCGACCGCGCTGCGGCGCGCGCGGACTGGGGCTTGAGGCGCAGGGGCTGCCCGGCCACCACCAGCCGCGGCCCGACCTGGATCGCGCCCTCGATGCGCGCGTCCGGCTTGAACTCGCGCGAGTGGACAATCGCGGCGCGTCCGGGCCGGACCACGAGCACGCCCCAGTCGACCCGCGCGCCGCAGCGGGACCGCGGTCTTGCCGCCCGCGATGCGCAGGCCTGAGCGAGCGGCGATCGTCGTCGAAGAACCCGCCGTTGATCGCCGCCACCGCGGGAGGTCGCGCCGGGCAGCGCGGCCGCCGTCTTCGTGCGCTCCGGCCCCAGCATGACGACTTCGGGCCGGAAACGCTGCAGGTCGAACCGGATGAGGGAGACGGTCGAGCCGCCTTCCTCGAAGGACAGCGTCTCCACGCCGGGAGCCGGTTGTTGCTCACGCTCCCGACGCGGCCAGGAGCATCGTGACGGCAAGAGCGTGGATCATCTTTCGAGGATACCGTCCCGGCCGCGATTGCGGCCGCCGCGGACGCGCTTAGTAGGCAGTCGACGAGCACGACCGTGAGGTCGTCGTCGGCGACCTCGTTCGCCCATCCGCGCGTGCGGTCCAGGATCAGGTCCGCGACGCGCTCCGTCGCGAGCCCGGCGCCCGCGGCGACCGCCTCCCTTGACGCGCTCGATCGTGAAGAACTCGCCCGCCTTGTTCGTCGCGTCCACGAGGCCGTCCGTGTAGAGCAGGAACCGGTCACCCGCCTGCAGCGCCTGCTCGAGCTGGCGGTACTCCGCGACCTCCATCATGCCCAGGGGCAGCCCGTTCTCCTCGATCTCCTGCGCCCGCGTTTCGCCGGCGGTGCCAGCGCAGCAGCGGCGGGTGGCCGGCGGCGCTGTAGCGCATGAGCCCCGCTTCCAGGTCGAGGAAGAGATAGGCGGCGGTGACGTATTGGCTTCCCAGACGGCCGGCGCAGCGTCTCGTTCATGCCCGCGAGCACGGCGGCCGGGCGGTCGGCCCGCGGCTTCTGGGCCGCGATCGCCACCTTGACCATCGAGGCGATCAGGGCCGCGGGCACGCCGTGCCCCGACACGTCGGCCACCAGGACACCCAGGCGCCTCTCTCCGACCTCGAGGAAGTCGTAGAAATCGCCCGCCACCGCGGTCATCGGCTCGTAGCGCGCGGCGACGGCAAGCCCGGCGATCTTCGGCATGGCCGCGGGCAGGATCGACGACTGGATGCGGCGGGCGATGCTCAGCTCCTTGTCGATGGCGAGCAGGCGCTCGGACTCCTTGAACGCGCGGCGGACTGCGATCGCGCCCAGGCACGCGATGAGGACGATCGAACCCAGCGGCTCCACGTCCCTGCCGGGGCAAATACGGGACGTGCAGGCCGCGCAGGTTGTCGACGAGCGCCGTGGCCACGATGGTGGCGACTCCGATCCGCAGCGTGCGCAGGTCGCGGCCCGTCTGCGCGCGCGGACGGAAGACGATCGCGGTCCCGACGAGCATGAACGCGATCGCGATCACGTTGTTCGGCACCTCCGCCGAGGCGGGTGCCGCCGCACGGCATCGGAAAACACGGCTTCCACCGCGAACGCCCCCACGAACACGGCCGCCCAGCCGAGCGCCGCCGCCACGCGGGGAACACCGCGCGCGTGAGGAGGAGGCCCGGGATCGGGATCACGTAGGTGATCGCGGCCGCGACGTAGACCCAGAAACGGGCGGGGCGCTGAAGAAGAGCGGGAACGTGTCCGTGCGGGCGAGGAGCCGCAGCCCATACAAGAGGAGAAGAGGCCGAACCAGGGCAGAGCGGACTCGCCGCGCCGCGCGGTGCGGAGATGGACCACGGCGGCGGCCAGGCCTGACCGCGATCAGCAGCGGACCCAATGCTCAGCCGCAGCGCGTCCGCCCGCAGCATGCGCGTCACGTCCGCGCGCGTCACCATGGAGCAGGAGCGCCGAAGGCAGCAGCGCGCCTGTCATCGCGGATCGCGGACCAAGTCCGAGGATCGGCATTCCCGGCGATCGTATCAATCGCATGGCTACGAGGCGGAGGTCGCGAGTGGTATCGCGGAAGGCGCGGGCACCGCAGCCACGCGCATGAGGTCCGCGAGCCACGTTTCCGCTGGACGGAGGCCTTAGCTCCGTCCTTCCGCGGTGGAACGGTCCGTGCAGCGACCGCGCCGCCCAGCTGACTCCGGAACGCTACCTGCTGGCCATGATCCTCTTCCACACGACGACGCTGGGAATCGCCTGCGCCGTGGCTGCGCGTTGGTGGCGCACCGAGCGCCGTCGCGCTTCCCGCGCGGCGACTGGATCCGATCCCTCGCGATCGACGTGGGCACGGCGTCCGTCAGCGACCTACGCCGTCTCGCTCCTGGCCACGACGGCGACCAATCTCGACTACGGCCGCCGCGTCTATCTGGGCGAGATCTCCGGCCGGCCTCATGGGGCAGGCGCTGTTCGGGGAAGCGATCCTCCCGGCCACGGCCTCGCATGGGCCCATCGTCGAGTGGGACAACGGATGCGTACGGCCGCCTGCGGAGCCCGCGCCGCCGCCCTGGTGGTCGCTCTACGTCGGAGGCCTACCGCATCGAGCCCCGGATGTTGAAGGTCCGCCGGCACGTCGTAAACGGCGGACTTCCGGATGCGGCACCGATCCGCATCCTCCACCTGACCGACATCCAGACGCCTGGCGATCGGCGCGCACGAAGAGAGGGCGCTTCGAACGGGGCTCGCCTCCCATCCCGACCTCATCGTCCTCACCGGCGACTACGTGCAGGACGCGCTGGGACGGCCTACGGAAGACGGATGCGGCGCGCGATCTCCGTGCCCTCATGGCGCGGACCGGGTTCGACGCGCCGCTCGGTGTCTACGCCACGGAAGGTGGACGTGGGCCGTCCTGCCGCGAGGTCTTCGCGGGCACGCCCGTGCGGTGCCCGTCGACGCGATGCACGGTCGTGACCCCGCCCGACGAGGCGAACACCTGGGGATCACGGGCTCTCGCGCGGCCGCGGCCGCGAGCGTGACCCTGCCTGGCTGGCCTGGCTCCTCAGCAGCGGGCCGGGGGCCGACCATCGCATCGTCATCTCGCACTCGCCCGACTTCGTGGACGCGATGCCCGTCAGCGTGGACCTCGTGCTCGCCGGGCACACGCACGGCGGGCAGTTCGTCGCTGCCGTTCTTCCGGACCGGTCGTGACCGCGTCGCGCCTGCCGCGCCTCTTCGCCGGGCGGACTCCACGACTTCGGCGGGACGCCCCTCCACGTGTCGCGCGGGCGTGGGGATGAGCGCGGCTTCTCACCCCGGTCCGCGTTCCTGTGCCCGCCCGAGATCTGCGTCCTCGACTTGAGATTGTCCCGGGCGGGCCGTGCGTTCAGAAATGAAAGGTCGCCTTCACCGTGGCGAACAGGTTCCACTTCGGCTCGAGCGGCTTCGGGTTGCTCGACCTGGGTGAGGTTGGAGGAGCCGTCGAAGCGATGGTATTCGCCCCCTTGAGCAGCACGTGCGCGTTGACGTCCACGCGCAGCGTGAACGAGAGGTCCTTCGTGTAGGCGCCGGAGGCGGGCCGGCCCCGCTGGACCAGCGCGAGACCGTCCTTGTCCTTCCGGTTCGCGTAGCTGAGCGAGTAGTACCCGCTCACCTGCGACGTGCTCGCTGAAGCGATAGGCGAGCTGGCCATACGTCGAGGACGGATAGACGACCTGGGGCACGGCGGGAGGAGCGGGGAACGGCGTCGTTGCTCAAGGCGTTGACCGTCTCGCGTGCGGCCGCGGGAAGTGCTCGGCGGTCAGGCGCAGGCCTCCCCCGGGCGTACTCGGCGGAGAGCACGAGCTGGCGAACGTCCATGTTCGCGTCCGAGCGGACGCTCAGGGCCACGGGCGTGGGGCCTGGGGAGCAGGACTGAAGGCCGTGTACGTCGTCGTCGCCCGAAGTCGATGTCCGCGCCCTGCAGCCCGGTGCGCAGCCGCAGGCCGGCCAGCGGCGGATGCCATTCCACGTAGGTCGTATAGGCCTGCTTGGAGTGGCCCTTCGATGTTGAAGACGTCGTACGTGATCCCCGTGAAGCGCGAGGCTCGCCAGGGCGGGCACCAGCGGCGGCGGCGATCTGGTTCGTGGCTCGGCCGAGGGCGTAGGTGTCGTCGAGGTCGAGCGTCCGCGTACTCCCCTCGTACTGAGGTAGCCTGCGCCGCCGCAGGCGGATCGTCCTGAAGATCCCGCCGCCGTCGATCGGCGCTCGTGATGTCGCGGCGCTCCGGGGGATAGACCCCGCTCGGTTGGAAGATCTCCGGCCGGGCCACGTCGGCGTCCTGGAGGGTGTTGTAGAGGCCGACCGGGAACTTGATCCGTCCGGCCCGGAAGCCGAGCGGGTCCCAGGCCCGATACTCGCCGATACCCCAGTCCAGGACCACGCGGTTGTTGCCCTGCCGTCCCAGGTCGCGGGCGAAGAGCTGGGCCGCCACCCGGACCTTCGACACCGGGCTGCGCGGTGAAGTTGAGGGCGGCCTCCGTGAAGGCAAACGATCCCCTCGTCGCTGTCGGTGGTCAGGAACTTGTTCGCCGACGACTTCAGGAACCCCTGGCTCACGAAGCCGCGAACGATGACGCCGCCGCCCACATCTTCCGCACGCAGCGGGGACGCGAACGCGATCAACGCCGTGAGGGCGAGGGACAGACCGACCGGCCACATCTTCGTCATGATCGCTTCCCTCAATCCTTGATGGCCAGGACCTTGACGGTCCCGGCGGCGGGCGCGGCGCCCGACGTACCCGATAGCGCCGGGATCTCGCGTGTGACGTACGCGATCACGTCGGCGTCCGCGGGCTTGACCGGCGGCGGCGTGCTCTGTCCGGAGTACACCTGCTGCAGCCAGAAGCTCTGGACGGCCGAGATCTTCCCCATGCCCTCCACGGAGAGCACGGTGCGCGTGAACGCGCTGCGCACGGAGCGATCCCGCGGACTGGTCCACGGGCCGCACCTCGCGCCCGTCGCTCCAGCGGCTCTGTCTTCCTCAAGAACAGGCGGAGCCAGCTCCCGCGCTTGAGAGACGGCACGGGGTTGTCGGCGCTGACGACCACGACAGAACGTGTGGTCGTCGTCCGCGGGCGCGACGTTAGCTTCCCAACACAGGCGCTCATCACGAGCGCCCCAACGGCGAGTCGCATTCTCATCCTTGTCCGAGGTAGGACGTAACCTCGCGATGAATACTGGGGTCGCGCGCGCGCGATCTAACGGGCGTTACCCGGCACAGGTACGTGTTCTCACATGGGCAGGTAACGCGTGGCCGAATCGGTCAACGCGGTGGCCGAATCGGTCAACGATGTGAGAGATCGCGCGTCTTTCGGCGGAATCAGTGCGTCGCTTGTCACCGTTCGACGCGTTCGACCGGCGCGCAGGAACGTCCGCTCTTCACTGAGGATGAAGCGCTCGTCTTGCGCCTTGCGGAAGTTCGCGGCGCCCGCGGGTCCGCTTTCAGGCGGGCGCGGTACGTTTCTGTAGGCGGCGAGGCTCGTCGAACGAGATCAGGGCGAGCGCGATGTTGTTCGTGCCCTCGTGGGGCATGAAGCAGCCGACGAGCTCGCCGCCGCAGGCGGGATGATGGCCAGCCACGTGCGCGCGTAGTCCTCGAACGCGTCGCGCTGGAAAGGGATCGAGCACGTAGCGGATGCAGCAGGTGACGGTCATGGCGGCCTCCTTTGAAGTCTCGTGACCGTAGCCGCCGCCGGAGGCGGGATGCTTCGGCCGCGGCCGAAGCATCGGCGCGTCCCATCCACTTACGATCGAGTCACCTCAGCGGAGACCCGCGATGCTTCGACGACACCACCCTGGCCCGGATCGGAGCGCTCGTCGGTGACCCCGGACGAGCGAGCATGCTGGCGGCGCTGCTCGACGGGCGGGCCCTCACCGCCGCGGAGCTGGCCGCGCACGCGGGGTCACGCCCCAGACCGCGAGCGGGCACCTCGCGAAGCTGGTCTCGACCGGCCTCGTCGTCATGCGGCCCCAGGGCCGGCACCGGTATCACTCGCTGGCCTCGCCCGAGGTCGCGGCCATGCTGGACAGGCATGAGCGGCCTGGCCGCGTCGCTGGACGGCATCCGCGCCGGCCGCACCGTGCGCGTCGGGCCGCGCGACGCCGCGCTGCGCGCCGCACGCACCTGCTAGCGACCACCTCGCCGGCCGCCTCGCCGTCGATATGGCCGACGCGCTGGCCGCGCGCGGGCACGTCGTGATCGAGCCCGATGGCGGCCTGGTCACGCCGGAGGGCGGCGCGGTTCCTCGACGAGTTCGGCATCGACCTCGCCGCGACCGCATCCGGGAAGCGCGCGCTGTGCCGCACCTGCCTGGACTGGAGCGAGCGCCGCCTGCATCTCGCGGGCGCGCTGGGGGCGGCGATCCAGAGGCGGTGCTTCGAGCTGCACTGGGTCCGCCGTGCCTCGAGGGCACGCGGGCCCTGGCCGTGACCGCGGGCGGGGAAGCCGGGTTCCGGAAGCTCTTCGGACTCACCACCCGTTCCGGAACGGGCCGGGAGGTGCGAGGCTGAAGTCCACTTTCACCGGCCTGCACCCGCGGTACCATCGGCCACCGTCCGATGGCAGACGAAGAGCCGAAAGTCCCGCCGCCTCTCTTCCCATCGCTCGACCGTGGCGCCGGACCACCTGACGACTCGAGATCGATCCGTTGCAGACGCTCCACGGCGTCTGGCATCTGCTCTCGTCTGGCCCTGGCCGTCACTGCCATCGCCGCCGGCCTCTTCATGTCGTCCTGCGGCACGTTCCTGGCCGTGGTCAGCTCGCACAGACCCCCTCGGCCCGAACAGCCGTTCCGCACCGGGAGTCGTCGTCGCTCACAAGCGATCGGCAACCCGCAACCGTACCGTCCGGTACGTGTACGCTCCGGTCGTCCGGTTTCACGGCGGACGGGCGCGACTTCGAGATCACGAGCCGGCTCGTCCACGAACACGCCCTCCCGGTGGGACAGCACGTGCAGGTCCGCTATGACGCGGCCACGCCGGAACGCGCCGTAGTGGTGGGATGGGCGGAGTGGGCTATGCCCGTCAGTGGATGGCCACTGGCGGCGCGCTGTTCGCGGCCGGGATCTACATGTGGCGGCGGCGATGGTGGCTGCGGCCGGATTCGTGGTGGTGAGGGCGAAAAAAGGTCAAACCCACCGCGCTTCTCCGGCGTCATAGAGTACGAACGGCTGGGAGACGTCCGTCCGGGCAGCCACGGACTCGGTGGTGGCCGCTGGATGCAAGCCACGGGCGAGGTGGTGGCCGCTGGATGCAGCCACGGGCAAGGTGGTGAGCGCTGGAAGCGGAGGAACGATGGAGACCTGGTGGCAGGACATCCGTTACGGGGCCCGCATGCTGACGCGGAGCCCCGGATTCACCACCGTGGCCGTCCTGACCCTGGCCCTGGGCATCGGCGCCAACACCGCGATCTTCAGCGTCATCAACGCGGTCCTGCTGCGCGCGCTTCCCTACGAGGAGGCGGACCGGCTCGTCTTCCTGACCGAATGGTCCCAGCAGGTCCCGGAGATGAGCTTCTCCGTCGCGAACCTCAAGGACGTCCGCGACCAGAGCACCTCCTTCGAGTCCCTGGTCGAGTATCAACGGCACGAGCTTCATCCTCAACACGGAGGGCGCGGAGGCGGAGCGGCTCAGCGGCCGCCAGGTCTCCGTCCGGCCTCTTCCCGACCCTGCGCAGGCGCCCGTCCTCGGCCGCGCCTTCACCGCCGAGGACGACAAGCCGGGCGCGGAGCCGGTGGCGATCTTGTCCGAAGGCTACTGGGAGCGCCGCTTCGGACGCGACCCCGGCATGGTCGGCCGCCACCTCGTCCTGAGCGGCGAGCCCTTCACCGTGGTCGGCATCTGCCCAAGACCGTCCACGGGAGCTGGAAGACCATCGACGTCTACACGCCGCTGCTGCGCCTGGAGGACACGATCGGCGGCGAGAAGAACCGCGGCAACCATCCCGGCATCTACGTCATCGGCCGCTTGAAGCCGGGGTCACGGTCGAGCGCGCGCGCACCGACGTCAAGGGGATCGCCGCCCGCCTGGCCGAGCAGCATCCCAGCAGCAGCGCCCCGCCAGAGCGATGACCCTGGAGACCCTGCACCAGTCCTACGTCGGCGACCTGCGCCCCGCCACTCATGCTGCTCCACTGGGCGCGGTGGCCTTCGTGCTGCTCATCGCCTGCGGCAACGTCGCGAACCTGCTGCTGTCGCGGGCCGCGGGCCGGCAAGAAGAGATCGCGGTCCGTCGCGCCCTGGGCGCGCCGCGCGGCCGCATCTTCCGCGCAGCTCCTGACCGAGAGCGTGTTGCTCGCCGCCCTGGGCGGGGTCCTGGGGATCCTGCTCGCGTTCTGGGGCGTCCGCGGGCTCGTGGCCTCGCTGCCCGCGAACGTGCCGCGCGCGGACGAGATCCGCGTGGACGGGGTCGTCCTCGCCTTCACGGGCGCGCTCGCCGTCCTCACCGGCCTGCTCTTCGGGATCGCGCCCGCCTGGAAGATCTCGACCGGCGGCGTGCAGGGCGCGCTGCGCGAGGAAGGCCGCGGCACCGTCGGTCCCGCGCATCATCGGCTGCGCAACTCGCTCGTCGTCGCCGAGATCGCGCTCGCGCTCGTCCTGCTCGTCGGCGCCGGCCTCCTCGATGCGCAGCTTCGTGCGCGTCTGCGCCGCGGACGCGGGGTTCCGGGCGGACGCGCATCCTCACCGCGAGCCTCCCGCTGCCCCAGACCCGCTTCCCCGACGAGGGCGAAGCGGGCGGCGTTCGTGCGCGCCGTCGTCGAGCAGGTGAAGGCGCGTGCCCGGCGTCAGGTGGCGAGCGGCGCGCTGCCCCTGCTCGGCGGGTGGCGGAGCTCGTTCACCCTGGAGGGCCGGCCGGAGCCGCCGCCCGGCCAGCTCCCGTCCGCCGACATCACGCGCGTCACCCCGGACTACTTCAAGGCCATGAGCGTGCGTGTTCAGGAGGGGCGCGTCTTCACGGACCACGACACCGCGGAGGCGCCGCTGGTCGCGATGGTGGACGAGACGTTCGTGCGCGCCCATTTCCAGGGCGAGAGCCCGCTGGGCAAGCGGTTTCGCTTCGGCCGCAGCGGCCCGAGGACAAGGACGTCAAGTGGATGGAGATCGTGGGCGTGGATGTCCCACGTGAAGAACTACGGCGTGGACCAGGAGAGCCGCGTCGAGATCTACCTGCCGTATTACCAGAGCCCGGTGGGCAGCGTGACCTCTCGTCGTGCGCGCCCGCACCGATCCGGCCGCGCTCTTCCGCCTCCGTCCGCCAGGCGGTGAAGACGGGTCGACCTCGACGTCCCCGTCTTCGCCGTGCGCATGGCCGAGATCGTCGTCCGACCGCACGGCCCAGCGCCGCCTGGCCGTCATGCTCATCACGGTGTTCGCGGCCGTCGCCCTGGTGCTGGCCGCGGTGGGGATCTACGGCGTGATGTCGTACGCGGTGGCGCAGCGGACGCAGGAGATCGGGATCCGCATGGCCCTGGGGGCGGAGCGCCGCGACATCCTGCGCATGGTGCTGCAGGCACGGCAGCCTCATGGCCGTGACCGGGATCGGGCTCGGGCTCACCGTCGCCCTCGGCCTGGCCTCGCCTGATCCGTCACTGCTGTTCCAGGTCAGCGCCACCGACCCGCCCACGTTTTCGGTAGTGCCGGTCGTGCTGATCGCGGTCGCATTGCTCGCCTGCTACATTCCGGCCCGGCGCGCCACGCGCGTCGATCCGCTCGTCGCGCTGCGCTACCAGTAGGCGTCGCCGGCGCCCGGCCACGGGGCGGCGGGCGGCGTGTAGTCGAGGCTGACGGTGCGGAAGTCGAGCGCGCGCTTCTCGGCGCAGGCGAGGGCGATCCCTGGCCACCGGCGTCGTCCAGACGACCTCCTGGCCGGGCAGCGAGCCGCCGGTCTCGCCGCGCGCGCGGATGGCTTTCCGTTCTCGTCGGTGAGGCGCTTCTCGATAGTCCTCGCAGGCCGCGGACGACGGCTTCAGGGCCGTGAGCTGGATGCGGTCGAGGCCGGCGGCGCCGAACCCGAACAGGACGCGGAACGTCGAGCCGTCCGCCTCGTAGGCGGGGATCCCGATGTCGCTCGGCCCGGGCCGCGGCTGCCCGAAGTCCACGGGCGTGGCGAGCTTCTGCGCCTCCCGGGAAAGCGGCCAGCAGCTCCGCCTTCTTCACGCCCCAGTGCGCGGTGCGCCACGCGGGCGGAGGGGCGGGCATGGTGGTGGTGGTCGTCGTCGTGCTCGTGGTGGCGGCCGCGACCGTGGTCGGCGGCGGCGGGGTCGCGGCCTGCTCCCTGGCCTTGCAGGCGGAGAGGGCGACGGCGGTTGCCAACAAGAGGACCAGGCGCGCTTCACGCCGTATTCGGGCATTCATCATGGCTGTGCGCTCCGCAAGTGCGCGGATCTTAGGGCTGTGCTCGCGAAGCGGTCAAGGGCCTTTGTCACGCGCGGCCACCGCCAGGGCGGGGGAGAGCAGGCCTCGCCTCTTCTAGAAGAAGGGCGTGTGGGTCGGCGGGGGAAGGCGTAGCTCCACAGGACTCGGCCCGTCCCGGCATCCAGGCAGTCGAGCTGCGCCCTTCCACCCGCGGCGTAGGGGCGGTCCACGAAGACCTTGCCGTCCCGCTCGACGAGCGCGCTGTCGAAGGCGCCGAGCGTCTTGGCGATACGATCCCGGGCGCCCGAGCCTTCGTGCCGCTCGTCCGCGGGCGCGCAGCGCTCCTCGGAGACGAGGTCCGTTCCCTCCACGCGGGGTGTGAACGTGCGCAGGAGGCGCCCCGCGCACGCCCCGTCCCACGAGATGACGTCGACGACGACTCGCTCACCATCGAAGGCCACGGCGCTGCGGCCGTAGGAGACCGGCACCACGGCGACGTCCAGGTCCCGCGCCGCCCGTAGCTCCTTGCCCGTCCGCCCGTCGAGGATGGCCAGAGTCGCGCACGTAGTCGCGCGAGATCAGGAGCTTCGTGCCGTCCTCGCGCTCCCCTCCATCGGCCGTCCTCGTCGTGCGCGGTGACGAGGACGCGTCCTTTCCGGTCGAGGACCTCGCCCGCCGCGCTCTCCGGCCGAGACGTCCAGACCTCGCGGCCGTCTTCGAGCTGACGCGCCACGAGGCGGCCCCGCCAATCGGGGCAGATCAAGTAGTCCTCGCCGACGTGGCATTCGCGCGTGCTGGCGACCTCCACGCGATCTCCTGCCGCTCGAGGTCGAGGCGGCGGTACACGCTCTCGTCGCGGGTGAGCAGCTTCCACCGATAGGACCGTACGACGAGGCCGTGCGGCGTATCGAAGAAGCTGTTCCAGCTGTAGCGCTCGTCGATGCGCTTCTCGCCGCGGAACAGGACCTTGCCCGTGGCCGAATCGAGGACGGTGAGGCTGCCGTCCGGCTGGATGAACGCGAACTTGCCTGCGAGCGGGGGCGTACGTGGATCGCTCCGCGGATGGGGGCTCGTTACATCCGCGGCGGCGGGGAGAAGCAGGAGCGCGCACGGAATCAGCCGTCGCAGGGTCCCTGGTCGCATCCGTCGCCCATTCAACTCCCACGTCGGGCTCGGGACGGGTCCAACGGTATCCTCATCAACCCGTTCCGGAACGGGTAAGATCCCGGCTTCCTCGATCACCCATGGACAAGCTCGACACGCTCGCGCGGCTCGGCCGCGTCTTCTTCGGCATCAGCCTGATCGCGTTCGGAGCGCAGGCATTCCTCTGGGGCGATTTCGTGGCCGGACGCGCACCCGCCTTTCCGGCCCTGTGGCCCAGCCGGGTCGCGTTTGCGGCGGCCACCGGCGTGGTGCTCATCCTCTGCGGGGCCGCGATCGTCGCCGGGCGGAAGCTGCGTGCGGCCGGCCTCGTGGTGGCGGCCATGATCTTCGCCTGGGCGTTCCTCCGGAACATCCCGGTCGCCCTGGCCGACCGGATCTACGGAGGCGCCTGGACGGCCCTGGGCAAAGGGCTGGCCCTGACCGGCGGCGGCCTCGCCGTGGCCGGCCTCCCGCGCCGGTGGACCTACGTCGTGCGGCTCTGCCTGGGCGCGTTCCTGATCTCGTCCGGCGTCCAGCACTTCCTGTTCGTGCCGTTCGTTGGCGACGCTGGTGCCGGCGTGGATCCCCGGCCCGCGCTTCTGGACCTATTTCGCGGGCGTCGCGCTGATCATGGGCGGCGCCGGCCTCATCCTGCCGTGGACCGCGCGGCTGGCCGGCTCGTTGTCCGGGCTCATGATCTTCCTGTGGTTCGTGATGCTGCACATTCCGCGCGCGCTGGCTGCGGCGGACGCCGCGAGCCGCCGGAACAGAATGGACGGCGGTGTTCGAAGCGCTGGCCATGAGCGGCATCGCGTTCGTCATGGCCGCCGTCAGTGACGAGCCGCGCGCGCCCGCTTCCTCTTCGTCTGATCGGCCTCGTAGCGGCTGACGGTGACGGGCCGCCCGCGGATCGTCGCGCCCTTCAGGGCGCGCAGGACGTCGTCGGCGCGGTCCTCCCGTACCTCGACCAGCGAATACCGCTCCTCGATCTCGACCGCCCCGATCGCGCTGCCGTCCAGCTTCGCTTCGCCCGTGATCGCGCCCACGAGGTCGCCGGGCTGGGCGCCCGCGGCTGGCCGATGGAGACATAGATGCGCGCGAATGGCCCCGTCGAGGGCGGGGCCTTCTTTCGAGCGCACGGCGGTGCCCGCGGGTGACGTCGCGCGTGGCGCCTCCGTCCGCGTGGCCGCTTCGTGAGCGAGCTTCACCGCGGCCGCGGCCACGTCGAGCACGTCGAACTCCTGGGCCAGGGACTGCACGATCTCGCGGAAGCCCTCCGTACCGCCGGCGACGACGGCCTCCCTCACGGAGACACGTGTGGCTTCGAGCCGCCGGGCCTGCAGGTCGGCGACCGTCGGCACCGTACCGAGGTCGAGGCGGCGGCCGGTGAGCTTCTCGATGTTGCGGAGGAGCGGCCGCTCGCGCGGCTCGGCCAGCGTGATGGCCACGCCCTCGCGCCCGGCCCGGCCGGTGCGCCCGATGCGGTGGACGTAGGACTCGGGAGCAGGGGGCACGTCGTAGTTGATGACGTGCGAGAGGCGGCCGATGTCGAGGTCCGCGCGCGGCCACGTCGGTGGCGAGCAGCAGCTCGGCCGCGCCTTCGCGGAAGCGGCCCATCACGCGATCGCGTTCGCTTCTGCGACATCCCGCCGTGCAGCGCCTCCGCGCGAAAGCCGCGCGCCGTTCAGCGTCTGGGCCAGTGCCTCCACCTCGCCCCGCGTCCGGCAGAAGACGAGCGCGGAGGCGGGGCTCTCAGGTCGAGGATGCGGCCGAGCGCGTCCACCTTCTGCGCGCGCGAGACGAGGTAGGCCACCTGCCGCACGCGCGGGGCGACGCCGTGAGCGGCCTTCTCCTCGGCGATGGCGAGGCGCACGGGGTCCGTGAGGTGCCGCTCCGCGATCGGTGAGGATGCGCTTCGGCATGGTGGCGGTGAAGAGGGCCGTCTGCCGTCTTGGCGGGGAGCCTCGGCAGGATGGCCTCGAGCTCCTCGGCGAAGCCCATGTCGAGCATCTCGTCCGCTTCGTCGAGCACGACCGCTTCCACGTGCCCGAGATCGAGGGTCCGGCGGCGGATGTGGTCGAGGGCGCGGCCGGGCGTCGCCACCACGACGTCGACGCCGCGGCGGAGGCCGCCGAGCTGCTGCGTGATCGACTGCGCCGCCGTAGATGGGCATCACGCGCGCGCCCAGGCTGCGGCCGTAGCGGTGGACGGCCTCGGCCACCTGCATGGCCAGCTCGCGCGTGGGGACGAGCACGAGGACGCGCGGCGTCCTTGCGCTTGGGCTCGTCCGCGAGGATTCGCTGCAAGATCGGCAGCGCGAAGGCGGCGGTCTTGCCGGTGCCGGTGGCCGCCTGTCCCACGAGGTCGCGCCCGGCCAGGAGGGGGAATCGCGTCCCTTCTGGATCGGCGTCGGCTCCTCGTAGCCGAGCTCCCTCCAGCACCGACACCAGCTTGGGGCCGAGGCCGAGGTCGCGGAAGCGGCCGGATCCGGCCGTCGATCGGGGGCGGGTCATCTATCTATATTGAAGCGCAGGACGGAGAACGCGTTGCTTCTAGGGCCGAACCGGATGGAGCTCGACGACTCGGGGAGCGGCCGCCGAATGTCACGCACAGGCATTGCCGGCCGCGCCCACCGCGGCCGACGTCGGGCACGAGGGACAGTTCTGGAAGAACACCTTGTAGTTGAAGGATTCCCGGCGGGGACGTTCTGCCGTCGGTAGCAATACGTAACTG
>ERZ1370068.7560-contig-6471_pt1 | contig 15586 bp, 20 predicted proteins | sample MGYA00561227_ERZ1370068 | MGnify/ENA primary metagenome ERZ1370068 (study PRJEB38410, sample SAMEA6850437) | metagenome | study: Metagenomic assessment of the ecological functions of the soil: analysis of the soil microbiota associated with the...
GTTGTACTTCGTTCAGTTACGTATTGCTGGCCACGCCCGGCTCGCGCGGTGAACATCGACGGCCACAGCGCGGCCACACGCTCACCACCACGCCAAACGCCCACCAGCGCACGCGGCCAGTGCGTGCCGCCGGTCCACGCCACGCGGCGCGCGCTCGCGCGACGTTGCTCGCCGCCGATGGCCATGCCCACCATCGGCACGGTGCGCGCACACCGATGCCGAAGCGCGATCGGGATCAGCAGGAACTCAGCCGCGCGCCGATGCCGTAGCCGGCCAGCGCATCGACGCCGAGGCGCGCGATCAGGCCGGTGATGACGAGGATGGTCAGGATGTTCTGCAGCGGCGACAGCGCGGCCAGCACAGCCCACGCGCAGGATCGGCGCGAACGACTCGCGCTGCAGCGCGATGCCGCGCCACAGCAAGCGCACGCGCGGCAGCGGCGAACGCAGGTACAACAGCAAGCGCGCAGCGCCGGCGATCAGATAGGCCAGCACCTGTCCGAGCGCGACGCCGACCATGCCCCAGCGCGGAAACGGCCCGAGGCCCAGGCCGAGCGTGGCGCCGATCGCCACCTGCAGCGACCGTGGCGCCGAGGATCGCGCAGCGACGGCGTGCGCATGTCGCCGCTGCCGCGCACCACCGAGATCAACGCGTTGCACAGCCAGATCGCCGGCGCGCCGACGAACAGCACGTGGCCGAGTAGCAGCAGCGCCTTCGGCAGCACCGCGTCGACGCGCGCGCGAGCTGGCATGGTACAGCGCCGGGCCGAACAGCAGGAACAGCACGCGCGAAAGCGACAGCCCGCGCCGAGGCAGATCACCGTGGCGTGCCAGCGCCAGCGCGTGCGCGCCGTTCATCGTCGCCGGCACCGCAGCGCGCGGCTGATCGCCGACGAGATGGCGCCGCCGATCGCGCCGCCCGACAACGTTTGCATCAGCATCGCGAACGGAAACACCACCGCCATCGCAGCCAGCGCCTCGCGGCCGAGCGCGCCGACGTAGCCTGTCTCGGCGATGCTCACCGCCGCCGCCGCCGACCATCGCCAGCCATGTTGGGCAGCGCCATCGACACGCAGCACCGGCAGCACCGGGCCGTGGGTCATAGCGGTGTTCGCGCGGCGTGGCGCTCGCCAGGGCGATGTCAGCCGGCCGCAGGGGTGCGCCCTGGCGCAGTGTATGCACCGTGCCGCCAGCGAGCTGTACCAGTCGCGACAAGGCGGCCGCGAACTACCTGCGCAGCAGGCGCCGCGCGTGCAGCCGCCTCAGGGCTAGCGCGTGGCGCGAGGTGGTGCGCGAGCTGCGTCGAGGTCGGCGTCGCTCAGGCCGCGCAGCGTGGCGGCCATGATGGTGTCGCGCCCGGGCCGGGGTTATCGCGGAACTGCTTCATCGCCTGCAGCAGATAGGCCTCGTCCTGCCCGGCCAGCCGCGGCACCTGCTGCTGGCCGGCATAGGTGGGCAGGGTGGCAGAGTGCCGCACAGCAGGCGGCTTGCGCGGCGGTCGGCGCCGGCGCGCGCCTTGTCGGGATGCGGCGCTGGTGTCAGGCGCCTTGGCCGTCTGCGCTGCGTAGTGGGCGCGCCAGCGCGACGATCTCGTCGTCGCTCATGCCGGCGAGAATCGGCTTCATCACCGGCACGTCGCGCAGGCCCTTCGCGGATGATCACCAGCTGGTTCTCGATGAAGAGCTTCGGCTGCCCGGCCAGCGACGGCGTGCCGGGCAGCAGCCGATTGCCCACCGGCGTCCGTGGCAGTCGCAGCGCACGCCGTCAGCCGCTCGGCGCCGCCGGCTGCGCGCGCGCTGCCGCGGCACAGCCAGCAGCGACGGCCGCCAGCAGCGCCGTCATGCGCGCGCCAGCACGCTCATCGCGCGTAGCTGATGCGGTAGATCGCGCCGAGCTGCTCGTCGGACACCAGCAGCGAGCCGTCGGGCATCTGCAGGAAGTAGGCCGGCCGGCCGCTGAAGGCCTCGCGTGCTCGGAGTCCGAGGAAGCCGGTCATGAACGGCGTGATGCCGGCGTTCTTGCCGTCGGCGTCGGCGCGCACGGTGACCACGTCGTAGCCGAACTTCTTGCGTGCGGTTCCACGAGCCCTTGCGCGCGACGAACATCGTGTTCTTGTACTCGGCCGGGAACATGCTGCCGGTGTAGAAGTGCACGCCCATCACCGCGGCGTGCGGGCCCATCGTCTGCACCGGCAGCGTCACGCCGTCGCACGGGTTGGCCTTCTTGATGTCCTGGTCGGCGACGCGCGGCGGCATGGCAGTACGGAAAGCCGAAGAACGAGCCGGTGCGTGGCGATGCGGTTGAGCTCGTCCTCGGGCGTGTCGTCGCCCATCCAGTCGCGGCCGTGGTCGGTGAACCACATCTCGCCGGTCACCGGGTGCCAGGCGAAGCCCTGCGTGTTGCGCACGCCGCGCGCGATCACTTCCATGCCCGGAGCCGTCGGCGTTGTAGCGGCGGATCTGCGCGTATTCCTGGTCGGCGGCTCGCAGATGTTGCACGGCGCGCCGAACGGCACGTAGAGCTTGCCGTCGGGGCCGAAGCGCGACGTACTTCCAGTTGTGGTGCTGCTCCGGCGGCAGCTTGAACGCCGCGGTCATGTCCACCGGCTGCACGTTCGGGTTGCCCTCGATGCCGTCGTAGCGCAGCACCTTGTCGATCGCGAACACGTAGCAGCGAGCCGTTGCTGCAGCGCCACGCCCGCGGGCTGCGTCAGCTTGTCGACCACCACGCGGCTGGTGCGCTTGCGCGCCGTTGTCGGTGATCTCGTAGACGCGGCCGATCGCCGCGCGTGCCGATGTAGATCTTGCCGCTGTCGCCGCGCGCCATCGCGCGCCGCCGACGCACGCCGGTGGCCCAGACCTCGGCCTTGAAGCCCTGGCGGCAGCTTCGAGAGTTCGCGAGCGGGATGTCGGCGGCCGCGGTGGCCGTCATGCTGCCGGGCACCGGCGCCAGCGTGGAGCTTCGCCTGTTCGGCGGTGCGGCCCCGCTGCCACGCCGGCGGCGGCGGCGTGCGGCGTCGCGGCCGCAGCTGCCGGCGCAGCGCGGCGGCGGTCATCGATTGGCATGCCACCAGCGCGCAGCGCTGGCGGCCAGCGATGTTCTGGCAAGCATCGGTGTCCCCTCGTTGCGTGCTGTCCTGCTGCTGGCGTCGGGCCTTCAGGGCGCGCTCATGCGCCCTGGCATGGCGGCGCATTGTCGCCGGGCCGGATGCATGCACCCGGCCCGTTGCTCTGAAGGGTCGGTGACCGCCGCGCGGCGCCACTGGCGCCTGACCACGGCCACCAGGTAGCGGTGCAGGGCGCGCGCCCGCGGTTGGCGAACACGCAGTCGGCGGGCGGCCCGAGCTCCAGGCAATCGCCCGGCCGCAGGCCGATGCAGCTGCGCGCCCTCGGCGAACTCCAGCGTGCCGGCCATCACCCAGATCGCCTGTCGGATGAAGCGAACGCGGCGGCCGGGTAGGCCACTTCGGCACCCGGCGGAAACTCCACCTCGATCAAGCTGCACCGGCAGGTCCGACAGCGGCGACACCTGGCGGCGCAGGTAGCCGGTTGCGGGTCGCGCCAGGTGGGCTGCTCGGCGCGGCGCACCAGGCGCGCCCGGTCGCATCGTCGGCGGCCAGCAACGTGCTCAACGTCATGCCCAACGCGCCGCTGATGCGTCCGAGCAGCGCGCGCCGTGGGGCTGGCCTCGCAGCGCTCGAGCGTTGCTCAGCATCGCCTTCGGAGACGCCAGCGCGCTGCGCCAGGTCGTCGAGCGTCCAGCCGCGGCGCGCGCGCTCATCGCGCAGGCGGCGGGCGATCAGCGGCGTGGGATCGTGGGTCGTCCATCTCTGATCCACTATCGTTGACTCAAGTTAATGATCGATGGAATCATGCCAGCAAACCCTGAAGCATGACGAGGCATTCCGATCATGGACCCGATCAGCGTGCGCCCGCCCGACGCCAACGACGTGGCGGCCATGGCCGCGATCTACAACGACGTGGTCGCCACCTCGACCGCGATCCACGCTTCGCAGCCGAGCACGCTCGCCGAGCGCCGCGATGGTTCGGCGCCGCACGGCAGCCGGCTTTCCGGTGCTGGCGGCGCTAGCGCGGCGGCGAGCTCGTGGGCTATCGCGTCGTTCGCCGAGTTTCGCGGCGCCTGGCCCGGCTACCTGCACTCGGTGGAGCACTCGGTGTACGTGCGCGCCGACTGCCGGCGGCAGGGTGTGGGCAGCGCGCTGGTGCGCTTGCTGCTGCCGCTGGCCGCAGCGATGGACAAGCACGTGATGATCGGCGGCATCGACGCGCTGCCAACCAGCGGCTCGCTGCTGCATGCACGAGCGTCTGGGTTTCAGCGCGTGGCGCACTTTCGCGAGGTCGGGCGCAAAGTTCGGCCGCTGGCTCGACCTGGTGTTCGTGCAGCGCTTCATCGACGCACCGAGCGCGCCACGGCTCACTGGAGCGAGGGCGCGTGCGTGGCGCGCGAGGGCGGTTCGCGCGATCGGACCGCGCCCGGCCGTTGCTGCGTTCTAGAGCCGCGACTGCTGGGGCCGCAGCGAGCGGCCGGCGTCGATGAAGCTGCGCGCGAAGGCGCCGCCTCGGTCTCGGCGTCTTGGGCAAGGGCCAGCGCGCTCAGCGCCTTCAGAGGTGCGCCAGGCCGGGTGGCCTTGTACGCATTGCTGGTGATAGGCGTCGACGGCCCGCTGGTAGTCGAGCATCTCGTAGACCACCCACACGGTGCAGGCCATGAAGATCGCCACGCCGGTGTCGAAGTGCGATCAGCCCCGAGACGATCAGCGAGAACACCACCAGCACGAACACCGGCGCCAAGCCCACCGCCATGCTGGCGCGGCGGTCGCTCGGGGCTCGTGGGCAGGGCAGGATCCATCATGCGCGTCACCTTAGCGCGCGATTGGTCGGGCTGCGCAACGATCAGAGCGTTAGCAATCGTGTGGAATTGGCGCGATTGCGGATCTGTGTAATCCAGCGCCGCCGCACTCGTCCGAGCGGCTACCCCGCGACTGGGTGGTCGCGCGAGCGACGGTCTGCGAGCCACGACTCGGCCAGGCGCACCCGGTAGGTGGCGCCCAGCGGGATCAGGGCGTCGTTGAAGTCGTAGCTCGGGTTGTGCAGCATGCACGGGCCGGCGCCGTGGCCGAGCGCGCGGTGGTCGACCGTCGCCGTTGCCGATGAAGCAGTAGGCAGCCCGGCTTGGCCTGCAGCATGTAGGCGAAGTCTTCCGGACGGCATCGACGGCTCCTGCACCAGCACGTTGGCCGCGCCGACGATGCCGCGCCATCACGTCGGCGGCGAACAACGGCCTCGCGGCGTGTGGTTGACCAGCGGCGGCGCAGCGGCGGTGGAACTCGAACGTCGCACCGCGCCTCGTGCGCGGCGCAGGTGTGCTCGGCGATCTGGCGCATGCGGCGCTCGATCAGGTCGAGCACGTCGCCGCGGAACGCGCGCACGGTGCCCTCGATGGTCGCAGCGTCTCGGGCACCACGTTGCTGGCCTCGCCGCCGTGGATCATCGTGACCGACACCACGCGCGGTGTCGATCGGCTGCTTGTTGCGGCTGACGATGGTCTGCGAGGGCCTGGACGATCTGGCAGGCCACCGGCACCGGATCGACGCCCAGGTGCGGCATGGCGGCGTGGCCGCCCTGGCCGCGCACGGTGATCTTGAAGGTCGCTGGCCGAGGCCATCACCGGCCCGGGGCTCACGGCCAGCGTGCCCGACCGGGTAGCCCGGCCAGTTGTGCATGCCGAACACCGCCTCCATCGGGTAACTGCTCGAACAGGCCGTCCTGATCATCGCGCAGCGCGCCGCCGCGGCCTTCTTCGGCCGGCTGGAAGATCAGGTAGACCGTGCCGTCGAAGTTGCGCGTCGCCGCCAGGTGCCGCGCCGCCGCCAGCAGCATTGCGGTGTGGCCGTCGTGGCCGCAGGCGTGCATCGTGCCGGCGTGCTGGCTGCGTGTGCGCGAAGGTGTTGGATCTCCTGGATCGGCAGCGCGTCCATGTCGGCGCGCAGGCCGATCGCGCGGCCTCCGTGGCCCGCGGATGCGCCGCCGTCGCGCCCATGCACGATGCCGATCACCGCGGTCTTGGCGGAGGCAGCGGTCGATCGCAATGTCCCACGCGGTGAGCTGCCGCGCCACCAGGTCGGACGTCAGGCGTTCTTCGAAGCCGAGCTCGGGCGCGCGCGTGGATCTCACGACGGATGGCGGCGATGTCGTCGGACTGCGCTGCGATGGCCTCCAGCAACGGCATGCGGTATCAGCCGTGCGCGCGCGCCAGCGCCTGCTCGAGGTCGGCGATCAGGTCGTCGGTGTCTCGATGCCCACCGACAGCCGCAGCAGGTCGGGCGGCGCCGGCGTGCCCGGACCCTCGACGCTAGCGCGGTGTTCGACCAGGCTCTCGGTGCCGCCGAGCGACGTGGCGCGTTTCCACAGCGCGATGTGCGCGGCGGTCGCGATGGCCGCCGCTTCGCCACCGCGCACGCGGATCGACAGCATGCCGCCGAAGCCGCCTTGCATTTGCTTTGCTGCCACCGCATGGCCCGGTGCGTCGCGCAGCCCGGGATACAGCACGGCCTCGATGTGTGGATGTTTTGCAAAGTGCTCGGCGATGCCCTGAGCCGACGCCGATGCGCAACGCACGCGCAGGTACAGCGTGCGCATGCCGCGCAGCAGCAGCCACGACTCGAACGACCCCAGCGTGCCGCCGAGTTGCGCGCGCACGGTCTTCACGCGTTTCCAGAAATCGTCGTTATCGCGCGTCACCAGCACCCCGCGATCAGATCGGAGTGGCCGTTCAGGTACTTGGTGGCGGCGTGCATCACGACATCGGCGCCGAGCTCAATCGGCCGCGTCAACACCGGTGTGGCCACCGTGGAATCCACCGCGACGCGCGCGCCGGCGGCGTGCGCGAGCGCCGCGGTGGCCGCGATGTCGGTGATCGTCCACAGCGGGTTGGCCGGCGTCTCGATCCATACCAGCTTCGTCTGTCCAGGTCGCAACGCCGCGCGCACCGCAGCCGGGTCGGTCATGTCGATCGAGCTCGACCTTCAGGCCCCAGGGGGTGGCGAAATTCATCAGCCAGTTGCGCAGCGACCAGTACATCACCTTGGGCGCGAGCACGTGGTCGCCCGGGCGAGCGACTGGAACACTGCGGTGGCCGCCGCCATGCCGGAGGCGAACAACGCGCCCTGAGCGCCACCCTCGAGGCGAGCGATCAGTTGTTCGGCCTGGTCGAATGCCGGGTTGTCGGCGCGTGCATAGGCCCGCCCACTGCGGTACTGGTTGTCGGCGTCGCGGACGAAGGTGGTCGATGCGTGAATCGGCGGCGAGATCGCGCGCGTCGTGGCATCGACCCAGCCGAGCGCCTGCGCGGCCAGTGATTCGGGTTTCAGAGCGGAGGTGTCCATGCATGCATTGTCCACGCCGGCACGGCTTCAGCCCTGGGCGCGAGACGCCCAAGAGCCTCTCGCCAGGCGCTCGCGAGCCCGCAGTGGGCTCGCTCGGTCCAGGTTCAGCTCCCCGACTCGACCAGCGTGATACGCCGGCGCACCGGCGTCGGCCGCCGCGGTGTCGCCGGCGGCCTGAGCGCGCTGCGCCTGCAGCGTGAGCCACGCCAGCAACGGGCGACGCCAGCCTTGCGCCGATGCGTTGTCGATCGCCAGCGCGATCACCGCCGGCGTGGCACGGCCAGTTTCGAGCAGCACCGCGGCGCCGATCTGGCGCGACAACGCATCGGGCATCGACTGCAAGGCGGACACGGCGGCCGCGTCGACGGTGCCCGGCGCCGCGACGGCACGATGGTGAGCCGGCAACAACGGCAGGTCCGCGGCGGTGGCGCGCCCCGCCAGATAGGCGGCATAGGCCAGCTCAGCTGATTGTGCGTCGGCACGCAGCGCATCGAATGCGCTGCAGGGCTCGAACGCCAGGCTCGCCACGTGCGCCGCGCACTGCATCAGATCGGCGCGCGCCATCAGGTCTGGGCGCCCGGTGCGTGCGATCTCGGCGCGCGCGCTGGCGAATTCGCGCTCGGCAATGCTGTTGCGCCCCTCAGATACGCGCTGGTGCCGCGCTCGAGCGCAGCTTGGGCGTTGAGCTTCCAGTCGGGCGTCGGTGGGTTGTTCGAGCAGGCGTGCAGCAGCAAGACGGCCGCGCCCCCACGCAAGCACCGCGACGAGACGGCTGCGCCGCGTCATGGCAATTTGATCTCCACCTCGCGCGCGAACGGCCATTTGCGGTTGATCTCGTTGATCATCAGCTCGATCTTGCGCAGGTTGACTTCGACCTCGGCACGCAGCGCGGCGAGGTCGACGGTGGCGTTGCGTGCGCTGCCGCTGATGGCCTGGGCGTCGTCGAGGATGGCATCGACCTTTTTCAGGCTGGTGCTGGTGTCGCCGAGCAGCGCCTTCAACTGCGCAATGGTGGCGCGCACCTCGGGCATCATGCCGCCGGTGCCGAACACCTGCGTGTCGGCCTTGACGACCATGCCGTCCAGCCGCGCCAGCAGCGCATTGGTGCGTTCCATCACGGCAACGATGCGCTGCGCATCGCGCTCGTTGCCGAACAACACGCCGAGCGCGCCGCGTTGGCCGTTGAGCTTGTCGCTGGTGGTCTCCAGGTTGGCGAGCGTGCGCGACAGCGCCGAGTCGCTTCCGACCAGCGTGTTGAGGTTGGTCACCAGATCCTTGGTGGCGGCCACCAGTTTGGGGATCTCTTCGGTGGAATCGCCGTGCAGCACGTGGCGCACGGCGCCGTCTTGCTAGCGGCGGGTCGGTCAGGATGCCGGTGAAAGCGCGCAGGTTGGTGCCGCCCACCAGCCCGCGCACCAATGTGAAGATGCTCGACTCCTTGAGCCAGCGCGCGTCCTTGGTGGCGACGTCGACGTTGATGTGCGCCTTGCCGTCGTCGCCGAGGTCGACGCTGCGAACGCGGCTCGATCGGAAAGCCCGAGAACGTGAGGTCCATGCCGACCACCACTCCTTCGGAGTTATCGGCCACCAGCACCAAGCGCTGTGTGGCCTCGAACACACCGCGGGCGTGCAACAGATAAGCCACTGCTGCCAGCACCAGCAAGCGCCAGCGTGGCCAGCAGCAAGCCGGCCTTGAAGCCGAGGTGCTGGATCGCCGCCGGCCGATCGATCGCGTCGTCGACGCGTGGGCCGCGGGTCAGGCATAGTTGCTCACCAGCGAAGCGGCCTCGATCAACAGCAGCAACGCGAACAAGCGCACCAGGCCGCGCACTTCGGCGCTCGATGCGCGAGCGGGTGGCGTCGTACAGCGCCGAGCCAATGGCACCAGCACCACCGCCAGCGCGAACATGAACGTCTTCAGCAGGAACACCACCACCATGGTCGGCGCGAACACGCGGCCCACTGTGCGCGTGTAGCTGGCCAGCGCCCAGGTCGTGAAGCCGTAGGTCGCGAGATACGCCAGCACCAGCGCCACCATGCCGGCCAGCATCGCCAGCAAGGCCACGCTGACCATGCCGGCCACGGCGCGCGGCAGCACCTCATGGCGCAATGGGTCGATGCCGCGGGCGCGCTGCGCCTGCAGCACGCCGCGTTGACGCAACACGGCGACTTCGGCCCCGTGCGGAATCGTGCAACGCACGGCGACGAACAGCGCTGCGGTCAGCGGGATCAGCTCGATCACCAGCACCCGCACCAACATCTCGTGCGCGTACTGTGTGAGGCCGTAGCTCAGCGCGGTAGCCACCACGATGCGCGCGATCACCATGCAGATCAGCGACGACAGCAGCGTGAACCACACCAGCACGGGCGCGGTGTCGAGCACGATGTGGCGGGCGATCGTGCGGCGTTGGGCGGCGGGGTAGCTCGCTGGCGACAGCGCCATCACGCCGATCACGGCGCCGAAGTAGATGATGTGCCACCAGCCGAGCAGCCAGGGCACGACGCGCCCCACCAGCGGGGCCGCGGCCGCAAGGCTTGCGGTGCGCGTGCTCATCGCAGCCAGCCGTGCGGGCTGCGCCGCCGCGCGTTGCGAGGGGGCCACCGCGGGCGGCGTTGCAGCGCTCATGGCCCGGATGATAGGTGCAGGCACGCGATGGGCGGGCGCGTGGTCCTGCATCCTGAGCGCATCGCGCTCGTCCGCTGGCGCTTCACCCATCCTTGAGCGTGGCCCAATCGGCGATCGTCAGCCGGGCCAGCACGATCCACGTCTCCCCGAGCGGCCGCAGCACGACCGCCTCGCCTTCGGCCAGTTGCGGCGGGCCGGCCACGACGAGAAAGGGTCTGCCGTGACCCACCATCCAGCGGTTGATGCCCATCGGCACCCGCGCCGACAGCAGCCGCTTGAGGCCGATGTACTCGCCGTCGCTCAGCTCGCGCATCGTGTGCGTGGGTGTGGCCACGCCCAACATCAACTTGGCGTGCTCCATCGTGCGGCACATCGGGCTGGCCTTCGCGATGCCCAGAGGCAGCTGCAGTTCGGCGATGCGCTGGCCGATGGCGCGTGCATCGCGGCGACCCTGGTCGGTCAGCGGCCGCTGATTGGCGCAATCCTCGTAGTCGCGCATGTTCTGGTCGTTCTTCGAGAAGTCGGTGGCGGTGTGCCGGAAGTAGATGACCAGGCCGCCCTCGCGCAACGCGCGCACCAGCGCCGCACCCTGCAGGCGATGCCGCGGCTCGGGGTACGACGACAGCACCGCACTGGCAGCGGCCGAGGGCGGGATCGGCGTGCGCGTTCTGGCCCGGCGCCTGCGTGCACAACACCAAGAGCAGCCACGCGGCGATCCAGCGTGGTGACGCCGAGGGCCAGCGCGTGGCGCGGTTGATCATTCAATCGAGTGGTTTCAGCGGGTCACGCGGCGGCCAGCGTCGAGACGATCTCGTACGAACGCAGGCGCGCCCCGTGGTCATGGATCGCGCCTGCGACGATCAGTTCATCGGCACCCGTTCGCTGCACGATGGCGTCCAGCTCGCGTCGCACCTTGGCCGGCCCGCCACTGGCGGTGGCCGCCAGCATGTGTTCGACGCCAGCGCGCTCGGCGTCACTCCACAGGCCGTCCATCGAAGGCACCGGACGTGGCAGCGGCCCACGCACGCCGCGGCGCATGCCGAGAAAGCGCTGCTGCAGCGAGGTCAGCAGGCGTGCGCCTCGGCGTCGCTGTCGGCGGCCACCACGTTGACGCCCACCATCGTGTGCGGCTCGGGCCAGCGCGCCGACGGGCGATAGGTCTCGCGGTAGATCTGCGAGCGCCTGCTCCAGCAGCTCGGGCGCGAAGTGCGACGCGAAGGCGTACGGCAGCCCGAGGTAGGCGGCCAGCTGCGCGCCATACAGGCTCGAGCCCAGGATCCATACCGGCACCTGCGTCCCCACGCCGGGGATCGCGCGCACCGGCATGCCAGGCTGCGGCGCATCGAGGTAGCCCATCAGCTCGACCACGTCGCGCGGGAAGTCGTCTTCCTCGTTGCTGTTCAAGTGGCGGCGCAGCGCGCGTGCGGTCAGCTGGTCGGTGCCGGGCGCGCGTCCCAAGCCCGAGGTCGATGCGGCCGGGAAACAGCGTGGCCAAGCGTGCCGAACTGCTCGGCGATCACCAGCGGCGCATGGTTGGGCAGCATGATGCCGCCCGAACCGACGCGAATGGTGCGCGTGCCGCCCGCCACGTGGGCGATCAGCACCGCGGTGGCCGAACTGGCCACGCCGTCCATGTTGTGATGCTCGGCGACCCAGAAGCGCTTGTAGCCCCAGCGCTTCGGCGTGCTGGGCGAGGTCCAGGCTGTTGCGCAACGCCGTGGCGGCATCGCTGCCTTCGACGATGGGGGCGAGGTCGAGAATCGAAAGTGGCACCATGGCACGGATCATGCACCGTGCCTTATGCCTGCAGCGCGCCAATGGTATGGTCGTCGCTGCCAACGCTGGGTTCACCGCTTGCCATGTCCGATCTCGTTGTCCGTCGCCTGCTGATCGACCTCGACACGCCACCGGCTCGCCACTGGTGCGGCGGCGACGCGTTTCGCACCGCGTGGTTCAACGCGCTGTCGATGAGCTTTCCGGTCGGGCGAGCAGTTCTTCATCGATGCGGTGCGCGCCGGCGTGCAGTCGCTGCCCGAGGAACAGCGCGCGCGCTTCGAGCCCGCGGTCAGGGCTTCATCGGGCAAGAGGCCACGCATCGCGCGCATCCACGCGCTGTTCAACGCCCATCTCACGACGCAAGGCCTCGTCAATCGGTGGGAGGCGCGGGCGTTGCGTCGCATCCGAGTCGCTCGAGGGCGCCGACCTGCGCGTGTGCCGTTGGCGCGACCGCCGCCACCGAGCACCTCACCGCGATCCTGGCCGAGCATCTGCTGGGCGAGCCGGCGTCGCTGCAGGGCGCCGAGCCGCGCCTGGCCACGCTGTGGTTGTGGCACGCCAGCGAAGAGACCGAGCACCGTGCCACCGCGTTCGATCTGTACCGGCAAATGGGTGGCAACGAAGAGTGGCGCCTGCGGCTGTTCCGCTTGGTGACCTGGCACTTCGTCACCGACTCGTTGCGCCAGACGGTGAACAACCTGTGGCACGACGGCAGCTTCTGGCGCGCCAGCACCTGGGTCGAGGGCTGGCGCTTTCTGTTTGGCCGCAACGGCCTGGTGCGCACGCTGGCCGGACCGTGGCGCCGCTATCGCAGCGTCGATTTTCATCCGTCGCAGCAGGACGAATCGCGCGCCGTGTCCTGGTTGCGCGCCAACGCCGCGCAGTTCGAGCCGGTCGCACGGTCGGCACCTGCCACCACCGCGGAGGCTTCGGCATGAGCGACAGCGACAACACGGCGCTGCAGGTTTGGACCGAGGCGGCGCTCGCGCCCTCGGCGGCTGGCGATGCAGGCCACGCAAGCATTGGCGCTGGTGCCGCAAAGCCTCACGCAGCCGATCAACACCGGCTGGACCTTCGGCAATCTGATCCAGGTGAACGAGCGCAACTCCAGCGCGCCCGACACCGAGCAGCAGATCGTCGGCCGCCACAGCTATGGGCGCCAGATCGGCCGCGTGATGGACGCGGTGCAACTGCCTGTTCGAGCATGCCGATGCCACGACCCGCGACGACGCCCGCGCTCGAAGACTTCAGCGCGCTGCAGCGCGACGTGCAGGCGATCAAGCGTGAGCAGGCTGCCGCCCGGGTGCAGCGCCTGCGCGACGAGCTGGTCGCGTTGCGGCGCGATCACCCCGAGGCGTGGCGCGAATTGCGCGCGCGTTGCTGGACGCGTAGCCGAGCGCCGCCCTACCGATGTCGACGCGGCGCGGCTACCAGTCCCGCCACCGCGACCTGTCCGTAACGACAGAAACACGAGTTTGTCTTCGATCTGCACACTGCGGTCACCCCAAAGGTCGTCGTAGGGCGACGGCGGCGCAGCGAGCATCGATTTCAGCGTCAACGTGCGGGTGCCGGTGTCGACTTCGATGCGCTGCAGCCCGTGTGTGGGGTTCGCGGCCCAGGGTGCCGAGGTCGCCCCTGACCGGCAGCGCGATCCGTGTGACCGCGCCGCGCTGCATCAGGTTGATGCCGTGACTTGAGAAGTCGAGTCCTGAAAGGCTTCCGCTGCTGCCGAGCGTGCGGGTGTCGATCGCCTGCGGTTGGGCGGAATCGCTGACGTCGAACAGGCCGAGCTTCACGCCGCCGAGCTGGCCAGCTTGCCGTGATGTCGCTTGCCGACGGCCGACCAGCAAGCCGTTGGGCACAGCGGGAACAGGTAGTCCAGAGAACCCGGGTACCGCAGAGCTCGCCGGCGATCTTCGGGTCGGTGGCGTTCGAGAGGTCGAGCACAAACAACGGGTCGATGCGGCGGAATGTCACGAGATATGCGCGCTCGCCCGCGAAGCGCACCGCGTACACCTGCTCGCCGGCCTTGCCGAGCGGCGCCGGCCGCTGCGCGTTCGGCAGCGTCGCCACCGTCTTCAACAGGCGCTCGCCGGTCGCTTCGCGCAGCACAGTCAGCGTAGCAGGTGAGGGGGTGGCGCGCCGGACGCGTCGGCATCGGTTGGCAGTGCCCAGCCGGTGTCGCCGGTGTAGCTGAGCACGCGCAGGTCGCCGCTGTCGTGTTCGCTGATGCGATACGGCTTGCGCGCAGGATCCCATCCCAGATGGCCGCCGACTTCGCCCGAAGCGCGGTAGTCGACACCGCCGCCGTCGAAAGCGAACTTGTGCAGATCAGTGACGAACTGCGGCTGGTAGACGATGCGTCCGCTGTCGAGGATGTGGTAAGGCACACCGCGAGGTCGCAAGCACCACCGACTTGAGCGACATGTACGCGCCCTCGGTGCCGCCGACGAAGCAGCGGCCCTTGCGCGTGAGCGTCGCCAGGTCGATCGACAGTGATCGTCGTGATCTCGAGCGTCAGTGAGCTGTTGCTCGGCTGCAGATAGCAGTCGGTCTCGGCCACCAGTGGCTCTGCCGTTGCGGCTGCTGGCCGCCAGAACGGCAGCACGTCGGTGGCAGTCAGGCGTGCGAGTTCGTCGGCTTTCTGTTGCGGCGTGGCATTGGCCGGCAGCAACTCGTAGGTCAGCCTCGGGGCGTGCGTGGTCACCAGCACGAGGGCATTGCCCACCCGTCGGCTGGCAACAAGGCGGCCATCGATCGATACCTTGTCGCCGAGCTGCGCGTTGCCGCTGGCATCGAGTGAGACGAATTGCAGATCAACGCTGGACTTCACTCGAAACGGCGGGTAGATCTGCGCGGCCAGGCAAATCGCCTCTGGCGGACACGGTTGCGGCGTGCCGATCGGCTCCAGCGATTCGCTGAGCGCCACTGCGCGTTGCGCCGGCGCGCTCAACTGGAGACCGCGCGGCAAGGTGTAGCCACCGCTGGGACCGGGTATTGGCAGCGTCTGCACCGGCACGATGGCGCCGTTGGCGTTGCGCCGGTGCACGCAGCAGCCGCATCGACGGCGCGGCACTGTTGCTCAGGGCGGTGGTGTCGAGCGCATAGACAGAAGCGCCGTCGGTCTTGATCAGGTCCTCTTCGTCGACACCGGCTTCCTGCACGTTGGTGTTCGAGTGGGCCACCGGCGCACCAGTGGCGGCGACGGCCAGCGCGGGCCCCGAACCGGCCGTCGCGAGCGGCGTGCCGCCCGGATTCTGCTGGCGCTGCGCGTCGCGTCGTACCAGCATCGCGCGCACATGCTCGAGCAACGCGCCGCCCTGCGACGCCGCGAGCGACGGTCCCTCGGAGGACGGTGTAGGGGTCGACGAGCCGCCACCGCAGGCGGCGACCAGCAACGCACAGCAACAGCAGAGCAGGCGGCGCAGGGTCGTGACGAGGGCGGTGCTGAACGATGGGGCAATGGCAGGCATGGCGGTGACTTGTGTGTTGACCAATGATGTGGGACAATATCCCACAGATTCAAACTCCCGTCAGCTCTGGCCTCCACTCCTGATTCACACACCCGCCACACCATCGTCGAAGCCGGCGTGCTGAGGGCGATGCGTCCGCTCGTGCGCCTGCTGATCCGCCATGGCGTGACCTATCCGGCCTTCGCATCGGCGTTGAAGCGCGTGTTTCTCGATGCTGCGAAAGACGAACTCGATGCGCGCGCGATGGCGCGCACCGACGGTGCGTTGTCGCTGCTGTCGGGCGTGCACCGACGCGACGTGCGTAACT
>ERZ1370068.4734-contig-379_pt1 | contig 15585 bp, 13 predicted proteins | sample MGYA00561227_ERZ1370068 | MGnify/ENA primary metagenome ERZ1370068 (study PRJEB38410, sample SAMEA6850437) | metagenome | study: Metagenomic assessment of the ecological functions of the soil: analysis of the soil microbiota associated with the...
CGTCGGCTCGACCTTCTGCCGCTCCAGCGCCTTCATGACCGAGGTCCGGCAATGCGAAGCCGATCAGCATCCGGCCGACGATGTACGCGGACGATCGCGCCCAGCACCTTGAGCGAGAACGCGATCAGAGCGGCTTTGCGGTTTCCAGCATGGCCGGGATGTCCATGGTGGTCTCCTCGATTGAGGATGGGCGCGCGCACCGTCCAGGCCGCGGTCAGGCTCGGGACGGCAGCGCCCGCGCGCGGCAGACTCGTGCAACCGCCGCCTTGAGATCCGCGACGTCGGCCCGAGCCGCGCGACGCTGGTCTCGAGCGCGGCGATTTCGCTGAGGCCGACGTCGCCGTGCTCCGGCGTGACGCCGCGTCGCCGGCCGGCGCGGCGATGTCGCGCTGGCGGCGGGGCGGACAAGAGATGCATCCATCGCGTTTCGCGCGTGCCGGGCTGGCGCGGCAGTTCGACCGCGAGCGCGCCCGCGGGCCGCGCCGCGAGCTCGTGCAGGAAGCCCTCGACGGCGGACGTGTCGGCGAACCGGTGCAGGCGATCGCAGTTCGATGCGCAGTTCCGCCGACGGTCTGCGGCCCGCGCAGCATCAGCACCGCGATCAGCGCGACGGCTCTGCGATGGCACCGCCAGCACGCGCTCCGACGTTGTGCGCGTAGCGCATGGCACGGCCGCCGCTCGATCTCGACGACCAGCGACAGGTGCCGCGCAGAGCGGTCGAGTGCCGCCTGCACCTCCGCCGCTCGCGTGGCGCTCAGCACGGGCTCGCGGCTCGTCTTCTGGTTGCAGCCCGCTGCAAGGGCGAGGAGCGTCAGCGGATAGGTGTCGGGCACCGTGTGCTGTTTTTCGACCAGGACGCCGAGCACGCGGGTCTCGAGGAGGCGAAAGGAGGGGCAGGGACATGGCGAGAACCGGAAGAAGGACGCGATCAGTGTAGCCTTTGACGCCGGTCGGGCGCGAGGTCGACGACCGGCGCGGTCGACCTCGGGCGCGGCGCGCGGTCGCGCCGATCGCGCGGGGCTGCTATCGTGGCGGCCTACGAACCGACACGGCCGATCGGCCGGCGAATCCTCAACAGGCCGGGCTTCAACGCGCCCGGACATCCCCCATGGCCCACCCCCGCGAAGTCACTCAACATGGCGCTGTTCTGCGATTTCGAGAACATCGCGCTCGGCGTGCAGCGACGCCAAGTACGAGAAGTTCGACATCGGCAAGGTGCTGGAGCGGCTGCTGCTCAAGGGCAGCATCGTCGTCAAGAAGGCGTACTGCGACTGGGAGCGCTACAAGGCGTTCAAGGCGCCGATGCACGAGGCGTCGTTCGAGCTGATCGAGATCCCGCACGTGCGCCAGTCGGGCAAGAACTCGGCCGACATCCGGATGGTCGTCGACGCGCTCGACCTCTGCTACACGAAGGCGCACGTCGAGACGTTCGTCATCATCAGCGGCGACTCGGATTTCTCGCCGCTCGTCTCCAAGCTGCGCGAGAACGACAAGGTCGTGATCGGCGTCGGCGTCAAGAACTCGACGTCCGACCTGCTGATCGCCAACTGCGACGAGTTCATCTTCTACGACGATCTCGTGCGCGAGAAGAAGCGGCCGGCGCCGCGAAAGACGGCCGCGCGCGCACTCCGGCGACCGCGAAGGCCGCGGCGAACCGGCGCGAGCCGACGCGCCGGCGCCGGGCAAGAAGAGCGACGAGGAGCGCCGCCAGGAAGCGCTCGGATCTGATCGCTGGAGACGATCGAGGCGCTCGTCGCCGAGCGCGGCGGCGACGAGAAGATCTGGGGCTCGATGGTCAAGCAGGCGCTTGAAGCGCCGCAAGCCCGGGCTTCAACGAGTCGTATTACGGCTTCCGTCGTTCAACGGGATGCTGGAGGAAGCGCAGCGGCGCGGCAGCGTCACGCTCGAGCGCGACGAGAAATCGGGGCAACTGCCGGATCGAGCTCGCGGCCAACGGGGAATAGCAGCCTGATGCGCAACCCTCATGAGCCCCGTTTCGACGAGATGATCGGCACGGAAGGCGGTACCCGGGTGACGCGCTGGCGCCAATGGTGGACGCGCGACGTGCTGATCGTCGTCGTCCCTTTGGTTGCGGTCGTCGTGGTCACCTTCCTTGTCGCGTCGCGGTACGTCCAGCCCGCGCCGCCGGATCGTCTCGTCATGGCAACGGGCGCTGCGGGCGGCGCCTATCAGAAGTACGGCGAGCAATACCGCGAGCATCTCGCCAAATTTGGCGTGACCCTCGGTTTCGCAGCACGAATGGCGCCGCCGAGAATTTCGCGCTGCTTCGGGATGGACGCGTTGACGTCGCGCTCGTGCAGGGCGGCGTCGGACGCCCGTTGTCGGGAGTGAACGGCGAGCCGCCGGTCGTCTCGCTCGGCGCCCTCATACCGAGCCGTTGTGGGTATTCCAGTCCGTCAAGCGAGCGCCGGTCGACACGCTGACTGCGCCTGCGGGAAGCCGGATGGCGATCGGCGCCGAGGGCAGCGGCATCGCGCGCTTGGCATTGCGAGCTGCTGCTCGTGAGCGGCGTCGACTCGAAAACACGCTGCTGCTGCCCATCGGGGTGACGACCTCGCGCCCGCGCTCGACGCCGGCGAGGTCGACGTCGTGTTCCAGGTGGGCGGCATCGAGGCGCCGATCATCGACCAGCTGCTGCGCCGGCCGGACTTGCGGCTGATGAGCTTCGCGCAGGCGGTTGCCCACGCGCGACGCAGTCTCTATCTGAGGGTTTCGACCGTGCCGCGCGAGCATCGTCGACCCGTCGCCGATCTGCTGGACCGCGACATCGCGACGGTCGCGACGATGGCCAACCTGCTTGCGCAGAACAAACTGCACCCGGCGCTCATGTACTCTGCTGCTCGACACGGCGACCGAGGTCAACAGCAGTCATGCGCGCCTGCGGAGGCCGGGACCTTTCCCAATGCACGGTGGCAGGAGATGCCGCTCGCGAACGAGGCGCAGCGCTACTACAAGTCAGGGGAAGCCGTTTCTGAAGAATTACCTGCCGTACTGGGCGTTGCCAATTTCGTCGACCGCATGTTCATCCTGCTGATCCCGGATCGTCGGCGTGCTGATCCCGGCGTTCAAGCTCGCACCCGCGCTTTATAAAGCTATCGTCTCAAAGCCCGCATCGGAGCCTGGTACGCGCGGGCTCTCCGAGTGTCGAAGCCGAAATGGCCCGCCCGCCGGGCACAGCGAGGATCGATGCGGTGCACCGCGCGGCTCGACGCCATCGAAGCCGAGATCGGCGCGACCCCACCGCCCAACCGGCTGAGTGAGCAGGTCTATCTTGCTGCGTGCTGCGATCGACCTCGTGCGTGGAGCGCCTCGGCACGCCCGGCGCCAAGGCCCATCCACGGCTTCGCGGGGAAAGCGGGGGGGCGGCGGCGCGGGCCTTGGAACGTCTGACCGACCGGCGTAAGGTAATTGTTTTTCGCGCCGCTCTACAGGCGCTATCGAATTCGGACGCGACGTGTTCCCTGACGTGGCCGCCCCGCTGCCGTGGCCGGCATGTTCTACCCGACGCGCCGACCGCGCTCGCGTCGGAGGTTCGCGCGCACCTTGTGGCCGGCGGACCGGCGGACGGGGCGCGAACGACCTTCCCGAAGGCGATCATCGTGCCGCACGCCGGCTACGTCTATTCGGGCCCGATCGCCGGCGCTCGGCTTATGCGCGCTCGCCGCGGCGCGCGAGCACATTCGCCGCGTCGTGCTGCTCGGCCCGACGCACCGCGTGCCGGTGCGCGGCCTCGCGCTGCCGTCGGTGCGCGTCGTTCGCGACGCCGCTCGGCGAAGTCGTGCGTCGATGGCGAGGCCGCTGCCGCTCGCGCTGGCGCTGCCGCAGGTCGTGCACGAGCGATGCCGCGCATGCGCGCGAGCACTCGCTGGAAGTGCAGCTTCCGTTCCTGCAGGCGGACCTCGGCAGACTTCCGGATCGTTCCGTTCGCCGTCGGCGACGCGACGCCGGCGAGGTCGCCGAAGTCATCGAGTTGCTGTGGGGCGGGCCCGGAGACGCTGATCGTCGTGAGCTCCGATCTGTCGCACTATCAGCGGTATGCCGACGCGCGCGACGACCGACCGCGCGACCGCCGACGCGATCCCTCGCGCTGTCCGCCGCGCTCGACCACGAGCAGGCATGCGGCGCAACGCCGATCAACGGTCTGCTGATCGCTGCGCGCCGGCGCGGCCTGCGGCCCGAGCTCCTCGATCTGCGCAACTCCGGCGACACGGCCGGCGACAAAGTCGCGCGTCGTCGGCTACGCGTCGTTCGCGTTCGACGGACGGATGGCGCCGATGGCACCGACCGCGTCGATGGACGATCGTGATCCGGCGCGCGCTGCTGACGATCGCGCGCTCTGCGATCGCGCGCGCGATTTCGCGCTGGCGTGCGAGCGCCGACGTCAGCATCCGGCGCTCGCGCAAGCCGGCGCCACGTTCGTGACGCTCCGCAAGCGACGGCGAGCTGCGCGGCTGCATCGGCTCGCATCGAGGCCGCGGCCGTCCGCTCGGCGTCGATGTGCGGCAGAACGCGCTCGCCGCGGCGTTCCGCGATCCGCGCTTTCCGCCGCTCACCGCGCATGGAGTTCGGACGCGACGTCCGATCGAAGTGTCGCTGCTGTCGGCGGCCGAGCGCTCATCGACGTCCGCGACGAGGAGGATCTTGCTCGCGCGGCTGCGACCCGGGCGACGACGGTCTCATCCTCGCAGTTACGGCGGCCATCGCGCGACGTTCCTGCCGCAGGTCTGGGAAGCGATCCCCGACCCGCGCGATTTCGTCGCCGCGCTGAAGCGCAAGGCCGGACTGGCTCGCACGGTTTCTGGAGCCCGACGCATGAACGTTCTGCCGCTACGGCGTCACCAAGTGGACGGAGCGCGAATTCGCTGGCGAGCGGGACGCATGCGATGAGCGATTATCCGGGCCGCTGGTGGCATCGTCTCGACGACGGGCGCATCCAGTGCGACCTGTGCCCGCGCGACTGCCGGCTGCACGAGGGCCAGCGCGGCGCGTGCTTCGTGCGCCAGCGCGAAGGCGACGCGATGGTCCTGACGACCTACGGCCGCTCGTCGGGCTTCTGCATCGACCCGATCGAGAAGAAGCCGCTCAACCATTTCTATCCGGGCTCGTCGCGTGTTGTCGTTCGGCACCGCGGGCTGCAACCTCGCGTGCAAGTTCTGCCAGAACTGGGACATCTCGAAGTCGCGCGAGATGGACACGCTGATGGATGCCGCGTCGCCCGGAGGCGATCGCCGAGGCGGCCGCGAGCTCGGGCTGCCGCGAGCGTCGCCTTCACGTACAACGATCCGGTCATCTTCGCCGAGTACGCGATGGACGCGGCGGACGCCTGCCACGCGCGCGGGATCAAGACGGTCGCCGTCACCGCCGGCTACATCGGCGTCGAGGCGCGGCGCGAGTTCTACGCGAAGATGGACGCGGCCAACGTCGACCTCAAGGGCTTCACCGACGAGTTCTACGTGAAGCTCTGCGGCGCGCGCCTGCAGCCGGTGCTCGACACGCTCGTCTACCTGAAGCGCGAGACCGACGTCTGGTTCGAGATCACGACGCTGCTGATCCCGGGCAAGAACGATTCCGAGCGCGGAGATCGAGGCGATGAGCGCGTGGATCGTGCGTGAGCTCGGGACCGACGTTCCGCTGCATTTCACCGCGTTCCATCCCGACTACAAGATGATGGACCTGCCGCGCACGCCGGCGGCGACGCTCACGCGCGCGCGCGACATCGCGCTCACGGCGGGCATCCGCTACGTCTACACCGGCAACGTGCACGACCGCACCGGCGGGACGACGTTCTGTCCCGGATGCGGCAAGGCCGCTCATCGAGCGCGACTGGCACGAGATCCTGAGCTACGCGGTGACGGACGACGGCCGCTGCCCCCACTGCGCCGCATCGATCCCGGGGCGGTTCGCCGCATTCGACGCGCCAATGGGGTCGGCGCCGGGTGCCGGTTCGCGTGAGCGTGAGTCCGGCACGCCACGCCGCGCGCGGCGTGACCGCGCTGCGCCGACGGCGTTACCTCAGTTACCTCTCCGGCAGCGGGATGAACTCGGTCTCGCCCGGCACAGGCGCGAATCGCCTCTCCGCCCAATCATGCTTCGCCCGCTCGATCACGTTCCGGGCTGCTCGACACGAAGTTCCACCAGAGGTGACGGTCGCCGTCGAGCGGCGCGCCACCGACGAGCATCAGGCGAGTGTCGGATTCCGCGTGCAACACGGGACGCGACCCTGCGCGCGAACACGATCATCCGCGGCGCCTCAGCACGTACACATCGCCGCGCACATCGCCGCACGACACCGAACCGGCGACGATGAACGCGGCGCGCTCTCTTCCTGTTCGGCCGGCAGCGGCAGCTCGCAGCCGGCAGGCAACCACGCCTCGGCATACAGGAAGGGCGACAGCGTTCAGCACCGGCGATTCCGCGCAGAACGCGCTGCCGACGAGGAGGCGCACGCGTGCGCCGCCGACGTCGATCTCCGGCAACGACGCGGCCGGATGGTGGCGAAAGTCGGGCTCGACTTCCTCTTGCGCCTGCGGCAATGCAATCCAAAGCTGCACGCCATGCAATCGCGAGCCGCCTGCCGCGTCGCGGCGCCGGTTCGCTCCGAGTGGACGATGCCGCGGCCCGCGGTCATCCAGTTGATCGCGCCGGGCTCGATCGGCTGCACGGCGCCGAGGCTGTCGCGGTGCACGATCTCGCCCTCGAACAGATAGGTAACCGTCGCGAGCCCGATGTGCGGATGCGGCCGGATCGTCGATGCCTTCGCCGGGCGCCAACTGTGCCGGACCCGATGTGGTCGAAGAACACGACCGGGCCGATGCGCCGCCGCGCTGGCGACGGCAGGATGCGCGCGACGGTGAAGCCGCCGAGATCGCGCGCGCGTCCTTCGATAATCGTTTCGATCATGACCGTCAGCTCTTCAGGCGGTAGAGCATCTCGCCGGCGCGCGGCACGACGAGGATGCCCTCGCGCTCGCGGCCGCTGCCAGGCGGCGATGTCGATCGACGCGGGATCGCGATAGCCGAGATTGATGCGCCGGCAGCGCTCCGCGGAAATGCCGGTGGCGAGCGTCACCGTCACGCGCGGCGTCTCGACGCCCGTCGCGGCGTCGTAGGTGCCCTGGCCCTTGACGTGCGTCGAGTGCGCGAGCACGCCGCCCGCGTATGCCGGCGAAGCGCTCCGGCTGCGCGACGAAATAGTCGCGGCAGTGGTAGCCCACCTCCTCGATCATGCGGCCGTGCGTGAAGCTCACCTCGTCGATGTGCGGCGCGTAGATGATCACTTCGCCGCCGTCCGCGACGACGGGCTCGATCTTGTACATGCCCTTGCCCGCGGTCCAGATGTCGGCGTACATCGTCGGCATCACGGAGAGCACCTGGCGCACCGGCGTGTCGAGCCAGACGATGTGGCGCTGCGACGACAGCGCCGACGCCCGCTCCCACGCTTCCGCGCGCGAGCCGAAATAGAGGCCGGCGAGGCCGTCCTTGGTGACGACGAGCGCGAAGCACGGCGGTCGGCACCGTCACCATCGACGCCGCGCGATCGATGACCGCGCGCACCGGCGTGTAGCCGCTGCCGATGATCTCGTAGTTCGTGATGAGCGCGCCCAGCCAGTGCGTGAAGTTGATGACGTCGGCGCCGGCGATGCCGGGGAAGAAGTACTTGTTGCCGCCCGAGAAGCCGACGACCTCGTGCGGGAACACCGGCCCGCAGATGATGATCTGGTCGTAATCGAAGATGCGCCGGTTGAGCGCCACGGTCACCGGCTGCTCGAGCCGGCCGCCCGACAGCTTCGCGAATCTCGGCGGCGGAAATTTCGCCGATCGTGGCGAAGGTCGCCGGGTCCGCCCATTCGTGGTTGAAGATCCGCGAACTGCCGGCGCGGCCGCCGACGACCGGCACGCCGACGAGGCGCGAGAGCTCGGCGTCGTCCATCGGCCGGTGCGTGCCGAGCGCCACCAGGAAGTCGAGCGCGGCCGCCTTGCCGCCGAGCATCTCGCGGAAGAGGCCGAAGAACTGCGGCATCGGCATCGTGCGCGTGCCGTCGGGGATGATGAACAGCACGCGCTTGCCGGCGAGCGACAGCGAATCGAGGCCGGCGCGGACGATCTCGCGTGTTTCGTCCGCGGTCAGAAAGCGGTCGGTGTAGCCGGATCCGTCCATGGCGCATATCGTACCGCCCGCGACGTCCCGGGCGGTGCAAATGCGCCATTCGCTGGCGGCCGGCCCTGCGATCGGACGCGGCGGGTTAAACTGATCGCGCGCATGTCGCCATGAACTCGACGCGGGGGAGCGATGAACGACGCCGTGCGCGCAGATACGCTGAGCATTCTCTACGGCAAGTCGGCCATGGAGCTCCGGCTGCCGCGCGACGCGCGCCCGACGGTGATCGGCAAGCGGCCGATGGCCAAGCTGCCGGATCCGCGGGCGGCGGTGCGCGACGCGCTGGCGCGGCCGATCGGCGCCGCGCCGTACGACGCGCTGGTGCGCGGCCGGAAGAGCGCGTGCATCCTGATCTGCGACATCACGCGGCCGGTCCCCAACCACCTGTTCCTGCGGCCGCTGATCGAGGGCATGCTCGCCGGCGGCATGCCGCGCGACGCCATCACCGTGCTCGTCGCGACCGGCCTCCATCGGCCGAACGAGGGCGCGGAGCTCGCCGAAGTGGTCGGCGATCCGTGGGTGTTCGACACGGTGCGCGTCGAGAATCACTTCGCGCGCGACGATGCGGCGCATGTCGACCTCGGCGTGACGTCGAGGCGGCGCACGCCGGTGAAGCTCGACCGGCGCTTCGTCGAGGCGGACGTGCGCATCGCCACCGGACTCGTCGAGCCGCACTTCATGGCCGGGCTACTCGGGCGGCCGGAAGGTCATCGCGCCCGGGCGTCGCGCACGCCGACACGATCCGCACGTTCCACAGCGCCCGCTTCATGGAGGATCCGGCGGCGATCCAGTGCAATCTCGCCGGCAATCCGCTGCACGAGGAACAGCTCGAGATCGTGCGGATGCTGGGCGAGGTCTACGCCGTCAACACCGTGATCGACGAGGACCGCGACCTCGTGCACGTCAACTTCGGCGAGGTGATCGAGAGCCATCTCGACGGCCGTCGCGTTCGTCGCCGGACAGCGCGCGCGTGCCGGTGGGCCGGCGCTTCGCGACGATCGTCACGTCGGCCGCCGGGCATCCGCTCGACAAGACGTACTACCAGACGGTGAAGGGCATGGTGACGCCGCTCGACATCCTCGAGCCGGGCGGCACGCTGATCGTCGCCTCGGCGTGCTCCGAGGGCTTCGGCTCGGACGAGTTCCGCGCCGCGCAGGCAGCGCCTGCGCACGCTCGGGCCCGACGCATTCCTGCAGACGCTGCTCGCGAAGCAGCTTCGCCGACGTCGACGAGTGGCAGACCGAGATGCAGCTGAAGTCGATGCGCGTCGGGCGCGTGCAGCTCTACACGACCGGCCTCGACGCCGAGGAGCGGAGCCTCACCGGCGTCGACACGATCGAGTCGGTCGACGCCGCGCTCGCCGCGGCGCTCGCGCGCGCGGGCGATCGCAGCGTTCGCGATCGTGCCCGAAGGACCCTATGTCGTCCCGGTCGTCGGCTGACAGCTCGCGCTGCCGCCGCCGGCCTCGCTCGCGATCCACCTCGATCTCGTCGGCGGCATCAGCGGCGACATGTTCGTCGCGGCGATGGTCGACGCGCTGCCGGCGCTCGCGCGCTGCCGTGCTGGCCGAGCTCGCGGCGGTGCGATCCGCGCGAGCGACCGCGCGCCGAATTCGCCGAAGCCTCGAGTGGAGGCTTGCGCGCGCGGCGCTTCGGCCTCGCGCCGGCGTCGCGAGCGACCGCTTATCGCGGCCGTCGACCGCCGCGATCAGCGTCGTCGGCGCGCGCGGCGAGCGAGCATTCGGGCACCGCGTATGCGTCGCTTCGCCGTCGGCTCGAGACGCGCCGCTGTCGGCGCCGACGCGCGAGCACGCGCTCGCGTTGCTCGCGCTGCTCGCCGACGCGGAGGCGCAGCGTGCACGGCATCGCCGTCGACGACGTGCACTTCCACGAGCTCGCGGATTGGGATTCGCTGCTCGACGTCGTCGCGGCCGGCTGCATCGCGGGCAGCTCGCAGGCGCGCGCTGGACGGCGTACGTCGCTGCCGCTCGGCGGCGGCACCGTGCGCACCGCGCACGGCGTGCTGCCCGTGCCGGCGCCGGCGACGAGCCTGCTGCTCGACGGGTTATCCGTGGCACGACGACGGCATCGCCGGCGAACGCGTCACGCCGACCGGCGCCGCGATCCTGCGCCATCTCGTGCCCGCGCAGCGATGCAGTGCGCGGCGCGACGCCGGGCCGCCTGCTCGGCACCGGCTCCGGCGCGGGAACGCGCACGCTGCCTGGACTGCCGAACATCGTGCGCGCGCTGGTGCTCGAGCGCGCCGCGTCGCGCGATGCCGACACGGGCATCGACAGCCGACGTCGTGTCGGTGCTCGAGTTCGACGTCGACGACATGACGGGCGAGGAGATCGCGGTGGCCGCCGACCGCCTGCGCATGCGAGCCAGGCGTCGATCGACGTCTCGATCGGCACGCGGCACGGCAAGAAGGGCCGGCCGCTCGCGGAGTTCCGCGTGCTCGCGAGGCCGGACGCGGCCGACGGCGATCGCGCGGGCGTGCTTCACCGAAACGTCGACGCTCGGGCTGCGCTGGCGCGACGAGCGCCGGCGCGTGCTGCGCCGGACCGAAGTCGACGACGGAGGTCGACGGCGCGGCGATCGCGGTCGAAGATCGCCGATCGCCCGGCGGCAAGCGCACGCGCCAAGGCGGCGCACGATGATGTCGCCGCGACGCGGGGTCTCGGCGCGCGCCGGCGGACGCGCGGCAGCGGCGGCGCGCTCGAAGCGCGGCGGCAAATGGAGTGCACGCACGCTCCGTTCGTGCCACCCGGAGGGACCTCGCGACGACGTCCTGCGCGCGCCTCGTCGCGGCGCTCGACCGCTCACGACGCGGCTCGCGGTCGCCGTGAGCGGCGGCGTGGACTCGATGACGCTCGCCCACGTCGCGTGGCGATTCGCGCGCGCGCGACGACGATGTACCACGCGACGGGACCTGCGGTGCCGGCGGCGGCGCGCGGCGCGTCGAAGCGCACGCGCGCGGCCACGGCTGGCCGCTGGTCGCTGCTCGATGCCGGCGAGCAGGCGGACGCCCGCTATCGCGCGAACCCGGTCGATCGCTGCTACTACTGCAAGACGAATCTCTACGCGCGCATCCGCGAGCGACGCCCGGACACGATCGCCTCCGGCACCAACCGCGACGATCTCGACGACTTCCGGCCCGGCCTGCGCGCGGCGACGCGAGCGCGACGTCGTGCATCCGTATGTCGAGGCCGGCATCGACAAGGCGGACGTGTACGCGCTCGCCGCGCAGCTCGGCCTCGACGATCTCGAGCGCCTTCCGGCGCAGCCGTGCCTCGCGAGCCGCGTGGAGACCGGGATCGCCATCGCGGCCGACGATCTCGCGTTCATCGATGCCGTCGAGACGCGCCTCGCCGCGCGCCTCGGGCGCGAAGCGGTGCTTCGCTGCCGCGTGACGCACGCGGCATCGTGATCGAGCTCGTCGGCGGCGCGACGATCCGCGGCCGCACGGCGCTCGCGCACGACATCGGCGCCGACGCGTGCGCTGCGGAAGGCCGCGACGTTCGCAGGCGTGCGGCCCTACACGCGCGGCGCGGCGTTCCTGCGCAAGGCCGCCGATGGATGAGTTTCGCCTCGACTGGGAGCGCGCCGAGCGCACCGGGACGAGCGAGGCGGTGCTGTGCGAGCCGAAGTCCGCGGCGCAGATCGACGCGATCGTCGCGCACGCCAGCGACGCTCGACCGGCGGCTGCTGCTGACGCGCCTCGGCCCGCGCAAGTTCGGCCGCCTCGTCGGCGCCGGTGCGCCAGGCGCCTCGACTACGACGAAGCCACGCGCACGGCGATCCTCGGCGGTCTGCCGGCGGCGCGCACGGCTGCGCCGGGTTGCGATCGTCTGCGGCGGCACGTCGGATCTTGCCGTCGCGGGCGAAGCGGCGCGCACGCTCGCGTTCGCCGGCGAGAAGGCGACGCTCGCTCGCCGACGTCGGCGTCGCCGGACTGTGGCGGCTCATGGAGCGCCTCGACGAGATCCGCCGGCATCGCGTGGTCATCGCCGTGGCCGGCATGGAAGGCGCGCTCTTCAGCGTGCTCGCCGGCCTCGTTCCGTGCGCGGTGATCGCCGTGCCGACGTCGGTCGGCTACGGCGTGGCCGAGGGCGGCCGCACGGCGCTGAACGCGGCGCTCGCGAGCTGCGCATCCGGGCCTTGCGGTCGTCAACATCGACAACGGATTCGGCGCCGCGCACGCCGCGCTGCGGATTCTCGGGGAAGAGCCGGCGCGCGGATGGTCCGCGGCAGACCGCCGCCTCGACCAACGGCTGACCCGCGTCCGCGGCAAACGGCGCGTCACTACTTTCGCAGCGTCGCCTCTTCGACCAGGACCTTGTAGGACATAGCCCGAACCGAGATTCACGTCGGTGCGCACCGATGCCGCGGGCGAGCACGACGTCACCGATCTTCGTGTCGTCCTGGGTGGTGACGAGCACGTCGTTCGTGTCGTCCGCCGGCCGATCCCGACCCGTCGCGCAGGTGGACCCAGTTCTTGCCCATCACGTCCGGCGTGTATTTGACGACCTTGCCGCGCACCACGACGGGCTTGTTCTTGAGCTCCGCGCCCTTCGCGACGATCTCCGCGACGGTCCGTGCACTCCGGTCCGGTTGCCTTCGGCACTTTCACGTTCGCGACGTCGGCGGCCTTGGCGCGCCCGGCGTTCGCATTGCACGGCGTCGACTTGGGTGCCGGCATGGCAGGCGGGAGGTTTCCGCCGCGAGCGCCGACTGCCCGCCAGCAGCGTCATCAGTACAGCCACCAATCAGCTTCATCGAATCGAATCTCCCCTCACGTGCGAGTGGCACCACTTCGCGTCGCACGCGCCGAGTGCCGAGCAGAGCGCCAATGTGCCACGGAAATTGATCGGATGGCGACTTTCGAGCTGGATCGCGGTCTCCCGAGCGCAGTGTCGGTCAGCCGAGATCGACGTACTTCGTCGCGCGTCCCTTCGCCTTCTCGACCGGATACTTCTCGCGGTTCTGCGCGAGCTTGTCCGTCGCCGCCGCCGACGGCGTCGATGTCGAGCGCGCGCGCGAGCCGCAGCAGGTAGATCAGCACGTCGCCGATCTCGTTCGCGACCTCGCCCGCTTCGCCGCCGTGAGCGCGCGCGACTCCTCGCCCGTGCACCACTGGAAGTGCTCCATGATCTCCGCCGCCTCGATCGCCACGCCCATCGCGAGATTCTTCGGCGTGTGGAACTGCGCCCAATCGCGCTCGGCGACGAACGCTTCGACGGCATCCTGCAAGTCTCGGCGAGGCGGTCGGCCATCGTCGCATTCTCCCTAGGCGTCAGAACTTCTCGTCGGCGCGCAGGTAACGCCACTTGTCCGGTCGGCAGCTTGCCCAGCACGACGCTGCCGCGTGCGGCACGCGCTTCAATCCGGTGACCGACGAGGCCGACCAGCTCGCACATGCGGCGGATCTGGCGCTTGCTGCCTCTCGCGCAGCACGAAGCGCAGCTGATGCTCGTTCTGCCACGACACGCGCGCGGGCTTCAGCTTGACGCCGTCGAGCTCGAGGCCGTGCTGCAGGCAGCTTCATGCCTGCGCGGCGACAGCGTGCCCTCGACGCGCACGAGGTATTCCTTCTCGACTTCGGAGTCGCGTGCCGATCAGCCGCTCGCGCGACGCGGCCGTCCTGCGTGAAGACGATGAGGCCGGTGGAATCGATGTCGAGCCGCCCGGCCGGGCGCGAGCCCGCGCAGGTGGCTCGGCTTGAACGTGATCGGCGCGCGGTCTTCGGCCCAGCGGTTTTCCGGACGGATCAGCACGCTCGCCGGCTGGTAGCCGTCCTCGGCCTGGCCCGAGACGTAGCCGATCGGCTTGTTGAGGAGGATCGTGACCTGCTCGCTCTGGTGCTGGCGCGCCGCCGGATCGACCTCGATGCGCGGCGTCGCGGCGGCACGCGCGTGCCGAGCGTGTTCACGACCACGCCGTCGACCTTCACCCAGCCGTTCTCGATCCACTCGTCGGCTTCGCGGCGCGAGCAGAGCCGAGCTCCGCTCATTCGCTTGACAGCCGCGGATTGTCCGTTCGCGGCGCTGCCGGCGCAGCCTGGGCGCGGCCGTCGGCAGGTGACGGAGCGTGTCCGCATCCGGCTGCACGACGGCTTGCGGCCCGTGATGCGCGCGACGCTGCCGCGACGTCGGCGGCTTCGCGGCGCGGCGCGGGCCGCTCTTCGGCGGAAGCTTGAGGTGTCACTGCTCTCGCCGGTTTCACTCCATTCGGCGGCCTCCGGACATACTTCTCCGTCATACGTGGGGCGCCCGTTTGTCGACCCTCACCGCTCGGCGTGACGCGCGGCCAACGCACAGTTCTGGCCAATTCCAAATATCCGTTTGTTGGCCGCCACCTTCGCTCACTGACGCGCTCGGGCCTGGCTTCGCCCAGCTCGCGAAGGTGTCCCCGCCTTAGCTCGCCCGTTCGCCTTACCATTCGACCTCGCGCCCGTGGTGGCGCGGATCACCTTGCCCCACAGGTCGATCTGCACGCGGACGAGCGCCGCGAACTGCTGCGGGCGTGTCGCCGACGGGATCGGCGCTCCTCGGCGGCGAGCTTGTCCGCCATGACCGTGAGGGATCCCCGAGCAGCACTGACGGCGTCGCGGTTGAGCTTGGCGATCGAGCATCCCTCGGCGTCGCGGCTTCGGCGCGAGGATGCCATACCACCGCGCGGCCTCGCACCCCGGCACGCCGGAATTCTCGGCGATCGTCGGAATGTCGGGAAACTGCTTCAGGCGCTGCGCCGACGCGACGCCGAGGGATGCGCAGCTTTCCGGCCTTCGCGTGAGGTGCAGCACCGGCGGCAGTCCCGGTGATGATGAACGATGATCTGGCCGCCGAGCAGATCCTGCAGTGCGGGCGCCGTGCCTCTGTACGGGACATGCTGGACGTCGATGCCGGCCTTCGACTTGCAGCACTCTCGGTGGCGGGTGCGCCGCGCGCTGCCGTTGCCGCTCCAGATCCGTCAGGCCGAGCTTTCCCGCTGCTTCGCCTTCTCGCCAATGCGACGAGTTTCCGGCGGCGGTCCTGCTCGGCACTGGTCGCGGCCCGACGACGAGTGACATCTGGGCACCATCGCGATCAGCGTGACGGGCGCGAAGTCCTTCAGGGGATCGTACGGCAGGCTTCCTGTAGAGCGCCGGATTCGCCGCGAGGGTGCCGACGTGGCCCATGACCAGCGTGCAGCCGTCCGGGCGCGGGCCTGGCCGCCGTCTCCATGCCGATGATGCCGCCGGGCACCCGGGCGGTTGTCGACGACGAGCGGCTCGGCCCCCACGCTTCGGTAGAGCTCTTCCGGGCCGATGGCACGCGCGCGAGGATGCCGGTGCCGCCGCCCGGCGTGAAAGGGCACGATCAGCCGCACCGGCTTTAGCAATACGCCGTAACCGAACGAAGTACAA
>ERZ1370068.10203-contig-892_pt1 | contig 15576 bp, 12 predicted proteins | sample MGYA00561227_ERZ1370068 | MGnify/ENA primary metagenome ERZ1370068 (study PRJEB38410, sample SAMEA6850437) | metagenome | study: Metagenomic assessment of the ecological functions of the soil: analysis of the soil microbiota associated with the...
GTTGTACTTCGTTCAGTTACGTATTGCTGTCAACGGTCCCGTCCAGTCGGCTTGCTCCACTAACCCACCAGCGATACGGCCAGGCCGCGTGTGGGCGGTGCGCGGCCCCCACAGTCGGCACTTTCGACGTTGCCCAGGCCCGTGCAGTCGTGCCGGATCTCGAGCGGTGTTGCACGTCGCGTCCTCGATCCAGGAACTGCCCCCACGGGGATAAGGCCGCGGTCGTTGTCAGGCCAGGCCGATGAGGCGAGTGCCAGCCGTCGATGAGCCGTCAGGCACGCCTCCACGCGCCATCGCAGAGGACGCTTTGGAAGCCGGGAATGCGGAGGCGAGACGCCGCACGCCTCACGTCGACGCGATCGTGCCAGGTGCTCGCCGTCGACGAAGTGCGTGAGGCTCAGCTCAGCGCCACTCAGGCCAGTCGCTGCCCCAGTGAATCCGAGCGCGGGCGCGTCTCCGCACTTTCCAGCGGATCAGGGCGAGACCGACGGCAGGGTGAGGCGCGGCGCAGACCGGCAGGGCTCCTCGCGGACCTCGAGCGGGCCGCACCGCACCGGGCTGCGCCGCCAGGGGGCAGGCGCGAGGCGCGACCGCGTGCAGGCAGAGCCGCCCGCAGCGGCGCGCGCCGCTTCTTCGATCTGGGGCTCGACCCGCGACAGCTCGTCGTAGAGGTGGATGGCCGACTTGCATGCACTGTCGCCAGTCTCCCGGGTGGAGGCTCTCGTTCTCGGAGTGGGCGTTGCACGGCGGATCCTCGACGCCCATGAGGAGGCAGGGCGCGCCGCCGAGCAGGTCGGCGAAGGGCTGCACGAAGCCGATCGAGCCTCCGGCGCCGATCATGGCCGTGTCCTTGCCGAAGCCGGCCTTGAGCGCGCGCCGCGGCGGCCTCGAAGGCCGGCCCTCGGGTCGGTCGTCCACCACGGCGTGCGTGCCGTTGATCTTGGCGGTGACCTTCGCGCCGTGGGGCGGGTTCGCTCGGTCAGCTTCTTGACGAGCAGCCTGCCGGCCTTGCGCCCGTCCATGTTGGGGACGGTGCGCAGCGAGAGCGGGCGCGCGCCGAGTCCACGATCTGGTTGGAAGAGCCCTGGATCGCGTGCGACTCCATGGCGATGACGGTGAGCGAGGGCCGCGGTCCACAGCTGCTCGTAGACCGAGTAGCCTCTTCTCCCCGCCGAGCTTCATCCCTTTCACCAGGCCGCCGTCCTGCTTGAACTTGCTTCTCGTCGAAGGGCAGCTTGCGGATGCGCTTGAGCTGCTTGCTTGCGGGCTTGGCCACGTCCTTGTAGAGGCCGGGGACGTCGAGCGAGCCGTCCTTGCTCCGGCAGGTCGGCGATGAGCCGCACAGGATCTGCACCGGATCGGGCACCGGGCCGCCCCACATCCCGCTGTGCACGGGATGGTCGAGGCACCTGCACCTCGACGGTCCACCTGGCAGATGCCGCGGAGCTGGTAGGTGAGGGCGGGGACGCCGGTGTCGAAGTTGGCGGTGTCGGAGAGCACGATGAAGTCGGCGGTCATCTTCGCCCTTGTACTTCTCGAGGAACTTGCCCAGGTTCTCGGAGCCGATCTCCTCCTCGCCCTCGATGATGAACTTCACGTTGCAGGGCAGCTGCCCGCGACTTCAGGTACGCACGCCACCGCGGCCACGTGGGCCATGCACGCCGGCCTTGTCGTCGGCGGTGCCGCGGCCGTAGAGCCGGCCCGTCGCGCTCCGTCGGCTCGAAGGCCGGCGACATCCACTTCTCGGGACGGCCCGGCGGCTGCACGTCGTGATGGCCGTAGAGGAGGATCGTCGGGCGCCCCGGGCTGGTGCAGCCAGTCGCCGTAGACGTAAGGATGCACGCCGGGGATCTCGAGGACCTGCGACGTTCTCGATGCCGACCCTGCGCATGACCTCGGCCGTGGCCTCGGCCGCGCGGCGGACACTCCTCGGGCGGGAAGCCCTGCGCCGGGAACGCTCCGGGATCCGCGAGGAAGGTCCACGAGCGTGGCCTTGGAGCATCCACGTCGAAGTGCTGGTCCAGGTACCCGAAGCGCGTCCTTCACATGGCCGTTGGCGTCCGCCATCTCGTTCTCATCCTCCGTAGAACGACGGATCTACCAACAGCTGCCTGCCACGGTGCGGGACCTTTTCAGTCGCGTAGTCCTGTAGTCGAAAACCGCGAACGCGGCGGCCAGAGCCTGCACGCTTTCGCGCCGAAGACAGGACACTGGCGACAAACAGCATCGTTTCGGGCGCGCCACTCCTCGATAATACGGACCATGCCCACGCAACCCGGCAACCCGCTCGAGGACGACGCGGCCACGCGGCTGCGGCAACCATCTGATCGAGCTGGAGCAGGCGCACGCGCAGGGCGCGGGGCGGTTCCGCGAGCTGTTCGACAAGCCGCTACGGCGGCATCGGCGCTGCACGAGCTGGACGACCAGGGGAACATCACCCGCGTCAACGCGGAAGAGCTGCGCATCCTGGGGTATCGCGAGAACCAGATGATCGGCCATCCGGGCTGGGAGTTCGTGGTCATGCCAGGGGCGTCTCCCAGCGCTCGATCGAGAAGAAGCTGTCCGGCGAGAAGGAGCTGAAGCCGTTCGTCCGCACCTTCCAGAAGGCGGACGGCACGGGCATCGCGCTGCTGGTGCTGGACCGCCTCATCCGCGACGCGCAGGGGCAAGGCGCGCGGCATCCGGACCGCGCTGATGATCGCCCCGTCGTCCTAGCAGGGCGGCCGGCTTCGCGAGCTAAGATCCCCGCCAGTGAACCCACCGGGCGCCGGAACCTGGGCTCGCCCTCCCGCCCGGCGACATCCTGTCGAGACTCGCCTCGCCCGTGCGAACGTGCTGTGCGCCGTGGCGGCGCTCGTGTGCTGCTCTCCGCCGCCGCCGCCGCCGGACTCGCTCACCATCCTGCTGACCGGCGACGTGCGAGCAGCTCGACCCCAACGCCGAGGTGGAGCAGCTGACCGACGCGTGCTCTCGGACGTGTACGAGCCGCTGGTGGACCTGGACGGGGGCTGAAGCCCAAGCCCGTCCTGGCCGAGTCCTGGGAGCACCCGCAGCCCGAGCGCTGGCGCTTCCGGCTGCGCAAGAACGTGCGCTTCCACGACGGCTCGCCGCTCACGGCCGAGACCGTGCGCGCCGCCATCGAAGGCGTGCGCCGCGCGCCCGCCCGAGCGGAGGCCTCGCAGTTCCTGAACGACGTGCGGGACGTGGTGGTGGTGGACGCGGGCACGGTGGACATCGTGACTCAGGGGCCGCGCGCGCTGCTCGCGAACCTCTCGTTCCTGCGTGACCAAGCCCAACGCGGCCGGCGCGTTCCCGCCGCTGGCGGGCACCGGCCCCTACCGCCTCAGAGGGCGCCGCGAGGGGCGAGTACGTGAGCATGGAGCGCTGGGATGACTACTGGGGGCCCCGGCCCGAGTTCGGGTTCGCGGCGTTCGAGCCGGTCGCCTCCGCCGAGGAGCGGCTGGCCCGCGTCGAGCGCCACGACGCCGACATCGCCTACGCGATCCCGCCCGAGCTCGCGAGCGAGGCGCGGCCCGGCGTGCGCATCGCGCGCGGCACCGAGCTCACCGTCATCTACCTGGGCTTCGGCGTGGCGAAGCGCGCGGACAACCCGTTCACCGACCGCCGCGTGCGGCGCGCCTTCCACCTCGCCATCGACCGCCAGGAGATGCTGCGCCGCGTGCTGCACGGGACGGGCGCGGTGCCCACGCAGCCGGTCGCGCCGCGCGGTGTTCGGGTTCAACCCGGAGCTGGAAGCGCCGGACTACGATCCCGCGGCCAGCCGCCGGCTGCTGGCGGAAGCGGGCTACGGCAGAGGCTGCGCGTGCGGCTCGACTACCCGCACCCCCGCGAGCCCGCCGCCCGCCTGCTGAAGGAGCAGCTCGCGCGCGTGGGCGTGACGGTCAGCTGGTGGGCCTGGACCGCGGCGACCTGTGGGAGCGGGCCAGCCGCAGCTCGCTCTTCATCGCGGGGTGGGACTGCTCGACCGGCGAGTCGGGCGAGTTCTTCCAGTTCTGCCTGCACACGCCACGGGACAGCTACGGAGCCGCAAACTACGGCGGGTTCTCGAACGCGCATCGACGAGATCGTGGAGACGAGACGCGGCGGTGCTGGACCAGCGCCAGCGGCAGGCGCTGCTGCAGGAGGCGGCCACCATCGCGATGGAGGAGCTGCCGGTGCTGCCGCTCTACGTCGAGGACGAGATCTACGCGCTGCGCGCGGGCCTCACGTTCCCCGCCCGGGCCGACAACGCGCTGCGCCTGGGCGAGAGTCGCCCATCCTCACGCGCTAGCAGCCCGTGGTGAAAGTCAGGCGTGGCACCGAGGCGGGCGATGCGCCCGCCTGGCAAGGCGACGAGGAGCCCGAATATCGGGAATATTCGGGCGACGAGCAACGCAGTCCAGGCGGGATGCAGCGTCCGCCGAATGCAGCCAGAGTTTCAACACGGGCTGCAGCGCGTCAGAGCCCGCGGCTCGACGTCGAGCGCGAGCGCTTCCGTGAGGCGCAGCACCAGCAGCCTCGCGCGCACGCCTGGCTCCGCGTCGGCCAGGACCCGCACCTGCAGGCGTCGAGCAGCGCGTCCTCTTCGACTCCGGTCACGCCGCGGCCTGGCCGGAGCTGCGCTACCTTGACCCGCACCTCCAGCGTCGAGCCCGCCCGCGGCAGGCGGACCGCGATCTCCGCGCCCACGCGGTCTTCGTCCACGAACGGCAGGAGGTCCGCGGGATGCACGATCGGCTGTCCGTCCGCCTGAGGATGACGTCGCCGATGTGCAGCCCCGCCGCCGCCGCAGGCGCGTCCTCCTGCACCGAGACCGGCATCAGCCCGCCGCGCTGTCCCTCGGACTCCGCCAGCGCGGACGGCAGCGCGACCGGATATCCGCCGACCGAGGAAGCCGCGCCGGACGCGGCCATGCGAGAAGCACCTGCTCGACGACGCGGCGCAGCGTCGCGGGCGGCACCGCCAGCGGCGTCGCGCGCATCAGCCCCGGCGGTGGCCAGGCCGAGGCCCTGGCCGGCGGTGTCCACGAAGAGCCCGCCGGAGAAGCCGCGCTCCAGCGCGACGTCCGCCTCGAGTAGCGGTCGAGGCGCGCGCCCGATCGCGTTCGCCAGGGCCCGCTGACCGCCGACACGATACCCAGGCGCGCGCGCACCGCGCGGCCGGGGCGCGACAGCGCGAGCAGCAGCTGAGCTGCGCGCGCGCCTTACGTCGCGCCAGGCCGCCGGCCGCAGGTCGGACGCCGGTGTGCGCAGGACCGCCAGGTCCGTGCCCGGGTCGCGGCCGGCCACCGTGGCCTCGAGCGTGCGCCCGTCGGCGAGGCCCACGTGCACGTCTCGTCCCGGTCCAGCGAGTGGTGCGCCGTCAGCACGACCCCCGTCGGCGCCCCACACGACGCCGCTCGACGTGCCGCGCGCGCACCCTCCACCCGCACGATGCTCCCGGCCGCGGCATCCACCGCGCCGGCCAGCGCGTTCGACAGCTCGCTCGCGATCTCGTTCATGGCTTCTTGCTCCTCGCCTCGCAAGGTAGCGCCATGGCAGCCGGCGTCCGCATCGCCCGAACGGCCCGCACCGCTCCTGCCCGTTCGGGCAGGGCCGCCTCTACAGAAGGACGACCCCAGGCGCGGCGTGCGCCAGCGCTTCCGTGCGCGTCGTCGCGCCCAGCTTCCCCAGGATCGCGTTGACGTGGAACTTCGCGGTGTGCTCGCTGATGCCCAGGGCGAGCGGCGATCGCCTTGTTCGAGAGTCCCTCGGCGAGGGCTGCAGCGCCTGGTTCCGCGCGGCGTGAGCGGCTCGACCGGCCCGGAAGCCGCGGGCCGGCGCCGGGGGGCGGCAGCTCCCGCGAGACCGGGGTCGAGCACGAACAGACCGCGCGCGACCGCTTCAGGGGCCGCGGCCAGCCGCTCGGGAACCGCGTCGCGCAACACGATCCCGCGCGCCCGCCGCCACGGCTCCGCTCCCCTGCGCCTCGTCCGACAAGCAGCGCGACCACCGGCGCGTCCAGCCCTTCGAGCGGGGCGGGCACGTCGCCCGGCCCGAGATCCCAGGCCACCACGTCCGGGCTCCCACGCCGAGGCGCGCTCCTTCGCATCGGCGGTCGTCGCCTGCGCGACGACCTCGACGCCGCGCCCGCCGATCAGCGTCGCGAGACCGGTGCGCGCGAGGGCGTCGTCCGAGACCACGAGAACGCGCACGAGATCATTCTAGAGGAGCCGGCGCTCCGCCGGAAGGCGGGACCGCGAGCTGCGCTCACGTCTTTGCACGGCCGGCCGAACCGGGGCTGCGCGGCCTCCGTATGCCGTAACGTCTCGTTCCACGTCCAGAAGCGGCCGGGGGCCATGAAATGATCGCCGTTTGCGGATCCCAATCGCCGAGTGCACCATACTCAGAGTGGCACCCCCGTCGAGGTCAGCGGAGTCTATGAAGCTACAGGTCCTTCCCATCGGATTCGCCGCGCCTGCTGGCCGCGCTCCCGGCCGCGGGCCAGGAGCCGGCTCCCTCTCCCAGCCCCAGTCCCGAGCCGCCGCGCTGCAACGAGGTGGTCGAGGTGCGGGGCGACCTGCCCACGGTGTCCGGCCCCGCGCTGGGCGTCATGAAGGCCACGCTGGACCTGGCGACACGCCGACGAGGCGTGAGCGTCGTGCCCGGCACGGTCATCGAGAGCCAGCGCGCGATCGTCCTGGGCGACGCGCTCAAGAACGTGAGCGGCGTCAACGTGGGCACCGGCAACGGCGTGCACGATTTCTTTGTCATCCGTGGGTTCGACTCGCTGTCGAGCGGCTGGTGCTGACCGACGGCGCGCCCGAGCCCGAAGCCACCTTCTACCCGCTCTACAACGTCAGCCAGGTCGAGGTGATGAAGGGCCCGACCGCGATCCTGTACGGCGGCAACTCCGCTGGCAGGCGCGGTGCAGCTGGTGCGCAGCAGCCGCAGGCGCGACGCTTCGCGGACGTGTCGCTCTCCTACGGGGAGTTCGACACCTTCGAGGGCATGCTGGACGCGAACGCGGCCAGCGCGGACGGCAAGCTGTCCTTCCGCCTGAACGGCCTCTACACGGACACCCAGCAGTACCGCGACGACAAGGACGGGCTCGCTGCGCGCGGTGAACCCGGCGCTCACGTGGCGGCCCGCCGCGGGCACGCGCGCTGGGCCTGAACTTCGAGTTCGCGCAGAGCGTACGGACCCGACTCGGGCATCCCGGTCGTGAACGGCGCCATCGCCGACGTGCCACGCACGCGCTCGTACCAGTCGCCCTTCGACGTGTCCGACCAGGACGTCTACCGGGTGCGGCTGGACGTGGAGCACCAGTCTCTCCGACCATCTCGTCTTCAGGGACAAGGCGTACTACACCGACCTGAAGTGGGACTCGAAGGCACGCTGATCGTGGGCGCGTTCCCGATCCCGGGCTTCACGACGATCGTCGCGCGCACGCTGCCCATGCTCGACGACCGGCAGAAGTGGCTCGGCAACCAGGCCGAGCTCACGTCTCGACTTCGCGACCGGCCGCGCGCGCCACACGCTGCTGGCGGGCGTCGAGGTCAGCCGGCTGGAGCGACGAGTTCACGCCGACATCGCGCTCCTGCCCACGATCGACCTCTTCCACCCGGTCGAGACCGCGCAGCAGCCGCTCTTCACGATCCCGGCCAGTCGCAGGCGGGCGACGCGCGCACGCTGGTGATCGCGCCCTACCTGATGGACCGCATCGACATGGGCCGCTTCCAGGTGCTGGCGGGCGCGCGGCTCGACTCGCTCGACTACGACGAGGCGATCGTGCCCACCACGCGCGACGCCACGAAGGTGAGCCCGCTGCTCGGCCTCGTGTTCGAGCCCACGCACGGCCTGTCGCTCTACGCGAGCGGCGGCTCCGCGTTCGGGCCGCCGTCCAGCCTGGTCGTGGGCGAGCGCGATCCCGAGGAGAGCCGCCAGGTCGAGGCGGGCATCAAGAAGTCGTTCCTGGGCGGCAAGGCGTTCGCGACCGCCGCCGTCTACCACCTGGAGAAGGACAACATCGCGATCCCCGACGCCACGGGCGTGACCCGCCAGACCGGAGACCAGCGCGCGAACGGCTTCGAGACCGAGCTGCAGGTCGAGGCGCAGCCCGGCTGGTTCGCCAGCGCGTCCTACGCGTTCACGGACGCCGAGCTGACCCGCTTCAGCGGAGCTCGTGTTCCTGCAGCTGCCGCCCTTCTTCCAGGTGCGCGACCGCTCGGGCAACCGGCCGGCCTTCGCGCCGCGCCACCTGTTCAACGCCTGGCTGGTGAAGTCGCTCCCCGGCGGCTTCCAGGTCGGCGCGGGCGCGCGCTACGTGGGCGAGCAGTTCATCTCGGAGGACAACTCCTTCCGCCCTCGCCGATTACTTCCTGCTCGACGCGATGGCGGCGTACCGGCGCGGCCGCTTCAGGGCTCGGTGCACTTCAAGAACATCACGGACCAGGAGTACGAGACGCGCGGGTTCGGCGCCGCGTCGGTCATCCCCGCGAGCCCCTTCGCGGTCTACGGACTGGATCGAGATCGGGCTGGGCGCGCACTGACGGCCAGGGACATGGGGAAGATCGGCGCCGAAGAAGCGCGCGAGCGGCTGGACGCGGTGGACGCGCGAGATGGTCGCGTGGCACTTCGATCCCGGCGACCGGGCACGCCCTTCTGGCTGGACCGCGCGAAGCACGCTGGGCTTCGACCCGCGCCGCGACGTGAAGGGCTACGCCGACCTCGTCGCGGTTCGGGTTCTTCGAGGACGAGTGGCTGCGCGGCGGGCCCGTGCGCCGCTGGGTCCCGAAGGGGCTCGCGGGCAAGCCGGTCTCGATCTTCGAGACGGGCGGCTCCACCGGCGTGCCCAAGTCGCGCATCGAACATCGACGACTTCCGGCATCGACTACGAGGCGTTCAGCGACGACGCTGCCCGACGCGCACTTCCCGAAGGGCGCCGACTGGCTGCACGGTCGGCCCGAGCGGGCCGCGCCGCCTGCGCCTCGCCGTCGAGCACCTGGCGCAGCACCGCGGCGGCATCTGCTTCATGGTGGACCTCGACCCGCGCTGGGTCATCAAGCTCATCAGGCAGGGCGAATGGCCGACGATGGCCGATGCGTACAAGCAGCACGTCGATCGACCAGGCGCTCACCGCTGCTCAGCGCGCACGACAACGATCCGCTGCCTGTTCACGACGCCCAAGCTGCTCGAGGCGCTGTGCCAGAAGATCTCGCTCAAGCGCAGCCGGCATCACCGGCGTCTTCTGCGGCGGCACCGAGATGACGCCGCAGTTCCACCGCTTCGCGGCCGAGGAGCTGCTGGAGGGCGCGTACTTCGCGCCGACCTACGGCAACACGCTGATGGGCCTCGCCACCCACCGCCCGCGCCAGCGAAGGCGACGGCTGGGACATCATCTACTACCCGCCGTCGCCGCGGGCGATGATCGAGGTGGTCGATCCCGAACGAGCCCGACCGCGTGGTCGGCGTACGGCGAGACGGGTCGCGTGCGCCTCACCACGCTGACGCAGCGAGTTCTTCATGCCGCGCTTCCTGGAGCGCGACGAGGCCGAGCGCGAGCCGCCCTGCGACCTCTACCCGTGGGACGGCGTCCGCAACGTGCGGCCGTTCGCGCGCTTCGCAGTCGACGGTGGTCGAAGGGGTCTACTGACGTGCGCCACATCCCGATCCTGCGCCGCGGCGCGCCCTATCGCAGCGTGGACGTGGCGACGGTCCCGCACTACCGCACGCGCGAGGCCGTGGCCGAAGTCAGCCAGGCGAACGGCGGGCTGATCGCGCGCGACCTGCGGCGAGGAGTCGCAGGAGGCGATGCAGCGCGGCGCTCTTCGCTCTGGCGATCGCGCGAGCTGGTGGCGCTCACCGCTCGCGCCGCGGAGCCGCTTCGCAAACGACGAGCTGCCGCTGGGCGACGAGGCGCAGACGCCGGACGACTACGTCCGCCAGACGTCGGACACGACCGGCCTGCCCCACGTGATGGTGCGGCGCAACCTGGAGAAGATGCGCGGCGTGCTCGGCGCACCTGGGCGACATGCTCTCCGGCCTCACGCGGGGCCTGGACCTGTCCGTGCTCGACGCCGGCCTCGAGCGAGTCCGGTCCTCCGCTCGAGCTTCGTCCCGCGCGGCCACACGCTGGGCGTCGTGCTGCCCAGCAACTCCCCCGGCGTGCACGCGCTGTGGACGCCGACGATCGCGCTCAAGACCGCCCTCGTCCTGAAGCCGGGCAGCGCCGGAGCCCTGGACGCCCTACCGCCGTGATCCAGGCCTTCCTGACGGCCGGCGCGCCGCCGGACGCGTTCGCCTACTACCCGGCAGGCCACGCGGCCGCCGCGCGAGATCCTGCGCCGCTGCGGGCGCGGGATGCTGTTCGGGGACCTGGGCGCGATCGCGCTCGTGGCAGAACGACCCGCGCGTCGAGCTGCACGGGCCCGGGCTACTGCAAGGTGCTGCTGGGGCCCGACGCCGCGGACCACTGGGAGCGCCACCTGGACGTGATGGTCGCGTCGATCGCGGAGAACGCGGGCCGCTCGTGCGTGAACGCGTCGGGCATCTGGACCACCGCGCACGGCGACGCCATCGCGGAGGCGCTCGCGGAGCGCCTGGCGGCCGTCCGGCCGCGCGACGCCGAGGACGACGGACGCGCAGCTCGCGCCCTTCGCGGACCCGCGCGTGGCGCAGCGCGATCTCGGCGATGGTGGACGACGGGCTGGGCCAGCCGGGCGCGCGCGACGTCACGGCCGCGCACGCGCGAGGGCGGCCGGCTGGCGCAGCACGACGGCGGCACCTACCTCCTCCCCACGCATCGTGCGCTGCGACGCCGGCCATCCCCTCGCGAACCGCGAGTTCCTGTTCCCGTTCGCGTCCGTCGTCGAGGTGCGCCCGGACGGAGCTGCCGGGCGTGCTCGGCCCGACGCTCGACGCTCACGGCCATCACCGACGATCCCGGCGCTGCTCCGGCGGCTCCTGGCCTCGCCGCTCGTGCAGCGGCTGAACCTGGGCGCCGTGCCCACCCTGCAGATCAGCTGGGAGCAGCCGCACGAGGGCAACCTGTTCGAGCACCTCGTACCAGCGACGCGCCATCCAGCGGGCGGCGCCGCTGAGGTCCTGCTGATCACCGCGGGCGCCGGGCGGCATGTACTGCGGGAGCTGCCTGCGCGACAACGCGCTCGCCGCCGAGCTGATGGCCCGCGGGCACGACGTGTCGCTGCTGCCGCTCTACACGCCGACGCGCACGGACGAGGCGAACGTCAGCGACTCGCGCGTGTTCTTCGGCGGGGTCAGCGTCTACCTGCAGCAGCACGTGCCCGTTCCTGCGCCACACGCCGGACTTGCTGGACCGTCTCTGGGACTCGGCCGGCGGTCATCCGCGCGGTGTCGAGCCGCGGCGTCTCCGACCGATCCGACGCTGCTGGGCGAGCTGACGGTCTCGATGCTGCCAGGGCAACGACGGGTTCCAGGCGAAAGGAGATGCGCAAGCTGCCTGCGCTGGCTCGGGCGCGCAGCCGCCGTTCGACGTCGTCAACCTGCCGAACGCGCTCGCTGCTCGGGCTCGCGCCCTCCGCTGCGCGATGCGGGCTACGGACCGCTCGTCGTGCACGCTGACCGGCGAGGACCTCTTCCTGGACGGCCTGCAGGAGCCCTATCGCACAGAGGCGAAGGACCTCATCCGCCAGAAGGCGGCCGCGGTGGACGCGTATCGTGCCGGTGAGCGCGTACTACGCCGATTTCATGACGACCTACCTCCGGGCTGCCCGCGGACCGTGTCACGCCGTCCCGCTCGGGATCACGCTTCGACGGGCACGCGCCGCGCCGGCGCGCGCCCGGCGCGGCCGTTCACGATCGGCTACTTCGCGCGGATCGCGCCGGAGAAGGGCCTGCACCTGCTGGCCGAGGCCTACGTGCAGCTGCGCCGCGCGCCACGGGCTCACCGACGTACGCCTGCTGGCGGCGGGCTACCTGGCGCCCGAGCACCGGGGCTACCTCGCGGCAGATCGAGGCGGACCTGCGCGCGGCCGGGCTCGCGGGCGAGTTCCGCTACCGCGGGACGCTCGACCGGCGACCAGAGATCGCGTTCCTGCGCGGGCTCGACGTGCTCTCGGTGCCGAGCCCGTACGCGGAGCCGAAGGGCCTCTACCTGCTGGAGGCGCTCGCCAACGGCGTGCCGGTCGGTGCAGCCGCGGCACGGCGCGTTCCCGAGACCTGATCGAGGCGACCGGCGGCGGGCTGCTGTTCGCGCCGGGACGACGTCGGACGACCTGGCGCGCAAGCTGCTCGGTGCTCGCGCGCGACCCGACGCAGGCCGAGCGCTGGCTCGGCCGGCGCCGCACGGCGTGCGCGAGCGTTTCGCGCCGCGCGCATGGCCGAGCGACGCTCGCTCTCTACGAGTCGCTCGCGCGGCCGGCCGCGAGACCCGCGGTCGAGGCCAGCGGACGACCGTGCGATGAGCGACGGCCTGGTCGCGACCGACGTCCGCAAGCGTACCCAGGCCCCGACGGGGACGTGACCGTGCTGGACGGCGTGTCGATCGCGCGCGCGCCGGCGAGTCGCCTGTGCGTCATGGGCCCCTCCGGCAGCGGCAAGAGCACGCTGCTCGCCATCCTGGGCGCGCTGGAGACGCCCGACGTCGGGCGACCGTCACGCTGGCCGGCGAGGATCCACAGCGCGCTGTCCGAGCGGGACCTGGCCGCGTTCCGCAACCGGCGCGTCGGGTTCGTGTTCCAGGACCACTGCCTGCTGCCCCAGCTCACCGCGCTCGAGAACGTGCTGGTGCCCACGCTCGTGGCGCGCCGCCCGACGCGTCCGCATCCACGCGCGGGCTCGCGAGCTGCTGGAGGCGGTGGGCCTGGGTCGCGGCTCGCAGCACCGGCCCGGCCCAGCTGCTCGGGCGGCGAGAAGCAGCGCGTCGCGCTCGGCGCGCGCGCTGGTGATGCAGCCGGCGCTGCTGCTGTGCGACGAGCCGACCGGCAACCTCGACGCCCGCTCGGCCGAGACGGTCAGCTCGCTCCTGCTGGAGCTGCACGCGGCTGCGCTCGGTGCTGGTGGTGGTGACCCACAGCGCGGCGCTCGCCGATCGCTTCCCGAACGGGCGACGTTGGGGACGGCCGGCTGGGCGCGTGAGCACGCTCGGCCTCGCGGCGCGCTGGTCTGCGTCACTGCCACGCGCGCACGAACGCCGCGGTGATGGCGGGCGTGGCCATCGCGGCGTCGGTCTGGTCGGCGCGCGTGGTCGTGGGCGGCTCGCTGCGCGCCACCCTGCGCGCGCTGGCGCTCGGCCCGCCTGGGACGCACGGACCGCGCGCTGCTCGCCCCGCGCTTCGTGCCCAGGGCGCTGGCCGCGCCGGTCGCGACGCGCACGGGCCGGGCGGCGCTCCCTCGTCACGATCGACGGCGCGGTCGCGCACGAGCAGAGCGGACGGCGCGCGGCGCAGGTCGAGGTCTACGGCGTGGACGAGCGGTTCTGGTCGTTCCCACGGCGTCGCGGTCCCGGCGACGGAGGACCGCCAGGCCGCGCTCTCCGGGGCGCTCGCGGCCGAGCTCGAGTCCGCTCCGGGGTCCACGCTGTCTGGTCCGTATCGGGCGGCCGTCCGACATCCCCGCCGCGTCGCTGTTCGGGCGCAGGGAGACCGCTCGCGGACCCTGCGCGGGTCACCAGCGGCCCCATGATCGGCCGGGACGCGCTCGGCGAGTTCTCGCTCGGCTCACGGGGCAGCAGGCGGTGCGCGCGATCTTCGTCCCGCTGCGGCTGCTCGCAGCGCACGCTCGCGCGGCCGGGCGCGTCAACGCGATCCTGCTGGGCGAGGCAGCGGGCCGATCCCGGCCGCACGCGCGAAGCGCTGACGCTCGAGCACCTGGGACTGCGCGTGCGCGCGATCCCGTCGCAGGGCGCGCTCTCGCTGGAGAGCGCGTCAGGTTCCGTGCCGGACGAGGTCGCGCGCGCCGCCAGCCGCCGCGGCCGCTGCCGCCAGGCTGCGCACGTCGCCGGCGCTCACCTACCTCGCCAACGACCTGCGTACCGACGCGCACGCGGTGCCCTACTCGCTCGTGGCAGCGGTCGCGCCCGAGAGCTGGACCGGATCGCGGGCGCCCGGGTCTCCAGGAGCGGGCTCGTGCTGAACGAGTGGGCGGCGCTCGAGCTGGGCACGCCGCGTGGGCGACGCGTGACGCTCGATTACTACGTGTGGGAGGAGGGAGGGCGCCTGGACACGCGCCAGGCGATCGCTGCCGCTGGAAGCGGTCGTGCCGCTAGCCGGCGCGGCGGACGATCGCGACCTCGCGCCGGAGTACCCGGGCATCACGGACTCCGCGCACCTCTCCGACTGGGACCCGCCGTTCCCCATCGACCTCGCGCGCGTTGCGCAAGCAGGGCGAAGCGTTACTGGGAGCAGCACCGCGCGACGCCCAAGGCGTTCCTCTCGATCGAAGCCGGCCGCGCGCTCTGGAGGCATCGGCTCGGATCGCAGACCTCGATCCGCCTCCGGCCCGCGGAGGGGCGGGACCTGGAGGGGCGAGGACCGCGTTCGTGCAGACGCTCCTGCCGCGGCTCGATCCCGCCCAGGCCGGCATCGATGCTGCTGCCCGTGCGCGACCAGGCGCTGCGGGCCGCGCAGGGCGCGGGCGACTTCGGGCGAGTACTTCCTCGCGTTCAGCGTGTTCCTGATCGTGGCGGCGCTGCTGCTGGCCGGGCTCGTGTTCCGGCTCGGCGTCGAGCAGCGCGCGAGCGAGGTCGGGCTGCTGCGCGCGGTCGGCTGGACAGCAGCCGCGCGTGCGGCGGCAGCTCCTGATCGAGGGGCTCGTGCTGGCGACGCTGGGAGCCCTTCTGGGGCTGCTGGGTGCGGTCGGCTGCACGCCTGGCTGGTGCTGCTGGGGCTGCGCACGGTGTGGGTGGACGCCGTGGGGCTCGGCCAGCTCCGCCTGGCGCTGGAGCCGGTCTCGCTGGCCGCGGGCACGGCGGCCGCAGGCCGTTCGCCGCGCTCCTCAGCGTGCGGCTCGCGCTGCGCCGCGCTGCGCCACACGAGCCCGCGCCAGCTCCAGGCGGGCGAGCCACCGCCGGCGAGGCACGGCCGGGGACGGGCGCGCGCGCTCCTGATCGCGCTCGCGGGCGCGCTGCTGGCCGGCGGCCTCCTGGCCGCGGCCGCGCCTGCGCGATCCCCGCGACCGGCAGGTTCTTCGGCGCAGGCTGCGGGCTGCTCGCGTCCTCGCTGGCGCTCGTGTGGCGCTGGCTCACGCGCCCGGAACCGCCGCGACCCTGCGGTCCGCCGCGCGCTGGGCCTGCGCAACGCGGCCTGGCGGCCCGGGCGCAGCTTGCTGGTGGTCGCGCTCATCGCCGTTCCGGGACGTTCGTGGTGGTGGCGGTCGGCGCGTTCCGGCACGACGCGCAGGCCGTGAGCACCGATCGGCACACCGGCCACGGCGGCTACGCGCTCGTCGGCGAGTCCACGGTGCCGCTCGCGTACGACCCCACGACCGAGGCGGGACGCGGAGCACTCGGCCTGGAGCCCGCTGCCGGGCGTCGCGTTCACGCGCTTCCGCCTGCTGCCCGGGCGACGGGCGAGCTGCCTCGAGACCTCTATCGCCCGCAGCGTCTCGCCCGCCTGGG
>ERZ1370068.7293-contig-622_pt1 | contig 15574 bp, 27 predicted proteins | sample MGYA00561227_ERZ1370068 | MGnify/ENA primary metagenome ERZ1370068 (study PRJEB38410, sample SAMEA6850437) | metagenome | study: Metagenomic assessment of the ecological functions of the soil: analysis of the soil microbiota associated with the...
AAGTTACGTATTGCTGGACGTGATCGCGAAGTGGGGCGTGCAAGGCGTCCCGGCGGACCGGCGGCGCAGCGCGGTGGGCGGAGCTCCGCCTTCCGGAGGGCCACTTCTTCCTCAAGGTCTACGCGTACTCCGGGCGTCTGGCAGGCGGCCTGCGGACGCTGTTCGTGCCGCCGCGCGCCGGAGCCGGGAATATCACGCAACCTCGCTCCGGCCTGGCGGAGCTGGGGACCCGCGTCGCCCGACCCGTGGCCTGCGGCCAGGCGCGGACGGTCGGGTTCGTGGGCGACACCCAGCTTCGTGATGACCCGCGCGATCGAGGACGCAGTTCCGGTCTGGACCCTCGTCCGCCGTCCCGCGGCCTCGCCGTTCCTGTTCCCCGGGCGGGCGGAGCGGCTCCGGCTGATCGCCGAGTTCGCCGGCGCAGCTGCGCCGGGCCCACGAGGACGGCTTCTTCATCCACATCGCTCCGCGCCAAGAACGTGCTCGTCACCTGCTCCGGGGGCGCCTACGCGCTCCACCTCATCGACGTGCCGTTCGCGCGGCATCTGGCGGTGGCAGGCTCTTCCGCCGCGCCGGCCGGGTGCGCGATCTCGCGTCGGTGATGAAGTGGGCGCGGGTGCTCCTCTCGAGGACGGAGCGGATGAGGTTCGCGAAGGCCCTACGGGCGGACCACGCCCTGCTGCGCGCGGCGCAGGCCTACCAGGAACGGCACTACCCGCTCACTTGGCTTCGGATCCGGATTAGCGGAGTATTCAGAAATTCTGCCGCGCTGCTTGCTGGGATATCCCCGAGGGTCGCCAACCTGCTATCCGCGGGAGTCGTGGATTGCTCCTCTCGCCGCCCACCGAACCGGGATTTGAGCCCCCTCTACACCTGCCTCAAGCGGAAGCTACCCGCGGGGATGACATGTTCCATCTTCCATCGCATGGTCCGCTTTCCGACCTTTCCGCGTCCTGTTGCCCGGCCTGGCTCATTACTGAAAAACTCTGGACCCCTGTGTTGTGACACGAAAAACAAACGGGGAATTTGCCGAGGTGACGTGACTCCGCCCATTCTCGTCCGAGACCAAGCGCCCAAGCGGCAACAATAGAAGATGGGGTGGGGTTCCGCCCTCCCGGACTGGTTGCAATCCGCCTTGTCGCTCCGCGAAGAGGAGTCGTCGGTTGAAAGCGAACTCCTCAAAGATGTGGTCCGCGATGAAGTGACGATGTAAATATCAATCCTCCAACCGACAGATTTCCGGAATCGGATCGCGCTCATTTGCCTCGAATCGCGTAGGGTACTCCCTCTCCCCTCGGGTAGAGGATTCGTCCCCTGCAAAGACTGGAGAGGTATAGAAGGCTTCCTGCTTGCAGGGATTGCCAGCTTCGGCTCGATGGGGAAATGTTTTCAAGGATGTTCCGGCCGCAACTCCTGGTAGACGGGACCCTGGCTGAAGATTCGATGCTGCAACTCTGAATTATCTGACCGAGGTGAGATCGTTCTTTCCGCCCATCGTCGGACTGGCCACCGCTCCCGTAAAGGTAGCGATTGAGCCGGCAATACCAGTCGAGCCATCGGGCATTGGCGATGGATCGCTCTTGCGAGCTTTTACCGTCCACGATCATCAAAACCACCGGTCATATCCATGGCATACACGAGACCATCGACGTAGAGGGGCGACGCGGCACCAAAGGGAAGTGCCACGGAGAGGCGCATGGATGGTCCTCCCCATTTGAGCTCGAAGAGCGGTTTGATGGCGGGCTTCCCCGGTTTGTGGACCCGGGGAGTCTCGAACGCCGTGAAGGCTCACGTTGGCTGTCGGTCCATCCTTTGACGCCGAGTCCGGGATGTAAGACGGTCCCGGTTTTCTCGACCGCGGGCGTATACCGGATGCCGAACAGATTGCGAGCGTTGACGGCGGCAATTCTGGAGGCCGTCTGAGACCCGGTAGAGCCCCCACCCTTAGCGGCCGCCGCCTCTGATCCAGGACTGCGGGTTCGGTGCCGATCCGGGACCATATCGAGGGAAGGCCCCGCATCGGTCTCCCCGCTGCGCACCTTCCAGACGATCTGCCCTGTCCCCAGGATCCGAAAGGCCACAAGCCATCGGCAGGCCGCATAGATGAGTTTCCCGCCCGCCGGGAGGGGTGAGTGTGAAGACCGTGCTCCGCCGCCCCGAACGACTCGTGGTAGCTCCACAGACGCTGGCCCGAAAGACTGAACGAAGGGAGACACGGCGCTGGCACGCCAGGGGCGCTTTCATCCTCCGCCGCATGCCCAGAACACCCGGTTTCCGTCGCTGCGGGAGCGTGGCGTTGCTCGAAGCTACTTCGTTCCCAAACGCATGGGGGATACCGCTTGCGATCGATGGCGTAGAGCTCCTGTGTGAGATCTTCTTCTTCGGGGTGCCGCTTCTCTTTGAGGAGACACGACTTGTCCAGGGTTCGGCCTGCTGGTCGCTGGACATCCCCTGAGGGGAGACCCTGGCATTGATCGCACGCAGCGGCTTCATCGTCATTGAGGCGTTCCAGTCCGGAGTCGCGAGGGTTCTTATCTTGTCCCTACATTGCCCTTCTCTTCCGGACCCAAGGCATCCCACGGAGTGTTCAGAGCGGATCCAGAGCAGCTTGCCAGTCCGCCCGATTCACGCCAGATCAGATCCGAGGTGACGCCACGTAGCCGAAGACAATCTTGTCCCCGACGGCGATCGGCTGGGACATGCTCCGGCCTCGTAATCACGCGCGTCATCCACGCGATGTTGCGAGATCTCGCGAGGTTCGCCGCGGCATGGCCGGAGTCAAGTAGATGACCGAGCGCCACCGGACGCGTGATTTCGCGCTGACCAGCTTCCTGGCAGATCCCCGTCGCTCGCCACCTTGATCAGGAGACGGTTCCATCCCGGAACCAAAGGGGACTTCAATCTCCTTCATGGCTGGGTATTCCAGCAACGTCAGTTCGTTCCACCCCGAGACTGCGAGGTTGGCCCATTGAGCCATGCTTTGGCGGCAGAGCCCCAGTTGAGGTTCGTCAGGTTGACCACTCCGGCGCTCCGGCGAATGAATGTAGAGTGGGCGTAGGGGCGACTGTTACGTGGCAATCCCCTCCCACCTTGAGATTCAGCTGCGCATCTCAGTGAGGAAGGTTCCAAAGGCGAAGGCAGAAGTCCCACGTTGAGGTGCGGCCGCAGATGCCGCCGTTATGAATATGCGTCGTCTGATTCTCCATGCTGGCGTGGGACGAATTTCCACAGGACGGGGCGCGCCTTGTCCCCTTCGTCGGGACTGATGGCCGCCTCGCCGCCCGAGGTAAATCGCTGCATCGATTCCTCTGCTTGCGGATCGCTCGGCCTGAAGTGGCCCCGCGATGAGCCAATTCTTCAAAGGCGTGGTAGTCACCACAGGGGACGGCCTCTTTGGCGGGCTCCCTGTTGGCTTCCGGGCCTGGTGTTTGAGATCGGAGGCGATGCCTTTGACCCGCCGGCTCCATTGAAGGGGGCGTCGCGCCGGGATATCTGCCGGTCCCATCGCCGCGCCCATGCCACGGGCCGATCGGCCGAGGGAGCGAAGTGAGAGGAACCGAGCGCACCGTTCGCCTGCGACGTCGCCGGAACCGTCGGTTCGCGGCCGTGAGGGTCAGGCCCGCGGCGATGGTGATCAGCTTGTAGAAGGCGATGCTGCCCGCGAGACGCCCACACCCACAATCAAGTGAATCCAAAAGGCATGTCATACAGATCCAGGAAGTCCTGATGCCTTTTGCGCGAGCTCAAGAATCTCGCGCTACTTCGGAGTTGTGATCCCTTGGGGGTATGTCGAAAACAGTATCCGCAGCGTCGGCGCCTGATCTCACTTCAAGAGCGCTCGAACCGCTTTCCGATGTGGAGAGGGGTTCTGTTTCGCCTGACTCGTGTCGGATAGTAACAGCCCCGCTGATCGGCGCACTACCCGATCAGTACTTCTTCGGGATCCGGATTAGCGCAGAGGAACGCCACGAGGTCGCGCAACTTTTCGTCGCCGAGCTTGCGGAACCCGTCGGGATCAGCGAGATCGCGCTCGACCGAACTGGCGGACCTTCCGCGGAAAGGCCGCTCCTTTCCTCGGCGTCCACCAGCACGATCCGCTCCAGATCCTGCGTGATCACCACCCGGTGATCGTCCTCGCCGCTCGTGAGCTCGGACTACGTAGCTCACGAACTCGGGTTGACTGCGGCGGCACCCACGATGTCCGTCAGCACGGCCTCCGGGTCAGCAGACGGAGGGCGAGATCGGGCGCGACTGCCGCCCTCGCCGCGGATAACGAGTGGCAGACCGGCAGCGCGCCTCGGCTCCGAAGAACACCTCGCGCCCTTTCACGGACGCTTGGGCAGAGCACCCGGTTTCCTGGGGGCGGCTGGCCGGGGCGGGACGGGCGATCGGCGCCCATGCCGGAAGGAAGGACTCAGCCAGGAAGCGGCCGCAGATGGGGGTCGTCGGGCTTGCGGATCGCGAGCCTCGGAAGTCGGCTCTCCGCCATGTTTCGGTGCGGAGGGCGATGTGGATCGGGAAGGGGCCGGCCCCCGCGGGAAGCGGTAGTCTTCGCCCGAAGGCGTCCGTCGTCGCCCGACCGGGAGGATTTGGCGGCGCCGCCACAGGTGAGGTCGAACGAATTGGCGGAATCGGCCACGAAGGTCGATCCGGGCGTGGCGGGAAGATCTGCCCCTGCATCAGACAGCCGCCCTGGCGCTCATAGGCTGCGCGTTGAGCGACCTCGTGGGACCGCCGAGCCGCGGGTCCGTAAAGGATCGACGGCGGTCGTCGATAGCCAGCCCTTCCACGCCGCCGTCGCGGCCCCGTCGCACCCCACTGGCCTCCAGGCCGCTCAGGTCGTAGTCCGTTTCCACCCCGGCTGCCGGAACCGAAAGGTCGTACGTCGCCCGCCAGGGGTGGGCCGTCAGCAGCGTCAGCGTCCGCCGGTCCCCTCCTGGAGGCGCGGATCGAATGACCCGGAGCGGATGGCGCGGCGCGCCGTTGCTCCGCGACGACCTTGTACCCGGGACGGATCGTTCCAGCGGTCGCCAGCCCGCACGAATTCGCCCTCCTCGAGGGAGGACTCGCGCGATCCTCGGCCACCGGCCGGTCAGAACGCCACGGCCACCTCGAGCGGACCGGCCGGCCAGGCGATCACCGGCTGGGCGGCCGCCTTCCCGGTCCAGGAGAGCTTCCACAGCTTTCCGTCAGCCGTTGGGCCTGAGCCCCAGTCCGGCTTCCGCCGTGGCAGGCGACGACGATATCGCGCCCTTCGGCGAGGGCGACGTCCACCGCGAGGGAGCGGAACGAGGCGAGCAGCACGGGACGTCCGACGTAGCCCGTGCTGGTCTTCGCCAGGGCCACCCGCCACAGTTTGCGCGAGAAGCCGGAGACGAGCGCGTCGCCCTCCCATCCGGGCGGGCCGAAGCGCTCGCGCCCCCGGCCGGGCTTCGTTGAAGCAGAATCCGCACGACGACTGATGCTGGGGCCGAACTCGGTCACCGCGGGCTCGTCGACGACGTCCGGGGATGGCGGTGGGGAAACCCGTAGTGGCGTAGCTGGGATGATGTGGAGCAGCTCGTCGAGCGGGTTCCCGTGGGAACCACGCCGCTTTATCGGTCGCGAAAGGTCGCCGTGCTGGCTAACGCGAGGCTGACGGCGAACCGGATGCCGGTGCTCACGATCTCCCGCCGCTTCCGGTCGGGGGACACCTTTGAGAATCGTGCCCCCGCCGCCTGAGGTCGTAGGCCCTTGCCCTCCTTGTCCACGAGGAACGGGTTCGGAGAAGTCGGCGCAGCCGAGAAGTAGAGGTTGCCCTCCGCGTCGAGCGCGACGCCCGACGCGTCGTTGCGGCCGTTGTTAAACAGGTGCTCCCTGCAAACCGTGCGCCCTGAAAACCACGGTCTGCATCCAAAGGTCGGCGACACCGTCGCGGTTCCGTCCCGGAGAAGGGAGATCCTGCCGCGCGAGGCGAGGCCACGCCCTCCGCGGGCGCGATCTCCATGCCGAGCAAAGGAGTTGAGCTCGTCTCTTCCGGTCCCAGTACGGCGAGACATGGTCCCTCCAGGCCGTCGCCGTCGGTGTCGGTGGAGGACGTGGACCCGGTCGTCGTAGCCGGCGGCGAAGAGCCGGCCGTCGGGGGCGTACCGGACACGCGGTGCCGATGTTCGAGAGGTGGACGGGCAGCTCGCGCGCGACGATCCCGGAGCAATACGTAACTGAACGAAGCAAAAATTGATTGCGTATTGCTGTTGTCAGTTGCTGAGACCCAACGTTATCCCCAGATCCAGAAGATCTTGCAGCGGTCCTCCTCTGGTTTCGGCGGAAAAGAAGGCGCCCATGCCATCCGGCATCCAGACGCCACCCATTTCGCTCCTGGGTTCAGACGTCAGGCGGGTCTCCGCGTCGGGCCGCTCGAAATCGAGCACCCACAGAACCATAGCGGCTCGTTCGTGGATCCCACGCGCGCGACGAACGCTTGCCGTCCGGTCCGGCGAGATCCGCATCGTCAGGTAATCGCCCTGAGGCCCGACGGGCGCCAGTTCCCGACCGGAGTGGTCGAACCACACCAGTTCCGCCATGTCGGCGTGGGCTTGATACACGAGCGCCCCGGTGCGCGATACCGAGAACGCCGCAAGTGAAGACCCGCGAAGATGCTGCCAACCGAATCGGCGATGGCGAAGGGCTCGCCCACTGCACGGCCGTTCGCCAGATCCACGCGTTGTCCCAGGAGTATTCCTTCTCTGGCGAAGACGACGGAGTCCGGATCGACCCACTGCGCGTTCGACATCGGCCGACAGCACCGTGACCGGCGGTTTCCCTGGTTCCGCCAGCATCAGACGACCGTCGTCGATCCGGCAACCGCAAGAGATAGAAAGCGGCGGCCGTCGGGCGAAACCAGGGCCAGCCCACCGAGATTTCCCGCTCGAGGTGTTGGGTTCCACCTCAATCGTCGAACGGCCGCCAGCCGTCGGCACGCGGTATATCCGGCCTCCCTGCGTGAACAGAATGGCGCCGCTGCCCAACGTGCCGTTCACACCGAAGCCTCTCGTTACATCACACAAAGGCACGGCCGGGCCGCCCGCGAGGTCGAGCCGCTTGAGCTTTCCGCCAGCGGAAAACGCGATCAGAACCGGCTGTCGGGCGACCAGAACACGGAGCCCGCTCCCTCAGTCCCGGGGATCAGCTGTCGGTTGGACCTTCCGAGATCGGCCGCAGCCAGATAGCCCTGCGGCCCGATGGCTCCGTTGCGATAAACGCCAGTTGCAAGCCGTCCGGAGACAGAGTAAATGCCAGCGTTTCACCATTGATGGCCAACCGGGCGACGCCGGACTCTATCCCGAACGCCGTACCCTCGGGCGGCGCAACCTCAAAGTGAACGGGCGCTCCGCCTGATGAGAGTCGAGCCAACGAGGGCGCAGCCGGCCGACGATCGCAACAGTCGCCGCGGCGAGCAGCGAGACACGCCGCAACGAGAGCGACTGATGGTCTTCCACGTCCGCGGTGTCCGTCGCTGGGGCTGGGTGACCGGCTGAAACTGGCGAAGCCGCGACCTCTGCGATCCACTTGAGCTCGCTCGACCAGATCGCGCGCGGTCTGCCAGCGGTCGTCCGGATCTTTCGCCAGGCACTTGCTTGACGATGCGATCGAGCGCGGGCGAGCGCCAGCGGTTGCAGCGTGGATATCGGCGGTGGGTCGTGCTCCAGGATCGCCGCGATGACGCTCGCCTGGCTCTCGCCCACGAACGCCCGCCGGCCGGTCACCATCTCGTAGAGCACGGCCCCGAACGCAAACAGATCGCTGCGCGCGTCGGCCTCGCGCCCTTCGAGCTGCTCCGGCGCCATGTAGGGCACGGTGCCCGACGATGCATGCCCTGCGCCGTGAGCGATGTCCGCGATGCCGCGCGGTCGTCGCCGCCGCCATGCAGCGGTCGGCGTGGAATTTCGCCAGCCCGAAGTCGAGCAGCTTCGCGCCCGCCTTCGTCAGCATCACGTTCGACGGCTTCAGAGTCGCGATGCACGATGCCGGCGCGGTGCGCCGTGTCGAGCGCGCCGCCGATCTCGATCGCCGTCTTCAGCGCCTGGTCGAGCGGCAGCGCTCCGCGCTTCAGGCGAGCCGGCCAGGGTCTCGCCCTCGAGACACTCCATGACCAGATAGTCAGGTGCCTGCGCCTCACGGCCGATGTCGAACAGCGTGCAGATGTGTGGGTGCGACAGCGCCGCGATGGCCTTCGCCTCGCGCGCGAACCGCGAGATCGAGGTCCGAGCGAGCGTCGCGGCAGAATCTTGATCGCGACCGGTGCGGTCGAGCCGCGTGTCGCGCGCGCGATAGACCTCGCCCATCCCCCGGTCCCGATGGCTGAGAGTATTTCGCACGGGCCGAGGCGCGCGCCGACTTCTACGAGCAATTAACTGTTGGAAGGTGATTATAACTCCGCGGCAACCTCAGTATTCGAGAACGCGCCCGCGCCGAACGCCCACGGCGAAAGCGGAATCCTGAAGATGAGAATCGACGGCGCCAGCGCCCAAACTCATCAATGTGCCGGTATCGAGCGTCTTCGGCGCCAAATGCACGACGCCCTTCATTCCCTGAGTTTCCGCCGTCACACCCGACTTCCGATCGCCTCGAGGCGCATCATCGCGATGCGTTCGATCCGAACGCACCAGATCACGACAACTCGTGAAAGGAAGTTGTAATGACAACCGAGACTGTTTGCTCTGGATCTCTGGAGTTCGACGCTCGCCACCATGCTCGCGCTGTCTGGGCACAACGGCTCTTGGCTTCGGACCGCCGGCACAGCGAGAGAACCGCGGAACGCTCGAAGGCACCTGGCTCAATGAGGTCACGATCGTGACGTGCCCGCCTGCGCCGTATGCGGTTATCGCCACCTTCCAAAGCATGACCACCTATATGCGTAGCGGCACACTGATAGAAGGCGGCGGCCCGCCCGCCTCCGTTTCCCTCTCCGGAGTGCCGGTCACGGCATATGGGAGCGCACCGGCCGTGACAGCTTTCTTGTGTTCTTCCGGTCCCACAGTTTTGACAATCTGGGCCGCCGCGTCAGGAGTCACCGAGGTCACAAGCTATCCGAGTCTCATAGCAGGGCGACAATCCTGAAACCCAGATTTTGAAGAGCCTTACTATCTCAGTGGGGATGGGACCAGCAAGGTCACGAACCTTGACCCTGTCGATGGCACGGTGGTTAATGTGTTCGAAGGGTGTAACAAAGCGACCCTCGCGACCGTTCCTATTCGAAGACTAGCAGAACGATCACGAAGTAGCAGAAGCCTCTGGGTGGTCGAGGTCGTGGCGCCACGAGGTACGTCCGCGAGGGAGGCTTCGGCATCCGCGATAGCGACAGCTCGAAGGCTGTTACGGCGGTCGCGGTGGGGCGTGGCCCGTAATGTCGCCATTGCTCAGCCGAGACACGACGCGCTGCCGGTAAGTCAGGCGGCGCGATCGTAGTAGTTGAGCGCAGTCCCGTAGCGTTCAAACGTCGATGGAGGGTTCAATCGCTTCGCGTCCAGCCTGACCCTCGCCAGGAATTCGGTTGGGCATAGCGCCAACTGGCTCGATCCAGTTGTGGGACATTACGGGTTCTTCAGTCCGCTCACATCAACGGTTTGACGGCGAGCACTGAACTCCAGAGCGCACCTCGGTTGATCCAATCAGGGTACAGCTTGAGCATTTCGTCATATAGTTCCCGCGCGGTCGTCGTCTGCATGGCCAAGGCGCTCGAAATCGCGGATATATTTCCGGGTTTCTCCAATGATCCGAGGGCTATCATCGTTTCCGACGCGCTTGTGCCCGGCGATTACTGCGCGTGGCTTAAGCGACTCCATTTTATCGAGGGCAGCAATCCACTCTTGGCGCTTCTGCTGATCTGGCGACTCTGACAGATGCAGATGATCGCCGTTGTAGGCGGCATCACCCGCAACGATCAAACCGATGGACGGAACGTGAAGGCAGGTTGTGCTAGCGGTGTCGGTGAATCCGAGTGGCACACTGACTAAATCGTGGCCTTCCAGGTTAATGACGTTTCCAGTCAGCTCTTCCGCGATCGCAAGCTGGCTGGAAATCTGGTCGGGAAAGCGCGGATTCCAAAACGTCTCGAGAGACTCTGGCGATGCTTGCTGCCGCATAATCTTAATCACCTCCGGCCGCGCGACGAAACGGGCACCTGGAAATCGCTCGAGAACTGTACTGGTCCCAAAGAAATGATCGCCGTGGCCATGGGTGGCGTAGATCGTCGTCAGATTCTTGCCCCTCGCCACCACCCAATTCACGAGGGCGCGCGACTGCTCGACCGTAATAGGAGTGTCGACCAGGACAGCGTCGCGCTCCCCAGAAATCAGCGTTGACGAAATCGGTGGCCACGGCCGCGCTGTTTCGCCTGGAGGCACATCGGGCGCGATGGCGGGTATGCTCGGCGACAGGAACACCTCCCACGTCAGCGATATATTCATCGCAGTCTCCGATCGACCTGGGCTCTGATCAGACCTGGGCTCTCCCGCCGTCAACGAACAGTTCGATACCCGTGACGAAACTGGAGTCATCCGACGCGAGAAACAACGCCACCTTCGCAACTTCCTCGGGTTCCCCCATGCGTCCCATCGGGATGGTGGACACCATCCGCGCAATCACGTCTGCAGATTGCCGACTCGCCAGCGGCGTATTGATCGGACCAGGACTCACAACGTTCGAACGGATACGACGGTCCTTCAGATCTGTCGTCCAGGTGCGCACGAACGAGCGGAGCGCAGCCTTGCTCGCGGCGTAGACGCCGAAGGCGGCCGTGCCCTTCACACTCGCGACAGAGCCGTTGAGAATGATTGAGCCGCCATCATTCAGTAGCGGTAAGGCCTTTTGCACCGTGAACAGCGTTCCCCTCACATTGATGTTGAATAGTCTGTCGAAGTGTTCTTCGGTGACGGCCCCAAAGGGAGCGAATTCGCCAACACCGGCGTTGGCGAACACAATATCGATTCGCCTCTTCACCTGAGCGACGGTCTCGCACAGACGATCAAGGTCAGCCAGTTGGGCAATGTCTCCCTGAACTCCAGAAACGTTGGCGCCGATTGCCTTCACGGCCTCGTCGAGTTCCTTCTGGCGGCGGCCCGTGATGAAGACATAGGCACCCTCTTCGACGAACCGTTTTGCAGTCGCCAACCCAATCCCTTCTGTCCCGCCGGTGATGACGGCGGTCTTGCCTTCGAGCTTTTTGGTCACTGTCTTTCTCCGTCATTGCCGAGCGGGAACTCTCCAGCTCCGATGCTTCACGCTCGATCACTCTTGAGCGCGAGCACCGCCTGGCCGAGGTGGTAGGACAGGTGGTTCGTGCGGCTCAGCAGGACCGCGAAGCGATTCCGCGAAGCATCCTTCGCGAAATCTTCTTCCGATACGGCAGAGTGCCGCTGGACCCAGTCGTTCCACGACATCTTTTCAAACCCCTTCCACAATTCGGCATTGACGACGTTCCATGCCCCGCGAACCTGTTCGTGCGAAGGAATGTCGGCCCGCGACCTGTCGGGATTCGAGACGAAGGCGACATCAAACTCAGGATGAAGTCGTTCTCTCAGCCCCAGCAGCGGCAGCATGGCGTCGTGGACGGCTGTCAGATGTCCCCACAGGTAAAGCACCCTATTCCTGCCAGGTGCTATTTCCCGCAGGACCTCCTCGGACGAGAGGCTTCCAAACAGCTTGTCCGCCCGATCGATTTGGGTCTTCCATGACTTTCAGCGCGAGAGCTACGCAAGAGGGGTCGTTTCCCATGCCTCCATCTCCTTCAACCACTAATGGGTGTCGAGCCACTGCCGAATATTCGAGACGGTATCCTCGTAGAACGTCTTGTACAGACCATGCCGATACGTAGCCGATATGCGGCGTTGCCAGTACGTTGTCCAGCGTCCGGAAGGGGTGAGACGGAGGCAGCGGCTCAATGTCGAATACGTCGATCGCCGCGCCGGCGATTTGCTTGTTCGTCAACACGCTGATCAACGCTTGCTCGTCGACGATCGGCCCGCGCGATGCATTGATCAACCGGGCCGTTGGCTTCATTCTCTCCAGCTCCGCGGCCCCTACCAGGCCACGCGTACGGCTGCTCAACACCAAATGGATCGTCAGGATGTCGGCTCGCTCGAACAGCTGGTCCTTGGACACCAGGATTGCGCCGGCGGCTGTGGCGGCCTCGGGCGTCATGTTCTGGCTCCAGGCAATCAGATTCATTCCAAAGGCGCTCCCGACCCGCGCGACCTGTGATCCAATCCGCCCAAGTCCCAGAACGCCCAGGGTCTTTCCACGGAGATCCGTGCCCACTGTTTGCTGCCAGCCGCCGGATCGGACGGAGTTGCTCTCCGTCACGATATGTCGCGCGGAGGCCAGGATCAGCGCCCAGGTCAATTCGATCGTTGGGTCCGACCTTATACCCCGTGTGAACCACTGCGATCCCATGCTCGCCCGCGGCGGCGACATCGATCGACGCGTTTCCAGGTCCCGTCGAGGCAATGAGCTTGAGATTGGGAAGGCGCTCAATGACGTTGCGGGGCAGCGGTGTCCGCTCGCGCATGGCACATACGACATCAAAAGGCAGCAACCGCTCAATCACGGCGTCCGGATCGGCGAGGTGGTTCTGAAATACGGCGATATCCGCTCGATCGCGGAGGACTGACCAATCGGCGCTCTCGAGCGCCACATTTTGGTAATCGTCCAGAACAGCGATCTGTACTTCTTCATCGGCATTCATCCCACGGTGAGTGATGCGGCCATTCGCATCCCGCGACGAAGGCTCGGTCAACCACATCGTCAGCTTGTCAGGGCTTAACGTTCGCCGTCGCGCCACGTTCGATTGCCAAGAACAGTTCCGCGGATGGGAATCTTTCCTTCATGGCGTTAATAAGGCTATCCGGATCTTTGGCTTTGGTGAGTTCTTCCTCAAACGCCAGTAAATAGTTTTCCGTAAACTCTACGGCAGTATTCGCGTCAAGGTGAGCGCCAACATTGCTATGTCCAGGTATCACAACCGAAGGTTTCAATTCTCGGATTGTATTGAGTGAGTTCAACCATGTCCGCCTAGCCTGACTGTCCGTCTCTGCGGTACGCGTGCATGTTGTTGAACACCACATCGCCACCAACGAGAATTCTCTGGCCAGGAATCCACAGCATCGTGTTTTCATCGGTGTCACCTTGGATGTGCTTAAGGACCTCTATGTGTGAGCTCTCAAACGTAATCGTGTCGCCGTCGAATGGCTCTGATAGGAACAACGTGAGTGGTTGCACCTGAGCCCAACAGCTTTTTCCATTTATCTAGTTTCTCTTGATAGACCTTGTGGATTCTGGCTACGACCGCAGAAGTCGCAATAATCCTCACTTTCGGGTATGCCTCCCGAAACACCTCCAGACCAAGAAAATGATCGGCGTGTTCATGGGTAATGTAGATAGTAGAGAGTGGCTTGTGGGTGTCTTTGATTTGCCGTAACACTCTTTCAGCATTTGTTTTTGTTAGTTGCGCATCGACCAACATCACCTCGTTATACTCCCTCGATGATGACGGAGTTCGTCCAAAACTGATCGTCTTGGGAGGTGAACACCTTGATCGACACCCCGTGCTGGCTACCCGCAAATGCGAATGGACAGGCAACCAGAAATGAGAGACTGATCGCTGCCGAACAAACAGCAAGCTCCATAAATGCTCCTATCTGTTCTGGGGTGAGTCGCCGATATCGTTACTGCTCGTGCGGTGAAGGTGCGGGCTTGTTCCATTGATCGGTGAATACCACCGGCGCCCAGCTATACCCATTCCCCTCCTTGCGCAGGCGACCCACGGCAGGAAAATTCATATGCGGCCCCGCGATCAACACATCCTCACGCGCGAGCCTCGTCAGCAATTGGTGCCGCGTCGCCGCAGCCGCAGTCTGGTCGATGTCGAACACCGCGGTGACCTCTGGACGCTGGAGCTGGACTCGCAGCGCATGGACGATGTCGCCCCCAAAACAGGACTTTTTGTCCCTTCGACGAAAATTCATAGCCGGTATGTCCCGGGGTATGACCAGACAGGGGGACGAGTTCCATGCCGTCGACGATTTTCTCGGAGCCACTAAACGTACGCCACTTACCGGCCTTGATGTACGGCGCTGCGATCGCTTGCGCACTCTGGAAGAATGGCTGTGCATCCTTCGGCGCCTTGGCAGCGATGTCCGGCGACAACCAGAAGTCGCTTTCGGCCTTCGCGACGTACACATCGGCATGTGGAAAGACGCGCTTGCCGTCCTGGGTGGTCAGACCGCCGACGTGATCGGAATGGAGGTGCGTGACCAACACGATGTTGACTTCTTCCGGCGTGTAGCCTGCGCTGCGGAGGCTGCCCGCCAAGCGCCCGAATGCTCCCCACCCCACCAGCGTGCCGGCACCCACATCGACGAGGATGAGTTGCTTGCCGGTGTTGACGAGGAAGCCCGTATCAGCAACGTCCAGCACGTGCGGATCTTCGTGCAGTGCCTTTTGAACACCATCCATCGTCGCCTTCGTTCCGTTCAGCCAGTGCGGATCGAATACGCCGGCACCATCGAATAGCGCCGTCACTTCGAGGTCGCCGACCTTCAGTCGGTAGAAGCCCGGTGCCTGATCATGATGTTGGGGTGCCGCAGGCGGGCCGCGGTTCGACCGGCGACAACGCCGGCCAGCGCTGCCAAAAGAGCGCCGGCGAAGCGGAGCGAGTTTTTCTTGAGCACGTGTCTACTCCTAATGACGGTGAACCCATCGCTCTGTCTCTGTTGATCCAGAACCATACAGACTGAGCGCTATTAATGCTGTTTGCTAGCGTGTTGCAATCGCCTGCACGCCTTTGGCGGCCTTCTCGATCAGGCTCGCGACCGCTTGCGGCTGCGACACGAAGATCGCGTGACTGCCTTTGACCTCGACGACGGTCGCGCCGGCGCGCTTTGCCATCAGCCGCTGCGCGGCAGCCGGAATCATCTTGTCGTCCGTCGTCAGCAGATACCAGCTGGGCTTGGTCCTCCATGCCGGCTCGCTGATCGTGCCGCCCAGCGCGTTCACACCCCACGGCACTTGCGAGTCGGCCATGAACGCCGCCTTCTCCGGACTCACGTCGCCAGCGAACGACGCAGGGAACTTCGCCTTGTCGAGCAGCAGGTAGCCGTCAACCGGCGGCAGGATCGGGGCACCGGCGCGCCAGGCACGGGGTCCTTGATCAGCGTCGATACGGACTCACCCCTGTCGGGGGCGAAGGCGGCGACATACACCAGCCCCACAACCTTCGGATCATTGCCGGCTTCGGTGATGACCGCCCCGCCGCACGAGTGGCCGACGAGAATGACCGGGCCGTTCTGTAACGCAATCGCGCGCTTCGTGGTGGCCACGTCGTCAGCGAGCGACGTGGTCGCCTCCTGGACGATCGTCACGGCATAGCCGCTCTTCTTCAGCGCCTTGTAGACGCCTTCCCATCCGGACCCGTCCACCCAGCCCCCATGGACCAGCACCACATTCCGCACGTTGCCGGGCTGACTCGTTTGTGACATGGCGACCTCCCAAAACCGAACAACAACGCCCCGACTGAAACGATTCCTGCGAGTGTCTG
>ERZ1370068.8436-contig-729_pt1 | contig 15558 bp, 27 predicted proteins | sample MGYA00561227_ERZ1370068 | MGnify/ENA primary metagenome ERZ1370068 (study PRJEB38410, sample SAMEA6850437) | metagenome | study: Metagenomic assessment of the ecological functions of the soil: analysis of the soil microbiota associated with the...
GCTACTACGTATTGCCGCTCTTCTGGTGTCGTTCGGGCGTTGGCGCCCGCCGAGAGTAGAGCTTGACGACGTCGGCATGCCCATTTCCCGCTGCCATGAACAGCGGTTTCAGCGAAGTTGGTTCATGGATCGATCGCAGCGCCTGCTGCCAGAAGCATGTCGACGATCGCGCTGTGACCCTTCGCCGCAGCGAGCATCAGCGGTGTCCATCCGGGGTTTGCTTGAAAATCGAAGTCAGCTTTTTGGCCTGGACGAGAGCCGTCGCGATTTCCAGATACCCGTTGGCTGCGGCAAGGTGCAGCGGCGTTTGCCCGCTGTCCGCGCGCGGCACGTTGACGGGCCGCGCCGCGCGCCAACAGTTCCTGCACGACCGGCAGAGATGTCCACTTCTGCGCTGCCGCCGTTAGAGCGGTCTGGCCCGCGCTGTCTGGCGCAGTTTCAAGTCGACGCCGCTCTGCGCCAGCGTCAGAACCTCGGCGACGTCGCCGCGCATCGCGGCCCGCCAGCAACGTACTCGTCCGCGCCGGCGACCGGTGCGGGCGCTAAAGAAGACGAGCGCCCGCCAACCAAACCAAGGTTCGTGACGCGGTTGATCGTTCCCCTTCCCATCGGCAAACCCTTTTGTGGAATTGGATACTCCCGACCGAAGGCTTGCACGGACCTTAACGTCATAGTCTAGATTGCGGTCGCAGGTGGCAGAGCAAAACGACAAAAGAGGACGGGCTCACCGCCGCCGAATGCGCGTGGCCCGCACGGGCCTCGACCGTTCGCGCGCTGCGCGTGTACGAAGACTACGGCCTGATCGCACCGAAGCGCACGGCCAGCGGCTGGCGTTGGTACGGCAAGGCTAGAGCTCGTCAGGCTCAACACGATCGGACTACTGAAGACGGCCGGGCTCACGTTGGCGCAGATCCGCCAGGTCACGACGCTCAGCGAGCGCGGTCCGTCGCTGAAGCACGTTCTCGAAATGCAGGTCGACGCTTGGCGGCAGCGCAAGAGCCGAAGCGGAACACGGGCAGGCTGTGGCCGAGGCGGCGTTGCGCAGCCTGGATGTGCATGACTCGTTGTCGATCGACGAGCTTCCGCGATTTGGTGAGGAGCATGGAAATGACCGACAGATCCCCCGACCCTTCGGACCCGGCACGCAAGCGGCCCGCAATCACACTTCGCGCCCGAGATCCTCGATCGCTACCGTCGGGCACTACAAGCTGGCTGCGTACTCGGTGCTCACGATTACGGCGCGACGGACAGCCGCTTGCTCGCTAACGGCCTTCGGCGTCGCGGAGCTCGTCCCGCTCAGCGAGACCGAATTCGTGGGCTCGATCACGCAATCGCACTACACGTTCGTGACGGACGCTCAAGGCGCGACGACGGGGCTCATGTCCAATCAAGAGGGGATCGAGGTCACCTGGCCCGCATCGACGACGCTACACGCGACGAGATCAAAGCGAAGCTGGCGCGCGAATTCAGAGCAAGACGCCCAGTGCCCGGCAGCGAGAGCGGCGCTGCGTCGCCTCATCGAAGGCGTACGCTAACGGCGCGCCCAACTACGACGAGATGAGCCCCGCGCTGGCGCAGGTCGTGCGCAACCCGCAACTCGCAGATGACGCCAAATTTCTGGGCGACGTCCAGCCAATCGAATTTCAAGGCGGGCAGCCAGGGCTGGGACGTTCTACGAGGTCCGCCGCGAGAACGGCGTCGTGAAATGGCGCATCGCGCTGACGGATGGACTCATCGTCGGAGCGACGGCCGCGTTCGCAGACGGACCGGGCGGGCGCGGGAAAGCGAACGCTCGAGCGATTCCTCTACCGGGGCGGAACGCCACATTCACCGCCGGAAGTGCGCGCTCGCCGCTGGGGACGCGCGTTCCCGCCGCCAATGCCACCGCTGCCACTGCCGCTTCACTGAAGTCTCACGACCTGGCGTTGCCGTCGTGGTGGAACGTCGCACGCTGCAGCGTGCCAGCCGGGCTCGCCGCTCTTCAGCGGCCAGATGACGACCTTGATCTTGTCGCCCGGCTCGAAGGTCTTCTTCGTCCAGCCGCGCCGGCCCAAGAAATTCGCTCATGCCTTCGAGGCCCCAGCGCGTCTTGCTGCCGTCGGCGTTCGTGACGTTGATCCACAAGAACGTGTGCGGATTCGTCCACTGGAACTCGACGACCTCGCCTTCGAGCTCCTTGTTCGTCTGCGTGTCGAACACGCTGAACGAGTGATGCGCCTCGGCGCGCGACGTCCACGCCGCGAGCGCGAGAATGCCGAGGACGCTGCCGAGCACGAGGCCACCGTGGCGCCAACGCGCGAGCGCGATTCGTGGTGTCTGCGATCATTACTCTTCCTCGAAGCTCAAGTCGATGCCGGCCTTGCCGTCGTCGGTCGTGAAGTTGCGGTTGTTCTGCTGGCACACGTACTCGGCGAGCGTCCAGTCGCGATGACGGCCGTAGCGCGGCCGTGCGCGTGAACGGTTTCGTCAGCGCTTCGTGGGTCGTCGATCGTCGTTTGCACCTCGAGCCGATCCCGGCTGCGCCAAGCGGAAGCGCTCGACGATGTGCATCTTGTCGCTGTGGCGCATGCGCTTGGTTGCCGAGGGACGTGTCGGTCGTGAAGCCGACGGTGTCGACGACGAGCGTGTCGCCTTCCCAGTGGCCGATCGAGTGGCCGTTGAACGTGAGATCGGGATCCTCGGGATGCGCGCGGCCGTCGGTGAAGATCTGCCGCCACTGCGCTGTACGCCTCGATCAGGATCGTGACCTTGCCCGGCGTGAACAGGATCTCGATCGGATACGGCTGCGTCATGATCGACGGCATGCCGTTCGGCACGCAGTTCGCCGCGGGGCCGTCCTCGATCTCGCCGCTCTGCTGCGCCGCCTGAAACGTCCGCGAGCTTCGCGGCGTACTGCCGGCGTGAACTGCGGGCGGCTCGCGCCGCCGCGCGGCCCGCCGCCGCACGTGCACTTCCCACAAGCCGCTCGAAGTCCGGCAGCTTCGCGATGGATTCCCAGGTGTCGCCTTGCGGGCCTCGACTTCGCGCCGCGAGCGGCGCGGCTGACGAGAACCGCGATCAACCAAGCGTGGCGCAGCATGATTCCCCCTTCACCGCCGTATACACTAGCAGCCCCGACCTACCGCAGGCAGGAGATTTCTCCAGAGCATGCTCGAGCACGCCAAACCCGCGCGCGGCGCTGTCTTGGCTCGACGGCGCGCTTGCGCGCTTCGCAGCCGACAACGACGATCTCGTGCCGCGCACGCGCGCGCTGCTCGACACGCATCGTCGCGGGAGCCGAGGCGCCACGCGCGCATGCTCAACACGCTGTCGCTGCTCGAGCACATGGGCAGCCACAAGATCATGTCGACGCAGCACTCGCGGCGACATCGATCAAGCGACGCTGAAGCACGTCGCCGAGGAAGCGCATCACGCGTATCTTCATGAAGCGCCAGGCCGAGAAGACGGCCGAGCGCGCCGCTCGAGTACGTCGCCGGCGATTTGCTCGCGCCGCCTCCGGCGCGCATGTACTTCCAGCGGCTCGAAGGCGCGACGGTCCGCACGCTTGGCGGCGAAGCGCAGCGCGCGCGCGTGCCTACTTATATATGTCGATGATCGTGGAGTTTCGCGCGCTGTGGTTCTACGGCCTGTACGAGCAAGACGCTGAAGCGTGCGCAGCATGCGATGTCGTTGAAGCGCGTGCTCGGCGAGGAGCAAGCGCATTTGGGTGACATGGCCGAGCGTGCTCGAGGCCGGCAACGAGCTCGACGACGCGCGCGCGGCGCAAATCCTCGCGGCCGAGCACAAGCTTGCACTCGCGGTTGCTCGGCGCACTCCGAGCGGGCAGACCGCATGACGACGCGAGCGCGATTGGCGCTCTATGTCGCCGCGGCGACGGTGGCGGCGCAAACCGCTGCGGCCGAAGTCAGCGAGCGCATCATGCGCGTCGCCGGCACGACGGTCAGCTACAAGCTCGTGCTGCCGAACGGCTACGACGCCGTGAAAACGTATCCCGCGATTCTCGTCTCGGCGGCGGCCCGCAGACGATGAACACGATCGACGGCGCGCTCGCGCGCAACTTCCGAGCCGAAGCCGAGCAGCGCGGCTACATCGTGGATCGGCCTGCGGCGCCCGGACGGCGATCTATTCTTCTACGACGGCGACCGCATCTTCCCGGAGTTCCTCGACAACATCCGCGCCGCTTACAAGATCGAAGCGGGCAAGTTCCATGTCGCTGGCCCGTCGAACGGCGGCATCGCCGCGATGCACGTCGCGGCGAAGCATCCCGAGTATTTCCTGTCGGCAACGGCATTCCCGGCTACCTCTGGCAACCGATCGGAAGCGAAGCTGCGCAAGCTCGAGGGCATCTGCGCGTACTTCTACGTCGGCGAGCAACGACGAGTACCGCTGGCACGGCGAGATGGAGCGCGAAGCGGAATTCTGCGCCTCGCACGGCAGCGTCGCGGAGTTCTCGGAAGAGAAAGGCCAGCCGCATCGCATCGAGACGCTCGCCGGCGCCGGCGCGAGCCGGCTGTTCGACGGCTTCGAGACGGCAAGCGAAAGGCTGCCGGAGCTCTCAATGAGACGTGAGCTGCGCATCGCGGTTGCGCTCGCCGTCCTGGCGCTCGGCGTCGCGCCGGCGAATGCGCAGCAGCTCGCTCCGCGCATCACACTGATCGAGCTGACGCCGCACCTCGCCGTCAACGATGCCGCGGCGCTCATCGAGGCGGAGAAATACGCCGACGCGATCGTGATCCTCGACGGATTCATCGCGATCCAATCCGGAGCAAGTGCCCGAGGCGTTCTATCTGCTCGGCCTCGCGCACTACAAGCTCGGCGACTACGCGAAAGCGCGGGCTCCCGCCGAGCGCGCCGACAACACTCGCGTCCGACGCGCCCGTGAGCTGGCTCGAGCTCGCTGCGGACATCCTGAAGCGCAGCGATCAGCCGCGCGCCGCGATCCCCGGGCTCGAGCGCCTCATCGATGAAGCGCCGGGCAACAAGGTCTACTGGCTCGAGCTGTCGGTCGCATACGAGAAGGTCGGCGACTTCGAGAGGTCGCTGGCGACGATGCGGCTCGCGCAGCAGGCGGGGCTGCTCGGCGAGGACGGCGATTTCCGCCGGCTCTCCGATCTGCTCGTGCACCAAGGTCTGCCGTTCCAGGGCGCCGAGGTCCTCGACCAAGCGCTCGCGACGCAGACCGTGAGCGCCGACGAAGCCGCGTACACGAAGCTCGGCACCGCGTGGTACATCGCGGGCGAAACGCGGAGAAGGCCGTCCTGCCGCTCGAGAACGCCGCGCGCGCTCGCGGCCGGCGGCGACGCGTACGTGCGGCTCGCGAACGTGCACATCACGCGGCAAGACTGGCCCGCGGCCGTCGCTGCGCTACACGCAGGTATGGGCAGGGCTCGCTGACCGACGAAGCGCACGCGGATCTCTTGATGGGCGTCGCGCTCTACGCGGAAGGCAAGTTCGGCGAAGCGCGCGAGTGGCCTTCACGATGGCCGCGCGGTTCCGAGCGGCACCGTGCGATGGCCCAGAGCTATCTCGACGCGATCGACGCGCGCACCGCATCCGCGCGCTAGGCCTCGCAGATCGACCAAACGTGTTGCGCTGCGCGAGATGCTTCCTGGCACGCAAACATACCGGAGTGCGATGCGTCGGCGCGAGTCGATTTGACCGCCTGATTGGGCGGGGCGCAGACTCCGCCGCGCGGGCGGCTCAGTTGACCCGCGGGGCTGATAACAATCACCATCGGGAACAACAATGATGCGCTCTCGCTCGTTCCTCGAGTTACGCGTTCCTGATAAGTCTCGTGACGGTGCTCCGGCGGCGCTGCCTTTGGCTCAAGGCGGCGAGGGCGATCAACGGCACGTGGAAACTGAACGTTGCGAAGTCGACCTACAACCCGGGTCCTGGACCGAAGAGTCAGACCCTCGTCATCAGCGGCACTGATGCGGCGCGCAAGATCGCCGTCGACCTGGCGCTCGCGAACGGCGACGCCGTGCACTGGGAGGTTTCCGGCGGGGCCGGGGCGCAGTTGCCCGTCGTCGGCACGAACGCGAACGCGGACCACTACGTGTTCAAACGGGTGAATGCGACGACGCTCGAAGCGCAGTACTCAGGGAAGGTAAGCCGACGATCAAGCAAACAGGCCGTCGTATCGGCCGACGGCAAAACGTTGACCGTCACGGGCACCGGCACGGACGCGCAAGGACGCACCGTCAACAACGTCGCGGTGTACGACAGTAGGATGCGCGCCTGGCTGACCGGCGATCGGTCAGCCAGGCATCTCTGCAGCCAGTCGGGTCACGAGACGCTGCTCGCATTTCGACGCCGCTGACGCCGTCGTCGCAATATGAAAAGTACACGTTCGACGCGGAGATCCGAGAAGGCAGGGCGGCGGCGCGTACGTCGTGTTCCCCTACGACGTCGAGAAGAGAGTTCGGGACGAACGGCAAAGTGCCGGTCAACGCTACGATCGACGGCGCGCCGGACAAGAGCGCGTTGATGCGAATGGGGATGCCGCATCACATCCTCGGCGTGCCCAAGGCGATCCGCGACAAGATCGGAAAGAAGCCGGGCGATGTCGTGAAGATCGTGTTGTGGAAGGACGACGAGCCCCGCGAAGTCGCGGTACCGCCCGAGCTCCAAGCTCGCATGAAGAGTGCGGGCGTCTTACCGTTCTTCGAGAGCCTGAGCTTCACTCATCGCAGAGGAATACTGCCGCTGGATCACCGAGGCCAAGAAGGACGAGACGCGGGCACGGCGGCTCGATAAGGCGATCGAGCTGCTGACGGACGGAGTCCGCACTCCGGACTAGAACTTTTCCGACCAGGGTCGCAAGTCGAGCTCTTGCGTCCACGCGCTGCGGTGCTGCCGGTGCAGCGCGACGTATTGCGCTGCGATCGCGTCGGGCGCGAGCAGCGAATCGGGTCCGCGCTCTCCTTCCAGGTGCGCGTAGCGCTCCGAACGAATTTGGCCGTCGACGATCACGTGCGCGACGTGAATGTTCTTCGGCCCGAGCTCGCGCGCCATGCTCTGCGCGACGGCCCGCAAGCCGAATTTCGGCGAGGCCAAGTTCACGAAGCCCGCGCCGCCGCGCAGCGACGCGGTAGCGCCCGTGAAGAGAATCGTGCCGGCGCCGCTTTCGACCATTCGTCGGGCCGCAGCTTGACCGACCAAGAATCCGCCAAACATCCGACTCGCCAGCAACGCTCGAACTCGGCTGGGTCAGTCTCGAGGATGCTCGACCGCACGAACGCGCCGGCATTGAAGATCGCGACCTCGGTGGTGCCGAGCGCCGCTGCCTCTCGAAAACACGCTCGACGTCGGAGCGCGCCCGTCGCGTCGCAATCGATCGCGACGATTCGGCCCGTTTCGTTCCGCTCTTTGAGATCGGCTTAGATCCGTCGCCGATCGTGCCGCCGCGACGACCGTGTAGCCTTCCTTCGCGAACGCGCGCACGAGCGCCGAGCCGAGCCCTGGCCCGACACCGACTACGACGGCCGTCTTCTCTGCCATCGGCTCAATGTAGCAGCTCGTCGATGCCGGCGCGGTATTCCTGCGCCGAGCGCGCGCCGACCAGGACGCGCTTCACGCCGCCGCCCGCGAACAGCATGACCGTGGGCACGGAGCGAACTCCGTAGCGCGCGCGCGAGTCGAGGGTTGTCGTCGATGTCGACGGTCGCGACCGTGACTCGGTCGGCGTAGTCATTGGCGAGGCCTTCGATGACGGGCGCGATCGACCGGCACCGGTCCGCACCACGCGGCAGAGAAGTCGACGACGGCCGGCTGCGGCGAGTCGAGCACCAAGCGGTCGAAGTCGCCCTCGCCCACCGTCAGCAACGCTGTCTTTTCCTTTTCCATTGCAATCACTCCTCGATGAATGCCATCAGCTGGCTCAGGTAGTCGGCACCGGCGCGGCTTCCCAGCCGCCACCGAGCGCCTTGTAGATCAGCACGACCGACGCGTTGAGGTTCGCTTCGGCCGTCGCGACTTCGTCTTCGGCTTGCAGCAACGTGCGCTCGGCGTCGAGCAGCCGCAGGAAGTCGAGCGCGCCTTCGCGATACTGGATGCGCGCGAGCTCGGCGGCCGTCCGCGACGCCGTCGCTTGCTCGACGACCGATTCGAGACGCTCGCGTTGCGAGCCATACGTCACGAACGCGTTCTCGGTCTCCTCGAGCGCGCGCAGCACGGTGAGCTCGTAGGCCGCGAGTGCAGCGTGCGTGCGCGCTTCGGCGACGAGCACGTTCGCGTACGTGCCGCGCTCGAAGCCGGCCCACGACAGCACGGGCGAGACGCTCCACGCACGGCTCGCGCTCGCCGAGTTGATCGGCATCGCCGGCCACGAAGCCGAAGAAGCCGCTCAACGTCAAGCGGGGAAACAGATCGGCCTTCGCGACACCGATGCGCGCCGTTGCGGCCGCGAGGTCGCGCTCCGCCGCGCGGATGTCGGGCCGGCGCTGCAACAACGCCGCCGGCGAGTCGACGGCGAGCGTCGTCAGGTGCGGCGCGACCTCGCGGAAGGTGAGCTCGGCCGCCAGCGCGCCGGGCCGCTCGCCGAGCAGCACCGCGAGCCGATTCGCTGCGACGATCTCGGCCGCCGCGAGCGGCGGAATCGTCGCTTCGGTCGCGGCCCGCCGCGCCGCGGCGCTCGCGACGTCGAGCTCGCTGCCACGGCCGAGCTCGAGCCGCACGCGCGTGAGCTCGAGCGTTTCTGGCTGTAGCCCGAGTTCGCGCGTGCTACGGCCAAGCGCTTCTGCGCGCCGCGCAGCTCGACGTAGTTACGCGCAACCTCGGCCGCGATCAGCACCTGGGCGTCGCGCAGATCCGAGACGGCGGCATCGGCTTCGGCGCCAGCCGCCTGCACACCGCGGCGCACGCGGCCGAACAGATCGAGCTCCCAGAGTGTTGCCAACCCTGCGCTATAGCTCTCGGTCTCGACACGGTCCGTCGTGAACAGCGGCTGTTGCTGCTTGCTCTCAGTACGCGAGATTCCCGCCGTGACGCCCGGCCAGCGATCGCGTCGTGCCGCGCCGAGATAGGCGCGCGACTCCTCGACGCGTGCGAGCGCGATCTTGAGGTCGAGGTCACTCCGTCAGCGCGCGCTCGATCAAGCGGTCGAGCACGGGATCGCTGAAACTGCTCCCACCACGCGGCCTCGAACGGCTGCTCGCTGACGGCCGCCGCTTGCGCGGCGACGAACGGCGCGCGCTTCGGTCGCGGGCGCCTCGATAGTCGGGGCCGACGGCGCACGCGCGCGAGCAGCGCCGCGACACTGACCAACAGTATGCTTCTCATGAGTCTCTCCCTACGGAATCAACGCGGCGGCGACGGCGTTCATGTCGTCGATCGACGAGCGCTCGGCTACGCGAGCGCGCGCCGGCGGCGAGCCGCTGCACGAGCCAATAGAACACGGGCGTCAGCACGAGTCCGAAGACGGTGACGCCGATCATGCCGGCGAACACCGCGACGCCCATCGCGTGGCGCATCTCGGCGCCCGCGCCCGTGCGCGAGCACGAGCGGCACGACGCCGGCCGTGAACGCGATCGACGTCATCAGGATCGGGCGCAGCCTCAAGCGCGCGGCGTCGATGATCGCGTCCCAGGTGCTCGCGCCGGCTTGCTCGCGGGCGCGCGCGAACTCGACGATCAGGATCGCGTTCTTCGCCGCGAGCCCGACGAGCACGATGAGGCCGATCTGCGTGAAGATGTTGTTGTCGCCGCCGGCGAGCCAGACGCCCGCGATCGCGGACGAGCAGCGTCATCGGCACGATCAGGATCACGACGAGCGGCAGCGTCAGGCTCTCGTAGAGCGCCGCGAGCACGAGGAACACGAGCAGCACGGAGAGCGGGAACACCCACAGCCCCGCGTTGCCGGCGAGCTGCTTCTGGTACGTGAGCTCGGTCCACTCGGCGTGCATGCCGTTCGGCAGCGACGCTTGCGCGAGCCCCGCGATCAGCGCCTCGGCCTCACCGGACGAGAATGCCCGGCGCCGGGCCGCCGTTGATCTCGGCGGACGGATAGCCGTTGTAGTGCATGACGCGATCGGGGCCCGCCGACTGCTCGAGCGAGACGAACGCGCCGAGCGGCACCATGTCGCCCGAGGAGTTCCGCACCTTGAGCTGGCGGATGTCCTCGGGCTCGAGCCGGAACGGCATGTCGGCCTGCGCGTTGACCTGGTACGTGCGGCCGAAGCGATTGAAGTCGTTGACGTACAGCGAGCCGAGATAGACCTGCATCGTCTCGAAGATCTCATTCAGCGGCACGCCTTGCGCCATCGCCTTGTCGCGATCGACGTCGGCGCGCACCTGCGGCACGTTGACCTGATAGCTCGAGAACACGCCCGTGAGCCCCGGCGTTTGCCAGCCGGCGCCGACGATCTTCTGCGTCTCCTCGTAGAGCGCTCGAACGCCTAAGCCGGTGCGGTCCTCGATCTGCAGCTTGAAGCCGCCGATCGTGCCCAAGCCCTGAATCGGCGGCGGCGGGAAGATCGCGATGTAGGCGTCCTGGATCGCCGCGAACTTCTGGTTCAGCGAGGCCGCGATCTCGTTCGCGGAGCGCGTCTTCTCGAAATTCGGTCCTCGAAGTCGCGCAGCGCGACGAACGCGATGCCGACGTTCGGCGCGTTGACGAAGCCGTTGATCGGAGAGGCCGGGAACGCGACCGAGTGCGCGACGCCGGGCTCGGCCAGCATGATGTCCGTCATGCGGCGGATGACTTCTTCCGTCCGATCGAGCGTCGCGGCTTCGGGCAGCTGCGCGAACGCGACGAGATACTCCTTGTCCTGCTGCGGGATGAAGCCTTGCGGCACGCTCGTGAAGCCGAGCCACGTGACGCCGACGAGCGCCGACGTAGGCGACCGTGGCCGCGCCCGGCGCGCTTCAGCGTCTTGCCCGTGAGCCCGACGTAGCGCACCGACAGCCACTCGAAGAAGCGGTTGAACGGCCCGATCGCCCAGCCGAACGCGAAGTCGATGCCGCGCTGGAACCGGTCCGGCTGCTCGCCGTGCGGCTTCAGCAGCAGCGCCGCAAGCGCCGGCGACAGCGTCAGCGAGTTGATCGCCGAGATGACCGTGCTGATCGCGATCGTCAGCGCGAACTGCTCGTAGAACTGGCCGCTCGAGCCCGCTGATGAACGCCGTCGGCACGAACACGGCGATCAGCACCGCCGAGATCGCGATGATCGGGCTCGTGACCTCGCTCATCGCCTGCTTCGCGGCGTCGATCGGGGACGAGACCGCGCGCGATGTTGCGCTCGACGTTCTCGACGACGACGATCGCGTCGTCGACGACGATGCCGATCGCGAGCACGAGGCCGAACAGCGACAGCGCGTTCAGCGAGAAGCCGAGCAGATGCATGGCGGCGAGCGTGCCGACGAGCGACACGGGCACGGCCGCGAGCGGAATGATCGACGCGCGCCACGTGCTGCAGGAACAGCAGCGACGACGAGCACGACGAGCAGCAGCGCCTCGAACGAGCGTCTGCACGACGGCGTCGATCGACTGGCGCACGAACATCGTCGGGTCGTAGACGATGCGGTAGTCGACGCCCTGCGGGAAGTCCTGCGCGAGCTCCGCCATCTTGGCGCGCACCTTGTTCGAGATCTCGATCGCGTTGCTGCTGCCGGGCCGCTGATAGATCGGGATCGCGACGGCCTGCTCGTTGTCGAGCAGCGAGCGCAGCGCGTAGGTGCTCGCGCCGAGCTCGACGCGCGCGACGTCCTTCAGGCGCGTGATCTGGCCGCGTTCGCCGGTCTTGACGACGATGTTCTCGAACTCTTCCTCGGTGACGAGGCGGCCTTGCGTGTCGACGAGCAGCTGGAACTCGTGCCGCGCTCGGCGCCGGCGGCGCGCCGAGCTGGCCGGCTGCGACCTGCACGTTCTGCTCGCGGATCGCGCGCACGACGTCGCTCGCCGTGAGGTTCAGCGCAGCGACCTTCTCCGGGTCGAGCCACACGCGCATCGAGTATTCGCCGGCGCCGAACACTTGCGCGTCGCCGACGCCCTCGATGCGCTGCAGCTCGTCGCGCACGCGCAAGGTGCGCGTAGTTCGAGAGATACAGCATGTCGTAGCGGTGGTCAGGCGAGACCAGGTGCACGACCAGCGTGAAGTCCGGCAGCGACTTCTCGGTCACGACGCCGAGCCGCTGCGTGACCTCGGGCAGCTTCGGCAGCGCTTGCGCGACGCGGTTCTGCACGAGCACTCTGGCGCCTGGTCGAGATCGGTGCCGAGCTCGAACGTGACGTTCAGCGTCATGAGTGCCGTCGGCCGTCGACTGCGACGACGTGTAGAGCATGTCCTCGACGCCGTTGATCGCTTGCTCGAGCGGCGACGGCCACGGTCTCCGCGATGACCTGCGGGTTCGCGCCGGGGTAGATGGCGCGCACGACGACCGTCGGCGGCACGACTTCCGGGTACTCGCTGATCGGCAAGAGCCGCAGCGACAGCGCGCCGCCGATGAAAATGATCGCCGACAGAACGCCGGCGAAAATCGGCCGCTGGATGAAGAACTGGGAGAAATTGCATGGCTCTCTCAGCTAGACGGCCGGCGTTCGCAGTGCGGCGGCTTCGCCGGCTGCGAGGCGCGCGAGCGCGCGCAGATCGTGGCCCCATCGCGACGCGCGTCTGCGCGACTGTGCACGCCGGGCGCACACGCTGCAGTCCGTTGACGATGACGACGTCGCCGGCCGCGAGGCCGTTGCTCGACGACGCGCAAGCCGTCGACGAGCTCGGCCTGTCTCGACGGGCCGGTACTGCACGACGCCCCTGCTCGTCGACGACGAACACGAACCGCTTGCTGAGATCCGGTGCCAATCGCACGATCGTCGACGAGCGCCGCGCTATAGCGCGTCGGGCTCACGAGCTGCATGCGCGCGAACAGGCCGGGCGTGAATGCGGCCGTCGCGGTTGTCGAGCACGGCGCGCGCGCGGATCGTGCCGTGATTCGGGTCGACCTGGTTGTCGACGAAGTCGAGCCGCGCCGTGTGCGGATAGCCTGCCTCGTTGATGAGGCCGACGTGCACGACGCTGGCGCTCGGCCGCGTCTCGCCCGCTGGACGTGCTCGAGGATACGTTGCTCGTCGACGTCGAAGTAGGCGTAGACGGCGCCGTCGGAGACGAGCGTCGTCAGCAGCGATCGAGGCGTCGACCAGAGTTGCCGGCCGTCACGATCGCGCGCGACACGCGGCCCGCGATCGGCGCCGTCACGCGCGTGAACGAGAGATCGAGCTCGCGCCTCTCGAGCGCCGCGCTGATCGAGGCGAGCTGCGCGGCGGCGACCGTCGCGTCGGCGGCGAGCTGCTCGAACTCTTCCTTCGACGTCGCGTTGCGGGCGAGCAGCCGCTCGGCGCGCTCGCGATACGACTGCGCGAGCTCGAGCTGCGCGGCGCGCGCGCTCGCTCGGCCGTCAGGCGATCGACTTCCGCCTTGAACGGCCGCGGATCGATCTGGTACAAGAGAGCGCCCTGCTCGACGCGCGCCGCCTTCGGCGAAGTGCACCGAGTCGACGTAGCCGCCGACGCGCGGCCCGGACCGCGACGCTCTCGACGGCTTCGAGCCGGCCCGTGAAGTCGGCCGAAGCGTGCAGCTCGTGCACCGCGACCTCGGCCGTCGTGACTTGCGGCGCCGGCGGAGCCGGAGGGGGATTTCCGGCTTCGCCGACGGCGCAACCCACGAGCGAGGGCAGCAAGAGTGAGACGAGACGCGAACCCTTGGAACCCTGAATACTGGAGCGACGACATACGAAAATCCTTCTCAGTCAAATGGTTGTTCGTCTTGCGGACCGAGCGGCTAGGAACTCTCAGCGGCTCGCGTTCGGCTCGTCTTGAGTGTTACTATACCGTTCAGTAACACCATGGGCCGGTACGATACTTACCGGTAAGTAACATGTCAACACCCAAAGTGAGAGATCCCGAATCGGTGTCGCTATCGCCGTTCACGGCGCTGGGTCATAGCGATGACAGCGCGTGCGCGCGCGACCGTCTTTTCAGCGCCGCGATCAACCTCTTCTATCGAAACGGCATCCCGCGCCGTGAGCGTCGACGCGATCGCCGCCGAAGCGGGCACGACGAAGGTCACGTTCTATCGAGTCTTCGAGTCGAAGGACGACCTTGATCGTCAAGGTGCTCGAGGAACAGTCGAAGTCGTTTCTGGGAGATGGTGGGACGGGATCAGTCGCGGAGCATCCCGGCGAGCCGCGCAAGCAGATCGAGACGCTCATCGGGCACGCATTTCAAGCGAGATCATCGGTGACGACGCGTGTCGCGGCTGCGCCGTCGCGAACGCCGCGGTCGAGATCGTCGACGAGGATCATCCGGCGCGAGCCGTGATCCAAGAAGCACAAGGTCGAGATCGCGCAGCGCTGCGCGATCTTTGTGCCGGAGATGGGGGCGCGAAGCAGCCCGACGTGCTCGGCGACGCGTTGAGCTTGCTCTACAGCGGCGCGTTCTCCGCGCGGTCTCGTACGACGGCCGCGAGGCAGATCGGGCCGTGTCGGCGGCAGCCGCCGCGTTGCTCGACTCGCCGGCGCTCGGCGCACCGCAGCGCTAGCACCCTTCCCGCTTCTGCAACCGCGCTTCGCGTCTACTCTGAGGCGTGCTCATAGCCTGATCTCCTCGTTGATACTGCCGCGCTGGCCCGTTAAATCATCGACCTGATCTGATGCGACGACGCACAGATCAGGGCGGCCTGCCACCAACGTTCGGAAATGGCGCCCGGCCTCGCGCAACAGCCACTAACACCAGCAAGCTGCCACAAAGCACGCGATTTTCGCAGGGGTTCTTCCAGAACGCTCGCATCGCGTACAATGCGCCAGCTCGCGCCTATAGAACGAGAGCGCATCTTCGCTGCAGCCCGTGAGTTTGCTCCACGTCGACCTCTGACCGCGCCATTGGTACAGCCAACCAACCCGCCCGCGGCCGCTGCCGCGAGCTCTCGCGCGTAGCAGCGTTCGTCGTTGACGGGCATTTGAGCCACGCGGCGGCGATGAGCCGACCGCCGCGCTGTACTGAGCATGCTGCGTTACGACTGCGCTTGCGTGCTCGAGAGCACAGTCGAAGGTAAGACATCGTCGGCACTCTCCGCGCGTTGCGCCGCCAAGCGGCCTTCGCGCTCGCTGCGATTCTTTCTGTCAGACATCGTCGCGATCCTTTCATCGAAGATATCGGCAGCACGTGCTGATTCGATGACTCTCACGCCGACGGCGCTGCGCGACAGCCCCGTGATCTCGGCAATCTGCGGCACGAGATCCTCGAGGAACAGCAAGATCACTTGGCGATCGAGTGGCTCGAGGCGAGGTAGATCAGTGTTGTGTCGGTCTACTGCGGCGGCCTGGGTTTACCCGCAGTGCTCGACGTTCGCGGGTGCCTGGCTCGTCGACGTCCTCGAGGCTCTTGAGACCGCAAAACCGGCGGCGCTTTTCCCGCAGCACGTACTGACGGCGGTGTTGTGCGCGACTCGGTAGACCCAGGTGCGCAGCGAGCAAACGCGAGGTCGAAGACTTCGAGGTTCGCCACACCGCGAGGTAATTTCTTTGCAGAAGATCTTTGAGCAATACGGCAACTGAACGAAGTACAA
>ERZ1370068.2670-contig-1806_pt1 | contig 15546 bp, 24 predicted proteins | sample MGYA00561227_ERZ1370068 | MGnify/ENA primary metagenome ERZ1370068 (study PRJEB38410, sample SAMEA6850437) | metagenome | study: Metagenomic assessment of the ecological functions of the soil: analysis of the soil microbiota associated with the...
GCTGGGAGCGTCTGATGGGTTGTCACGGCTCATCCCCACGCCTGACCGCGAGAGCGTGCCCCTCCAGTTGTCATAAGCGCGATCAGAGTAGGAACAGTCAGCCAGTCCATCTCAGCTTTCGGGAACGCGAGATCTCCGGCCTCGAAGTCGGGCCCGATCAGAATCAGATTCAAAATTGATTTCTCCGGATTGAGTTTCGCTCAGGGCGGGCCCCTGCGCTATCAACACAAGATTGACGGCTTGGACCCGGGTTGGAGTGAGCCGACCGACCAGAACACTTTCTACGCCACCCTGAGGTCTGGTGACTATCGCTTCCTTGTGCGAGCTGTAACCGCCGACGGAGCGGTCAGCCAGTCGCCCGCTACTGTCGACTTCCAGGATTCTTCCACCCGTTTGGCGCCGATGGTGGTTCATCACGATTGCAGCGATGCTGGTTGTTGAGGTGTCGTCGCTTTCGATCGCCATCGCGTCGCGCGATTGAAGGAGCTTGATGCGGCGCTCACGGGAGTCCCGAGTGCTGACCCACCAACTTACCGAGCAGGAGGCGGAGCTGCGCAGAGCGAACCGGTCCTCGTGCTGGAAGCCGCCGTGACTGCCATCATTTTCCGACTCCGCGACTCTCACTGAGGCCGCTCCGAAGATTCTTCGAGCCATCTGTGAAAGCGCGGGCTGGGAGATCGGCGAGTTATGGCAAGTGGATGGACGAGACTCAGCGGGTCACTCCTGTACTGCGCTGCGTTGACGATGGCATTCGGGGATGGACGACGCGGCGGGTTTGAGTCCCATAGCCGAACCACTACTCGCCTGTCCGGCATGGGACTTCCGGGCCGCGTGCTGGCGAGCGCCGAGCCCGTGTTGATCGCAGACGTGGCCAGGAACGCGGTCTCTCGGAGAATGCATCTCGCCGTCGAGGCGGGACTCCGCAGCGCGTTCGGCTTCCTGATCCTTCGGGCCACGAAGTCCTGGGCGTGCTCGAATTGTTCAGCCGGACGGTGCGCGATAGAGACTACCGGAACTGCTCGAAATGATGTCAACCCATCGGCAGCCACATAGGTCAGCTGATTGATCGTAAACGTTCGAGGAAGCGCTCAGGAAGGAGCCGCGAGGAACGCCTCGCGGAGTTGGAACAGGTACGCCGGAGAATCGCTACGGACCTGCACGACGACATCGGTTCAAGCCTGACCTGAGATTTCGATCCTCAGCGAAGTGATGCGACAGCGGACCGGTCGCGATGATTCGCCCAACGGACCGCTCTCGATGATTGCCAGATCATCTCGCGAACTGGTGGACGCCAGTGAGCGACATCGTTCAGGCCGTAATCCGCAAAAGATCACCTGAGCGATCTGTCGCAACGCATGCGGCGTTTTGCCAGCGATGTTTTTACTGCGCGCAACATTGAGTTTCAGCTTCGCACACCGGACCGGGATCGAGACGTCAAGCTCGGCGCCAATCTGCGTCGCGAGGTCTTTCTCATCTTCAAAGAGAGCATCAACAATATGCTCCGCCACCCGGATGCACGGCTGCGAATATCGAGTTTCAACTCACAGACGATCTCCTCTCTGTTGAGGCTCAGCTGATGACGGCAAAGGCTTTGACGTCACCTGTGAGAACGACGGCCACGGCCTCATGAGTATGCGCGACCGCGCAAAGGATATCGGCGGCCACCTCGAGGTCGTTTCAAACGACGGCGGAACTACCGTAGTTCTGAAGGCCCCAGTCGGTCACCTCTTTCCCCTCGAAGCGCAAAAAACGGCTGAGCATAAATGTGTAGTTCTCCTGAATTCCAGCGACGGGCGAAAGAAACTCACACAATTGCGTAGTGATGAGCCGGCGTTTTGCGCTTAGTCGTGTTCTCACCAGGCTTGTTTCGTGGAACATACAATGGAAAACGAATCGCAGGGATATTGAGGCAGTGGGAAAACTGCTGAGAAGACCATCAAGCGTAGCGATCGTCGAGGACCGGCGCGAGATTCGCGAAGGCCTGGCTATGCTGATCGGCGGGCACTGAAGCGGTTTTTGCACAGGCGCCTATCGTTCTGCGGAGGAGGCGCTGGAGAGAATAGGGAACCAACTACCCGACGTAGTGTTGATGGATATCGGCCTGCCCGGAATGAGCGGCACGAAGGCCTTCACATTCTGAAGGAGAAGTATCCCGATATGCTGCTGCTCATGCTCACAATCTACGACGACGACGAGCGGATCTTCGATGCGATGTGCGCGGGTGCAACAGGCTACCTGCGGTTAAAGAAGACGCCGCCCGCGCGGCTGCTTGAAGGTCTGAAAGAAGCAGTACAGGGCGGCGCACCGATGTCGCCTGAAGTAGCACGCCGAGTGATCGCGTTGTTTCGCGAGATCGGTCCGCCGGAGCGCGCCGATTACGACTTGACGCCGCACGAGACCCGCCTGCTGAAGCTTCTGGTCGATGGTCACAACTACAAAACGGCGGCGAGCGAACTTGGCGTGAGCGTCCACACAGTCTCGTTTCACCTCAGAAGCATCTACGAGAAGTTGCAGGTCCACTCCAAATCAGAAGCAGTGGCGAAAGCGCTCCGCAACCGCCTGGTCTGAAAGCGGAAATGCGAAATTCGAAATGCGAAATTCGCGACAAGTAGCTCGCAATCCATAGTCCTCACACCGTATATCGCAGTCCTCACACCGTAGTATCGCAATCCCCAATACCCGCTTCGAGTACGCAATCCGCAATCACCACCTCGGAATCCGAATTTCGAATTCCACATTTCGAATTTCGCATTTCGCATTTCGCATTTCGAATTTCGCATTTCCCATTTCCTCACATACTCGCGCGCGGTGACGCAGATAACCAATTGCAGTACCTTCTGCACGTGGCGGCGGATCGGCAACTGAGGGGCCACGAATATTGATGACGGAAATTCAATTCACAACTGCAAAGGTAGGATTAACAATGAAACACCAATCAAATTCCAGGACGACTTCAGGAGCAGGTTCCAGTCTTAAACACGGCGACAGGCAAAGACCATTATTGTCGCTTTCTCCTGACCGCCAGTTTCGTGATGAGCGGTTACACACGCACCACGTTTGCCGGCGAGGATCATCGTGGGTCTCGGCCTCGCGCGTTATGCACGCGGCGAGACCCAGGAAATTGCAAAAGATATCCAGTGATGGGATGGACGAGGCGACAAACCCGGGCGCCGCCCTGACAGGTCCTCAAGCGACCGCCTTGTCGGTTCCAGCCGATCGGCTGGCCCTTTCAACGCCACTCGTCGAGGTTCGGTGAAACTCATCGCCAGTGACGGCGCGAGCCGCGACTTCCTTGGTGACAGCGTAGCCATCAGTGGAGACACAGCCATCGTGGGCGATCCTTTTGACAACGTAGGAACGCATGTCCCGCCAGGGCTCCGCGGTCATCTTCGTGCGGTCGGGGAACGCGTGGGTCGAGCAACAGAAGATTATCGCGAATGACGGCGGCGAAAACGATGAGTTTGGTTCTTCGGTGGCCGTCAGCGGCGACACCGTCGTCGTCGGCGCAGTAGCAACTACGCTGGGGGTCAATCCCGGCCCGGGGTCCGCCTATGTTTTCGTACGCTCCGGCAGTGTCTGGACACAGCAACAGAAGCTCGCCGCTGGTGACGGCGCGGCTGATGATCATTTCGGGAACTCGGTAGCCATCAGTGGCGACAGGGTTCTCGTGGGCGCACCGGACCACAGTGTCGCAGGAGCCATCCATCAGGGCGCCGCATACGCGTTCACTCGGTTCGGCAACGATGGCTCCAGCAACAGGAGATCACCGCTAGCGACGGTCACCTGATGAGATTTTCGGAGCCGACGTCGCAATGGACAGCTCGACTGCCGTTATTAAGGGCGGTGACCGGGGCGGCCTCGACGGTTTCCGGGGTGCTGCTTACGTGTTTGCACTTTCGGGCGGCCTCTGGTTCGAGCAACAGAAACTCACTGCGGACGACAGCGGAGTTGGTGACGATTTCGGCGGCAGCCTGGCCCTCAGCGGCGACACGCTGGTAGTGGGTGCGGCCTTCGATGACATCGGCGCAAACCTCAGTCAAGGCTCAGTCTACGTATTCATACGCACTGGTAGTACGTGGACGCTACAACAGAAGCTCTTAGCCAGTGATGGAGCAATTTTCGATGATTTGGGCTTTGATGTGGCCATAAGCGGAGACACCATCATCGCGGGCGCCCCCGGCAAGACACTGCCTGCCATCGAAGAAGCAGGCGCCGCGTTCGTTTTCTCGCGAGCGGGCACCGTATGGACGCAGCAACAAAAGCTGACCGCAAGCGATGCGGGCGAAGCCGATGGTTTCGGCGCGGGCGTGGCTATAAGCGATGTCGTCATCATAGGAGCGCCGGGCCACAAAGTCGGCAGCAATGACGTTGAAGGTGCCGCATACGTCTTCAGCGTTCCACCGGCGTTCGACTTCTGCATGCAGGACGACTCGAGCGGCAAGCTGCTCAGACTCAATTCAAAGACTGGTGACTATGAGTTTCTCGATTGCCGCAACGGCTCCCGGCTCTCAGGCAAAGGCTCCATCGCAGTCAACTCTTGCAAGACTCAGTTGATGGACAGCGGAACAGATCCGGAAACACCCTGATCGCCTCGTGTCAGCCCTGGTAAACACCTGCACGAAGGTGGCAAGCGCAACGGTGCAAACGTTCCTTCCGGTGAAGAAAACCGTTTCGCTTTCAGACGCGAACATAACCAACAACACCTGTGCGTGCCAGTGATGGAGATGAAGCACAAGAACAATCTGTGACGCCCGGCTAACCCTCGTATTCCGGAGTTAACCCGCAATCGCCGAGTGATTGTCTGCGAGCAGGTCGAGCCCTCTCGCGCGAGGGAGAACTGTGCTTTGAGATCTGGAAGTCTTTCCGCGATCTGGAGGCACCGAAGCACAAAGTATGGAGGATACAGCCATGATTTCGAATAATGATTCAGTCACCGTTCTCGCACACGACGACCTCGGAAACGATACCGTCGTTTAGTTAACCAAACTTTCGCTATTAACCCGAAGCTCGCTATCGTAGTCGTCTCTGTCGCGCTGGCATTCGCCCTCATTCTGCCTGAGGGGCTCTGACAGCTTTCACGCGGGAGCCGAGGTCGTCAGCGGAACCACCAGCGGCTTTCCTTTTCAACCCCGATCACGCTCAATAGCGCGGGCACCGAACTCTGGGTCACGAATCCCGATCCCGACAACAACTCGGTTACCGTCCTAGATGTGTCTGGCGATGCCGGAGTAGTGTTGGACGAGATTCCAGCTGGCAAGGAGCCCAGCTCCATTGCGCTCGACGCCGACGGATCGCACGCCCATGTCGTGGCGAATGCGGGCGACGGCACCGGTTTCCGTCATCAATACGAAGAAACTCACGGTCGCCGACACGATAAAGGTCGGCGTTGAACCGCGCGCGCTCTGTTTTACGCCGAACTTCACCAGGCTGTACGTCGCCTGCGCTTCATCGAACACGATCCACATAATCAATCCGGCAACCAATACAGTCACCAAAGTGATCGACAACCCGAGCTTCAGCAACCTCTTCGCGTTGACCATCACCAACGACGGAGACGCCGATGACAATGACGAACTGGTCTATGTCACGAACCTGCTGGCAGAGTACACGGAAGGTTCAGCTCCAGAGCCGACAAGCGACCTCGGCAAACAGGGAATCGTCAGTGTCATCAGCGTTAGCGGCGATGCTCTCGTGGACCGAGTAAAGCTCAAGCCCGTGAAGACATTGTTTCAGTCTGACGGCCGCCAGCAGAATGCCGATTTTGCTGCCCTGAGTACCGCGGAACAGGCCGACACCTTTGCCTTCCCTGAATCAATTGACTTCTATAGCCGGGACCCGGCAGAACGGCACGAACCTCATCTACACGTTCGCGACGGAAGTTCGCCAACCGGCCCTTTCAAGTTCAACGTCAATGTTCAGAGCCTGGTATCTCAAATCCGAGGCGTCGATGATGCAGGTCAAACCTCTAATCTCAACGACCAGATTAAGGCCGAACCGGCAACGGCGTTCGCCAACGGAGTGCCAAAGCATCGCTTCGCAAACCATGCCCTGGGGACTCGCATTCTTCCACAATTCCTTCAGGGCACTGGGCGTCGTTTCCGCCTGCGACTACGTGGTGGTCGTAGATTTCGATCAGAACGGAAAGCCACCAGTTGCGCCAAACGGCCCCGCGAGCATCAAACGAATACTCACCGGCACCGAGCGCGACCTAAATCTCGACCGCAGCATCTTCCTCGACGGGGAAAACGCCGCGCGGAGTAGCTATCAACCAGAACGACACGCGCGCCTACACGTTCAACTATGTCTCGCGCGACGTCACAATCATCGACCTGACCAACAACACCGCGATCCGCACTGTGGCGACGACGCTCGCAAAGGGTGACCCCACCGTCCAGCTCGGCAAAGAGTTGTTCAATGCGGCGATGGGTCCCATTGATTCAAGCATTCACAATGCGGATGGTTCGGTGAACCCTATTCAAGGTCAGCATGTCGAATTCAGGCTGGGTCTCGTGCATCAGTTGTCACGTGAACGGTCTTACAGACGGCGTGACCTGGTCCTTCGATACCGGTCCGCGCGTCAGCATACCGCTGAACGGAACGTTCCCGAAGCAGGGCCTGGGACAGCGCTCTCTGAACTGGTCGGCGGTGCGCGATGAAGTGGAAGACTTTGAGCTGAACACTCGCGCTGTCGCCGGCGGCATCGGGCTGATCCAGCTTTGCCAACGGCTCACAGGACCCGGACGTTGTGAACCCTGGGACGTCCCAGCCACTGGAGTGGACCTCCGTCGCGATGCAATCACCGAATATGTGAAGACCATCCGCTCCCGCTTGCGCCCGAGGATCCCAGTGACCCAGAAGTGCAGGCCGGCCGGAATTTCTTCAAGAAGGTAGGTTGCGCCGCGTGCCACAACACCGCGCTGTGGACGAGCAGCCGCGTGCTGTTCGCAGCGCCGCCTCCACCAGACGAGATCGTGGCCGCCCAGCTCGAGGGACAACTGGCTGAAGTCGGCACGATTCAACGCAGCTAACCCCCACGAGGTCCGAGGCGCCGCGGCTACGCTCAATACTGCTCCGCTCGGCGCGGCGGGTTTCAACATACCGTCGCTGCTGGGAGTGCACCAGCGCGAGAAGTTCCTGACACACGACGGCTCGGTCACTTCGTTCGAGCAGTTGCTTGGCAACCCTTCACACGTAGGTACTAACCCGAAGCTTCAAAAGGCAAGCGTGCGAAGGAGATTAACTCGAGTTCCTGCGATCGATTGACGAGCGGACTCAACCATTCAACTGACAACACGGCGCGGGCCGAACCGGATGGAAGCGCGGGAGTTCAATGCGGGCTTCCATCCAGACCGGTCATCGGGGCCTCGATGAAAGAAGGTGATCGTCATGATTAACGCATTGAACGATAATGAAACCAAATTATCACAATTACACTTACCGCCAGGTCTCGCGGCGTGTCAGAGAAGATTGATTGGCGGTGGAGGACATCATAGGAGGCGATGAAGCGGCTCGACTTCAACAAGCCGTTTATGCCCGAGACTCGCACGCACCGCCACCTTTATCGTTCCTGTCGCCAGGCGAGAAACTGGCTTTGAATCAGATTAGAGCCAATGGGTACCTCAGCATGTCTCGGTGTGCTCGAGGAAGCGATTTTGCCCTTCATCCTGATTACGCGAAGTCGCAACCCGGGCAGATGATTATTGCACGCGCGCCTTTTGAATTTGCCGGTGAAGAGGCGAAACACATCCACCTGTTCAGGCGCTTCCGCGAGGAGTTCGAGCAGGGCTTTGGGAGCACTTGCGCCGTCATCGGTCCTGCGGCCGAGCTCGCGCCGGCCATCTTGTCGCACCACCCGCTTGCGGTCGCGCTGACAGTTTTGCAGGGCGAGTGGATGACGCAACGCCACTACCTCGACAGCGTGAAGGACGATCAGCAGCTTGACCCCCAATCCAAAGCTTGCTCAAGCATCACTGGATGGAGGAAGCGCAACACGTGAAGCTCGACACTCTGATGGTCGAGGCCATTGCCGCGACCTGCAGGGAGCGGGAGATCGAAGGGGCTATCCGGGAATATCTCGAGATCGCAGAGTTTCTCGATCAGGGCATCAGGCAACAGGTCGAATTCGACGCTGAGAGCCTCACCGAGGCCACAGGCATTTCGCTATTGGCTGGCGAGTGGGAACAGTGCATGTCGGTGCAGCGACAGGCGATTCGATGGACGTTTCTTGATCCGGATGACGCATCCGAATTTCCTCGTTGCGCTCGAGCACCTTCAGCCCGGCGCAGGCCGGCGTGATGAGCCTGGTCGCAGTGACTCTCAGCTAAGGTGGGAGAAGATGGCTCGTCCTCGGCTTCTTACGGAAGAGGGCGTGCCGATCCGGGAGACAGACTGCAATGAGCAATCGCTAACTTTCGAAAACAAAGTTAACGCACATCTCTCAGGGACACGAGCGAGAGAGGCTGGACCCTCTCGGCTCAAGGAAAACTTTACTCTAAAACCGGTATTCACAAAGGAGACTGAGACGATGAAACTCAAACTGAAGATGCAGACGATGTGCATTAATTCTGATCGCAGCTGTATTCACCTTCGCTGGGAACAGCTCAGACTCAATCAGACAAGGGCAGTCAGTCGAAGACACATCCCGCAACGAGTGCATCTGTCGCTCAACCGAGCGGCGTGAATTCGCCAGTGGTCGGAAGTGGTACGGCAGGACAGATCACGAAATGGACCGGCTTCAGCGGCAGTATCCGGCCATTGGCGATTCGGTTATCACCGAAGACAAGCTCGGGAAAATCGGCATAGTGGCACGACGATCCCGACATCTACGCTGACAGTCAAAGGAAACAATTAGACTTCGCTGGGCGGCTGCAAGTTCCTGACGGGACTGTGCAGACGACTGCGGCCATCACCGGTCTTATTCTCGATTTCGATGACGCAACATTGAGCGGCGATGGCACCGCGGGATCACCGCTTGAGTGGGCGTCGGTTCCGCTCATCCTCACCGGCTCCGCAGCCAATGCGGAAGCGATCGTAACGGCGACGGAAACGAGCAACAACTCGCTGAAATCAGCAGTGGCCGGACTTCAGCACAGTCGGCAACGGCGTGTCGGGCTTCAGCCCCCAGGGCATCGGTGTGAAGGGAACAAGCTCGGACGGCGTTGGTCTGTTTATGCTTAGCGAGAACGGTCGCGCAGACGCTGGCGTCAGCCGTACGAGTGTTGGTGTTACGGGGCCAGCAATAACGGTGAAGGTGTAGTGAGCGAGCGACACCAGTGTTGAGAGTACACGGCATCAGTAGCACTGGATATCGGTGTGGTCGGCGAAAGCACAGATCAGGTAGGTGTCTCCGGCAGCAGCTCTTTCGATACTTGGCGTGCTTGGCATCGTAATCGATAACTCAGCCGGGGTTGCCGGCAGCTAGTTTTGACGGGTGATGGCGTATTCGGCCCATCTCAAAACGGACTGGCGGGAAACTTCTTTCGGCGATGTCAAGATCGGCGGCGATCTCAATGTCGTCGGCGTGAAGAACTTCAAAATAGATCACCCGATCGACCCGAAAACAAGTACCGGTGCATGCGTCCATCGAATCGTCAGAAGTGATGAACCTGTATGCGGGGCAATATCACCCTCGACAAAAACGGTGAGGGAGTGGTCAGGCTTCCCGACTGGTTCCAGCGCACTCAATAAAGACTTCCGCTACTACTTGACCTCGATTGGCAGTTTCCGCGCCTGTCTTCATCGCCGAAGAGGTCGCCGACAACCGTTTCGAAGATCGGAGGCGGACTTCTGGGCTCGAGGGTCTCCTGGCAGGTGACCGGTAGTTCGCAACGACATCTATATGCAGAAGCACCCCATGAAGGTTGAAGTGACAAGTCAGAAGGTGAGCGCGGTTATTACATTCAGCCTGATCTCTACGGTCAGCCTGAAGAGAAGAGCGTTGAATGGCTCGCCAACCCTCGATCATGCGGCGCGTGAACGAGATCCGGAGAAGACCAAACGGCAGTAATCACAACAGCTCTTCAAATGGAAGTGAGCGTCAGGACCGCGTGATCACACTGGAGACATCTGTTGAACATAGGAGGACAGGACAATGAGTAAATCGATTACGAACGACTTTGCATGAACAAGCAGGGAAGGCCTGTGCTGCGGGTTGAATTGGCCGGCCACTCGCTGAGCACGGAGGAGTCGCAAGATCTTCAACTACAACCGCGAGCGATCAACCGATATCGATCTTGCGGAGGGAGAATCCTGTTTGCTACGTGGTTGGCAGCTCTTCTGGGAATCGTTATCGAGGGTATTCTCCTGGCCGTCCTTGACAGGCTGGGCCAGATCCGAAGCGAGAAGCTACGTCCTCGCAGGGATGGTTCAGAAGGTGTCGTGGTCAACCATCGTTTGTGTGGGTCTGGCGATCGGAACCACGCGGGCCAGTAAACGTGCGAGCTCCTCGATGGCTTGCTGGTCTCTTCTGCTCCGCTGGCGTTCATCGTTGCCAACAACGCTACATCAGAGCGCGGCACAGGCCCTGTCGCTGTCTGGCGGGCCGCTGCCGCGGCGGGCCATCTCCTCCTGCTTGCTCTCATCAAGGGCCTTGAATACCTGGGGTGCTGGGCACCATTCTCGGCTGGATCAGCAAGCGTCAGAAGGTGAAGGCAAGTCACATACATAAGCGAATCGGTCTGGCAGTCGGAATGTTCTTCGGCAGCGGGATCCCGGCAATCACTCACCACGCAGCGGCGCAAAACCGGATCCATACCCCACAGCTCATCTCGATGGGCATTAACGAATTGCTGTTCCCTTCGGCTGCTCCCCTTGTGTTGAATACCACGGCAGTGAGTAGTGGGCAAAGCAGGAACGGCGTCACCGTTGGGACACAGCTCAACTCCGGGATCGGGCTCAATCAGTGGTCCAGGATCGCCCAGCGGCGCCAAAGTGAGCAGAAGAGCGGAAAGGCAGCAGCAACCATCGGCCAATACTCGAGCACGTCGGAGAACTTCGGAAGACGGACTAAGCCCGGGCCGGCGCGGGCGGAGCAATCCCACGACATAACGTGGGCCAACACCGTCGAGGGGGTCGTGACCTCTGGCGCGTTAGGAAAACCTCTTTCAAAACCTGAAATCGATAAGGAGAAGAAAAAAGTGACATACAAATTAATAATCAACGCAAGAATATCTATAGCGTTGGCAGACGATCTTGTTCGCGCGTCAAGCGTACAAGCCCACGGTGACAGCAGGCTGGCCGTCAGAAAATGCTGGCCCGTCCACCCCCGGGGGAATGGCGCGACTCCGGTGGTTGGGAAGCGGCAACGGCAGGCCAGGATCACGAAGTGACCGGATTCAGCCGCTGGCAAGTTCCTCGCCATCGGCAAGGATCTCGGGTATTACGGAAGCACAAGTCCGGCAGGATTGGCATCGGCACGACAAGCCCGACCCCACGCCGACAGTCAGTAGGCACGATTGAGACTCTGGGTGGCGGCTGCAAGTTTCCTTGACGGGACCGTGCAGACTACTGCGCCGTGAGCGGCTTAATCTCGGTCCTTCACGATACGACGCTGACTGGGCGATATGCGGGACGGTGGCCCGCCGCCTCGGTATTCGTTTCGCCTTCCTGAAACCGAACGGAGACGTTAACGAACCCCTCCAGCGATTAATAGAAACGAGGGGTCCCCGCCCTTTCTCCGCATCCAGCGAAAAAGAACCGTGGGTGTAGAGGGCCGCAGCACTAAGGGCAACGGTGTATTTGAATCAGTTTGAATGCTGAGGGAGTAGGAGGCTGGCTCGGCAGCAGCCAAGCGACGGCGTGGCTGGCCTCCCAGCTCATTGGCCCCAGGACATTGCAGGAAAAAGCCTGAACGGCCCGGGTATTCTGGTGCCAGCAGCCACAGCGACGGCGTGTTGGGACAGAGCAGCGATGGCCATGGGGCGTAGATGGCACCGGCGACAGTCACCGAATGCCCCCGCCGCAAGTCTCGGCGAGAATACACCAACAACGGCGATGGCGCCGCCGGGTCCAGCAATCCCCGGCGCCAGAGTGCACGGAACCCAGCAATCTCAACTTCGGCAAGCCTTCGGAGAGAGTACAACCGTGGCAATCGGCTGTAGTCGGGAGTCAGCAGCAACGGGTTCGGCGTTGCCGGCCCAGCTCCCGCGGGTCTCCTCGCAGGCAACTTTTCAGGGGAGATGTCAGAATCATTTCGGCGATCTGACTGTGGGCCGGGCAGAAGAACTTCAAGATCGACCACCCGCTCGACCCCGTGAACAAGCTACCTGGTTCCATGCTGCAACCGAGTCATCCGAGGTCAGCAGAACCCTACGACGGCATCATCGTGCTTGATGGAAACGGCGAGGGAGTCGTGAACCTTCCTGACTGGTTCCAGGCCCCGAGCTGGCACTTCCGCTACTCAAGCTGACCGCACGCCAGGTGCATTCCGGGCGCCGGACTCCCAGACATGCGCAGACGAAGTTTCTGACAATCACTTCAGAATCGCAGGCGGTTCGCCAGATCGAGAGTCTTCCTGGCAGGTGACCGCACCAGCATTCGCAATCGACGCCTACGTGCAGAAGCACCCGATGAAGGTGGAATTGGGAAAAATCAGAACTGGAGCGCGGGCAACTATTCGGCAACTCCGAACTCATTTCAGCAGCCTCCGGACGAGAAGAGTCGTGCTCGACTGGGTCTGTCAACCGACTTCAGCAGAAGCGCGTGAGAGATCAGGGAGAAGAACAAACAGCTGTACCATTAAAGCGGCACGAACGGCTGGTCCAGCGCAGGATTGATCCGAATCACCCGATCTTCTTCCTGGATTGTGCCAAAAACGAATTGTTCTCTCGGTCGATGTTTTCGCCGGCGTCCCCAGACCACTTTGTAGCCGCGAAGACGCTTGCGAAAGTGCCGCTGGTTTAAATCATTAAAGATCGCGCGCAGATCGAAATGCGTCCCCTCGTGGCGCAAATTTAACTGCTGCTGCATCGGCAATTTCGGGTGCGCCAGTTTTCGTTTGGTTGTTTTCTTTCTCCTACCCATTGCCATGCTCCCAAAATAAACGCGACAGAGTAATGTAGTGGTCTCTAAATCTAGTGACAAGCGAAGCACCCATTTTGACACGAAATTGTTGTAAGTTACTGGTGTTCAATTCGTTGAATGGTGTCGACGGAGCAAAGCGCCGAACGAGCTCAGCGCTGTTCACTAAACCTTGAGCTACCGACAAATTTTACCTCTCCCGCGAAGCTGGTTACGGCGGGTCTCGCGCTCTTCGGGATTCAACGTTTTGCGGCAAACGCAAACTGCGTATAATCGTTCCAAGTTTCCGGAAAGATCACCAGAAACCGATCAAGGACAGCAAATGACGCCTTTTCTCCGAAAATTGCTTGGCCAAAATTGGCTTCTATTACTGATCATGCTGGCCCTCGCTGTTTTTGGCGTCGTGGCAATCTACAGCGCGACTTCCACGCGCAGCGACGCGTATGCCGCCGACTTCTGGCGGAAACAAGCAAACTGGGTGGGCGTCGGTGTCTTCGCGTTCATGGTGACCAGTTTGGTCCACTACCGGTGGATTCGCTGGGGCGCTCCTGCCGATATGCTGGCCGGCATCGTGTTTCTAATCATGACGAAGTTTATGGGGTCAAAGTTTATGGAGCGCGCAGCTGGCTGCATCTGGGACCAATCAATTTTCAGCCTGCGCAGCTTTGCGGTTGTCGCAGGGATTATGGTGTTGGCGCTGTTCCTGACTCAGTTTCGCCAAATGCATCCGGCACTGCGATTACTGCTCTCGGGAGCGATTGCGGGTGCGCCATGTCTTTTGATCCTCATGCAACCAGACTTGGGAGAGGTCATTATTTGGGTCCCTGTGATGTTTGCATTGTGGTTCGTCGCCGGCCTGCCATTGCGGTATACTTGGTTTGCATCATTCTCATCGCAATCGCGTTCATCCCGATTGCCATTAATTTCGGCCTTAAACCATACCAGCAACAGCGGATCACTGCTTTTACCCATCCTGACATCGATAAGCAGGGTTCGGCGTGGGCGATCAATCAATCGATGATCGCGATTGGCTCAGGAGGCTGGTCCGGAAAGGGTTCAAGGCGCCGAATACCCAGATCGAGCTCGGGCTTTCTGCCGGCGACAGCTGTGCATAATGACTACATTTTCTCGGCCGTTGCCGAGCAATGGGGATTTGTCGGCGGAATAGTTCTCATCGGCGCGTTTGCCTTGCTCTTGTTAACGTGTCTTTTCGTCGCGTTTTTTCGCCGGAGACCAATTGGGTCTTCTTCTCGTCATAGGCGTCACTGCGCTTATCTTCACGCACATCTTTCAAAACGTAGGAATGACAATCGCAATGCTGCCAATCACCGGCGTGCCATTGCCATTAATCAGCTACAGCGGCTCGTTCGTGCTGATGATCATGTTCGGCCTGGGCCTGGTGAACAGCGTCTGGATTCATCGCAACGTTCCCGCGTAACGAGACTGATTAAGTGCGACCGCCGGGATGCGTCGTGTTGGCGGCCTAGTCGTGCCGAAACGATTTACTTTGGCTCGTGCTTGCCTGTAGAGTCGGGCCGCGCAGAGATGGATGCCGATTACAAGGTTAAGCTCGAGGTCTTCGAAGGGCCGCTCGATCTGTTGCTATACCTGATCAAACAGGACGAAATCGACATCTACGATATTTCGCTCGAGCGGATCACCAGCCAGTACCTCGAGTATCTCCAGGCGTTCAAAGAGCTGAACATTGAGCTGGCGGGCGAATTCATCGTGATGGCGGCCAACCTCATTTACCTAAAGAGCCGAAGCCTGCTGCCGCGCGATCAACAGCCTCCCGAAGAAGATGCCGCGGAGGACGACCCTCGTTGGGAATTAATTCGGCAACTGATCGAGTATAAAAATTCAAGGAAGCCGCCGCGGAACTCAATCTACGTGCGCTCGAACAGGAGAGGATCTTCATCCGGGAAGCCGGTTCGTCGCCAGATCTGCAGGAACCGCTGCGCCTGGGCGAAGTTGGAATTTTCCAGCTCATCAGTGCCTTCCAAACCGTGATAAAACGAATGGAAGCGCGCCAGGACATGCAGGAAATCTTCAGTGAACGTTTTTAGTGTGTCGGAAAAGATCGATTCGATTTTGCAGCGCGTCGCGACCGGCACTCGCTTCCGCTTTTCTGATTTGTTTAGCGGCGCTGCATCCAGAATCGAAGTGGTTGTCACCTTTCTCGCGCTCCTCGAATTAATCAGGCTGAAACAAGTTCGAGCCCTTCAAAAAACGTGTTTGACGAAATTGAAATCACGGCCGCCACAGCTTAAGCCGGAAGCTGCTGTAGCGTGCGCTGTCCTCAGCGCATCGGGCATCGCGGATTGGATTCTCCGCTGAGGACAGCGGACTTCTACAGAAGTCATGCCGCGAATTTTGATCGCAGGATGTGGTTACGTCGGAGAGGCGACGGCCGATTTGTTTCATTCCGCCGGCTGGAACGTCGAAGGTTGGGTGCACTCGAAAGAATCGGCAGCGCGGCTTTCTGCAGCCGCTGTATTAGCAATACGTAAACTGGGAACGGAAGTACAA
>ERZ1370068.8975-contig-7788_pt1 | contig 15546 bp, 18 predicted proteins | sample MGYA00561227_ERZ1370068 | MGnify/ENA primary metagenome ERZ1370068 (study PRJEB38410, sample SAMEA6850437) | metagenome | study: Metagenomic assessment of the ecological functions of the soil: analysis of the soil microbiota associated with the...
GCATGGCGCCCGTCTCGAACTCGTCGAAGAGAAGCCGGTGCCCGCGCGGCGGGTGGCGTCGAATTCCTTGACGGTGTCGGCGAGGCCGCCCGTCCGCCGAACGATGGGCACCGTGCCGTAGCGGAGGGCGATGAGCTGGCCGAGGCCGCACGGCTCGTAGCGCGAGGGCATGAGGAAACAATCGGCGCCACCGTAGATGCGGGTGGCCAGCGCGCTGTCATAGCCCAGGCGTAGCCCCGACCTTGCCCGGATACTGCGCCGCCGCCGCCTGCCAGGCCGCTTCCAGATGCGATTCGCCCGAGCCGAGGAGCACGAACTGGCAGCCCGCCTCGAGCATGGCGGGCAGGCCCTCGAGCACCAGGTCGAGGCCTTTCTGCCCGGCCAGCCGCGTCACCATGGCGATGATCGGCCCCGGCGCCTCGTCCAGCTCGAGTTCGCGACGGAGCGCCTCCCGGCCGGCGGCCTTGCCCTCGGGCTCGTCGGCGGAGTACGGGCGCACCAGCCCGGCGTCCTTGGCGGGATTCCATTGCTCGTAGTCGATACCGTTGATCACCCCGTAGAGGTCGGCCGCGCGCTCCTCGAGCACGCCGTCCAGGCCATTGCCAAACTCCGGCGTCCGGATCTCCGCCGCATACGTGCGGCTCACCGTGTTGAGCAGGTCGGAGAAGACGAGGCCGCCCTTGAGGAAGTTGATCTTGCCGTAGAACTCGATGCCGGCGGGGTGAAGAGATCCCACCCGAGCCCGGTCATGGCCATGTCGTAGTGCCAGAACGCGCCCTGGTAGGCGAGGTTGTGAATGGTGAGGAGGGAGGCCATCGATCCGAGGACGGGATGGTCCCGGTAGAGCGTGCGCAGGTAGACGGGAATGAGCCCGGTCTGCCAGTCGTTGGCGTGGATGATCTGCGGTCGCCAGACGCTTTCCAGCTCGAGGACCGATTCGAGCGCGCCGCGACAAAAGAACACGAAGCGCTCGCAGTTGTCCCAGTAGTCGCCGTCCGCGGTGCCGTAGAGCCCATCGCGGTCGAAGTACTGGTCCTGGGCGAGGAAGTACACGGGGACGCCCCCGTGGTCTCCGTCTCCTCGAGCGCTCCCTCCACCACGCGGTCGCCCAGAGGCACGCGGAGCCGCGGAACCACCGTCTTGATCTCCGGGGCGTGGAGCTCCACGCCGCGGTGGCGCGGCATGAGGATGCGCACGTCGTGGCCGAGGGCCCGGAGGGCCCGGGGCAGCGCGCCCGTGACGTCGCCCAGCCCGCCCGTCTTGGCGAAGGGCGAGGCCTCGGAGGCGACGAGGAGGATGCGGAGACGCGGTGGCATGGCGTGGCCTCAGGAATCCTCTTCGAGAATCGGGAAGACGAGCTGCGAGATGTGCGACGAGATGCGCTTGAGGTTCGTGAGCACGTCGAGGTGGATCTCGGAGGTCTCCAGCGACTCCGCGAGCCCTGCCGCAGCCGCGCCAGATGCGAGGTGCGAAGCTCGCGCTCGCGCTGGCGGATGGCCGGGCGCTGATCGAGCACGTCCTGGGCGAGGGTTCGGTCGTTGGAGGCAAAGCCCGCAATGGCGCGCTCGAGGTTCTTCGAGATCATGCCGTGGAATTCCAGCAGCTCCGCCTCCCCTGCCTCGGAGAAGCGCCGGCTCTGGTAGAGCTTCTTGCGGGCCAGCTCCATGAGGTTCTTGTCCACGATGTCGCCGATGTTCTCGAGGTTGCCGATGAAGGAGATGAGGGCGATCTCCTTCCGGGTGAGATCGGGGGACATGGTCTCCTGCCCGAGGCGGGAGAGGAAGAGCTTGATCTCCCGCTCGAGGTAGTCGAGCTGGTCATCGCGCCGCTCGACATCCTCCAGCAGCTCCTGGTTGTCCGTGCGCAGGACGGTCATGGCATCCCGCAGCATACCCTGCGCCACGTCGCCCATGCGGAGCGCTTCGCGGGTGGCCTGCCCGAGAGCGAGGGCGGGCTGGTCGAGATAGCGATCGTCCAGGTAGCGTGTCTTGAAGGGATTGTCTCCGCCCTTGATCTCCTCGGGCACGAGGGCGGTGATGGCCCGCGCGGCGAGAGGGGCGAAGGGCAGGAATACCGCGCTGATGGCCACGTTGAAGAGGGTGTGCGCGTTGGCGATCTGGCGCGCTGGGTTCTCGGCGGTGGTGGACAGAAAGGACGTGAGCTGATGAAGGAAAGGCAGGGCGAGGGCCACACCGAGGACCTTGAAGGCGATATGGGCCACCGCCACCCGCCGTGCGTCCGCCGAGGAGCGCAGGCTCGCCGCCAGCGCCGTCGCGCAGGTGCCGATATTGGCGCCGAGAACGACGGGCAGGGCGCCCTCGATGGGGAGCAGCCCCTGCTGGGCGAGGGAGAGCATGAGGCCGATGGTGGCCACGGACGAGGCCATGCCCGCGCTGAAGATGGCTCCCACGAGAAGACCCAGGCCGGCATTGCTCGACAGCGCCACCAGCACCTGGCGGGCGAGCGCGCTGTCCGCCACCGGAGCCACCGCTTCCGTCATGACGCGCATGCCCAGGAATACGAGGCCGAACCCCAGCACCACCTGCCCCAAGCTCTTCACGAGGCCGCGCCGGGCGAAGAACGTGAGGGCGAAGCCCGCCCCAACGAGGAGGAGGGCCAGCTCCTGGACCTTGAAGGCGAGGAGCTGCACGGTGAAGGTCGTGCCGATGTCCGCGCCGAGGATGACGCCGAGCGACTGACGGAAGGTCAGGAGGCCGGCCGACACGAAGCCGATGAGCAACAGGGTGGTGGCCGAGGAGGACTGGATCAGGGCGGTGACGAGCGCGCCCGAGCAGACCGCGGCGAGGCGATTGCGCGTCATGCTCGTGAGCAGATGACGGAGGTGGCCGCCCGCCGCGCGCTGAAGCCCTTCGCCGCACAGCTGCATGCCGTAGAGGAGCAGAGCGAGCCCGCCGAACAGGCCGAGGAGGACCACGGCTAGTGTCCGAGCCTCGACGGCGCCAGCGGGCCGCCCGCGGCGAGGCCGGCCAGATGGCGTGTGCTGTTGACGGAGCGCACGATGGGCGGCGCGATCTCCGTGATCGAGCCGTTCGACAGGGTCAGCCGCCAGATCGAGGACAGGGGAAGGCCCAGGCAGTACGCGAGGTAGGCGCTGATCACGCCGCCGTGGCACACCACGAGCGCCTCTTGACCGTCGGGATGGGCGGCCGCGATGTCCGCCATGGCGCCGACCACCCGCAGCTGCACATCCGCGAGGGCTCCGCGCCCGGAGGCAGGCAGGCCACGGGGTCCCGCACCCACTGCGTGTACGGATCGCCGGGCAGGCGGCTGATCTCCTCGACGGTCTGCCCTTCCCAGTCGCCCAGCGACAGCTCGCGCAGCTCGTGCACCTGGGTCACGGAGAGGCCGAGGCCCTCCACGGCGATCTCCGCGGTGCGGCGCGCCCGCTCGAGCGGACTCGTATACACCGCGGCGACACGGCGGTGGCGGAGAGCCTGCCCGAGGGCGGCAGCCTGGCGCTCGCCCAGCTCGGACAGCGCGACGTCCTGGACGCCCTGAAAGCGCCTCACGGCATTCGACACCGACTGGCCGTGCCGCGCGAGGATGAGCCGGCTCATCGTGCCGCCGACGCCGCCTTGTGCGCCGAGCGCAGGCGCTCGATGGTCTCGGGCTTGCCGAGTATGGCCGCGACCTGGAAGATGGGCGGGCTCGCCGTCTTGCCGGTGAGAGCGATTCGCGTGAGCTGGGCGAGGTCGACGAGCTTGAGCCCCATCTCGGCCGCCAGCCCGCGATAGAGCGCCTCGAGGCTCTCGGTGTCGAAGGCCTCCTGGGCCTCGATGCGCTTGATCAGCGCGGCATAGCGGGCCGGCGCCTCGGGTCCCCAGAACTTGGCGATGGCCTGCGGATCGTAGGCCGCGGGAGACCGGAAGTAGAAGCTGGCCTGCTCGACCATCTCCACGAGCGTGTGCGAGCGCTCCTTGAGGCTCTCGACGATCCGGGCCAGGCGCCGGACGTCGGCGGTCGCCAGGTACCCAGCGCAGCTCGATGAAGGGCGGCAGCAGGGCGGCCAGGCGCTCGGGCGGCGTGGCCTTGATCCACTCGAGGGAGAGCCAGAGGAGCTTTTCCCGGTCGAAGATCGCGCCGGCCTTGCCCACGTGCTCCAAGTCGAAGTGCGTGGAGATCTCCGCCGGCGAGAAGATCTCCTGATCGCCGTGCGACCAGCCAAGACGGACCAGATAGTTGACGAGAGCCTCCGGCAGGATGCCCTGGTCGCGGAACTCCTCCGATGGTGGTGGCGCCGTGGCGCTTGGACATCTTGCTCCGGTCGGCCGCCAGGATCATGGGGATGTGGGCGAAGATGGGCGTCGCGTAGCTCAGCGCGTCGTAGCAGGCGATCTGCTTCGGCGTATTGCTCAGGTGGTCGTTGCCGCGGATCACGTGGGTGATCTTCATGGTCACGTCGTCCACCACCACGCAGAAGTTGTAGGTCGGCGTGCCGTCCGTTCGCACGAGGATCCAGTCGTCCAGGGTGGTGTTGTCGAAGGTGACCGTGCCGAGGATGACGTCCTCGACCACCGTCTGCCCCTCGGCGGGCACCCTGAGCCGGAGGGCGTGCGGCTCCGATGCCGGCACGTTGGCGTCGCGGCACGTGCCGGGGTAGCGGAACTGCTCCTTGCGGGACTTGGCGATCTCGCGGAGCGCGTCGAGGGTCTCCGGCGTGCAGCGGCAGCGGTACGCGCGCCCTCCGCGACGAGCCGCTCCGCGTGCGCCCGGTAGATCTCGAGGCGATCGGTCTGGCGATAGCCGGGCGTGGGCGGGCCCTCGTCCCAGTCGAGCCCGAGCCAGCGCATGGCATTGACGATCTGCTCGATGTTGGCGTCGGTGGAGCGCGAGCTGTCGGTATCTTCGATGCGGAGGATGAACACACCCTTGTGACGGCGCGCGAAAGCCCAGTTGAACAGCGCGGTGCGCGCGCTGCCCACGTGGAAGGACCCGGTGGGGCTGGGGGCAAAGCGAACCCTTACGGTCTCAGGCATGTCCGTTCATTCTACTCCGATGCCACAGCGTGGGCCCACGTCGACGGTAGCTCTTCGCCGCCGCATCGTCTACGCCTCGCGGCTTCGCCAGCGGTCGACGCCGGATGGGTTGTCGGCTGTCTACGCCGGGCGGGTTGGGGGTTCTTCCCCGCAGACCACGCTGAGCCGCAATCGGCGTGGCCACTCCAGCCCGCCACGAGATTTAGGTTTTCTGCTTCGAAGAATCTCCCCAGAAGACACGGGCCTGCGGGAAAGAACCCCCAACCCACCCGGCTCTCCCCGTGGCCTTGGAACTCTGGAACTCACAACCTCGGGCAGCTGCGGCAATGTGTTTCGTGCTTCGTGTTTGGTGTTTTGGTGTTGGCCGCGGCGTGGAGGGTGGGGTTGGGGGCTTCCTCCCTGGGCCCGTATCTTCTGGGGAGATTCTTCGAAGCAGAAAACCAACATCTCGTGGCGGGCTCGGAGTGGCCACGCGGGATGCGGCTCAGCGTGGTCCAGGGAGGAAGCCCCCAGCCCCGCCCGTCGGACTCGAGTAAACGTGCAGGACTGGCTCAGAGAGCGAAGTCCGGGAGCCCCGCCCGTGGGAGAGCCCGTGGACCTAGAAGCGCACGCGTCGCATGATGGCGCGAGGGGAGCAGGCGGATAGCGAGCATGACGAGTCGCCAGACTGGGGGTGCGTAGACCACGGGTGTTCCGCGATCGAGGGCGCGGAGGACGATGCGGGCGACGGCGTCGGGCTCGCCGGCGAAAGGGGGCACGGGCAGTCCCGCGGTCATTCCCGTCTTCACGAAGCCCGGGCGGACGCACACTACGCGCACGCCACGATCGCCGTACGCGAGGCCGAGGCCGTCGAGGAAGGCGGACAGGCCAGCCTTGGAGGCGCCGTAAAGGAAGTTGCTGCGCCGCGGCCGGTCGCCGGCCACCGAGCTGAACGCGCAGATCGTGCCGCCGCCGCGGCGCGGCCAACCGCTCGGCCATCTGCTGGCAGAGGACGGACGGTGGCGGTGAAGTTGACGTCGAGGAGATGGCGGAGGCGCGCCGTAATCCCGTCTCGAGCTCTTCCTGCGCCGCGAAATCGCCGGCCGTCACCACGAGTGCGTCCACGCCCCCACCGCCTCGTCCGCGGCGTCGAGCGCCGCGGCGAAGCCGGCCAGTGTCACCCAGGTCGAGATGCCCCGTGGCCACGGGCCCCCGCGCCCCGCGGGCCGTGAGGTCGCGGGCCGACGTCGCGAGCTCCCCGCGTCGCGGCCGAGGAGGACCACGGCGTCCCCGCGCGCGGCGAGGAGGTCGGGCCAGGGCGCGCCCCATGCCGCGGGTGCCCCCGACCACTGCGACCTTCACGCGCGGTCTCCGAGCACGCGCACCGACTGGGCGGAGCGGAACCGCCGCTCCGGGTCCCACGCGTCGCGGACGCGGCGCCACTCGGCGAGCCGGGGCACCATGCGGGCGAAATCCTCGGCGCGCGTGACGGCGTCCTTGGCGAGATAGACGCGCCCCCGCGGCGATCACCACGGCATTCAGCTCGTGCACGAGCCTTTCCGTGGCCGGGCCGCGATAGGGCAGGTCGAGGGCGAGCGTGGTGCCTTCGAGCGGAAACGACAGGTAGGCATCGGACTCCGGTCCGCAGTCCTGATCACGGCGAGAAACGACGCCGTCCCCGCCGCGGCGAGCCGTTCGAGGAGCTCGGCCACCGCCGCCCTCGCCGCGCGGGGACCACGCACTGGTACTGGAGAAAGCCGCGCCGGCCGTAGAGACGGTTCCAGTTGCCGATGGCGTCGAGGGGATAGAAGAATCCGTGGTACGGCACGATGCGGGCCGAGCCACCTGGATGGCGTGCGTGACTCCGGTAGTAAGCGGTATTGAACGCGCGCATGAGCAACGGGCTCAGCAGCCACTCGGGAGCGTTCATCGGCACGGCGAGGCGGCGCGGATCGGGGGCGGGCCCGCGGGCCTCCCCCGGCCGGCGTGACGGCCGCGCATGAGGATGCCTCGTCCGAGGGCGGCGCCGCGGGCGAGACAGTCGATCCATCCCACCGTGTACTGCCAGTCCTTGGCGGCGTCGCGAAGGCCATCCAGCATGGCGGCGAGACCCGCCACCGGCGCGGTCTCCACCACCATCCAGCCGCTCTCGACGGGCTGGAGCCGGAGCGTCACCTCGGTGATGAGCCCGGTCAACCCCATGCCGCCGACGGTGGCGAGGAAGAGCTCCCGCTCGCGATGGGGGCCGCATTCCACCGCGCGGCCGTCGGCGACCTCGACGACCAGCCTCTCCACGAACGAGCCGAAGGAGCCGTCGCGGTGATGGTTCTTGCCGTGCACGTCGCACGCGACACAGCCCCCGATGGTGACGAACCTCGTTCCCGGGGTGACCGGCGGAAACCACCCCCGCGGCAGAAAGACCCGCACGATCTCGTCGAGGGCAAGTCCGGCCTCGCACGTGAGAGCTCCCGAGCCCGCGTCGAAGGCGAGCACCCGGTCGGCGCGCACCGTCTCGAGCACGCGCGCGCCCGGCGCGGAGGGTACGGCCGCGTCACCGTAGGAGCGACCGAGCCCGCGGGGCAGGACGGGGCGACCGTCGGGAGGAGGCGGAGCCGCTCGGGCCGCGCCACCGTGCCCAGGGTGATGGGATGACGTCCCCAGCCCGAGACCGGTTCCATGCTCAGCCCGCCCATCGCGAGCCATAGATGATGGCGAGGGTGGCGAGCATCCACAGGAGCGCGTCGAAGAGCAGGGCCCGATCGGTGACGAGGAGATCGGACGGGTTGCCCCCGAGGTCGCGCCGATAAAGGAGATAGAGGTAGCGGAAGATGCCATAGAGGACGAAGGGCAGGGTCAGGGGCAGGAGCCGCGTGTGGAACTTGGCCACCGTCTCCGGCGACATGGTGTACAGCGCGTAGGCGGTCACCGTGGAGGCGGTGACCACCGAGATCATCTGGTCGAGAAAGCTCTCGCTGTACTCGGCGAGGATGGGCCGGTGCGCGGAGGCATCGTGGGTGAGCGAGCGATACTCGTGCCGCCGCTTCCCAGAGCGAGGAAGAGCGCGATGAGGATCGTGCAGATGAGGAGCCACCCCGAGATCTCCGCCTCCACCGCCACCGCGCCCGCCACCGCGCGCAGCACGAAGCCCGCCGCCACCGTGAGCACGTCGAGGATAACCATGTGCTTGAGCCAGACGGAGTAGGCGGTGAGGAGGGCACCGTAGCCGAGGGCGACCAGTCCGAAAGACGGGCTGATCCGGAAGGCGGCGGCCAAGCAGCCCGCGAGGAGGAGCACGCCGAACACCAGCGCGGTGGAGCGGGAGAGCGCGCCGGAGGCGATGGGCCGGAGGCGCTTGGAGGGATGCAGGCGGTCACGCTCGGCGTCCACCACGTCGTTGAAGAGGTAGATCGCTCCGCTCAGGCCGCAGAAGATCACGAAGGCGCCAAGCGCCGTCCAGGCGAGCGGCGTGAGCATCTGCTGGGAGAAGATGACGCCGGCGAAGACGAAGAGGTTCTTCACCCACTGGCGCGGGCGGAGCGAGGCGAGGAGAGCCAGAGCCGGGCTCACGCCGCCGCCCCTTACAACCGGATCACATGCGGCTGGGTGCCCAGCGGCCCCGTCAGGTTGCGCATGTCGAGCACGAGCCGCGCCTCGCGAACGAGCCGCGCCGCATCGAACTCGCGATGAGCGGTGAGCACCACCACGAGGTCGTACGAGCCGACCTCGGCGCCGTCGACCGCGGCGAGGCCGACGGCCCGCCACGTGCAGGGCGGGCACGTGCGGGTCGGCGTAGTCCACGTGGGCCCCCGCGAGAGCAGCGCGTCGATGATCTCGAGGGCGGGCGAGTCCCGCACGTCCCCCACGCCCGGCTTGTAGGCGACGCCGAGGACGAGGATGCGCGAGCCGCGGATGGGCCGGCCGTGATCGTTGAGGGCATCGGCGACGAGCTGCACGGTGTAGGCGGGCATGCCGCCGTTGACCTCGTCGGCGAAGGCGATGAAGCGAGCCTCGTAGCCCTTCATGCGCGCGCGCCACGCAAGGTAGTAGGGATCGCTGGGCAGGCAGTGGCCGCCGATGCCGGGCCCCGGATAGAACGGCATGAAGCCGAAGGGCTTGGTGGCCGCCGCGTCGATGATCTCCCACACGGACAGGCCGAGGCGCCGGCACATGATCGCGAGCTCGTTCACGAGGGCGATGTTGACGCTGCGGAAGATGTTCTCGAAGAGCTTGACGAGCTCGGCGGCCTGGGGCGAGGTCACGGGCACCACTCGATCGACCACCAGCCCGTAGAGGACGCCCGCGAGATCGCGGCAGGCGGGGGTGATGCCGCCCACGATCTTCGGAATGCTCTCGAGCCGCCACGTGCGGTTGCCCGGATCGATGCGCTCGGGGAGAAGGCGAGGAAGAACTGCTCTCCCACCGCAAGCCCGGAGGCGGTGAAGCGGGGCAGGAGGACTTCCTCGGTCGTGCCTGGATAGGTGGTGGACTCGAGGACAACCAACTGGCCGCGGCGCAGGGATCTTCGCCACGTCGTCGGCCGCGGCCACGATGTGGGAGATGTCAGGCTCCTTGGATTTCCCCAGCGGCGTGGGCACGCAGATAACGATGGCGTCGGCGGCCGCGAGGGCGGCGATCTCGCGGGTGACGGTGAGGCGTCCCGTCCTGACGAGAGGGGCGAGCTCGTCGTCCGGCACGTCCTCCACCGGGCTCTGGCCGCGACCGATGCGCTCGAGGCGGGCGACGTCGGCGTCGACGCCGATGACGGGCACTCCGGCCTTCGCGAAGGCCACGGCGAGAGGAAGGCCGACATAGCCGAGACCCACCACTCCCACGGTGGCGTCGTGGCGCTCGAGCCGCTGCCGGAGCTCGGCGAGAGCGGCGGAGCCGGTCACGCGAGCCTCTGCAGGGCAGCCCTCAGCGTGGCGGCGACGGCCCGGATCTCCTCCGGGTCGAGCTCGGGGAAGCACGGCAACGAGAGCACTTCGGAGGCGGCCGCGCGTGGCCTGGGGAAGGCGCGATCAGCATCGGGCATGGCGAACATGGGTTGGGCGGGAATGGGCGTCGGATAGTGCACGGCGGTGCCGACGCCCGCTTCGGCGAGGGCGGCCACCACCGCGTCGCGCTTGGGTGTGCGCACGGTGAACTGGTGGTAGATGTGATGCGCGGGGGCCACCTCCTCGGCGAGCACGAGCGGCGTGTCGCGGAGCAGCTCGCGGTAGCGGGCGGCGATGGACCGGCGCGTCTCGTTCCACCCGGGCAGATGGCGGAGCTTCACCCGCAGCAGCGCGGCTTGCAGCTCGTCGAGGCGGCTCGAGTAGCCCAGCTCCACGTGCTCGTACTTCCGCGGGGAGCCGTGATCGCGCAGGCGCCGCATCGCCTGGGCCACGTCGTCGCGGGAGGTCAGCACCATGCCTCCGTCACCGCAGCCCCCAGGTTCTTCGTCGGATAGAAGGAGAGGATGGCCACGTCGCTCCACGACCCGGCGGGCCGGCCCGCGTAGGTCGCCCCCACCGCCTGCGCCGCGTCCTCCACCACGGCGAGGCCGCGAGCGCGCGCGATGTCACCGATGGCGTCCATGGCCGCGGGCTGGCCGTAGAGGTGCACGGCCACGATGGCCCGGGTCCGCGAGGTCACGGCCTTTTCCACGAGAGCGGGATCCAGGTTGTACGTGGAGGGGACGATGTCCACGAACACGGGCCGGGCGCCCAGCATGAGCGCCGCGCTTGCCGAGGCGACGAAGGAGAAGGACGAGGTGATCACCTCGTCTCCGGGCTGGACGCCGAGGGCCTTGAGGGCGAGGACGAGGGCGTCGGTGCCGGAGTTCACGCCGATGCCGTGGGTCACCCCGCACAGGGCGGCCAGCTCCGCCTCGAGGGCCGTCACCTCGGGGCCCAGGATGAACCGGCAGGAGGTGAGCACCCGGGCCGCCGCCGCCTCGAGATCCGCGCGGAGGGCGGCGTGCTGGCGCTTCAGGTCGATCTGCGGGATCAGAAGCCCAGCCCTCGCGCCGACGTGGCCGCCTGGCCCACACCGAGGAGATTGACGGAGATCCGGAACTCGTTGTCCTGGCCGAAGCGGTAGATGTACTCGCTCAGGATGGCCCAGCAATCGAAGTGGATGTCGACCCTCCCCTCACTTCCGTGGCCCGCCCCGCCGTCACGTCCCAGGCGCTGAACGTCTTCGCGTCCACGAAGCGCGAGATGCGCGCGGTGGCCGCCGACTGGATGAAGCGAAAAGTCTGCTGCTCGTTGAAGCGCGGCCCCACGCTCGCCGAGAAATCATTGAAGATGACGCTGAACGCCCCGTTCGCGTCCCGGAGCCCCAGATTGTAGACATTGTACCGGGCATTCGCGCTGACGCGGAAGTGCTCGTTGGGCTGCACCATCGCCTCGCCCATCAGATCCTTGAACGGCTCGGAGACATGTGAGGAAGTTGTAGGTCTGGCTCAGGGTCATCCGGGCCAGCTCCCACCGCACCGCCTCCTCGTTCGCTCCCGAGGTGGTGCGGGCGTTGAGCCGATTGGTGATCGAGTACGTCACCTCGTTCGCCTTGTTGATGGCGTCGATGCCCGTGCGCGCCTCGTAGCCGGGATCGATGCCCCGTGCTCGGGCCTCCCCCGGCTCGTACTGCGGATTGGCTTTCTGGTTGATACCGCGGATCTCGATGAAGTTGGCGCGGGGCTCGATGACGTGCTGGAGGGCGGCGATGCTGCCCGTGCCGGCCAGGTTGTAAACGCGGGAGGCGCGACTCTCCACGAGCAGGCCGAACTCCTCCTGCTGCCGGAGCCGCAGCGTGTTCCGCGTGTCCTCGATGCTCATGGGACTGCTGAGGTTGTTGGGGCCGTTCGAGATCGACTGCCCCACCACCTCCCTGGTTGTAGAGGGTGAGTCGGCCGCCCGCGTACGGGGTGAGGGTGAACAGGCCCGCCACGGGAATGGGCAGGTAAAGCCGGGGGTGGAAGTCGGCGCGGATGCCCGCGACTCCGATCTCCCGGATGAAGTTGGTGAAGGAGGCCTGTCCCTCGTAGAGGAGACCGGGCACGCCGGGCAGGGGCTGGCGCACGCTCGTGAGCTTCAGCTCGGGAACGCGCTGGAGCTCCACGTTGCGGGGCTGGGTCAGGTCCTGGTACCAGTAGATCCGGCCCACGAAGTTGACCGACTCCCAGCGCTGGGTGACGAAGAGGTTGTTGTCCGCGCGCTGACGGACCCGGTCGGCCGTGGTGTAGGCGTAGGTCTTGAAGATCTGGTCGTCGGAGGTGACGTTGGAGTCGATCTTGACGGAGAGGCTCGGGGTGGCCTGCCAGGAGTGCTGGAACTTGAAGTAGCCGCGGTTCTCGGGAAGGCCCTTCGACGCGCGCGAGCTGAGGAAGCTCTCGTTCACGCCGAAGGCGGACAGCTGGCCCCCGCTTCCTGGGAGAGACTATAGCGGTACTCGATGTCGGCCCCGATCCCGCGCTTCGTGTAGACATCCATGGCCACGGTCAGGTCCTGGCTGTCGTTGATGGCCCAGTAGTACGGCGTTCGCGTGAGGAATCCATATCGGGAGTTGGTGCCGAACTCGGGGAAGAGGAAGCCCGACTGGCGCTCGCGCCGGAGGGCGGCCGCGAAGAAGGGCACGTAGGGCATGACGGGCACGCCCTTCACGAGGAACGAGGTGTCGCTGGCCGAGATGTGGGACTCGAGGTCGGCTTCTGCCGACCCCATCTTGAACGACCAGTCGGGGTTGTCTCCGTCGCAGGTGGTGAAGAGCCCCTGCCGGACGCTGTAGACGCTGTCGCCCAGCTTGTCCATGCGCTCGGCGGACAGGCGGTAGTAGGGGGCACGAAGGTCGAGCCCTTGTACACCACTCCGGTGCCGGTGTTCAGGTTGAAGTCGATGCGCTCACCCACGAGGCGGTCCTGGCCGTCGAAGAAGACCGCCTTGCCCTGGGCGATGGCCTCGCCGGTCGCCCGATTGAGCTCGACTCGATCGGCCACGAGGCGGTTGTTCCCCCGGATGATCTCCACGTTGCCCGTGGCCAGGAAGAGGTCGGAGGCGCCGCCCACCTGCTGGATGCGGTCGGCGACCACATTGGTCTCGCCGCCGGCTCCGGGAATGGTCAAGGGCGTCTGTTGCGCGAACGCCGGCCAGACTCCAAGGACGCCGCACAGGCAGGCGGCGACGAACGCGGCCGAGGCTGAGCGACTCAGGGAGCCGCGCAGACAGAGATAGAGCGTCGATTTCAGAGACACAGCGACATATGGTATCAGCCGGGCGCGACGCCGCGGCTAAAAATATCTGTATTTTCAGTGGCTTGGGCGAGGATCTCCCCTATGAGGAAGAGCGACCCCGCGATACAAACGGTAGTGGTCTGGGGATCGGCAACGGCCATCCGTAGGGCTTCCGCGGGGGTGGCGGCCGCTTCGACGAGGACCCCCTCCCCGGGGAAAGACGGCGGGCGAGGGCGGCCAGCGACGCGGCCGAGGCCGATCGGGGATGGTCGGCCGCGACGAAGATCATCCTCCGGGCCAGAGGCAGGAGGGGATCGAGAATGCCCGCCTTGTCCTTGTCCTCCGACGTTCCGATGACGAACGTTACCCGCTGACCCGGCAGATACGCCTTCAGCGACGCGGCGAGGGCCCGGGCGCCCGCCGGATTGTGCGCGCCGTCCACGATCACGGGCGGAGAGCGCCGGATGAGCTGGAAGCGGCCGGGCCAGCTGGTCGCCTCGAGACCGCGGCGGATAGCGCTGTCGTCGGCGCCGAGCGCACGGGCCGCCGCCGCCGCGAGGAGCGCGTTGCCCGGCTGGAAGACTCCGAGAAGCGCGCAGCGGACGTCATCAATGCGCCACCCGGGACCTTCGAGGTCGAGCCACTGGCCGTCCAGCGACGCGTGCCGCACACGGACGCGGAGATCGCGGCCTTCGACGAGAAGAGGGATGCCGGCCTCGGCAGCCCGGCGCGCCACCACGGCCTCGGCGGCGGGCTCCTGGCGGGCGGAGATCGCCACGCCGCTCCGGATGATGGCCGCCTTCTCTCCCGCGATGGCCTCGAGGGTCGAGCCGAGATAGGCCTGGTGATCGTAGTCGATGCTCAGTGATCACCTCGACGGCGGGGCGTCCCACCGTCGTGGAATCGAGCCGCCCGCCGAGGCCCACCTCGAGCACCGCCACCTCCACCCCCTCGCGAGCGAAGTGGTCGAGGGCGAGAGCGGTCAGCGCCTCGAACATGGTGGCGTCGAGCCTGGCGATGAGCGTGCCCAGGGCGTCCACTCCGTCGGCGAGATCGGCCTCGGGAATCGGCCGGCCGTCCACCTGGATGCGCTCGCGGAGGTCGACGAGATGGGGGAGCTGTAGAGCCCCACGCGGCGGCCCGTGGCCTGGACCATCGCCGCGAGCATGGCCGACACCGAGCCTTTGCCGTTGGTGCCCGCGACCTGGGCCAAGGTCATCGAGCGCTCTGGATTGCCGATGGCGGCGAGGAGCGCCTCGATGCGGTCGAGGCCGGGGCGCATGCCCGCCATCTCGCCGCCCCGCAGCCCGGTGATTCGGGCCACGGCCTCGCGATAGGTCATGGAGCCTGCTGGGGGCGACCCGAGAAGAAAGCGACGATGCGGCGAAGCGTCTCCCGGATCTCGCGCCGATCGACGACCATGTCGAGCTGACCGTGCTCGAGCAGGAACTCCGAGCGCTGGAAGCCTTCCGGCAACGGCTGACGGATGGTCTCGGCGATGACCCGCGGCCCTGCGAAGCCGATGAGGGCCCGCGGCTCGGCGAGAATCAGGTCGCCCAGCATGGCGAAGCTGGCCGTGACCCCGCCCGTGGTCGGGTCGGTGAGGAGCGAGATGAAGGGCAGCCGCTCGTCGGCCAGGCGCTTGAGAGCGGCCGAGGTCTTGGCCATCTGCATGAGGGAGAGAATCCCCTCCTGCATCCGCGCGCCTCCCGAGGCGGAGACGATGAGCAGGGGCATGCGCTTCTGGATGGCCAGCTCGATGGCCCGGGTGATCTTTTCCCCCACCACCGACGCCATGCTGCCCCCGAGGAACGCGAACTCGAAGACGGCGAGGGCGACGGGGTGGCCGCCGATTCGCCCCACCCCCGTGAGCACCGCCTCCTCGAGGCCGGTCTTGCCGCGCGCCGCCTTGACGCGATCCGTGTATCGCTTGGTGTCCTTGAAGCCGAGAGGATCCTTGGAGGTGAGCCCGGCCTCGCGCTCCTCGAAGGAGCCCTCGTCCACGATGGAGGCGATGCGCTCGCGCGCGCTGATCCGGAACGGATAGCGGCACTTCGGGCACACGCGCCCGGCCCGGTCGACCTCGGGACGGTACACGATCTCCTTGCAGGAGTCGCACTTGACCCAGAGACCTTCCGCGATGTTGACCTTCTTGGGCCGATCCTCGCCGTCCCCTTCCCCGTTGCCCTTCCAGAACCACGCGGTCATGCCCTAGGCCACCGTTGCCGAGCGGGCGAGACGGAGGGGTGCCTTGAGCGAGGCGATGAAGTCGCCCACCCTCGCCACGAGCTCCGGGAGCCGGCGTGCTTCTCCACGAGCTGGACGATGGCCGATCCCACGATGACGCCATCGGCGGCCTGA
>ERZ1370068.4727-contig-3782_pt1 | contig 15528 bp, 17 predicted proteins | sample MGYA00561227_ERZ1370068 | MGnify/ENA primary metagenome ERZ1370068 (study PRJEB38410, sample SAMEA6850437) | metagenome | study: Metagenomic assessment of the ecological functions of the soil: analysis of the soil microbiota associated with the...
GCTACGTATTGCTACGCCGCCTGAACATGATAAAAGAATGGAAAGGTTTTCCATGCCCCGAAAAAGGCTGGCGTTATTCCAAAGAAACAATGGCAGAGTTAGATGCTCCAGGACGACCTGGTATCCAGATGACAAATCAAAGCGTCCACAGCTCAAGCGCTTTCTGACGAGATGCACGGGAGTTCCGATGGGAAGTGTTTGGACTGATATCGATCCAATCACCCACAGGCGCTCGAACGACTCGCTATCCCCACCTCTTCTTCAAAACCACTGCCTTTGCTAGAACGAATCATCAAAAGCGAGCAGCAACGAAACGACATTGTCCTCGATGCGTTCTGCGCGGGCGGAACTGGTGTCATTGCTGCTCAAACCTTGCGCGCCAATGGATCGGTAATCGACATTTCGCCGACTCGCATGTCGCGTCATGGCGAAACAACGTTTAAGGAAAGATTGTGGATTGAAGAAGATGAGAAGCTTTGGGAAATCGACGCACTGTCGTGCGCGATTTGCCGAAGACGGAAGAGGAATTGAAAAATATCCGCCGTTCGAATTTGAAAATTGGGCGTCGTTGCGCTTGGGCGGAACAAAAACGCGACAAGTCGGCGACATGGGAATCGACGGTCGGGATTTATCCGCTAAGCGCGATGCCCGAACGTCGCGGCGCGTTACCGAAATGGATTTCATGGATGAATGGTATCCGATCCAGGTCAAGCAACATTAAAGTCGGCGTCCCGGACATTACCGCATGCCTTCGAAGCAGTTATGATTCGTGAAGAACGGATGCTTGGCTATTTTCGTCGGCTTCGAATTCACTGGCGACGCGCGCTTCGAGATCGCGATCGTTTCCGACGAAAGGAAGGCCGCGAAATCAACAAAAGCGCTAACCGTCCAGAGATCTGGATGAAGAAGTCGCGCCAGATGATCAACGGATAAATATGATCAAACCCGCGAAGCGAATCAGACTGAAAGCGCCACGCGTCGGTGAACCCGGCGACGGAATCCGCAAGAACCACCTTGACGGCTACAACCAGGTGGATGCTAATCATGAAACCCGCGAACTGCTCCCATACGCGACCCGTCCTTAATCGAAAACACGACGATCTACTTCGCCCTCGAAACAGCCAGACGGCGTCGGGCCCGGCACTGATTCAGACCGATCCCAACAAAGCGCTGATCACGATCCTTGCGTCTTTACAGCCCGCCGGAACCGTTCTTCACCAAGAAGTGGCGCCCGAGTGAAATCGAGTTGGTGAAGTGAGCGATGAGATTTAATCAGAGCGCCAGGGCGCTGTCTCATTTAGCCTGGGGTATCGCCCCAGGAATTGAGATTGCCGACCGAACAAGCGCTGAAAGCGCGTTTCAATCTGGTGGGTCTTGCATCGTTCCATTGATGGAACAAATGGCCGTCCGCACTGAATCGCGCTTTCAGCGCTAGATGCAGTTTTGGGACCAGACCCCTGGGGCGTTCCGCTCCCACGGCGGTACTGTGATTGAACGCCGCGCCTTTGGCGCTAAACACCACCTACCGTATTGCCCTAAAGTCCTATTGCCAGCCGTCCCAAGGGGAACATTAGGATGATACCCCTCCCCGTTTCTATGAGGTTGCGCACCAATTTTGCTTTCCATTGCAATCGCCAAAGCAAGAGGCACCGGCCGGCGCGCAAAGGCCTCAGCGAGTAACACAAAGGAGCTTCTCCCTCCTCAGTCGAAAGGAAATCACCTCAATCACTTTCCACGAACGCAAGCTAACGACCATCAGAAACAGCCCAAAGGAGCAAGCATGAAACCTAACAACTACATCCTCGCGTACGCAATGTTCGCGGCAGCCATCATGGTGGCTGCGCCTTCCGCCCACGCGCAGAAAATCAACGGAACGCCCGGTTCGCCCGAGTCCACCATAACCGTGGACGGAAATTATCTTCCGCCCCCGCCATCGAAGTTCGGCGGGGTGATCAACATGGACGTCAAGAACTCCAAGCCCTATTGGCCCCCGACGGTGGTGCCGCCCAAGGGCGCGCCCAATATCCTGCTCATCATGACCGATGACCAGGGCTACGGCGTCTCCGGCACCTTCGGCGGCGTCATCCCGACACCCAACCTGGATCGCATCGCCAAGATGGGGCTGCGCTACACCTGCTTCAACTCGACCTCGCTCTGCTCGCCTACGCGGGCAGCCCTCATCACCGGTCGCAGCCACCACTCGGTAGGCTTCGGAGTCATCGCCGAGCAGGCCACCGGCTACCCGGGCTACAACTCCACCATCGGCGTCGATAACGGCACAATCGGTGAAATCCTGAAGCAGAACGGCTACTCCACTTCGTGGTTCGGCAAGAACCACAACACGCCGTCTTTCATGTACAGCATCGCCGGCCCGTTCACCCAATGGCCCCTCGGCATGGGCTTCGAGTACTTCTACGGGTTCATGGGCGGCGAGACCGACCAGTGGACGCCATTCCTCTTCCGCAATACCACGCAGATCTTCCCGTTCCAGAACGACCCGAACTACAACCTGATCACCGGCATGGCGGACGACGCGATCAACTACTTAAAGGGGCTCAATGCCGCCGCGCCGGACAAGCCGTTCTTCTGCTACTATGTCCCCGGCGGCTCCCATGCGCCCCACCATCCCGAAGCAGGAATGGAGCGACAAGTTCAAGGGCAAGTTCGACATGGGCTGGAACGAGCTGCGCGAACAGATCTTTGAGAACCAGAAGAAGCTCGGGGTGATCCCGGCGGACACCAAGCTCACCCCCTGGCCGGACGGACAGCCAGAATACGGCGGCGCCAAGTTGCCGAAGTGGGACACGCTTAGCGCCGAGGAGAAGAAGCTGTTCGCTCGTCAGGCCGAGGTCTTTGCCGGCTACACCGCCTACACCGACTTCGAGATCGGTCGCGTGATCCAGGCGGTGGAAGACATGGGCAAGCTCGACAACACCCTGATCTTCTACATCAGCGGTGACAACGGCACCAGCCCCGAAGGCTCCCTGGTCGGCACGCCGGTGGACATGGCAGCGCTTCAAGCGATCGATATTCCGGTCAAGGATCAGATGAAGTTCTACGATGTCTGGGGCTCCAACAAGACCACCCCGCACATGGCTGTCGGCTGGGCGTGGGCGTTCGATACGCCGTTTAAGTGGACCAAACAGGTGGCCTCGCATTTCGGCGGCACCCGCCAGGGCATGTGCATCGCCTGGCCCAACCGCATCAAGGACGTGGGCGGCATCCGCCACCAGTTCCACCACATCATCGACGTCGTGCCCACGATCCTTGAAGCCACGGGTATCCCGGCTCCGAAGATGCTCAACGGCATCGCCCAGAAGCCGATCGAAGGCGTGAGCATGGTTTACACCTTCGACAAGGCGAATGCCGACGCACCCTCGGCCTGTATAACGAAGTATTTCGAGATGTTCGGCAACCGCGGCATCTACCACGACGGCTGGTACGCCTGCACGACCCCGCCTTTACCGCCTTGGGGTATGGGCCAGGGCAAATTTCCGGACGTGGTCAACGGCTACAAGTGGGAGCTTTACAACCTCCAGGAGGACTTCTCGCAGTTCAATGACCTCGCCGCCAAGATGCCCGACAAGCTGCGCGATATGAAGGAACTCTTCCTCGTGGAGGCGACGAAGAACCAGGTGTTCCCACTGGACAACGACTTCCTCAAGCGCGCGCTCACACCCAGGCCGAGCTACACCGCCGGACGCACCCTCTTTACCTACTCTGGTGAACTATCCGGGACGCCCACCAGCGATTCGCCCAGCACCTTGAACAAGTCTTACACCATCACCGCGGAAGTAGAGATTCCGCAGGGCGGCGGCGACGGGATGGTCGTGACGGATGGCGGCCGCTTCGGCGGTTACGGTCTCTACCTGCTCAAGGGCAAACCGGTCTTCACCTACAACTTCCTCGACATGGAGCGGACCCGCTGGGAAGGCACCGGAAGCGCTGGCGGCTGGCAAGCATACGCTGGTGTTCGACTTCAAGCTACGACGGTCCAGGCTTTGGCAAGGGCGGCACCGGCGTGCTTTCCGTGGATGGCAAGGAAGTCGCCAATAAGAAGATGGCGCACACCGTTCCGTTCCTCCTGTCGTTTGACGAGACCTTCGACGTGGGCGTGGACACGCGCACGGGGGTGGATGACAACGACTATCAGGTGCCGTTCCGAGTTCACCGGCAACGTAGACAAGCTAACGGTCAAACTCGTCCCGCCGAAGATGACGGCGGAGGAAGAGGACGCGCATCAGAAAACAAACACAGGACGCCAAGAATCGAGGCCAGTGACTTTCGCTCGCTTCGGTCGGCGGGCTGGTGAGTGACGCACAGGCGACAACGAAAAGCAGTTTGTGGCGCGGCGATGTTTGCGCGGGCGGTCGCCGCCTTCAACCCAGGTTCACTGTGTACGGGCTTTGGTTTTTTCATCGGTTGAATTTCGGCATTCGGCCTAAAGGGAGGTCACTCGAGTGAACGTTGAGGTCTCGCCCCGGTCGCTCTTCATCGAAAGCTCGTCCTGGTTGAAGGCCAGAATGGTGCTCGAAGTCACGCTATTATTCACACGCTCATCTTCCGCACTGGTAATCTTCAACGTGATGGTCTTGCCATTGATGGCCCAGGTGCCGCGGATCGTGCCGGTGACGCCCTGGGAGAGTGTGTTGCTGATGAACCCTTGGGGGCGCAACTGCGCGATGAAGCTGCCGCCCCCGCTGAAGGTAATTGACTCTTTCATGTTACCCACGGTGCCCAGCCAGTTGCCCACGATTTTTGCGCTGTACTCCGCTTCCGCGACCGGTTTTGCCGGCGTGCAGGACGAGACGCCCAAGGCCAACGCCAGAAGCAGGCCGAGCCGCACAAAGTTGAAGTTATGTTTCATAGGAATCTTTTTCTTATCAGGTGTTGTTAGTCGCGGCGTCAAGCCTACAACCTTGGAGATGAAGCGGCAAGTCCAACAACACAGATCAGAGTGAACCTCGAGCAGAGAATACCGCGGCGGACTTGAGCGGCACAGCGACCAGCTGCTCTGCTTGTCTCTGCTTGTGCTCATCGTGATCCATCCGCTCCTGGATTACGGGCCGATTCGCAGGTCAATCCAGGCCCTTCTGACCTTCATTCCGGCGGTCCTGGCGATCGGTGTCGTCGCGAAGACGAAGCGGCGGGTTTGGCTGCCCGTCGCACTGCTGTTTGCGGCTTTGCTGCTGGCGATTCTGGGCGCGGTCACTTCCAACCCGTCTCTTCTCGCCTTGGAATGGACGGCGTTGGCCGCGTTCTTTCTTCTGATCGTCGCCGCGCTGTTCTCGTATCTGCAGCGCGTGCACCAGATTGGCGAATCGGCATCTGTACACCGCGGCAAGCATCTATCTGTTGCTGGGGCTATTGTGGTTTGCGCTTTACAACATCATTGAAGTGCTCTTTCCCGGTTCCTTTCTGGAGGGAGGCAGCCATTTGACGCACCGGCGCAGCGGCCTCCATGCATCAGTCTCGCGACGCTGACGACGGTGGGATATGGCGACATCGTGCCTGCTGCCGGGTTGACACGCACCCTCGCGGCGCTGGAGGCCGGCGCGGGCGTCCTCCTACGTCGCAATCACGGTCGCGTTGCTCGTCAGTGCGCATAAACGAACGGAGCAGTAATCAACTCCGCACTCCGGCCGCATTTCGCTCCGACGTAACCCGGAAGGCGTGAGCTGATGGCAATCGATCGCTACAGACCGATCCGAAGAAAGGCTGGTTCACGATCCTGCGCCTCTACAGCCCGCTCGAACCGTTCTTCACCAAGAAGTGGCGCCCGAGTGAGATCGAGTTGGTGAGGTGAGCGATGAGATTTAACAGAAGCAAACAAAGAGAACAGAGAACGGAAAAAGAGATTCTCCGTTTCCTCCGTTGTCTTCTGTTGAAAAATATCCGGGCTAACTTAGCTCCAAACGAGCCTTTTCTTCGTTCCGAAGCTCCGGTATCGATACGAGAGAGAAAACGACCACGTCAACCCAGCCAATGAATGACTGAAATTCAGGTCCTAACTGCACTGTGGACGGGAGCCTTTCTCCTGGTCCACCTCGCCGTGATTGCGCGGGTCATTTTGCGGCCGCACCGGGAGCCGGCTTCACGGATTGCCTGGATCGTTGTCATCATTGTTTTCCCCGTGATCGGCATCCTGACTTACATCTTTCTCGGTGAAACCAGTATCGGCCGCCGGCGTGTGAGTCGCATGTGCGCAGTGCTGGCCGCCATGCCTGACCTTACCAAGGCCCCGGGAATGGATTCGCCTAATCTGCAACCGAAAATTCCAGAGACTTACGCCCACCTCTTCCGGCTCGGACACTCGGTCAATGGCTTCGAGCCCGTGGGTGGCAACTGCGCGACCTTGCTGGCAGATTCCAACGCGGCCATCGAGTCCATGGTCGCAGATATTGATGCTTCTCAGGATCATGTCCATCTGACCTTTACATCTGGCTGCCGGATAACAACGGACTCAAAGTGGTCGAGGCACTGAAACGGGCGGCCGCACGTAAGGTCACCTGCCGGGCGATGGCCGATGGATTGGGCTCGCGCCTCATGATCGAATCCCCACATTGGAAAGCCATGCAGGCGGCGGGCGTTCAGGTGGCTACCGCCCTGCCCATTGGCAATCTCCTCTTGCGTCCGTTGCGAGGACGCATCGATTTGCGCAATCACCGCAAGATTCTGGTGATCGATAATCGGATCACCTATTGCGGCAGTCAGAACTGCGCAGACCCCGAGTTCCGGATCAAGGCAAAGTTTGCCCCATGGGTAGATGCGCTGATGCGTTTTGAGGGGCCGATTGCGCGGCAGAATCAGTATCTTTTCGCGAGCGACTGGATGGCGGCAAATGGATGGCGATCTCACGCCCTTGTTGCGTCAACCGTTGCCGCCCTGCGACCCTGGGCTGACAGCGCAGGTCATTGGCACCGGGCCGACGGTATATAACTCGGCCATGCCCGAAGTCTTCGAAACCCTCATTTACACCGCCCGGCGGGAGCTGGTCATCACGACTCCCTATTATGTGCCCGACGAAGGCATGCAGACCGCCCTTTGTGCCAGTGCCCGGCGCGGCGTAGCGACCACTATCATTTTCCCCGCGCGAAACGACTCATGGATCGTGGGCGCGGCCAGTCGCAGTTACTACAGTGACTTGCTCGCCGCCGGGGTCCGCATTTACGAGTACGAAGGCGGCCTCCTCCATACCAAGTCACTCACATTGGACGGGGAAGTCACGCTGATCGGCTCGGCCAACATGGACCGGCGCAGTTTCGATTTGAATTACGAAAACAACATTCTGTTCTACGATCCGACTTTAACTGCCGAAATGCGCCGCCGTCAGGACGCCTATCTTGCCTGCTCCCATCCCGTCACCGCCGAGATGGTGGCCCAATGGCCGATGACCCGCCGGCTTTGGAACAACACCATTGCGATGCTGGGGCCAATTTTGTAAGAATCGATCGCCCCAAACAAACACGCACAAGCAATTGAAACTTCCCGCTCACGTATCTGTTCCGCAAGGATTTGTCTCTGATCCTCTGGAAACCCCGAGGCGTCCTTGACCAGTCAACGGTTAACGAAATTGTCGCGTTCATTGAGGCCGTTGAAAAACGAAATAGCGAACCACTCAACCGGTTCAACGACTTGTCGGCCCTCGATGCCGTCGACTTGAACTTTGAGTTTGTCTTTCACGTGGCGCTCGGCCGGCGTCTCTCAGCGGCGCCTAAACCCCAGTGAAATCGGCCTTCTACGTGACGAACGAGGCTGCGACGCATTATGCGAAACTCCATGCCGTGATAGCCGACTATTCGCCGCTCCATGTCGCTTTGTTCACTGATCGCGTTCCGCGGCGAGTGGCTCGGCGTTCCGCTCGAGGCGTTGTCCGAATAGGAACCGAGAATTAGTAGAAAGAAAACCACCTAAAATGACCAAGCTAAAAGAAGAGTTCTTCAAGATCCTGCCGCCGACGATTTACTTCTTCGTCGCGCTGCATCTCGTCATGTTTATTCGCGTCTTGATGTTGGAAGGAACCGGGCTCTCGCCCTACTCTTCAGCTTCAATTGCCGTCACTGCCCTCGTTCTCGGCAAGGCAGTGCTGATCGCGGACATGCTGCCGTTGATCAATCGTTTTCCTAACAAACCGCTCATCTACAACATCGCCTGGAAGACCGTTATCTACCTGTTGATATCTGCTGTCCTTCACTATCTGGAGAGACTAATCGATTTCTGGCGGGAGACGGGCAGCTTTGTCGCCGGCAATGAGAAGCTGCTCTCGGTAATCATCTGGCCGCATTTCTTCGCCATTCAGATCCTTTTTTCATCCTCATCGCCATGTATTGCACAGTGCATGAATTGGTCCGGGTAATCGGCAGGGAAAAGGCTCTGCGGATATTCTTCGGACCGATGCCTGCGCCGGAAGTTTGAGCGAGGCGCTCATCGTCGCGCGGATTCGAGGACATAAGAATCGCGCGCCCGGGATAACAAGCTTCAGTTCGCTAACACCAGGCCGCACCTTAAACTTACGATGCCTGTTAGCGTGAGGTATCCCAAAAATCAGTCAGATTCACTCTTCCGGATTCATCTTTCCACGATGATCACCGTAATCCTTGATTTCGCCACCACAGTGACGTGATCCCGGAAGTAAGACCAAGGTCCTATATCGTCCCGACTGGCAGGCCCTTAGAATCATGGGGAAAAGGAGTAAAGTAATATGAAGATAAAGATCCATAATCTGACAGCGTTTTTCGTTGTCGCCGCGTCCGCCGTCCTACTGGGGGCTGTGGGCACCGCCAGAGCTGCTGACCAGTGGTTTGTGATGGGCGAGCAGGCGCTCAAGTCCGCCGATTCCAGCGCGGAGATTAAGTCCCAAGGGGGTCGATGGAAGAAAGACGTCAAGCAGGTAAGGCTCTCTGTCGAGGGCGCTGACGTTCAGATCCTAAAGGTCGTCCTTGGCTGGGACAATCGCCCCGACACGACGCTCAACGCGGTCGGAACCGTAAAGGCAGGAGGACAGACAGCTCCGACGGATGCTCCGGGACGCAAAGGGCGCCTCACATGGACGAAGATCCAGCATAAGATCCTCGGTAAGGCACCGACGGCCACAGTCAAGATCATGGGACTTGATTGAGGCGTCCGGGGCGCAACCGCTCCTAGCAGCGCGGAAAGCGTGACTTGCGGCGAGTTGCGTCAGCGGGTCGCATCTGACCAGTGCCTGCTGCGGTCGATTAAGCGCACTCTAAAAGCTACAGTACGCAGCCGGGAGTGATGAAGCTGTTGAAGACTGTCTGACCAGTCTGAATCGCGCTGTTCACGCGCTAGACGCTCCCTGGACCAGTCTGGGCGCTGTTACCACAGACTCCGATTGTAACGCCGCGGCATTGTGCTGAACACACACCTGAAGATTGCGCTAAAGTCACTATGCCGTTGTCACAGCAGGCGGGAAATGCACCTCGAAACCAGCATAACGCACCGAGAAAACGCAACGGGCCTACAGTGATCTAAAATCGCGACTCTCAGAAAGTTTGAGAAACCGTATAAATGAGAAGCTTCAAGAGCAACATGAAAAGCGAGTCACCCGCCTTCACCCGCTACGGCGCGGCAGGCAAACCTACTCGCCGCCGCGCTTGTCTGGCATGGTGGCTTTCACGGCAACCATCGCGCAGGCCGCCGACCCGTTGGCTTCGTGGAACGACGGCCCGGCCAAACAAGCCATCGTAGAATTCGTCAAGGCGACTACGACCCAAGGCAGCCCTCAGTTCGTGCCGCCCGAGGAGCGCATTGCCACGTTTGATCAGGACGGCACGCTGTGGGTCGAGCATCCGATCTATACGCAGGTGATGTATTGCCTGGAGAAGCGTGTCCGGCGCTGGTCAAGGCGAAGCCCGAACTGGCGAAGGTCGCGCCGTTCAACACCGTCCTGGAACTGCTTCACGGCGATCGCGCGGCGATGGAGAAGCTGACATTGCCAGACCTCGATGAAGATTCGCGTCGCCACGCTCACCGGCATGTCGGTCGAGACGTTTCAGGCCGAGGTGAAGCAAGTGGCTCGCGGAAGCGAAACATCCGCGCTGGAAGAAGCCCTACACCGAGCTGACTTATCTCCCCATGCAGGAGGTGCTGAAGTATCTCCGGGCCAATGGCTACAAGACCTACATCGTCACCGGCGGCGGTCAGGACTTTGTGCGCGTATGCCGAGAGCAGACGTACGGCATTCCGCCCGAGCAGGTCGTCGGCACGGCGCTCGGGACCGAAGTATGGCTATGACAAGGACGGCAAGCCGTTCCTCACCAAGGAACCGAAGCTCGCTGCTCAACGACAACAATGCCGGCAAGCCCGAAGGCATCCATCTTGATGATCGGCCGCCGCCCGCACATCGCCTTCGGCAACTCGACCGGCGACCAGCAGATGCTCGAATATACCAAGGCGGGCGACGGCGCGCGGCTTTCGATGCTCGTGTTGCACGACGACGCCGAGCGAGAGTACGCCTACGGCCCCGCTGAAGGGCTTGCCCGACACGAAAGTCGGCACGTTCACGCAGGCGCTCTATGACGAGGCGAAGAAGAACGGCTGGACAGTCATCAGCATGAAGAAGGATTGGAAGGTGATCTTTCCTTTTGAGAGCAAATGAGCGCGCCGGGCCGAAGAAGTCGTTCGTTGCATATGCAGTGTTTAGCGCCAAAGGCGCAGCATTCAATCTGGAGCCTGGGGCAGCGCCCCAGGGTTCATGAGAACCGAAACAACCAGCGCTGAAAGCGCGTTTCAGCTTTGGCACACGCAGCTGGATGGCGCAATTGAATCGCGCTTTCAGCGCTTGTATCAGGCCGATGAATTCCTGGGGCGATGCCCCAGGCTTTGAATAACGCCGCGCCTTTGGCGCTAAACGCAGGCGGACTGTGATTGAACGCCGCGCCTTAGCGTAACACACACGCGTATTGGCCTAAAGTCCTATAGCCAGCCGTGCCGACGGCGCGCATCATTAAGCTCTAATCGATCTGTTTCGCTATGAGATTGCTTAACACTTCTTTCCTCAAATGCCTGATCGTAACGGCTGCGCTCTTTACTTCGCCTTTGAAATACGCGCGGCCACATCAACGACAGCGTCCGGCCAATCAAGCGATTCGAGCTGGCCGCGCGAAAAATACAGCAACGGCACCCGGCTCATTATTTATCAACCTCAGGTGGATGACTGGAAGAACTTCCAGGATTTGAGCTGGCGAATGGCAGTGTCGATTACGCCCAAGAGTGGCAAGACGGTGCTGGGCGTGGTGGAAATGAAGGGAAATACGAACATAGACAACGTCGCCAAGCTCGTCGACCATCACGAATCCGCAGATTACAGGCACGTATTTTCCTTCACTCGATAACGCCACGAAGGAAAAGATGGATCAGTTGTTCAAAACATTTGTTCCGCCAACCTTCTCAATCTCCTTGCATAGTTTGATCGCGTCCACGCCGAAGAAGGAGGCGCCGGCCGGCGTGCAATTGAACAACGATCCGCCCAAGATTTTTGTCGGTTACCGGCCGTCGATTCTGCTGAGCGTGAATGGCGAGCCAGTCCTTTCTGTAGTTCCGAACACGAATTTGCAGTTCGTCGTTAACACACAGTGGCCGCTGTTCTTCGACGAGAGTGGTTCCACCTACTATCTCGCAGTCGGTCAGCAATGGCTCACGGCCAGCAAGCTCGATGGTCAATGGTCGGCCACGAAGCAGTTGCCGCCGGAGATGTCCAAGGTGCCGCAGGATAAACAGTGGAGCGCGCTCAAAAATTTATCCCGCCAACTGCAAACACAAAGGGTGCAACTCCGGACGTTTTCTACAGCGACAAGCCGGCTGAAATCATTCTGTTCGATGGGCAACCCGTTTACGCGCAGATTCCGGACACGCAGCTTGAGTACGCAACGAACACAAACAGCGTCGTGTTCGTGAACAAGCCGACGCAGCAGTTTTACTATTTGACTGCCGGCCGGTGGTTCAGCGCGGCTGACCTGCAAGGGCCATGGACTTACGCGACGCCGGATCTTCCTCCTGACTTCGCCAAAATTCCGCTGAGCAGCCCGGCTTCAGCAATCCTCGCTACAGTTCCAGGGACCGATGAAGCCAAAGACGCAGTCTTGCTGGCGCAGGTTCCGACCACGATGACCATCAAACCCAACGAGGCACAGGCCAAAGTCAAAGTTGAATACGCCGGCGAACCGAAGTTCGAGCCAATCAAGGGCACATCCATGGAATACGCCACGAATACCCAGGACAAGGTGATCGAGCTCGAAGGCACGTATTACCTTTGCCTGCAAGGCGTGTGGTTCATGGCTCCTACTCCAACTGGTCAATGGACAACGTGCATGTCGGTTCCACAGGAGATCTACACGATTCCGTCGAGCTCCCCGGTTTATAACGTGACCTATGTCACCCAAACCGCGAATCCGGATGGCACGGTTACATCCAGCTACGCAGCAGGATATTTAGGCACGTTCATCCTGGGTGCGGCCGCAGGAGCGATCCTTGCCGATGGGAGCGGCTATTGGTGGCCGCCATACTGTAACGGTGGTTACTACTACCCCTACCCGGCGACATACTGTGGCGCGTATTACGGAGGTTATGGTTATCATTATCCAGCGCCTTACTATGACTCTGCCACGGGAGCGTATGGCTGGAAACAGACAGCCTATGGCCCTTACGGATCGGCAACGCGCGGCGCCGGTTACAATCCTTACACCGGCACTTATGCGCGAGGTGCTTCGGTTTCGACGCCTTATGGGAGCAGAAGCGCAGCACAGGCATATAATCCGTACACCGGCACCTATGCTCAGACCAGACAGGGTTCGAGCCCGAACGCTCAGTGGGGTAGCTCCTATGTCTCGCGAGGAAACCAGAGCGCTACCATGGGCCATTACTCGACCGCCAATGGAACGGTGGCGGGCGCCGCTGATTCGCAGGGAGGAAAAGTGGCCGCTTCCAGCACGAAGTGGGGAAACAGTGCGGTTGGTAAAACCGCCAGCGGCAATATGTATGCCGGACACGATGGCAACGTTTACAAGAACACAGGTAACGGCTGGCAGAAGTACGATAATGGAAGCTGGAACTCAGTAAATAAGCCTCAGCCTAACTGGCAAGGGGCAGAAAATAGCCAGCAACGGACAGGGAGCGAGAGTTATCAGCAGCGGTCGTCGGGAGCGAGTAGCGAGGATCGAGCAGCCAGCGGGGGCGGCGCCGACCGTTCAGGGGAAGCGGTTTCGATCGGTCCGGCGGTGGAGGCGGATCCGGTGATTTGGACCGCGAGGCTCAGAACCGGTCGCGTGGTGATTTTTCGAGCCAGCGGTTCCAGGGCTTTCAGGGCGGCGGCTTTGATCGCTTCGGCGGCGGTGGCGGATTCGGCGGTGATCGCTTCGGCGGTGGCGGTGGATTTGGCGGCGGTGATCGCTTCGGTGGTGGCGGCGGCGGGTTTGGCAGGCTTTGGCGGTTCGGCGGCGGCGGGTTCAGGGGCCGGCGCTGAAAATTAATGTCTTGAACCAAGCTCCAATTTTTTGTAGAACTAATAAAGCAGAGAACACACACAAAGGAAAAACATGAAAAACTATTAACACTAACAGGTATCGGCAGTATCGGCGCGGTCCTGGCGCTATTGGCAGCGTGTCAGACCACCACGGTACAGCCGACGTTATCGCCCAGAAAGAGGCCTTGCTCACGCAGTCGGGTTTTAAGGTCATAACGGTCACGACGCCCCACGCAGCAACAGGCAGTGAGCCGACTCACTCAGGGCAGGGTCTCGGCCGTGACATACAACGGGAAGACGTATTACGTGTTTCCCACTGGCACGAAGGACAAGATCTACGTCGGGAAACAAGCCCAATTCAACAGCGTATAAACACGGCGCTCGCGGCGCACGTATGCCAGCCATCCAGCGGCCCAGACAGGCGGCTGCGCAAGGTCAGGGGCAGATGGCAGGACAGTCTCTGATGCCCACGCTAGAGACCGCCGGACCCAACCACATCGAAGTTCAGCAGTTCGGTGGATTTGGTCCGATGGGCGTGAACGCCCTGGGCGATTGGTAAAAGACGTGACATGAATAACGTAGGGCAGCGGCGCTGTTCGCTGCTGTCCTCGTTGAGTCACCAAAGATCTAGCAGGACGAATGGGAGAATGCGAGGTCAGACTCGTTTTAAGGAGCCACCGCCTTGTCATTGGGAATTCTCTCAGTCGGTCCAGGCGTTCGTGCGGCGGAACCTTCTGAGGCTCGATGCAAACGGCAAAGACGGCTCGGCGAGCCTTCGCTCTGATGTCAGGCGCTTCGATCAACTTGCCGCCCTTTCGCACGAATCAGAATTTGACGTTGGCGGTCGAATCCCTGATGAGGCTGCTGCAGGCCGATCAGCTGGCCAAACAACTTGCCAACCCGATCGCCTCGCTTATCAGCGTGCCTTTTCAGGCAAACGAGGACTGGGGGTTTGGTCCCACCGGCAACGGCTACAAGTTCACGCTTAACATTCAGCCGGTTATTCCAATCTCAATCAGCAAGGATTGGAACGTGATTGTGCGGACCATCCTGCCAATTGTTTCCCAGCACGATCTCTTTCTACTTCGCGAACCTGCCCGAAGGATTCGCCGCTGCAGCCGCAGAACCGTTCGCAGGATGGCCTTAGCGACACCACTCAGAGCTTCTTCTTCTCGCCCAAGAAGCCGGGTCCATTCGGACTGATCTGGGGTCTCGGCCCGGCGTTTCTCTATCCGACTGGAACACATCCGTTGCTTGGCACAGGCACATTCTCAATCGGACCCACTTTTGTTGGGTTAAAGCAGGAAGGCCCGTGGACCGTAGGCGTGCTGATGAACCAGCTTTGGTCGGTCGTAATCTGAAGAACACCGCAGCAGTGTACAGCGCAGATGTTTGTCCAACCATTCATTACCTACACGACAAAGACCCATACGACCTTCACCATCAATACGGAAACCACGGCGGACTGGAATGCTTCCTCCGACGACGGGAAATGGACCGTGCCGGTCATTTTTCAAATCAGCCAGATTCTGAAGATCGGGAAACAGCCAATCAGCGTCCAGATCGGCGGCAAATACTATGCCGACACTCCACGCTACGGACCCAATTGGGGTGTGCGTTTTAACTTCATCGCTCCTTTCCCAACAGGCAGGCACCCCGAGCCTGTTGAGAGAACCGGCCTGGTAAAGTAACCATTGGCCCTGCTGACATCGACAAGCATTCGTTAGGTCAAAATGATGACCACAGTTGAGACATCTCTGACTTAACGAAATTGTGGACTGAAACGAACAAAACTGCGCGGGCGAAAGAATCACTGGAAACCGGCGCCGCGGCTACAAGATTCCATCGCTTCTCGACAGTTGAACTGCTCGTTGCTCTTGCGTTGCTCTTCTTCTTTTTCCCTTTGTCGAAGAAGTCAAAGGCGGAGACGTTATTATATCAATTCTGCTTTCCCTGGTGCTGCTGTCCGCTGTTCTTGCTGTGGCGGATCGCAAAGGCGTCTTCTTCATCGCGCTTGTGCTTGCTATTCCAGCGATTGCCGGCAGGTG
>ERZ1370068.1614-contig-1152_pt1 | contig 15519 bp, 24 predicted proteins | sample MGYA00561227_ERZ1370068 | MGnify/ENA primary metagenome ERZ1370068 (study PRJEB38410, sample SAMEA6850437) | metagenome | study: Metagenomic assessment of the ecological functions of the soil: analysis of the soil microbiota associated with the...
GTTCGTTCAGGGCGGCTTTCGAAGTGCAGCCGACGCGGGTGACGGTGCTCGCCGACACCGCGATTCGCGCGAAGGACCTCGACGAAGCGTCGGCGACGGAAGCCGCAAGGCCGCGCTGGAAGCGCGTGCAGAACAAGACGTCGAAGGAAGAGATCGCGACGGCCGAGGCCGAGCTCGCGATGCGCCGTGGCGCAGCTCGAGGCGATCCGCAAGATGCGCCACCGCGCCTGACCGGCGGCTCCGCCGGCGCTCAGGCGGCGAGCTGCTGCGCGACCAGCGTCGCCCAGTAGCTGGCGCCGATCGGCAGCGTCGTCGGTTGAAATCGTAGTACGGGTTGTGCACGTTGGGGCGTATCGGGTCCGCGCCCCGTGCCCAGCCAGACGTAGCATCCGGGCTTCGCCTGCAGCATGAAGGCGAAATCCTCGCTGCCCATGTTGGGCATCGGCTCGGCATCGACGTTGGCCGCGCCGACGACCGCACCCGCCGCCGCGATCGCCGTGCTGCGTCTCCGTCTCGGCATTGACCGTCGCCGGATAGCGGCGCTCGTAGCCGGACAGTCGCGGTCATTTCGAACATCGCGCGCGATGCCTGCGACAATCGTGCGCATCCTGCGCTCGATCAGATCCTGCACCGCCGACGTCGAAGCTGCGCACGGTGCCGCGCAACGACGACCTCTTGCGGAATCACGTTCCAGGTGTCGCCGCCGTGGACCTGAGTGACGCTGACGACGCCCGCTTCGAGCGGATGCAGGTTCCGCGCGACGATCGTCTGCAGCGCGCTGATGGCGTGTGCCGTCGAACAGCATCGGATCCTTGCCGGTGTTCGGCATCGCCGCGTGCGCGCCTTTGCCGGTGGCAATGATCTCGAAGATGTCGAACGCGCCCATGAGCGGCCCGACGCGCGTCGCGAACGTGCCGAAGGGTTGCAGCGGCCAGTTGTGCATGCCGTACACCGCGCGCATCGGAAACCGCTCGAAGAGTCCCTCCTCGACCATCACCCGGCCGCCGCCCTCGTTCTCTTCCGCCGGCTGAAAAATGAAATAGACAGGTGCCGTCGAAATTCTTCTTCGGGCGAGCGCCGCCGCCGCGCCCCAGCAGCATCGCCGTGTGGCCGTCGTGACCGCAAGCGTGCATCTTGCCCTCGACTTGCGAAGCGTGCGCGGCGCCGGTTTTCTCGTGGATGTGCAGTGCGTCGAGGTCGGCGCGCAGGCCGATCGCGTCGGCGCCGGATCCGCAGCGAAGCACGCCGACGACGCCGGTCTTCGCGAGTCCCGTGTGGACCTCGAGCCCGAACGAGCGCAGCTTGTCGGCGACGAACGCGCTCGTTCCGGTCTCCTCGAACGCGGTCTCCGGGTGCGCGTGAATGTGGTGTCGCCAGGCCCTGATGTCGGGAACGAGTGCCGTGATTTCGGGAATGACGGTCATGGGGACTCCGCGCAATTTCGGATGGACGAGACGACGATGTTAGCGTAATCGCCCGCGCGGACGCCCGGTGGCGCGAAGGCTCTGCGCTAGAGATTCGCATCTCATGCGAGCGTCCAAGACCCGCCGATGCCGTCCCGCCAACCTGAGTTCGATCTCCTCGTCATCGGCGGGGAATCAATGGTGCGGGGATCGCGCGCGACGCGGCCGGACGCGGGCTCAAGGTGCTCATGGTCGAGCAGGGGAGACATCGCGTCGGCCACGTCGCAGTGGAGCACGAAGCTCATCCACGGCGGCTTGCGCTATCTCGAGGCAATACGAGTTCCGGCTGGTCCGCGAATCGCTCGCCGAGCGCGAGGTCGTGCTCCGGCAGGCGCCGCACTCGTCGAGCCGCTGTCGTTCGTGTTGCCGCACGAACCGCATCTGCGGTCCGGCGTGGATGCTGCGCGCGAGGCCTCTTCATGTACGACCATCTCGGACGGCGGGAAACCCTGCCGGGTTCCTTCGGCGTCGACCTGTCGCGCACGCCCTGGGGCGCGGGGTTGAAGCCCAAGTTCGGGAAGGGATTCGTCTACTCCGACGCCCGCGTCGATGACGCGCGCCTCGTCGTGTTCAACGTGATGGACGCGAGCTTGCGCGGCGCCAGAGTCCTGGTGCGCACCACGCTCATGTCCGCGCGGCGCGAACGCGATGCTTCCGGGCCCATTCTGGTCGGCGACGCTGCGGGACCGATCGGGGGTCACGACGGACGTGACGGCCAAAGTGCTCGTCAATGCCGCCGGGCCGTGGGTCAAGCGCGTGCGCGACACGATCAACGACCTGCCATCGAAAGAGGACGTCCGCCATGTCGAGAGGGCAGCCACATCATCGTTCCGCGCGTGCACGAAGGCGCGCATGCCTACATTCTGCAGAACGCCGACAAGCGCATCGTCTTCGTGATTCCGTATCAGGAGCGCTACACGCTGATCGGAACCACGGATCGTGGCGGTCGACACCTTCGAGCGACCCGAGATCTCGGGCGACGAAATCGACTACCTGCTGGAGCTATCAACACCTACCTCGCGCAACCGCTCGCGCAGAGTCGATGTCGGTGTGGACCTACAGCGGCGTGCGTCCGCTCTACGACGACGGCGCGTCGGACCCGTCGTCGATCACGCGCGACTATGTGTTCAAGCTCGACACCGCCGGCAAAGGCGGCGCGGCCGCGCTGTCCGATTTATCGGCGGCAAGATCACCACCTATCGGAAGCTGGCCGAGCACGCGCTCGACGAGTTGACCCGTTCCTGCCGCCGATGCGGCCGCGCTGGACGGCGCGCGCGATCCTTCCGGCGGCGACCTGCCGGGCGGGCGCGCCGCCTGGAGCGCGGAGCTCATCCGGGCGCTTTCCGGGCTTCCGGCCGAGCGTGTTGCGCAGCCTCGCGCGCCGGCATGGTACGCGTGCGCTCGCTGGTCCTGGGCGCCGCGAAGACTCGCCGATCTGGGAGAAGACTTCGGGCACGGAGCTCTTCGCCGCGGAGATCGACTATCGTCGTGCGCGAGGATGGGCGCGCGAGGGCGACGACGTGCTCTGGCGCGCGGACCAAGTGCGGCATCGGCATGTCCGCATGGCCGAGCGAGCTCGCGTCGCGGCGTACGTGACGAGACTCGTCGCGGCGGCAGCGTGAGACCGTCCACTGTGATGCAGCCGCTCGCCGCGATGCCGGACGCGTCGCGCCGCGCGATCCGCGGCGTGCTCGCCGGACATCGACGACACGCTGACGACCGCATGGCCGTCTCACTGCGCAAGCGTACGCCGCGCTGGAGCGGCTGCGCGCCGCCGGCCGGCTCGTCATCCCGATCACCGGCCGGCCGGCCGGATGGTGCGATCACATCGCGCGGATGTGGCCGGTCGACGCCGTGGTCGGCGAGAACGGCGCGCTCTACATGCGCTACGACGTCGCGTCGCGCACAGCTCGTCCGGCGCTTCGCCGACGACGACCGACCGCGACGCGCGCCACCGTGCGCGGCTCGCGGCGATCGCGCGAGAGGATCGTCGCGGCGGTCCCCGGTTGCGCGCTCGCGTCCGATCAGCACTATCGCGAGACCGATCTCGCCATCGATTTCCGCGAGGACGTCACTCCGCTGCCGGCAGCGGCGGTCGACCGCATCGTCGCGCTGATGCAGGCCGAAGGCATGACGGCCAAAAGTGAGCTCGATCCACGTCAACGGCTGGTTCGGCAGCTACGACAAGCTGACGATGACGCGCACGTTGATGGCCGAGGTCTTCGGCATCGACCTCGAGGCGGAGCGCGAGCATTTCGTGTTCGCCGGCGACTCGCCCAACGACGCGCCGATGTTCGCGTTCTTTCCGAACGCCGTCGGAGTCGCCAACGTGCGCGAGTTCGCCGATCGCATCGCGACGTTGCCGGCGTACGTCACCAAGGCCGAGGCGGGCGCGGGATTTGCGGAGCTCGCGGATTTCCTGTCTGGCGTGAGCGCTGCCGGGACTGCCGCCGGGTCACCGCGCCGCGCGCAAGGCGCCAGTGCCGAGCGTCCCGCATAGCGTGCGCGGACGCGCCTAGCGCCTCCTCGATCCGCAGCGCCCTCGTTCCATTTCGCCATGCGCTCGGAGCGCGCAAACGAGCCCACCTTGAGCTGGCCGGCGTTCCAGCCGATCGCGAGATGGACGATCGACGTGTCCTCCGTTTCGCCGGACCGGGCGGAGACGATCGTCGCGAAACCTGCGGTCGCGACCGGCGGTCAACGCGGCGAGCGTTTCGGTGAGCGTGCCCGCCTGGTTCGGCTTGATCAGCACGGCGTTGCACGCGCTATCGGCTGCCGCCAGCACGACGCGTTCGGCGCTCGTGGTGAGGTAAGTCGTCGCCGATGATCTGGATACGCCCGCCGGCGGCGCGCGTGAAGGCGATCCAGCCGTCGCGATCATCCTCGGCCAGCGGATCCTCGATCGACGCGATCGGGTAACGATCGATCCAGCGGAGCAGCATTTCGATCATCGCCGTCGCGGTCGAGCTCGCGGCGCTCGAGGCCGAGCCGGTAGCGGCCGTCGCGGCCGAACTCGGAGGCGGCGACGTCGAGCGAAATCGCGACGTCGTCGCCGGGCACGAAGCCGGCGCGCTCGATCGCGCGCACGAGCATCGCGAGCGCCTCCTCGTTGGTGTCGAACGCGGGCCACCAGCCGCCTTCGTCGGCCACGCCGGCGAGCTTGCCGCGCGTCGCGCATCAGCTCGCCGGCGGCGCGATAGACCTCGGCGGTCATCTCGAGCGCCTGCGCGAACGACGTCGCGCCGACCGGCATCACCATCAGGTCCTGGAGGTCGATCCGCCGGCCGGCGTGCGCGCCGCCCCCGAAGATCTGGATCTCGGGCAGCGGCAGCGAGACCGGCCTGTCGCCGCGCGAGGTAGCGCCACAGCGGAATGCCGCGCGCAGCCGCTGCGGCATGCGCGACCGCGAGCGACACGGCGACCGTCGCGTTGCCGCCGAGCTTCGCCTTGTTCGGCGTCCCGTCGAGCGCGACCAGTGCCGCATCGACGCCGGCCTGGTCGCAGCGCATCGCGTCCGACGAGCGCGCGCTGCATGGGACCGTCGACGTTCGCGATGGCCGCGCGTCACGTCCATCCCGCCGAAGCGCGCCGCCGTCGCGCAGATCGATCGCCTCGCGCGAGCCGCGCGGACGCGCCCGCGGGAGCGATGGCGCGACCGGTGGCGCCGCTTTCGAGCGTGACTTCCGCCTCCAGCGTCGGTCGGCCGCGCGAATCCCAGACGCGCCGGCCGTGAATGCCCGCGATCGCGTCGCTCATCAGGCTGCTCCGCCATCCAGCGACTGCGCGATGTCGCCGAGATCGGCAACCGGATCGACGAGGAGCGATCGCGCGAATCGCGCACCGCGATCCTTCTGTGGCGCTTCGGTCAGGTACTCGACCGGCGACTTGCCGTCGATGCGCGCGAGCATGAGCCCGGCAACAGCGCTGCCGCGCGCGCTTTCGCAGTCCGCCGGCGCCTCCCAGTCGACGAGCGCCAGGTAGGCCGCCGCCAGCGAAGCGAAGGCCTCGACATAGCGCGCGCGCCATTGCGGCTGCCACGCGCCCTTCAGCAGCAGGTGATTCAGCACGAACGCGAGATCGAACGCCGGGTCGCCGTACCACGCGCACTCGGCGTCGAGGATCACCGGCCCCGCGCGGGCCGACCAGCAGGTTCTTCGGGCTGAAATCGCCGTGGACCAGCACGCGCTTCGTGCGTCACGCGTCGTCGCGACGCAGCGCATCGAGCTCGACGCGCGAGATCGGGATGCGCGCGCCGTCGCTGACGAGATAGGGCTCGAGGCGGAGCGCGTGGAAGAGCTCGTCCGTCTGGAACCGCGCGGCGATGTCGGGTCGATCGGCCGTCGCGGCGTGAATCGCGGCCGAGCACGTCGCCGACCGCCGCCGCGGTCTGCGGAATCGACGGTGCCCGGCCGGAGCAGGTCCTTCCAACGGGATGCGTCTCCGGCGGCAGGTACGCCATCGCGAAACATCCCGGCCGCGCGATCCTCGCCCAGAGATCGCCGGGACCGCGGTCGGCGCGATGCCGCCGGCGACGCGCATCCACTCGACCTCCCAGCGGTTCCGTTCGACCGGAACCGCCAGTCGGCGGCGACCTTGAAGCTTGGGCAGCGCACGTTTGACGCAAACGGATGCCTCCGGGAAGATCGACCCGGTAGATCTCGGAGGACACGCCGCCGGTCAAGGCGACGAAGGCAAACTGCTGGTGAGCGCTCACTATCGCCATGTGCGCGCAAGGCATGGCTCAACTCGACCGCGGACATCGCTCTGTCCCGGTGCAGCGGCGAGGCGCTTCGTGGCTCATTGACGAGAAAAAGGGCGTCAAGACAGGGTGTTTGCGCGCGAGAGTTGATCTATCATAGCAATCCTCGGCGCTAAACCCATGACCTTCCAAGAGGTGCCCGGATTGCAGCAGACGCGGCGTACGGAGGAATTCGCAATGGTTCGGTACGGATTCAACATTCGCACCAAAACGGGCCAACGGGTCGACAACATCCTGATCCTGGCCGCGTCGTCGATCGACGCCGAGCGCCGCTTGCGGCAGATGTACACGCAATGTGAAATCATCGAGCGTCGCGAACAGAAGGTGCGCGGGCCGCAGCGAAGTGACGGAACGCGCGGGCATCGGTCACGCGCATCCATGCAGCCGCTCGGCGACAGCACAAGACCGGCACGCAATAAATCATTGGCTGGAGTCCGCGTGCGTCACCGCGATGGTCGCGGGCCGTGCCGCGAAGCGAGCACGCATGCGCGCCTGAATGTCCTCGCGGCGCGCAGCCAACGCGCCGGCGAGCGCGCGGGCGCCTCATGACGATTCGCGTAAAATCTGGGCAGCCCATGGCGACACCCCGGCCTCCGTCCCTCAGCATCGCGATTCTCGCCGCCGGCGTGGGCAAGCGCATGCGCTCCGGGCTGCCGAAGGTCCTGCATCCCCTGGGCGGCCGGCCGTTGCTTGCGCCATGTGCTCGAGACGGCGCGCAAGCTCGCCGCCAGATCGCATCTGCGTCGTCTACGGCCATGGCGGCGACGCCGTGCGCCAGCGCTTTCCCGACGCGGATCTGCGCTGGGCGCTGCAGGATCCGCCGCTGGGCACCGGGCCACGCGCTCGCGCAGGCGCTGCCGCAGCTCGCCGCCGACGGCGTGACGCTCGTGCTCTTCGGCGCCGACCCGCTGGCGCGCGCCGAGACGCTCGAAGCGGTCGTCCGGCATGCGCGCGCGAGGGCGCGCTGTCGCTGCTGACGATCGAGCTCGACGATCCCGCGCGGCTACGGCCGCATCGTCCGCGATGCCGAGCGGAGCCGTGCAGGCGATCGTCGAGCACAAGGATGCGACGCGCGGAGCAACGCGCGGATCCGCGAGATCAACACCGGCGTGATGGCGGCGCCGACGCGGCGCTTCGCCCGGTGGCTGCAGGCGATCGACAACCGCAACGCGAGCGGCGAGTATTACCTCACCGACGTCATCGCGCATGGCGCGCAAGGAAGGCGTGCCGATCGAGACGTCGCGTGCCGGCGAACGTGATCGAAACGCTCGGCGTCAACACGATGCGCGAGCTGGCGGACCTCGAGCGGCGCTACCAGCGCGCGCAAGCCGACGCGCTGCTCGACGCGGGCGTGACGCTCGCCGACCCCGATCGCATCGACGTCCGCGGCACGCTCACCTGCGGCGCGGACGTCGACGATCGACGTCGGCTGCGTGTTCGAGGGCACGGTCCGCCTTGGCGATGGCGTGGCCATCGGCGCGCATGCTGCGTGCTGAAGGACGTCGACCGTCGACGCGGGCGCGCAGATCCTGCCGTTCTGCCACTCTCGAGGGCGCGACGGTCGGCGCGAATGCCCGGATCGGCCCCTACGCGCGGCTGCGCCCGGGCGCGGATCTTGCTTCCGATGTCCACGTGGGCAACTTCGTCGAAGTCAAGGCAAGCTCGATCGGTCGCGGGTCGAAGGCCAATCATCTGGCCTATATCGGCGACACGACGATGGGCAGCGGGCGTGAACTTCGGCGCGGGATCGATCACGGCGAACTACGACGGCGCGAACAAGCATCGGACGGTCATCGACGACGAAGCGAACGATCGGATCGAATTGCGTGCTGGTGCGCGCCGATCAGGATCGGGCGCGGCGCGACGATCGGCGGCGGGAGCACGATTCGCGCGAGGCGCCCGCGCGATACGCTGACCGTGGCGCGTGCGCCGCAGGTGAGCGTGCCGGGCTGGAAGCGACCGATCAAGAAACCGAAACCCCGAAAGGCTGACGCCATGTGCGGCATCGTCGGCGCGGTCATCGCGCGCGCAACATCGTTCCGGTCCTGATCGACGGCATTCGGCGGCTCGAGTACCGCGGCTACGATTCGACCGGCCTCGCGATCATCGGCGAACAATGCCGCCGCGCCGCACCTCGAGCGGCTCGTGAGCACGGCGCGCGTCGCCGATCTCGCCGCGCAGGCCGATGCGACGGTCGCTCACCGCGCACACCGGCATCTCGCACACGCGCTGGGCGACGCACGGCGCGCCGACGCCGGCCAACGCGCATCCGCACATGTCCGACGGCGAGATCGCGGTCGTCCACAACGGCATCATCGAGAACTACGAAGTCGCTGCGCGAGCGGCTGAAGGCGCACGGCTACGTCTTCGCCACGCAGACCGACACCGAAGTGATCGCGCACCTCGTCCACTGCGCACTGGCATGCGCGAGGCGGCGGCGATCTCGTGCGCGCAGTGCAGGCGGCGGTCGCCGAGTTCCATGGCGCCTACGCGATCGCCGTGATCTCGACGCGCGAGCCGGGGCGCAGTCGTCGGCGCGCGAGCCGGGAAGCCCGCTGGTCGTCGGCATCGGCGACGACGATCATTTCCTCGCCTCCGATGCCGCGGCGCTGCTTGTCGGTGACGCGGCGCGTCGTCTATCTCGAGGAGGGCGACGTCGCCGACGTGCGCCGCGAATCGTACGCGATCCACGATGCGGCACGGCAACGCGAGTCGATCGCGCGATCGTCAACGTCGAGGCGTCGGGCGACGCGGTCGAGCTCGGCCCGTACCGCCATTTCATGCAGAAGGAAATCTTCGAGCAGCCGCGCGCGGTCGCCGACACGCTGGAAAGCGTCGAGGCGATCGATCCGAACGCTGTTCGGCGCCAAGGCGAGCGACGATCCTCGGCAAGGTCGACAGCGTGCTCGATGCTCGCCTGCGGCACCAGCTACTACTCGGGCCTCGTCGCGAAGCAGTGGATCGAATCGCTCGCGCGGCATCCCGTGCCAGGTCGAGATCGCGAGCGAATACCGCTACCGCGACAGCGTGCCACATCCCAACGCGCTCGTCGTCGTCGTCTCGCAGTCGGGCGAGACCGCCGACACGCTCGCCGCGCTGAAGCACGCGCAAGCGCTGGGCCACACGCACACGCTCGCCATCTGCAACGTCGCGACGAGCTCGATGGTGCGGCAGACGGCGCTCACCTATCTCACGCGCGCCGGCACCGAGATCGGCGTCGCGTCGACCAAGGCGTTCACCACGCAGCTCGTCTGCGCACTTCCTGCTCGCGCTGACGCTCGCGAAGCTGCGCGGCCGGCTGAGCGCCGAGCAGGAGGCGCACTGGCTGCGCGGGCTGCGCCACCTGCCTGCGGCTGCTGCAGGCGGCGCTCGCGCTCGAGCCGCAGGTGATCGCGTGGGCGCAGCAGTTCGCGAAGAAGCAGCACGCGCTCTTCCTGGGCCGCGGCCTGCACTATCCGATCGCGCTCGAGGGCGCGCTCAAGCTCAAGGAAATCTCGTACATCCACGCCGAAGCGTATCCGGCCGGCGAGCTGAAGCACGGCCCGCTGGCGCTGGTCGACGCCGACATGCCGGTCGTCGCGATCGCGCCGAACGACGCGCTGCTGGAGAAGCTCAAGTCGAATCTGCAGGAAGTGCGCGCGCGCGGCGGCGAGCTCTACGTCGTCGCCGATCTCGACAGCCATCTGCAGGTCGAGCGAGGGCATCCACGTGATCCGGCTGCCGCGAGCATGCGGGCCTCCTGTCGCCGGTCGTGCACACGATTCCGCTGCAGCTCCTCGCGTATCACACCGCGGTGCTACGCGGCACCGACGTCGACAAGCCGCGGAATCTGGCGAAATCGGTCACGGTAGGCGACGGCGCCATCGAGGCTCGCTGTAAGTTGCGGTCGGAGCCAGGCGTCTCACGGGCGCGTCGCCGGTCGGGGTAGCTGCCTGCCGTGGTTTTTGCAAAGAATCGACCGCGGCATTACAATTTTGTGATGCCGTTGGTTTCTACGTCTCCAGGCTGACTGCTCATGGCTTCTAAGTTTTCTCCTCGGCCGGTTTCAGCACTTCAGGGCTTTCTTGCGAAACCGGAGAACGGCAAAGACAGTGCTGCGAGTTCGCAGCGGTCAGATTGTCTTTTCCCAGGGCGACCCCGCTGACTCGGTGTACTGCATTCAGAACGGACAGATCAAAATCACCGTTGTATCGCAACGCGAAGAAGCCGTAATCGCCGTGCTCGATCCGAAGCAGTTTTTCGGTGAGGGTTGCCTCGCCGGGCAACCGCTGCGAATGGCCACGGCCACCGCGCTTACCGATTCCTCCGTCGTGAGAATCGAGAAGGCCGCGATGGTTCGCTTCCTTCATGAAGAGCCGTCATTCTCGGAACTCTTCATGAAGCATCTCCTATCGCGCAATATACGTATCGAAGAAGACCTCGTTGACCAGCTCTTCAACTCCAGCGAACAGCGGCTCGCGAGGATTCTGCTGTTGCTCGCGCACTTTGGAAAAGAAGGCAACACCGAAGCAGTTATTCCGAAAGTAAGCCAGAAACGCTTGCGGAAATGGTAGGCACAACAAGATCGCGAGTCAGTTTCTTCATGAACAAGTTTCAGAAAACTCGGCTTCATTCAGTACAACGGTCGCCTTCAGGTCCACAGCTCGCTACTGAACGTCGTTCTCCATGATCAGAACGCCCCTGCGGGCGCAGGGGATCGCGCGGAATCGTAGAAGCGCCCCCAGCTGCTCCGCGCGCCTGGTGTGAGCAATATTGACCAGACGGCGCCGCTCCAAAGCAAGCACTCTTTCGCACTGTCGCCGTGTGCGGGATCGACAGTGCTGCGCAGCGCTCGACTGGTGCGTGCGCTATTCCGTGCGCTTGCGAAGGCGCTTGCCGGCAATGGCAAACACGGTCTGGCTTCGACCTACGTAAGCGTCCGTTGCTGGCCTATGTTCGCTAACGGGCCACACACGGCTTGGGGTGAGTTGGGATGGTCGCTGGTCGGCCAGAAAAAGACGAGTCGTCGAAACGACCGGCATAGTATCGCGCGGGAGGAGAAATGGAGCTTGCGGCGCCATATGCGAGGAATCTCCCTCGCACAGACACAAGAGCGAATCCAGATGCCGGAGTTGCCTGGCGGGCACTCGCCGCGTGCAGTGACCGGCAGCTTCTAGCTCTGATCGACGCGACGGACACCGCGCCGCAGGTCGATCCCGGCTGGATCGTTGAATTCGAGGCAGCTATGCTGCTATGGAAGAGTGGAATCGACGCACCGGCTACGAATACAGACTTCGTCTTCCGGACGGCGGTTGCCGCGGAGGGGGGTGACCGTGATGCGCCAGGGGTTCGATAAGGGTTCGCCCCGCAGTGCGCGCACTGTTCGATGCGCTGGCGGAGCTCGTCTCGCAGCCGGGTCGGAGGCTGAAGCCACCGATGAGGGGGGACGGCCCGGACGGTGCTGGAAGCCCTGGCGAGTCCGATCGACGCTCGGGAGACAGCTCGGTAGGTCCGGCGGCATGCAGGCTCGGTCTGGACTGGCGCGGGGCGCGGCCGAGCAATACGGGTCAGCAGACGCAATAGACGAGCGTTTGAGGATTGCGCGAACGCATTGTCCATTATCCTCAGCCAAGGAGTTTTCCTATGAGCGCGAAAGGGCACGAAGGATGACAAGAGTGCGAAAGATGAATACTTCACGATGATGGATTCGCAGATCAAGAAATGGGATGCTGAAGTCGATAAGCTGAGGGCGAAAGGCGAGCACCTGAGCGCCGAGGCGCGCGCCAAATACGACGAGCAACTAAAGGCAATGCGTGCCGGCCGCGACGCCGCGAACAAGAAATTGCAGGAGATGCGCGCGGCTAGTGAATCGGCGTGGCAGCACATGCAGGTCGGGGGTGGACTCCGCGTGGGCGTCGATGAAGAACGCCTCTGGATAAGGCTTCGTCGCAGTTTAAGCAGCGAACGCTAGCCGGCCGATCGAGTCCACTCGCTCGAGGGATGCTTGCGATCGCGCCTGCTCGAGCGTGGCGTCCCCAGCCAGCATCCCGGTCGATGCGGTACGGACCGGACGCTTACGCGCGAATCAGGGATGCCTCTGCTAGCGTCCGGGCGAATAACGGCGGCGAATGCGCTCCGCGGCAATCTTGAGCGCACGGACTCCGCGTTCCTTCGCTTCGGGACTGAAACGGACCGTCGGTGATGGCGAGCGCCAGCGCCCCTAGTGGGAACGAAGACTCGGACAAGATCGCGACGCCTATCCCGGAGATTCCAAGTGTGAACTCCTCCAACGAATAGGCAAATCCCTGCTTGCGCACCTTCGCAATGTCTCTGCGAAGTTCTGCCTTCGATCGTGATTGTCTTGTCCGTAATGCGCTCGAAGACCACGCGGGCGAGGTATTCCTCGACCATGGCATCTGGCATGGCGGCCAGCATCGCTTTGCCCCCGACAGAGCGTAAAGCGGCCCGAGGTCGCCCACACGCATTTGCGACACGAGCCGCAACTGACTGCTTACCGTGGCGATTACTTCGCACTGATCCCCCTTCAAACGATTGAGGGTGCACGATTCCAGCGTCTCTTCGGCAATCTCCTCCAGGATCGACGCGGCAAGCGTCTTCAAACTTTGAACTGAACCTGTCCGCTGTGTCAGTTTCGCGAAGGCTTCACCCAATCGATAGCCTTTGCTGATTGGAGAAAAGTTGACGTAGCCCCGAGCAACCAGATTTCCAAGCAAATTGGTAAGGCTGCTCTTCGGAATTCCAGAGCGGTCGCAATATCGACGTGCGACATCTCCTGCCCCCAACCGGAAAGCAGCTCAAAGAGATCGAGCACGCGATCAGCTGACTTGACAGCTTTTTCCGTACCCTTGCTACGCGACTTATTCATATATGTGAACGAAATATGACGTATCGCCTCCGGCATGTCAATTGCCGGCTTCGATGTCCAGCGGTCATCGCATTCGAGTCCTCCGGCAAGCACTATCGAGTACCGTCCCAGGGGTGAGGCACGCCCGGCAAGTCGGACTCGAACCACATCGGGTCGTTGACGCGCGAAGCGCGTACGATAGCGCGGATCGTCGGGAGCCGCGCAATGGGTACGGGTTCCCATGTGTGGAACAGAACTTCTGTCGGGCGACTCGCCACGGCCGGTTCCCAAGACGCGGCCGTTCGCCGGTTCGCTCACCAAAGACGCCAAGCGTCCAGTCGCCGGCTGGCTCAGGTCTCGCTCGTCGCAATGCCCGGCGCTTGACAGCCTCTCGGCGGTATGTTCTACAATGCGAACGTAGTCACAGGTAAGAACTTCCCGACGAATCGTTGGCGATGTTCGGAAGGGCGCGCCGGGGTCGACAAGCGTGCAACCAAGGGGGATTGAACATGATCCGTTCATCTGGCGCGGGGAGCGTGGGGCCGAGCCATGCTGCTGCGAGCAACGACGCAACAGCCTCGATCGCGGTTGGGGTGGCGGCCGTTGATCGTGCGTGCAAGATCCTCGCCGCGTTCGAAACGTCCAACGGCACTTTGCCGCTGTGTGAGATTGCGCAGCGTACCGGTTTCCACTAAGAGTACTATTCTGAGGATAGCCGCGTCGATGGAACGCGCACGATTCCTCGTTCGACTCCCAGATAGACGATTTGCGGTCGGGCCTGAACTTCGCCGGCTAGCGCTGCTCCATCAGCGCTCACATTGACTCGATGGTCGCAGATGACCCGTCCTAGGCGAACGTGAAGGGGGTCGTAGGCCAATTGTTCTGCGCTGACCTTCGCAATATTTCGAGCCGCGCACTTTTCCTTGCGGTTCTGCTCGACCGGTCGGTGGCAAATTGATGTTCAAGCGGCGACCGAGTCTGAAACAAACCTCGACCTTGCTGCCGCCAAGCGAAGAAGCGAAGTACTGAAGGGCGGCAGGAGCGCGGAACGGGCGCACCGCCGCGCTGCGCGCTCGCGTGAGCGCGCGACGATGCGTTGAACGCCGCAATAGTCCTTGAATTCTTCCAAGGAAATGGGCTCGATGGCTGGCTTCCAGTCGCATACTTCACCGCGGGCGCATGCGTTATCGCTGCGCTCGCCGCATGGACCGCCCGCTCGGTCTGCACTCACTCTTGGGCTCGTCACCCGAGCCGACTCGTGCGGCGCATTGATTGAGTGTCGCCGCCCAATCAAACCCACGCTCGAGGATCTTCGACCATGGCAGCCATTGAGACAAAGAAGGGAATCACCGACGGAGCAGCAGCAGGAGCTGGACGACGTCTTTGCGCGCGCGACGAAGGCGCTCGCGATCATCGAGACCTACGACCAGGCGCGCGTGGATCGACTGTGCCAGGCGGTGGCCTGGGCGGTGGCCAACAAGCAGACGTTCACCCGGCTGGTCGACGAGGGCATCGCGGAAAGCGGTCTCGGCGACGCGGTGAGCCGGATGGGCAAGCGGATGAAGATCCGCGGCGTGCTGCGCGACGCGCTGCGCCAGAAGAGCGTGGGCATCATCGAGGAGACTGCCGGAGAAGGGCATCGTGAAATACGGCAAGCCGGCGGGAATCGTCGCCTGCATCGTACCGACGACCAATCCGGACCTGACGCCCTGCCGGCAACGCCGATCTACGGCATCAAGGCGCGCGACGTGGTCATCTTCTCGCCGCATCCGCGCTCGAAGAAGACCTCGTTCGAGACCGTGCGGCTGATGCGCGAGGCGCTGGAGCGCGAAGGCGCGCCGGCCGACATCCTGCAATGCCTGACCAAGGTCAACATCCCGATGTCGCAGGCGCTGATGGCGCGCGCCGACCTCATCGTCGCCACCGGCGGCCAGCCGATGGTGCGCGCGGCGCTACAGCTCGGGCACGCCGGCGTACGGCGTCGGGTCCGGCAACTCGACGATGATCATCGACGAGACCGCCAACATCGAGGAAGCGGCGCGCAACACGCGGCTGTCCAAGACCTCGGACTTCGGCTCCGGCTGCTCGGCCGACGGCAACCCTCATCATCGAGGCGTCGATCTTCGACAAGCTGCTCGCCCAGCTGCAGAAGGAAGGCGGTTACCTCGCCATCGCCGGAGCAGAAGGAGATGCTGCGCAAGGCGATGTGGGACGAGGAGCGCCACCGCACCGTCGAGACGGTGGCGATCGCACCGCAACAGCTGGCGAAGGCGGCCGGTTTCGACGATTCCCGCCGACCGCAAGTTCATCATCGTGCACGGCGACGGCATCGGCAAGGAGCACCACTTACTCCGGGGAGAAGCTGACGACCTTGCTCGCGGTCTACAAGTACCAGGGGTTCGACCAGGCGCTGACCATGATGCGCGAGCAATACGTAACTGAACGAAGTACAA
>ERZ1370068.6676-contig-5646_pt1 | contig 15514 bp, 15 predicted proteins | sample MGYA00561227_ERZ1370068 | MGnify/ENA primary metagenome ERZ1370068 (study PRJEB38410, sample SAMEA6850437) | metagenome | study: Metagenomic assessment of the ecological functions of the soil: analysis of the soil microbiota associated with the...
GTGTGCTTCGTTCGGTGCACATTGCTGGGCAGCTCTCGACCGGGGCCGCACGATCGGCACGGGGCTGGCGGAAGCCGGTCGTCGTACTCCGATCGTCAGCCTGACGCGCATGGCCGCATATCATCCCGTTCAGCGCACGACGGCGAGCTGCGCGTGCGGGTCGACCTCGACGACGAGGAGCACGGGTTCGGGCTCGGGGGCGGCTGCGTGCTCACGATCTCGACAAGCGCGGCGGCGGGCGGCCACGGTCGGTGTCGCCGGGGACAGAAGCCACGGATCTTCCTCTACGCGGGCTGGGAATTTGGGAAGCGCGCGAGGCCGGCAGGTGGCGCGGGAGCTCGTTATCGCTGAAGCTTGACCGCGGACATCGCCGTCACGCTGGCACCCGGTGGAGGACTGGAAAGACGCGGCGATTCCACGCCGGAGACCGCGGAGGGAAGCGGCTCAACATGCATGAAAAGCGGAAGCCGAGCGGGAGGGGGCCTACAGATGGCTGTCAGCTCGACGCTGAGCCGGGCCTGGCAGCCACAGCTTCAGGAACGGCTGCGCGGCGGCGGGGCCTCCACGTGCGCCGCCGCTGGCGCTACCTGATCTGGCGTGGTCACCGGAGCAGGCGAGGCGACGAACCGGAAGCGGCTGCGGACGGCTCCCGGACGAGGTCGGGAGTCTGGATCGAGCCGAGCCGGGACGTTCTGAACCCGACGTTCGTCTTTGCGCCGAGTCCCCGCCGCTGGCGCGCGCCGACGACGAATCGCCGTTCTGCTGCCTCCCGTCAGACGGACTGGCGCACGGCCGGTCGACCGTGAAGCCCTCGCCCGCGGTCAGTACGCTCCAGCCCTCGTAGCCATGCCTCCTGCGAGCTCCTCGAGGACGATTGCGCGCGCTCGCTCCTCCTCTGCTATCGCCCACGCAGGCCCAGACCGCCTGGACGAGCCCGACGCGGGACTTCCGAACTCGTGGGCATGAGTCGCGATCGCGCATCCGGACGAATCGCCTGCTCTCGGCCTCACCTGCGGCGCTCAAGGTCGTGGGAGTCCCATCTGCTCGCACGTCTCGGCGCCTTCAGCTCCGGGAAGACGCGCACCCACGGGCCTGTCGCTCAACCGCACCAGGCCGCGAGGTGTGTCGCAGGCACGCAGGCGTCTCCCGACGACTCCCTGCTGCCACAGATCGCTGGCCACTGGCGGGCCGGGATCCGACCTCGAGGCTCACGCCTGACGCTGACGTTGCCGTCGAGACTCGCCCGGTCGTAGCAGCCGAGGCTCTCGAGATGAGTCGGCTCCGTACGCAGCAGCGCTGTACGCCAGGTGAAGCCGTCGCGGCCGTCAGCAGGATCGCCGCGATGGCGGGCACCAGCAGAGAGAACGAACCGTCGGCGCCGCCAGTCGTCGATCAGCTCAGTTCGTGAGTTCTGCCGCCCTGCGCTCACGCTATCGCGGTAAAGTCGCGCTCGTCTGGGATCTCGAAGTCGTTCATTCGGCGAATGCCTCGCCCACAGACGAAGTCTCCGGACTCGTCTCAGGCTGGAAGCGGCGCGCGCAGCGCGACGCTGCGGTTCCACGGGCGAGGTCGAGCGCAGCGGCGGCTTCCTCAGTAGCTGAGCTCCGGCCCAGAACTACAGAGCGCCAGCGTCCTGGTCGCGCGCCGGTAGCGGAAACCGGAGAGCGTCCAGGACGCGGCGCATCTGCTCGTCGTCGATCCAGCTCGCCACCTCGTCTGGCGAATGTGCTTCTGCGCTCGGCAGCCGAGCGAGGAACCGGCAGGTAGCGACGAAGCGACCGGCTGCGGTTGCGCAGGACATTCGTCGCCACGCCGTGAGCCAGGGCAGCGGCGTGTCGCCGTGGATCCGAACTTCGTTCCGCTTGCGCCACGCCTCGAGGCAGACCGGGTGGATCCTCGGCCACGGACCAGTCCGCAGTCCGCCTGAAGCAGTAGTTGTAGACGGCTCGCCCGTGTACCGCTCGAAGAGCAGGCCGAACACGGCCGGATCGGCGTGCGGAAGCTGCCTCGATCAGCGTCTCCATCACCCAGTTCATGTCCGCAGGCGGGACCAGGTTCCGTCGACGAGCCAGTTAGCTCGTTACGCCCAGAACGCCTGATCGGCCTGATCTCCTCAGGCTCGCGCTGCGACCTTCGCCTTCGGCGCCGGCGGCACGAAGTCGACGAGCTCGAGTGGTACGCCATCTCGGCGAGTCGCCGAAGCGCGGCCCCAGCTTCACGATCCGCGTTGAGCCGCCCGGCCGATCGACGAACGCGCGGGGCCACGTCCGAGAAGAGCATGGTCACGACGTCATTCGAACGCAGGTACGCGAGCGCCTGCACCGCCGAGCGGCGAGGTCTCCGCGCGGCGTCCGAGCGTGATCATCTCCTCGGCGATCGGCCGCACCGGCCTTCGCCTTCGCGACGGTCGTCTTGATCCGGCCGTGCTCGATCAGCGGCGCCGGCAAGGTTCGAGTAAAACGCCTTGCGGTGCGCCGGAGTCGCGACCGAGCTTCTTCCCTGTGCGGTGGTGCCGCACTGGCTCGCTACCTCGTCTCCGCGGAGCGTTCAGGCCGTGCGGTGGCCAGCGTCTCCTTGACCTCTTCGATCGACTTCTTGCCGAAGTTCGGGATCGCGGCCAGCTCGTTCTCGCTCTTGACGACGAGGTCGCCGATCGTCTCGATCCCGACCCGCTTCAGGCAGTTGTACGAGCGGACGCCGAGCTCGAGCTCCTCGATCGGGAAGTTCTCCATCCCGTGGGCGAGCGGCGGCCTCGGCCGGCGCTGCCTCGGCGACGGTCCTCCGCCGAAGCCCTCGATCCGCTCGATGTCCGTGAAGATCGTCGAGCTGGCGGATGAGGATCTCGGCGCCGCCTGCCGATCGCTTCCTTCGGGTCGATCGAGCCGTCGGTCGTGACGTCGAGGTTCAGCTTGTCGTAGTCGGTGCGCTGGCCGACGCGGGCGGCCTCGACGTCGTACGCGACGCGCCGCACCGGCGAGAAGATCGAGTCGATCGGAATCACGCCGATCGTGTGCTCGGGGCCGCGGTTGCAGCTCGGCCGGGACGTAGCCGCGGCCGCGGCCGATCGTCATCGTCAGCTCGAGCCTGCCCTTGTCGGACAGGGTCGCGATCTGGAGGTCCGGGTTCAGGATCTCGAGGTCGGCTGGAGCCTCGATGTCGCCGGCGGTGACCTTGCCCGGGCCCTTCTTGTTCAGCCGCACCTCGATCTCGGGCGACTCGCCGTCGAGGCGGACGATCATGTTCTTGAGCTGCAGGATGATGTCGGTCACGTCCTCCGTCACGCCCGGCAGCGTCGTGAACTCGTGCGCGATGCCCTCGATCTTGACCGAGGTGACGGCGGCGCCCTCGAGCGACGAGAGCAGCACGCGGCGCAGCGAGTTGCCGAACGTGTAGCCGAAGCCGCGGTCGAGCGGCTCGATCGTGAACCGCGCCGCGCTGCTCGTCGACTTCCTCGTGGACGATCTCGCGGCACCTGGAAATCCATCAGAGACGTACGTGTTGCCATGCGATCCTTTCTCTCTACTTCGAGTAGAGCTCGACGATGAGCGATTCCTGGACGGGCGTGTCGATCTCCGAGCGCTCAGGAGCTTCAGGATCTTGCCCGTCAGCGCTGTCGTGGTCGGCCTGGAGCCAGGCCGCGACCGAGGCGGTGAGGTCGGTTGCGTCGCGGATGACCTGCTCCGCGGAGCTGCCCTCGCGACCGTGATCACGTCGTCGGGCGCGGACCTGGTAGCTGGGGATGTTGACTCGGCGGCCGTTGACCTGAAATGGCCGTGGCGCACGAGCTGCCGCGCCTGGGCGCGCGAGGCCGCGAAGCCGAGGCGGTAGACGACGTTGTCGAGCCGCCGCTCGAGCATGCGCAGGAGCTTCTCGCCCGTGATGCCGGAGCCCTTGGCGGCCTTCGTCGTAGTAGGTGCGGAACTGCTTCTCGAGCAGGCCGTAGTAGCGGCGCGCCTTCTGCTTCTCACGCAGCTGGAGCAGGTACTCGGACTGCTTGATGCGGCCGCGTCCGTGCTCGCCCGGCGGATAGCTGCGGCGCTCGATCGCGCACTTCTCGGTCAGGCAGCGCTCGCCCTTGAGGAAGAGCTTCATGCCCTCGCGGCGGCACTGCTTGCACTTCGGGGAGCGGTCTCGTGGCCACTAGACGCGCCTCCGCTTCTTGCGGGCGGACGCCGTTGTGCGCCTGCGGGGACACGTCCTTGACGCCGAGGATCTCGAGGCCGGCGGCCTGGAGCGACCGGATCGCGGTCTCGCGCCCGGAGCCCGGGCCCTTCACGAAGACCTCGACCTTCTGCAGGCCGTGCTCCATGCCCTTGCGGGCGCACGAGTCGGCGGTCACCTGCGCGGCGAACGGCGTCGACTTGCGCGAGCCCTTGAAGCCGGCCGAGCCGGCCGACTCCCAGACGATCACGTTGCCCTCGGTGTCGGTGAGCGTGACGATCGTGTTGTTGAACGACGTCTTGATGTGCGCCTGGCCGATGGCGATGTTCTTACGGACGCGGCGCCTCGTGCGGCCGCGTCCCGCTTGTCTGCGCAGGAGGCGCCATTACAGGTCTTGCTCGGTGCCTTCTTGCCGCGGCCCACGGTCTTCTTCGGGCCCTTCCGGGTGCGGGCGTTCGTCTTCGTGCGCTGGCCGTTCACGGGCAGGCCGCGTCGATGGCGGATGCCGCGATACGCGCCGATCTCGCCGAGGCGCTTGATCGCTCTGCTGGCGCTCGCGGCGGAGGTCGCCCTCGACCTGGAGGTTGGCGTCGATGTAGTCCCGGAGCTGCGTGACCTCGCCGTCGGTGAGGTCGTTCACCTTGGTGTCGCGGAGATCCCGACGCCGTCGGCTACCTTGACCGCGGTGGAGCGGCCGATCCCGAAGATGTACGTAGCGCGACCTCGAGCCGCTTCTCACGCGGGCAGGTTGACGCCTGCGATTCGGGCCATTCTAGCCCTGCCTCTGCTTGTGGCGCGGATTGGTGCAGATGACCATGGTCCGCCCGTTCCGGCGGATCACGCGGCATCGCTCACACATCGAGCTTGACTGACGCTCGAACCTTCACATAACTCACCTCGTAAGAACCGCGCCTCGCCGAGCGCGGTTGTCAGACACGAAAAGACGCGCGCAGCCGGGCTGCACGCAACAGGCTGTCATGGTAGCAAAACGGTTTCGGCCGGATTCTGGCGTAACGTGAGGATTTTCGGGCCGTCGTCGGTGACCGCGACGGTGTGCTCGAAGTGGGCGGACAGCGAGCCGTCCAGGGTCGAGATCGACCATTCGTCGTCGTGCAGGTACACGTCCGGGCCGCCCGCGTTGATCATCGGCTCGATCGCGAACGTCATCCCCGGCTGGAGCTCCGGCCCACGGCCCGGTGGGCCGTAGTTGCGGGATCTGCGGTCCTCGTGCATCGCGCGGCCGATTCCGTGGCCGACGAGGCTGCGGACGACGGAGAAGCCCGGCTCCTCGGTGGCGACCTGGATCGCATGAGAGACGTCCGACAGCGCGGTTCCCCGCACGGCACTGGGCGATTCCCGCGGCGAGCGCGGCCTGGCAGCCCTCGAGCAGCCGGTCCGCGTCGGCTGAGATCTCCTCGACCGCGAAGGTAAAGCGCCGAGTCGGCGACGAAGCCGTCGAGCACGACGCCCACGTCGACGGACAGGATGTCGCCCTCGGACACCGTGCGGCCGTTGGGGATCCCGTGCACGACCATGATCGTTCGGCGACGTGCAGATCGCGGCCGGGTAGCCGCGGTAGCCCTTGAACGACGACGCCCCGCCCTGCGACAGGATGAAGTCCTCGGCCAGCTCGTCGAGCTCCCGGTCGAGACCCCGGGGCGGACGTGGTCGCGAAGGAGCGCGATCGTCTCGGCGACGATGCGGCCGGCGTTCGCCATCATCTCGATCTCGGCTGTGGACTTGCGAATGATCATCAGCTCACGCTACCCGCGGGCCTACGCCTCCCGCGCGGTCACGACGCCACCTTCGCCTGCTCGACCGCCTGCTGGATCTCCGAGAACACCTCGTTCTCGGACCGGTCGCCGTGGATCCCGACGAGGTTCCCGGCCAGCCGGTAATGGGAGACGAGCGGTCTTCGGTCTCCCGGTGGTAGAGGTCGATTCGATTCGCGATCGCCTCGGGCGTGTCGTCCGAGCGCCCCTCCTCGACGGCTCGCTTCCAGCAGCCGCTGGATCGCGACGTCGTCCGGGGACCTGGAGCTCGAGAACGACCGACAGAGGACGGTCGATTTCCGCGAGCATCGAGTCGAGCGCGTCAGCCTGGGCCATCGTCCGCGGGAACCCGTCGAGGATGAACCCAACCGCGGCCTCGGGCGATCTCCGATGGCGCTTCCGGATCAGCTCGATCATCAGGTCGTCGGGCACGAGGTCGCCGGCCTCGAGGATCGGCTTGACGCGCCGGCCGAGCTCGTGTGCCCTCCGCGATCGCCTGACGGAGCATGTCCCCGGTCGACAAGTGCTCGAGGTCGTACTCAGACGCGAGCCGCTTCGCCTGCGTTCCTCTCCTGACCCCTGCACGCCCAGGAGCAAGAGATCGAGCGGCACTACTTCAGGAAGCCCTCGTAGGAGCGCATCATCATCTGCGACTCCATCTGGCGCATCGTGTCGAGCGCGACGCCGACCGCGATCAGCACGGATGTACCGCCCAGAGCGCGCGAGGTCGCCTGCGAGAAGCCGCCGTAGCGGATGAAGATGCTCGGCAGGATGGCGACGGTCGCGCAGGTAGAGCGCACCGGGCAGCGTCAGGCGCGTCAGCACGCGGTCGAGGTACTGCGGCCGTCGGCGGGCCGGGGCGGATGCCCGGGATGTAGCCGCCGTGCTTGCGGAGCTGGTCGGCCTGGTCGACCGGGTTGAACTGGACCGCCGTGTAGAAGTACGTGAAGATGATGATCAGGAAGGCCTCGAACAGCAGGTAGGTCAGGTTGCTCGGCGGTGAAGTGCGCGTTGACGAAGTCCTGCGTCTGAGGGAAGAACTGGCCGATCGTCGGCGGGAAGGCCAGCGACCGCGGCCGCGAAGATGATCGGGATGACGCCGGCCATGTTCACGCGCAGCGGCATGTAGGTCGATCCGCCCGCGGTCATGCGGCGGCCGACCATCCGTTTCGCGTACTGGATCGGGAATCTTCCGCTGGCCCTCCTGGATGAAGACGACCGCTGCGACGATCGAGAGCGCGATCAGCGGGAAGAAGAGCTTCTCCATCGGCGCCGCCGTAGTACCAGGCGCTGATCCCGGCCGGCGTGCTGGTCGAGGATCGACGCGAAGATCAGCAGCGAGATGCCGTTGCCGACGCCGCGCTTCGTGATCAGCTCGCCCATCCACATCAGCAGCGTCGTGCCGGCGGTCGAGCGTGAGGACGATCATGAACGTGCGGCCGAGGTCCGCCTCGAGGACGCCCTGGCGCTTGAACAGGTACGCGTACCCGAGCGACTGCGCCGCGGCCAGCACGACCGTGAGGTAGCGCGTGTACTGGTTGATCTTGGCGTAGCCCGCCTCGCCTTCCTTCTGGAGCTGCTCGAGGCGCGGGATGACGACCGTCAGCAGCTGCAGGATGATCGACGCGGTGACGTACGGCATGATCCCGAGCGCGAAGATCGAGAACTGCGACAGCGCGCCGCCCGAGAAGAGGTTCAGCAGGCCGAGGACCGTGCCGCCCTGGTCGAGTTGAAGTAGTCCTTGATCGCGCTCGAGTCGACGCCCGGCGCCGGGCATCCACGAGCCCAGGCGGTAGATCGCGAGGATCAGCGCCGTGAACAGGACGCGGCGGCGGAGCTCTGGGACGCGCCAGGCGTTGGCGAGCCAGGAGAACATGGCTTAGCTCTCGTCCTCGCTCTCGGGCTGAGTCTCCTCGGCCTGCGTCTCGTCTGCGGGAGGCTCGTCGGCCTCGGCGGTCGCCTCCTCAGCCGGCTCCTCGGTGGAGGAGCGGCCTTGCGCTGCGCGCCGCTTCGGCGGCTTGGGCTTCGGCTCCGCGCGGAGCCAGGTGATCGTTCCGCCCGCGCCCTCGATCTTCTCGCGCGCGCTCGCGGAGAAGAGTGTGCGCGGACACGGTCAGCTTCTTCGTCAGCTCGCCGTGCCCGAGGATCTTGACGTCGAGGCGCGTGTTCCGGATCAGGCCTGCTTCGCTTGAGCGTCTCGGGCGTGACCTCGGCGCCGCTCGAAGCGCTCGAGGTCGCTGCACGTTGACCGCGTGGACGCGCGTGCGGTGCGGGCCGATCGGGCATCGCGTCCTTCGAGTACGAGCCGCGCTGCTTGCCGAGGCGCATGTAGATCGGCGTCTGGCCGCCCTCGAACCCGGCGCCGCATCTTGTTCGAGCCCGAGCGCGCCTTCTGGCCCTTGATCCCGCGGCCGGAGTACCGGCCCTTGCCCGAGCCCAGGCCGCGGCCGATGCGCTTGCGGTCGCTGCGCGCCTGCGGCGGGCTGGAGCGTCGAGAGGCTGAGCTTCCGTCGCTGGCCATGGGCTAGTCCTCGACGACCTCGACGAGGTGTCGGACCTTCCTGAGCATACCGGCGAGCTGCGGGCTCTCCGCGTGCTCAGCGGTGCGGCCGATCTTGCCCAGGCCGAGCGCCCGCAGCGTGCCGCCGGTGGCGCTGCGCTCTGGCCGATCGCGCTACGCGTCTGCGTGATCTTGAGCTTCGCTCATTCTCGCTGTCTCCTGCGGCTGCCGAGAGCGTCCGTCAGCGGCCGGCGTCCTGCGACGGTGTCTCCGGACGGCTCGGCTCTTCGACCTGCTTCGCGCCCACGGGCAGCACCTGGCTGATCGGTCAGGCCGCGCGTCGGCGGCGACCTCCTCGGGCCGGCGCAGGCGCTGCAGGCCGTCGACCGTCGCCTTGAGCATGTTGATCGGGTTCGTCGTGCCGAGGCTCTTGGCGAGGATGTCGCGGATCCCCGCCGAGCTCGAGCACCGCGCGGACGCCGCCGCCGGCGATGACGCCGGTTCCCTCGCTGGCCGGGACGGAGCAGCACGCGCGCCGCGCCGAACTTGCCGATGATCTCGTGCGTGATCGTCGTCCCGTGCTGCGGCACCGTGAACAGGTTCTTCTTCGCGTCGTCGACGGCCTTCGAGATCGCGAGCGGCACCTCGCGCGCCTTGCCGTAGCCGACGCCGACGCGGTCGACCTCGTCGCCGATCACGACGAGCGCCGTGAACGAGAACCGCCGGCCGCCCTTGACGACCTTGGCGACGCGGTTGATCTCGACCACGCGCTCCTTGAGCTCGCGCGTCTCCTCGCGGCGATCACTTCGCTCAACGGAGTCGTGCTCAAAACTTCAGTCCTCCTTCGCGGGCTGCCGTCGGCGAGCGCCTTCACGCGCCCGTGGTACAGGTAGCCGCCCCGGTCGAAGACGCGCGGACTCGATCCCGGCCGACTTCGCGCGCTGCGGCGAGGCTCTGCCGACCTCGACGGCCTGGTCGACCTTGTTCCCCTTGAACGACTTGAGCTGAGTGCCAGCTCGAGGCGGCAATCGTCTTGCCGGCGACGTCGTCGATGAGCTGCGCGCTCGATGCCCGCGGTTCGAGCGGAACACGACGAGCGCGCGGCCGCTCGGCCGTGCCCGAGACGTTCCTGCGGACGCGCCTGTGGCGACGGATGCGCGCCTGTCTGACGCGTCAGCGTGCGCCACTACGCCCTCTTCCCGACCTTCCGGCGCACGTACTCGCCGCTGGTAGCGGATGCCCTTGCCCTTGTACGGCTCGGGCGGGCGCACGGCGCGGATCTCGGCGGCGATCTGCGCCGACCTGCTGCTTGTCGATGCCCTTGACGACGACCTCGGTCTGGCGTCGGGACCTCGAACGTGATCCCTGCGGGCGCGTCGATCACGACCGGGTGCGAGTAGCCGACGTTCGAGCTCGAGCGCCGTGCCGCGCAGACGCGCGCGGTAGCCGACGCCCTGATCTCCAGGCGCTTCGAAGCCGTTCGTGACGCCCTCGACCATGTTCGCGACCAGCGAGCGCGTGAGGCCGTGCAGCGCGCGATCGTCGCCGCGCTCGGTCGGCCGCTTGACGAGGAGCTGCCCGTCTCTCCTGCTCGATCATCATTCGAGCCGGGACGTTCGCTGGGTCAGCTCGCCGAGCGGGCCGTTGACCGTCACGCGGCCAGGGTCGACCGCGACGTTGACGCCGTCCGGGATCGCGATTGGTTGCTCTGCCGATTCGACTCATTGGTTCACCAGACGAAGCAGACGACCTCGCCGCCGACGCCCTGCTGCTCCGCGGTCTGCTCGTGATCAGGCCGCCCGAGGTGGAGAGGATTGCCGTGCCCATCCCGCCGAGGACGCGCGGCAGGCGGTCCTTGCGCGCGTACGACGCGCCGACCCGGCTTCGAGATGCGCTTGAGGTCGGTGATGATGCGCTCGCGGTTCCGGCCGAACTTGAGGTCGATCGTGAGCGTGTCGAAGCTCTCGCCGTCCTCGACTCGGAAGTCGCGTGATGTAGCCCTCCTCCTTGAGCAGGCGGGCGATCTCCTCCTTGATCTTGGAGGTCGGCATCGTCACGTCGATTCGTGCATCGCCTTGTTGGCGTTGCGGATGCGCGTGAGCATGTCTGCGATCGGATCGGTATGCATGTCGTTACCAGCTCGATTTGGTCATGCCGGGGATCTCGCCCTCGTGCGCGAGGTCGCGCAGGCAGATCCGGCAGAGTCCGAACTTCTTGTAGACGGCGCGCGGCCGGCCGCAGCGATTGCAGCGCGAGTACGCTGCACCTTGTAACGCGGCTCGCGCTTGGCCTTCGCGATCAGTGACTTCTGCAGCCACTCTCGGGCACCCCTTCCTTCTCTCGGAACGGAAGGCCGAGGCCCCGCAGGAGAGCGCATAGCCTTCGTCGTCGTTCTGGGCCGTGGTCGTGATCGCCACGTCGAGCCGCGCACGGCCTGGATGTCGTCGTAGTTGATCTCCGGGAAGATGATCTGCTCGCGGATGCCGATCGAGTAGTTGCCGCGGCCGTCGAACGAGCTCCGGGCGCGAGGCCGCGGAAGTCGCGGATGCGCGGAATCGCGATCGAGACCAGGCGGTCGAGGAACTCCCACATCCGCGTCGCCGCGCAGCGTGACGCGCGCGCCGATGGGCATGCCCTCGCGGAGCTTGAAGCCGGCGATCGACTTGCGGGCCTTGCGCACCTGCGCGCGCTGGCCGGCGATCGTCGTCAGCTCCTCCGATGCGCGGCCGTCGAGCGCCTTCGCCTCGACCTTCGCCGTCGCCGACGCCCATGTTGAGCGTGATCTTCGTCAGCCGCGGGACCTGCATGACCGAGCTGAGACCGAGCTCGTCCTTGAGCCTGGCCCGGAGCTCGTCGTCGTAGCGCTCCTTGAGGCGCGGGCGCTGGGCTGTCTGCGTCGCGGTCGCCATTACTTGTCGATCTCCTGGCCGCAGTCGGCGCGCTTGCAGACGCGCACCTTGATCGGATCCTCGTCCTTGCGCTCCCGCATCGACGTAGCCGATGCGGGTCGGCCGGTTGCACGTCGGGCAGACGAGCATCACGTTCGAGATCGGGATCGGAGCCGCGAGGTCGATCACGCTGCCCGGCGTGAACTGGGCGCCGCCCATCCGGCTCGGGTTCTTGATCGGCTGCGGCTTCGAGTGCCGCTTGACCATGTTCAGGTTCTCGACGAGCACGCGCTGTCTCGCGGGCGCGCCTCGAGGACGCGGCCCTGCTTGCCGCGGTCCTTGCCGGCGAGGATGTGGACGGTGTCGCCCTTGCGGATCTTCATCGCCTGTCATCTCAGAGCACCTCCGGGGCCAGAGCGAGACGATCTTCATGAAGTTCTTCTCGCGCAGCTCGCGCGCGACTGGCCGAAGATGCGCGTGCCGCGCGGGTTCCGGGCCTGGTCGATGATCACGGCCGCGTTCTCGTCGAACGCGATCTGCGTGCCGTCGTTGCGCCCGTAACGGCTTCTTCGTGCGGACGACGACGGCCTGTACGACCTCGCCCTTCTGATCGTGCCCTGCGGCGTCGCGGTCTTGACGGTGCCGCAGCGATGACGTCGCCGACGCGCGCGTAGCGGCGATGCGAGCCGCCGAGCACGCGGATGCAGAGGAGCTCTCTGGCGCCCGTGTTGTCGGCCACGCGGAGTCTCGACTCCTGCTGGATCATCTGCTTCGCCACCTCGAGCACCTCGGCGAGGCGCCAGTTCTTCGTCTTCGAGAGCGGGCGCGTCTCGACGATGCGGACGACGTCGCCGACCTTCGCCGTGTTCTCCGCGTCGTGCGCGTGGAACTTCGTGGAGCGGCGGACGACCTTCTTGTACCGCGGGTGCGCTTTCACCGTGTCGACGCGGACGACGATCGTCTTGTCCATTGCGCTCGAGACGACGACGCCGCGGCGCTCCTGGCGGCGGCCTCGGTCGTGGACCGGCTTCGGGACGCGCGTGATCGGCTTCCGGCCTTCCGGCTTTTCGCGCGTCGGCTTCGAGCGCGTACGGCGCTCGCTGCGCGGCTTGCGCTTCGGCTTCGTGCGCGGGCCGGCGGCTTCGGCGGCAGGGGCTTCCGCGCCCTCCGCGGCGGGGGCTTCCTCGGCTTCGGCGGCAGGCGCCTCCTCGGGCGGAGCCTCCGCAGCGGGAGTCCTCGACGCCTCTTCAGCCGGAGCCTCTTCACGGCCGGAGCCTCTTCAGCCGAGCCTCTCGGCTCGGCTCTCGGCCGGAGCTTCCTGCGGCGGGAGCCTCCTCGACGGCAGCGGCCTCAGCCGGGTCTCGGCTACCGGGCTCCTCGGCCGGAGCTTCCGCAGTCGGCTCTGTCGGCCGGTAGCCTCGGCGGCAGGCGTCTCCTCGGCGGGAGTCTCCTCCGCCTGCGGCTCTTCGGCCTGCGCCTCTACGTCCTGTTTCTCTTCGTCAGCCACGCTACGCGTCCATGTTTGATTGCGGTGCCAGACAAGTGCGGTGCTTCATCTCTGAAGGCCTTCTTTCGCGAGCTCGCGCTCGTTTCGAACGGTCAGAATCCTTGCGATCTCCCGCTTCGCCAGCTTCAGGCGCGCGGGATTCTCCAGCGCTCCCGTCGCCGACTGGAAGCGCAGGTTGAACAGCTCCTGGCGGCGCTCGGCGAGCGCGTCGGTGAGCTGGTCGTCGCTCATGTCTCGTAGGTCTCTAGCTCGCAAAGAGATCAGCCCCCGCTTCACGAACTTCGTCTTCACCGGGAGCTTCGTCCCGGCCAGCCGCAGTGCTTCCTTGGCCAGCGTCCTCGGGCACGCCGGCCAGCTCGAACATGACCCGGCCGGGCTTGACGACGGCGACCCAGTGCTCCGGGGCGCCCTTGCCCGAGCCCATGCGCGTCTCGGCCGGCTTCTGGCTCACCGGCTTGTCCGGGAAGACGTTGATCCAGACCTTCCCTCCGCGCTTGATCTTTCGCGTCATGGCGATACGAGCCGCCTCGATCTGGCGGTTCGTGACCCAGGCGGCTTCCATCGACTTGAGGCCGAAGTCGCCGAACTGGACGCGAGTCTGCCCTTTCGAGACGCCCGCGCGCCGCGCCGCGCTGCTGCTTGCGGTACTTCGTCTTCTTCGGGAGCAGCACCTAGCTCTCGCCTCCCGGTCTCTTCCGTCGGGCTTCGCGGCTCCTCGGTGAGCTCGAGGCAGCCTCAGGCGCCTGCGTCTCCTCGGGCGGCGCCTCGGCCGGCGGAGCGTCGGGCTTCGCGCCCGCGCCGCGCGCCGCCGCCCGCCGCGGCCGCCGCGTGCCGCACCGGGCCGAGGCCCTCGCGGTCCTGCGACCTGCTTGCGTCCGCTCTCGCGCGAGGCCGAGAGGCCCTCGGTGCGCCCGCCGCGGCGGCGCGCCGTGTCCTGGTCGCCGAGCCGCGTCTCCTTCTGCTGCGCGACGCTGTCGAAGCCCTCGGGCATGATCTCGCCCTTGTTGATCCAGACCTTGACGCCGATCCGGCCGGAGGTCGTCTTCGCCTCGACGAAGCCGTAGTCGATGTCGGCGCGGATCGTGTGCAGCGGGACGCGACCCTCGGAGTAGCTCTCGAACGGCTCATCTCGGTGCCGCCGAGCCGGCCGCCGCACTGGACCTTCACGCCGTGGGCGCCGGAGCGCATCGCCGAGGCGAGCGAGCGCTTCATCGCGCGCCTGAAGCTGACGCGGTTCTGGAGCTGCTCCGCGATCGACTGCGCGACGAGCTTCGCGTCCAGCTCGGGGCGCTTGATCTCGTTGATGTTGATGTGCACGTTCTTGTGCGTCATCGCGTGGATCTCTTTGCGCAGGGCGTCGACCTCGGCGCCGGACTTGCCGATCACGATCCCCGGGCGGGCGGTGTAGATGTCGATCGTGATCCGCTGCTTGTCCTTGCGGATGAGCACGTCGGACAGCCCCGCGTGGGAGAGCTTGTTGTAGATGTGCTCGCGGATCTTGATGTCCTCGAGCAGGGCCTCGGGAACTCCTTCGTCCCGGCGAACCAGTTCGACTTCCAGTCGTGGATGACGCCGACGCGCATGCCGCCTGGATGAACTTTTTGACCCATTAGCTCTCTTTCTCCTCGGTCTTCTTCTTGGCCGGCGCGCGCTTCGGGCAGCCGGCTTCTTGGCCGCAGGCTTCTTCTCCGCCTCCGGCTTCGTCTCGGCCTCCGCCTCCGGCGCGGCCTCCTTGGTCGCGGCCTTACGGCGAGGAGCGCTGGCTTCGGCTTCTCCTCGGCCGGCGCCTCGGGCTCAGGCGCTCGCGTCACTGTAGCCGTGGTCGCCGGGCCCAGCGTGATCGTGATGTGGCACATGTGCTTGCGAATCTGGGCGGCCCGGCCGCGCGCGCGTGGGCGCCAGCGCTTGATCGTCGGGCCCTCGTCGACGTAGGCCGTCTTCACGACGAGGTCGTCGCCGATCAGGTTGTGGTTGGCCTCGGCGTTCGCGACCGCCGAGCGCAGCAGCTTGTCGATCTCACGCGCGGCGGCGCGCTCGCTGAAGGCGAGCATCGTCCGCGCCTCGGGAACGCTCCGGCCGCGGATGTGCTCGACGACGAGCCGCGCCTTGCGGGGCGTGATCCGCAGCCACTTCGCGGCGGCGCGCACCTCCTTCACTTCCTGGGTACTCATGTGGTGCGCTTCACCTCCACCTTGCGGTCGCCGGAGTGCGCGCGGAACGTGCGCGTCGGTGCGAACTCGCCGAGCTTGTGCCCGACCATCTGCTCCGTGACGAAGACGGGCACGTGCTTGCGGCCGTCGTGGACCGCGATCGTGTGCCCGACCATCTCGGGGAAGACCGTCGAGGTGCGCGACCAGGTACGGATCATGTTCTTCGAGCCCGAGGCGTTCATCGCCTCGATGCGGTTGAACAGGCGCTCTTCGACGAACGGGCCCTTCTTGGAGCTACGGCTCATCGTCTTCTCCTTACCGCGGCGGCGGCCGCGGACGATCATGCGGTCGGATTCCTTGTGCTTCGAGCGGGTGCGCTTGCCGAGCGTCGGCACGCCCCACGGGGTCACCGGGTGGCGGCCGCCCTTCGACTTGCCCTCGCCGCCGCCGTGCGGGTGGTCGACCGGGTTCATCGCAGAGCCGCGCACGGTCGGGCGCTTGCCGCGCCACCGGCTGCGGCCGGCCTTCCCGCCGGA
>ERZ1370068.4616-contig-3678_pt1 | contig 15512 bp, 20 predicted proteins | sample MGYA00561227_ERZ1370068 | MGnify/ENA primary metagenome ERZ1370068 (study PRJEB38410, sample SAMEA6850437) | metagenome | study: Metagenomic assessment of the ecological functions of the soil: analysis of the soil microbiota associated with the...
TCTGGACGACCCCGTGACAACGAAGCGCGCCACCGGTGGTGGAATCGTGACCCGCAGGATCTGGTTGATCGCGACGTTCAGATACCGGGCGGTCAATTGCACGTCCGTCGACTCGGCCACGGTCGTCGTCTCGATGCGGAACGTGGCGGCCGTCGAGCCGGACGGGACGGTGACGGAACTCACCGCCGGCCTCGCCACGTCGCGGTTGGACGTCGAGAGATCGACGGTCACGCCCCCGCTGGTCGCGGGGCTCGTGAGCGTGACGGTGCCTGTTGGCTCCTGCTGCGACACGACCCTCGGCGAGGAGAGCGTGAAGTTGCCCAGTGCCGGCGGCGCGGGCGGCGGAGCCGGTGTCGGTTCGGGCACGGGCGCAGGTGTCGGCGTCGGTGCGGGCGTCGGGGTCGGAGCTGGTGTCGGCGCGGGCACCGGGGCGGGCGTCGGGCTCGGCGACGGGGTGGTCGGCGAGTTGTTGCTGCCGCACGCGACCACCAAGGCCAGGATCAACGCGACAAGACCGGCACAGAGGATGTGCGTATTACGCTGCATGAGTCTCCTTCATTCGTGAATGGAGGGCTGTTCCGAAGACCGGCGCTGGGATCGCCTCGGAGATATTAGCGAAAAAGGCGCCGGGTGTCGCGCCAAAACCGATGAGTTACCGGCGCGCGATGGAGATGTTCCCGCTGAATGCGCGCAGCACGAGCATCGCGCTGGCGTCGCCGAACGCGCCGCGGATCGCGCGCGGCGTGGCCGCCCCACGTCCCCTGCCTTCGCCGCCGCCGCGGCGGTTGATGGGGAAGTCGGACCGGACGGTGCCGCTGAAGCTGTTGGCCTGCACCTCGAAGCCCGTCGCGCCGGACAGGATCAGCCGGACGTCGCCGGAGTGCGAGATGAACTCGTAACGGCCGCTGCGCGCGAGGTCGCCCGCGTAATCGACGTTGCCACTGACCGCCCGCGCCATGAGGCGATCGGACTGCGCGTTGTCCACGCGGAGGTTGCCGGTGACGGTCGTGAGCTGGATGGCGCTCGCTTTCAGGCCGCGCACCGTGATGTTGCCGCTGACGGCCGCCGCGGTGGCGAATGGAACCGCCGACACGTCGACGAGGTCGATGTCGCCCGAGACCGTTTTCAGCGCGTCAATGCGGATGCCGGTCGCGCTGGATGCTGCCGGTCGTCGCCTTCACGGTGACGTTGGCATCGCCTGGCACCGTGATCGTGTAGCTCGACCGACCCCGGGAAATTGCGCGGGCGAGGGTAGACGGTGCGAATGTCGATGCGGTTCGCCTCCTCGACGACCTGGATATCGATCATCTGCAGCAGCGCGCGCGCCGCGTTCGGGTTCGGACGCTGCACGCGCTTGATCGCCTCGATGATCACGTCCCGGCCGCTACCCGCCGTGATGACGATGTTCCCGGAGATGTTCGTCAGGTCGAACGCGCCGTTGGCATCGAGATGGGAGGTCCTGGAGAACCGCTCGGTCACCTCGCCTGTCCCGAGCCCAGTCGAGGGGCTTGCCCCGAGCGCAGTCGAGGGGTTCTGCGCGGCGGCAGGAACCGCGGCGGCAATCGCCGCAAGGACGAGCAGGCAGACGCGGGACGCACGCATCATCGTTCAGTTCCTTTGCGGCGCCGCCGCATCATCGGCCAGGGTGCCCTCGTCCGTTGCGAGGGCGACCGTGTCCTGCAGCAGGGCGACCTTCGTATCCAGCGCATCGAGGAGGCTTTCCTGCGCCAGCGTGTTCGCGGGTTCGTCGGCCAGCGCCGCGCGGCTCTCGCTGATGGCCCGATCGAGCACGGCCAGATTCTCTTTCAGCACCGCGCGCGTGCCCGGATCGAGCGACCCGTCCTGTGACTCCGCCAGCCGCTGAAGCCCCGCGATCGCCTCGTCGTAGTGCGCTTCCGCAGCCACCGGCAGCGTCTCGGCCGGGGCGCTGGCCTGTTGCACCACCTCAGGCGGCGCCGTGTTCCACGCGAACCAGGTGAAGCCGGCGATGACGATCGCCACCGAGACGGCCACGGCAATCGGCAGCCATCCCGGGAACGCGTCGGCCAGCGGACGCTGCCACCAGCGGCGCCGCCGCTCCTCCTCGATAGACGCGGCGATCTTCGTCCAGAGCCGCGGGGGCGGGACGTGCTCTTCGAGCATCGACGCGGTGCGGCGGATGCTGGTGAAATCCGCGACGAGCGCCTGGCAATCAGCGCAGGCCGGCAAGTGGCGCTCGAACGCCGCCAGCCGCTCGTCGCCTGGACGAGTGGACGCTCGGGCGCCGTCGACGTAATCGCCGAGCAGGTCGTGGTAGATGTCGCAGCTCATCGTCTCAATATCGCCCGCAGCTTCAGGCGCGCCTTGTGCACCTGCGATTTCGAGGTTCCTTCCGAGACGCCGAGAATCGCCGCGATCTCGCGGTGCTCGAATCCTTCCACATCGTGCAGCAGAAACGCGGCACGCGACCCGGGCGGCAGCGCGGCAATCGCCTTTTCGAGGTCCATGCGGCTGATGGCCGGCGGAACCGCCGGCGCGGGCGCCATCGGTTCGGCGGCGTCCTCATCGTCGAGCGACTCGGTCGCGCGGCTCATCTTCGCCTGGCGTCCCCGCAGGTGATCCAGGCAGTGATTCATCGTCAGGCGATACAGCCAGGTGCCGAGCGTCGATTCGCCGCGAAACCCCGCCAGTTTCCGATGCGCCTGGAGAAACACCTCCTGCACCAGGTCCTCGGCGTCCTCCGCCGAGCCGACCATGCGCACCACGAGGCTGAAAAGCCGTCTGGCGTGCTGGCGATACAGCTCCTCGAACGCGTCGGCGTCTCCCGCCCTGCACCGCGCGGCCAGTTCGAGGTCGGCGGTTCTCACGGCTCCTGGCTGCTTAGACGGAAGGCATACCCCTGGCGTTGCTTGCCCCGAGCGAAGTCGAGGGATCGAAGGGCTTGCCCCGAGCGATGCCCGGAGGCCACGGAGAGTCGAGGGGGTATGGTTCTTGTTTGATAAGTCCTCCAAGGAGAGTACTAGGATGGCAACATTCCGCCGAAAGGCAGCAGAACAGGAAATCAAGGGGAGTCGGACAGAAGGTCAAGGGTGTCGCCCAGGAAATCGCCGGGCGTGCGACAGGCAACGCTGACCTGCGCGCAAAGGGGGAAGTGAACCAGGTCGCCGGCCACGTCCGCAGCCGCGCGGGTGAAGCGGCCCGGAAGATTGGCTCGGCCGTCAGCCGCGAGAAGTCGCGCAACCGCCGCTAATCGCACGAAGGACACCAAGACGTACCTGACCACGAAGGACGCGAAGAACACGAAGAGTCTTCGTGATCTTCGTTTCTTCGTGGTTCACCCCTTTTTCGTGGTTTTCGACCGGCGCCACCGCACGTCCGCGAGAGTTCCGAATCCGCGAGCCGTGGACCTGAATGGCCTCGGCTCTCAGCAGTTCCCGCTTCATCTGCAGATTGCCACCGTAGCCCCCGAGCGACCCGCCCGCGCCAATCACACGATGACACGGGATGCCCGGCTGACGGCAGGTGCGCATGATGTTGCCGACCGCGCGCGACGCCCGCGGGCTGCCAGCAAGCGCCGCGATATCACCGTAGGTCGCCACGCGCCCGGAGGAATCCGGCGCACGGCCGAGAGCACGCGGCTGCGAAATTCACCGGTGCCCCGCACTGTCGGCCGGGCTTGCCCCGAGCGACGCACCGATTCCACGCGGAGTCGAGGGGTCACCGGCCGACGACGATCTGGCGCGGAGGGTAAACCCGCCGACGTCGTGCTCGTCGTAAACGCTGGCGACGCTCGATGGCGAATCACCGAACGCGTTCGGGACCGACGACCACTGCGCGTCAACACCCGCAGCCAGCCATCTCCGCAACGGCACCTCGACGCCGCCGAGCAGGTGATACCCGGCGTGCGTCTCGTGGACATCGTCCTCCTCGGTGGAATGCGCGGACGTCTCCTCGAACTTGATCCAGCTGCCGCCGATGCCCGCGTAGGGATGAAGCGGCCGGAGGAGCGGAAGCGATATCCCGCCGTCAGCTCGAGGGGCGTAACGGTGATCGTGTCCGACACGTCGAGCGGGAACACCTGGTTGTCGAACACGAAGACGCGGTGGCCGGCGTGGCGGAACCGCTGGGCGCCGAGCGAAAGAAAGAACTGCTTTTCGCCGAACTCGACGCCGCCGCCGAACACCGGTCCGGACGGCTTGCCGAGGATCGCCTTGAAGCTTTGCGTCGCGCTGAACACGGTGAGGCCTATGTCGCCGAAGCCGCGAAAGGAGATCTGCGCGCGCGACGCGGACGGGACGAGCAGCAGGAGCGCGAGCGCCGCGATGGCAACGCGCGTCACTTCGCCAGCCCTGGCGCCGCGCAGCGAGGCGCGCGGATTGATGAGGCCGAAGCCATATTGCTCATCGCGACCGGAGGGACCGAGGTCGGTCGCGAACTGCTCCATGGCCGCCTCGACCGCCGGCGGGCTCGTGATGCCTTGCTGCATCAGGAGCGCAGCGAAACCCGACACGTGCGGTGCCGCCATCGACGTGCCCTGCAGCGGGAAATACGCGAAGACGTCGAAGCGCGGGGGCCGTATCGCGCGGGGCCAAACGCGTAAGTCTCGACGAAGCTGAAGTCGTAGGTCTGCTGCAGGATTCCGCCCGCGGTTCCGCCGGACCGCTGGTTGCCACCGGGGGCGGCAATCTCGACGTACGGCCCGGTCGTCGAGTAATACGCGCGCTGCCGGTCGCGCCCGATGGCGCCGACGGCGACCACGCCCTGGATCGAGTTGGCATACGCGGCGGGCCATTCCGTCGGATTGCCCTGTTCGAAGTCGTTTCCGGCGGCGATCGACACGAACGCGCCGTGCTGCGTCGCGTAGATGAGCGCCTCCTGCAGGAGCGGGCTCGGCGGCCCCGAGCGGCCGATGCTCATGTTGAGCACCTTCGCGCCGTTGTCCACCGCGTAGCGCACGCCGCGCGCGACCACGTCGTCTGTGCCCTGGAACGGGCTGCCGAGAATGTCGTCCCACAGCGAGTCAATCACCTTCACCGGCATGATCCGCACGTTGAACGCCATCCCGGCGACGCCGACGCTGTTATTGGTCAGCTCGCCGATGGTGCCGGTGACGTGCGTGCCGTGGCCGTCGAGGTCGAGGGGATCCGTGTCGTTCCAGATGAAATCGCGCGGCGAGACGAACCGGTTCGCGCCCGCGATATCCGGCGCGGCCGCGAACGGAATGTCGATGACGCCGAGCGCCGGGAAATTGAACACCGTGACGCCGTCTGCTGCCGCGCCACGCCGGCACGTTGCGGCGCAGGACGGCGTCGCGGTACGCCACGCCGCTGTCAACCACAGCCACGATGATGGACGAGGTGGCGCCCGGGTTCAGATCCCACGCCTTCTCCATGTCGATCGCGGGAAGTTCCACTGCTGCGCGTACAGCGGATCGTTCGGCACAAACATCGGGTGCACGATGTAACGCGCCTGCGCGTACTCGACGTCCGGCTGCTTCGCGAGCGTGGTCGCCGCCGCTTCGGGATCCGCGCTGTCGCTCGATCGACACGATGTTGAAGTCGGCGTAGGACGGGGTATCCATGCGTCGAGGCGCCGATGCGATCCATCATGATGCGCTGCGCGGCGGGCGCGGTGCCCGGGCGGAACTTCACGGCGATGCTGCCGCGCAGGTAGCGGCACGCCGTTCCGGCTCGACAGGTCGGTCGGGCTGCACGGCCGCGGCGGGCGCGGCGCATCCGAGTTGTGCAGGCCGTTGTCGATTCCCGGCGGCGTCAGATCGGAGATGAACGTGCGAGATCCAGGAGCCGCATCCTGCGCCGCGACGACACCGAGGGCGAGCGCGACGACGGTCAGGACACCGGCTGTCTTGGAAAGAAACATCAAGGCCTCGAACGAAGGTGGGCAGGCAGGGACTTCAATGTTACTGCAGGTATGAGAGTGGATCGATTCCGTACTCGGCCGGGTCGAGCGGTTTCTCGATCGACGTCGCCTGCTCGTCAGTGACCTCCCAGAGGTTGATTTCATGCGGCCGTTCGAGGTCTACCTCGTCCGCGCCGCGCACTACCTTCACGCGCGGGCGGAACGGGTCCGGCGCGTGCGCCTTCATGACGACGGCGATCTCGCCGGTCTTCAGACGGACGAGGTTGCCGGCCGGGTAAATGCCGACCAGCTGCGCGAACCGCCGCACCAGGTTCTGGTCGAACTGCTTGCCGTCGTTGCGCTGCAGGACCGCGAGGATGCGATCGGTCGGGAACGCCTGCTGGTAGGTCGCGCTGCGATCGCATCGCGTCGTACACGTCGGCGATGCCGCACAGCATGGTCGCGAGGTTGAGCTGGCCGCGCTTGACGCCGTTCGGGGTAGCCCGGTGCCGTCGAGTCGGAGGTGATGCTCGAACGCAACGATCGGCGCAAGCGTCGGCATCTCCGGCGTCCGGCGGAGGATCTCGGCGCCGTCGACGGTGTGGCGCTTCATGATCTCGAACTCGCGCTCGTCGAGCTTGTCCGGCTTGTTGAGGATCTCCGTCGGCGTCTTGACCTTGCCGATGTCGTGCATCAGCGCCGACAGGCCGAACTCGCGCGAGCAGCGCGCCCTCGATCCCGAGGCCGCGCGCCTGGCCCATGGTCAGGATCGACACGTTCACCATGTGCGTGAACGTGTAGTTGTCGTAGTTCTTCAGCGCGGTGAGCGCGAGCAGCGCGGTCCGGTTCTGCGCGACCGCCTGCGCCAGCGAATCCACGATCCCGCGCCGCTGCGTTCGGCGTCGGGCTTGCCCTCGTGCTGCGTCGCTGTCCCACAACCTGGCCCGCCACCGACACGGCGTCCTCGTAGAGGCGCTTGAACGTCGCCATGTCCCCGCCGGGCGCATCGACGCGCTCCTCGACCTCGAGGCGGCCGACACGGATGTGTTTCAGACCGGCCAATGCCGAGACGCGGTCCGAATCGGCGGTGGCGAGTGCCTGAATGAGCTGCATGATTTCGGCGGTCTCGACACCCCTCGCGATCGCGATGCGTTCGACGCCCGCCTGTTGAAGGCGTTTCATCAGCTCGCCCATGTTCTCGGCGGCGCGCGGGACTGGGATGTCCCCGACGACCAGGTCCTCCCCGACGATGCCGATCGTGAGAGCCGGCGAGGACGCGTGAACGATCGTCAGCGATTCGATGAGCGTCGAGACGCTTCGCACGACGATGGGATGACCGGCCGCATAGAGCTGCGCGCTCCGGATCGCCGAGGCCAGCTTGCGGACGAGGTCGTCGGCAAAGCGCGCGCGCTGGACGGCGTTCATGCGGGCTCTCGAGCCGAAGATGGCAGGTAGCGTTTCGCCGCGCGCGCACGCCGCGGCTGCCCTGCGTGACCGCCTCCTGCAGCACGGCCATCGTCTCCGGCGTGCCGATGTGGCGCAGCGCCGCGGCCGAGGCCTGGCGGAGCGCGGCCGTGCGGAACGGTGCCCACCACTGGCCGCGATACAGGATGTCGCGGAGCGTTCGCGTCGATTCCTTGTGTCCGGCCAGGTTCCCAGAGCGCTTCGATGATCTGCGCGTGCACCGACACCATCTTGCCGCGCGGGGACGTGTGGGACAGCACGTAGCAGAGGAGCGGGATGGCTCTTCTCGTCCCGCAGGCCGATCAGTTGCTGCAGGATCGTGTCGTGCGAGGTGCCGCCGCCGACGAGCGCCTTCTCGAGAACCCCGAAGGCCTCCTCGGTTCCGATCTGCACGATGGCCCGGAGCGACTCGCGCTGCACCTGTGGATCCGCGTCGTCGAGCATCGACGCGAGCTCCGGAAGCGCCTCGCGTCCGCCGAAGACGCGCAGCAGATCGATCGCCATGCGCCGGACCTTCGGGTTGGGCGAGTTCTTCAGCTGCTCGACCGACTGGCGCCCCGCGGCGCCGAACCCGAGGAGCAGTTCGCGCAGGTGGCGGATGGCGCGGCTGCTTTCTTCCGCCGCCAGCGCAATCGCGAGCGGCCGGACGACCGACGGCCCGAGCGTGTGGCACAGGCGGCTAGAGCGGCTCGACGCCGGCATCTTCAACCTTCCGCAGCTGGAGGACGATGTGGCGGACGATCTGCCCGCGGCGAGCTTGTTGAGACGCGGACTCCGCGGCTGGACGCAACGCTGCGCGTCACTCCCTCGCCGCGTTCAATGACGAGCAAGTCCATCAGCGACTGCGCCGTCTCGATATCACCGAGCAGCGTGCGGCGTTCGATTTCATCGGCCGCAACCGTCACGCAATCGCCTGCCAGGCGTTCGCCTCTCCTTCGATTCGAAGCAGATCCTGGATGAGGGCAAGGTCGAGGCTTCGAATCGCCTCGTCGCCGACGCTCGCCTTCCACGCCTCCATTCGCTCCTTGGGGTCGTCGTCGGAATTCTCGACCTCGATCGCCTGGGTGCGCGTGCCCGGACAGCTCGCGGCCGTAACCGTCGGATACGAAGGGCTTGTCCGAGTGCGACATCAGCATGCTGGGCGGCGCCCTGCCAGAGATTGTCGAATCCGGCCTCGCCCCCGAGCGGCGACTGCGCCGCCGTCTCTTTGGCGAGGTCGAGCAGGCGCTCTTCCGTTCGTGTTCCGGCACGAGCGCTTCGAAGGCCAGCGCCAGCCGTTCGGTCGCGGCGCGCTCGGCGACGACCGCCCCCGCCACGAAGCTCGCGATGGTGTCGTCGCCCATCTGCGAAATCGCGGTCGACGCGAGCGGCGTCTCTCCGGTCTCCAGTTGGCTCGCGCGCCTGCTGAATCAGCGACATCATCATGTCGGGATTCATGTGCGCGCCCGAATCCGCGATCGTCTGCGTCACCGCGGACTCATCGAGCGTCGCCGCGCTCCTTCAGCCGATCGATCGCCTTTTGAATCAGCCCGAGCAACGCCGCCGCGCGCGCACTGCCCATGGACGCCGCGCGCTTCCGACTTCGACTGCACCGCCTCCAGCAGCTCGTTGAACTGCTCGGGGTTGTCGAGCGCGCCGATCGACCGCCTCGAGCGTTCGCTCGTCGATGGTGGCGCTGGTATTTCCCTGAAGGCAGAACTCGATGATGCTCTTCCAGGCCGCACCCTGCCGCCCCGCGCTCGCGCAGCACCTCCGCGTAGTCGATCTCGCGGATCTCGAAGTGCGAACGCCCCGCCGCGGCCCAGCGCTTTCGCGATGCCGCCGTCCGCCATCAGCTCTTCCGTCGTCCGCGACAGGAGCAGCAGCAGCGTCCGCCAGTCGGTCGCGTCGGCGTCGCGCTCGGATGCCCAGTTCGCCAATCAGGCGGTCGTGCAGCAGCTCCGCGAACTCGCCGATGGATGCGTCCGGCTTGCTCGGCGTGCGGCCGTCGATGACGAGCGCATCGGGCATCACCGTGATAGTGACGTCGCCTTCGGCGGTGAGCGCCGGGAGGCATTGACGACGCGCCCGAGCGCGCCCTGAATGGCGGGATGCGTGGCGGGGTAGAGCGACACCGACCGGGCGGCCGCCTTGCAGGTGCGCGCAAAATCAGCAGAGCGCTGCGCTCTGCTGCGCGGACATGGTTCGGTGTGCGCGGGCGCGGCCACGGTTAAACCCCAAACCCCGAATCCCAAATCCCAAATCCCAAAAATACTTCAGGCCACAACGTCGTCCAACATTGGGGCTTGGGATTTTGGGATTTGGGATCAAGACTTGCTCAACACCGATCAACGGATCCAGCTCGATCGGTATCGGGATCCACGGACTCGATGACCGCCTTCGGAAACGTGCCCCGCGAGTCGCGCTCCCAGGTGTTGACGAGGACCTCGGCTCTCCGAGCCGCTCGCCCTTCGGGTCGAACAGGATCTTCACCTGCGGCCGGAACGGATCTTCGGGATGCTCGTGCTGTGACGACGCCCGACCTCTTCGGTGTTGAGCCGCACGATCGTGCCGATCGGGAAACAGTCCCATCAGGTTGACGAACCGCCGCAGCAGCGCCTGGTTGAACGCCGGGTTGCCCTGCTCGCTCATGATCGACTCGGATGCGCGCGGTCGCGAGCCCTTCGCGATACGGCCGGTTGCTGCGCAGCGCGTCGAACACGTCGGCGATGCTGACGATCATGCGTGCACGAGGTTCAGCTTGCGGTGGCCGATGTTCTCCGGGTAGCCGCTCAGGTCCTGCCGCAGGTGGTGCTCGAAGGCGACGATCGGCGCCAGCGCCGGCATCTCGGGCGTCCGCCGCAGGATGTGCGCGCCGTCGACGACGTGCGCGCTTCATGATCTCGAACTCTTCCTTCGGTCAGCTTGTCCGGCTTGTTCAGGACCTCGAGCGGCGTGTTGACCTTGCCGATGTCGTGCATCAGCGCCGCGAACCCGAACTCGCGCAGCAGCGGCCCTCGATGTTGAGCGCGCGCGCCTGCGCCATCGCGAGCGCCGACACGTTCACCATGTGCGTGAACGTGTAGTTGTCGTAGTTCTTCAGCGCGGTCAGCGCCATCAGCGACGTGCGGTCCTGCGTCGACGATGCTTGGCGAGGCTGTCGATGATCTTGCGCGCGGTCGCCGGGATCCGGCTTGTCGCCGGCCTTCGCCTGCTGCCACAGCGATCTCCGCCGACGAGACGGCCGTCGCCGTACTGCGCGCGCGCCGCCTCGATGCCGAGCGCATCCTGCGGCGTGTCTTCGACCGACAGCTTGCCGATGACGACGCGCCGGACGCCGCGCGACGTCAGCCGATCGATCAGCGGCGTTCGGGACCGGCGGTCCGCGAGCTCGCCGAGAAACGCCTGGATCTCCTCGGTCGGTGACGCCGCGATGGAACGTGATCTTCTCGATCTCGCTGGTCGCGCAAGGCCGCGAACGAAGCCGGTCAGCGATGCCGAGCCCCTTGCCGAGCCGCGTGTCGTTGACGACCACGTCGTCGCCGATGAAGCCGACGACGAGCGAGGCCGCGTCGGTCAGGTGCGGCGCGCAGGCGGCGGCGAGCGACTGAATCGATCGCAGCACCAGCGGGTGCTGCGGTGCGTAAAGCTCGGCGGCGCGGAGGCCCGCGGCGAGCCGGCGAACGAGCTCGTCGGGGTTCCGGCTCATGCCGGCTACCCTTCTCGCGGATGATCCGGCTGGAGCAGGCGGTCGCCGGTGCGTGCCGCGTCGGCCAGTGCCGTGCTTGCGCGCGTGGCGTGCCGATGGCGGTGAGCGCGCTCCACGGAGGCCGTCTTGAAGGCCGCGCTTTCTTCCGGCTGAAGAATCTCTTGCGGCGCATGAGGGTGGCCACGGCGCCGACCGCGCGCTCGTCGCGCGAGCTGCCGGACCGCGTCGAGCGTATCGAGGACCGTCTGGTGGTCCTCGCCCGAACGGGGTCGCTTTCGCCGAGGATGCGGGTCAGCATGTGGGACCACTCGTGGATCCTTTTCGGCCACGAGCGCCTCGACAGACAGCGGCGCGCCCGGCGCCCGAGGCCGCCCGCAGCGCCGTCTGCACCGCGCGGGCCGCGGCGGGTCGTCGATGCCCGCGAGGGCCGCCACGGCCTGGCGCAGCACCCGGGCGTCGCTGCGCCGCAGCAGCCCCTGCAGGGGAGCGACCGCGTCGCGGTGGCGGGTGGCGCCGAGGAGCGCGGCGGCGTTGCGCTGGACGAACCACCGGTCGTCGTCCACGAGCGGCGCGATGTAGTTGATGCCTGCCGCTGCCGAAGCGGTGCGTCAGATCGCGCGCGCGCAGGAAGGCGGGCGTGTCGGTCTCGCTCTGGAGCACCGGGTGGAGCGCGCCGGATCGAGATCGGGCCGACCGATTCGCAGCACTCGATGAACTGTCGCGAGCGTCGGCTCGTCGAAGTCGCTCAGCATCGAGGCGGCTTCACGCAGCGCAATTGATTCGCCGACGGTGGTCAGCGGCGGCGCGGCGGCGGCCGGCGCAACCTGTGCCTCGCTCGATTTCCGCAGCTCCCGCAGGACCAGCGCCGAATTCGAGAAGTCCCCGACAACAGAAGATCGTCCACGAGAATCGCCATGTCGCCGGCAATCTCGACCGCGCGGTCCTCGTTGGTCTCGATGCGCAGCAGATCCGTGATCAGGAGCACCGACAGCGATCCGCACGTTGTCCTGTTGCAGCGACTCCACCCAGTCGGACAGTTCCGGCGGCAGGTCGCGCGCGGCAAACATCTCGCTGCGGCCGACCGCCCCTCGAGCGATGCCTGGTATGCCTGCGAGACGTACGGCGATTCGTCGTAGGTGAGGAGCAGCTCCTCCATCGAGTTCCAGACGGCCTTGAACTGGCTGCTCCGTCCGAAGTCGTGCTCGCTGAGCAGCTTCTTCGTCATGCGGGCACGCGCTGCTTCGCGTTCCGCGTCGGGAGCGATGGTGTCGAAGATGCGTGCGCAGCCGCGCCGTCGCCGTGCCGTCGCGCGCCAGCGCCGTCGCCAGCAGCTCGCGCGACCTTTTCGTCGTCGAACTGACTGCGTGCGAGCCGGCTGACGATCGGCGTTCTCCTGCACTGCTCGTCCGTCTGCATCATCTGCAGCGACGACGTGCGGGTCGAGGCGTGGTCGTGGCGGCCGGCGACGTTGCGCATCACGTCGGGGATAGCGCTCGGGATCCATGACCGGACACGATTCCCGGCCAGGTGACGGAACGTGGCGAGCACGATGGCCGCCTGCGTCGTGATGAGCGGCGAACCGTCGACGTTGCACTTCGGGGCCGGTGACGCGCTCGCCAGCTCCTTGATCTCGAGCCGCTGCCGGCGATCTCGAGCAGCCGCTGCTGCTGCACCGAATCGAACGTGGTCCGCCCTTCGACGATCGACGTTGACGACCGATCGCCAGATGTCGTCGCGCTGCTCGACCGCGTGCTCGACGTCGTCGGTCCTCGAGGAATCTGCTCGTAGTCGATCTGTTCGATCGCGATGGACGCGTGGCCAGTGCCGCCGCCCACGCCTGCGCAGGCCGCCCGCGGCGCGCAGTTCGTCGGCGCTGCGCGACGAGCAGCGCGAGAGCGCGTGCAGCGCGGCACGGTCTCGGCGTCGCCGAGGAAACGTGATCTGCGAGGATGTCGCGGTCGTGCGAGCAGGCGCGCGGCTTCGACGACCGGCGTGTTCCTCCGGGCAGCGGTAACGCCGGCGACGAGCAGCGTCTGTCGGCGTGACGCCGAGGGTGAACGCGCGCGCCCGCGACGCTTTGCGATCGTCTCGCTGAGGCCGGCGTGACGGCGACGCCACGGCGCCGGATGCTCGGGCGGATAGAGCGCCCAGTTCGTGCCGCACGCCGAAGGGGCGCGGGCGGGGCGATCGACTGCGCGGTCAGCTCCGGGGACAGGAGTCACTTCGGGTCATCTGCTGACGAATGATAACTGATATATGAGATGCCGTCCTCATGCGGCGTCGTCGACGTCATCGCCACAGAAGCGGACGGCATGCGCGCTGTCACGCGCGAGGAGATCGACGTCTTCGTCGACGGCGTGACGGCCGGGCACGCTGCCCGACTACCAGGCCTCGGCGCTGCTGATGGCGATCGTGCTCCGCGGCATGACCATCGAGGAAACCGTCGTGGCTGACCGACGCGATGGTCCGCTCGGGCGACCGCGTCGATCTGTCGGACATTCCCGGGCGTCAAGGTCGGCAAGCACAGCACCGGCGGCGTCGGCGACAAGGTCTCGATCGTGCCTCGCGCCGCTGGCGGCCGCCTGCGGCGTCGTCGTGCCGAAGATGTCGGGCCGCGGCCTCGGCCATACCGGCGGCACGCTCGACAAGCTCGAGTCGATCCCCGGCTTCCGCGTCGACCTCACGATCGACGAGTTCAAGGCGCGTGCTGAGCGACGTCGGCACCGCGCATCATCGGGCCAGACCGCGTCGCTCGCGCCGGCCGACAAGAAGCTCTACGCGCTGCGCGACGTCACGGCGCACGGTCGAGAGCATCCCGCTGATCGCCGCGTCGATCATGAGCAAGAAGCTCGCGGAGGGCAGCAACGCGCTCGTGCTCGACGTGAAGTGCGGCGACGGCGCGTTCATGAAGACATGAACGAGGCGCAGCGCGCTCGCCGAGTCGATGGTCGTCCATCGGCACGCGCGCGCGGCGTGCGCACCGAGGCGTTCATCACGGACATGGATGCGCCGCTCGGCCGCGCCGTGGGCAGCGCTCGCTCGAAGATGATCGGAATGCCTCAGGACGCTGCAAGGGACGCGGCCCGGCCGACCTCACCGAAGTCGTCGAACGCGGCTTGCGCGCTCGCGCGTGACTCGTGCTCGGCGGCGTCGCGAGCGACGAGGCGACGCGCTGGGCCGCGTGGACATTGCCGGCTGATCGCTCGGGAAGGCGCTCGAGACGCTTCGGCCGCATGATCGAGCGGCAGGGCGGCGACCGCGCGGTGGTGGACGACTACTCGCGGCTGCCGTCGGTGCAAGGCGGGAGCAGCTGTCTGGCGACCGCGACGGCCTTCGTGACGCGGCATGAGCGCCGGAAGCGATCGGCCTGCGCCACGAACCTCCTCGGCTAGCCGGACGAACCAAGCGTGGGCGAGCCGATCCGATCACGCGGTCGGCATCGATCCTGCTCGCCAAGCCCGGCGACGCGCGTACGAGCGCGGCGGAGCCGCTCGTCGAAATCCATCATCGCGACGGCCGCGGGGTCAACGCGGCGCTCGCGCTGCTGCAGCGACGCGCGTGGACGATCGGCGACGACAGCGCCAGCCGCCGCGTCACAGCGTCATCCTGCGGAGACGTGCGATGACGCAGGCCGGTCGCTGATGCGTCGATGCGCGCTGGTGTCGTGCGCGATCGCGGCTGCGGCCGCGTGCCGCCGCGCGCAACGGTACGCGAGACGACGCCTCGAAGGTCGCGCGTCGGCATCGTCTTCGACATCGGCGGCAAGGACGATCGCTCGTTCAACGCCGCCGCGTGGGCCGGGGTGAAATGCGCCGAGACCGGCACGCTGCCGACGGCAAGACGAGCTGCGGCAAGCCGCCGCTCGGCATCGTGCTGCGCGACGTCGAGCCGGGCGACCCGACTTCGCATCGAGCCGGCCGATGCGCGCCTTCGCCGAGCGTGAGCTACGACCTCGTCATCGGCGTCGGCTTCGCCCAGGCGCCCATCATGCGAGGTCGTCGCGCGCGACTATCCGAATATCCATTTCGCGATCATCGACGGCGTGTCTTCAGCGACGGCAAGACGCGCCGAACGTCGCGTGGCGTCCTGTCTTCAAGGAGCACGAGGGATCATATCTCGTGGGCATGATCGCCGCGATGACCATCAAGCACCGGGACGGTCGGCTTCGTCGGCGGCATGGACATCGCGCTGATTCACCGGTTCGAGAGGGATACGAGGAGGGCGCGCAGCGCGGTCAATCCGCAACATCCAGGTCATCCAGAACTACGTCGGCGTGACCGACGCGGCGTGGAACAATCCCGGGCAAGGGCAAAGGAGCTCGCGCTGGCGCAGATCGGCAAGAGGCGCCGACGTGATCTTCGCCGCCGCGGGCAACTCCGGGCTGGGCGCCTTCGATGCCGTCGAGCAAGCCGGGACGCGAGCGGCCGGGCGACGCACTTCGTGATCGGCGTCGATTCGAACCAGAACATGGTCAAGCCCGGGTTCGTGCTCACCAGCATGGTCAAGCGGCGTCGGACAACGC
>ERZ1370068.3410-contig-2523_pt1 | contig 15508 bp, 18 predicted proteins | sample MGYA00561227_ERZ1370068 | MGnify/ENA primary metagenome ERZ1370068 (study PRJEB38410, sample SAMEA6850437) | metagenome | study: Metagenomic assessment of the ecological functions of the soil: analysis of the soil microbiota associated with the...
ATAGCCTCCCGGCCGACCTCAAGCGGTGATCGACGCGAATTCGGGCGCGGCGCTGTCGAAGACGATGGGCGTGCAATGGGACGCGTCGGCGCCGCCCGCGCGCAAGCTCGCCGTCGATCACGGCAATACGTTTTACGTGATTCCGGCGCTCCGAGCTCGAAAACTGGCAGAAGGCCACGGCCAACCTGCCCGACGAATGGGTCAAGGACGTGAAGCGCAAAGGGCCAGGACGGCAAGATGCTCCTGACCTCCGCGAAGGGCCTGATCAAGAAGTACGAGACGAAATAGCGGCCTCGCGGTGAGCTCGCGCTCGACGAGCCGGCGCCGACCATGGCTTCGACCGGAGCGTGCGAGGTCTGCGCGTTGGCGCGGCGGCGCAGTCCTCACTGCGCTCGCGCTGATGTCGGTTGCGAGCATCGCGGGCCGCGCACTCGTTCTCGCGGCCACTGCAGGGTGATTACGAGCTGGTGCAAACAGGCTGCGCGGTGTTCGTCGCGTTGCTGCCTCCCCTACTGCCAGCTCAAGAACGCCAACATCATCGTCGACTTCTTCACCGCGAAGACGAGTCCGCCGGACCCAGGCCCGACTCGACGCGTTCGGCGCGCTCCTGCTCGGACTCGTCATGCTGCTGGTCGCCTGGCGCACCGGCGTCGGCCTCGTCAGCATGCGGGCAAGCGGCGAGACGACCACGATCCTCGGCATGCCTTCGTGGTGGACCTATGCGGGAATGCTGCCCGGCATCGCGCTCACGGCGCTGTCGTCGCCTTTCGCGGCGCCCTGCGGACTTTGCGGATGGACCGCTCATGACGAGTCTCGGGATCGGGTTGCTGTTGTTCGCGGCGATGCTGTTCCTGATGGCGTTGCGCGGTGCCGATTGCGATCGCCATGTTCGTGCCCGGCGCGATCGGCTACGTGGCGCTGTCGGGTGAAGCCGCGTTGCTCAACCACCTCAAAGGCGCGCGCTGTTCGCGCGGTTTTCCGTCTACGACCTGTCGGTGATTCCGCTGTTCCTGCTGATGGGCCAGTTCGCGACGCAGGGCGGCCTGTCACGATCGCTGTTCGCTGTCGGCGAGCTGCGTTGATCGGACATTTCCGCGGCGGCATCGCGATGGCGGCCGTCGTCGCGTGCGCGGCCTTCGGCGCGATCTGCGGCTCGTCGGTCGCGACCGCCGCCACGGTTGCGCAGGTGGCGCTTCCCGAGATGCGCCGATACAGCTATTCGGGCCGGCTCGCGACGGCCACGCTGGCGGCAGGCGGAACGCTGGGCATCCTGATTCCGCCCTCGGTCGTGCTGGTCATCTACGCGATCCTCACCGAACAGAACATCGCAAAGCTGTTCGCCGCGCGCGTTCGTCCCCGGCATCATCGCCGCATGCGGCTACCTGATCGCGATCGCCGTGTACGTACGGCTCCATCCTTCCCACGGACCGGCGCAGCCGCGCCACAGCAACGCCGAACGGATCGCGACATTCCTGGAAGTGTGGCCCGTTGCGGCGATCTTCGTCATTGTGTTCGGCGGCATCTACGGCGGCATTTTCACGCCGACCGAGGGCGCCGCGGTCGGCGCGGCGCGCGACGTTCGTCGCCGGCCTCGCCAAGCGCGAGCTCGACATGACCGGAATCCGCAAATCGTTTCTCGCGACTGCCGAGACCAGCGGCTTCATCTTCATGATCTTTCTCGGCGCCGACATGCTGAATTCGACGCTTGCGCTGTCGCAGATGCCCGCGCAGCTCGCGGAAACCGTCGCGTCGCTCGGCGTACCTCTCGCTCGTGGTCGATGTTCAGCGTTCTGGTGTTCTACATCGTTCTCGGCTCGCGTGATGGACGAGCTCTCGATGATCCTGCTGACGATCCCCGTGCTGTTTCCCGCGATCATGGGGCTCGACTTCTACGGCTTGCCGCTGACCGAAAAGGCGATCTGGTTCGGGATCCTGGTGCTGATGGTCGTCGAAGTCGGGCTCATCGCCCCGCCGGTCGGGACTCAACGTCTACGTGATCCACAGTCTCGCCAAGGACGTTCCGATGGCGGAGACCTACCGCGGCGTCGTGCCGTTTCTGATCACCGACGCGGTCCGCATCACGCTGCTCGTCTTCTTCCGGCGCTTTCGCTGTGGCTCGTCCGGCTGATCACCTGACGTCCCGACCGCCGCTTAGCGCAGCAGGACCGCCGCGATCACCAGGCCGATCGTCACCAGGGCGAACAGAAACATGTACGCGACGCCAAGCACGAGCGCACGCGCGGCGATGCCGAGCCACCGACCGCCGTACACCGCTCGCGTCGACCACGCGAGATAGACGAGCGCCCATAGCGACCAGGACGCCGGTCAGATAACCGGTCGGCGAGACGGCGATGAGCGAGCCCACGACGAACAGGAACGCGTGGTTGTGCGCGGCGAACACGAGGTGCTCGCCATAAAGACGAGGGCGCGCCGGGTAACGCCGCTGACGCCCGAGATAGAGCACTTTCAGCAGGACCGCGAAGGCGGGCAGGAGCGCGAACATCGCGTACGGGCCGTAACGCAACGTCCCGGCGACGATCTGCTCCAGCTTCTGCGCGCGGGAAAGACTCGTTGAAGCGGGCGATCGGCTTGCGCAGGATCCCCGACGTGCCCGCAAGGTCGCCCACGCTGACGTTGAAGTCGTCGTCCAGCGTCAGAAGCTCCCCGACCTCGACTTTGGTTTTCGGCTCTTTCGGCGGGTCGAACCGAGACGGTTTCATCGATACTGATCGATTCCGTGGCAAGGCGAAGGGTCGCGAAGAGCACGAGGCTCGACACGAGGAAGAGTCGCGCCGGTCCGATGTAGCGCTGACGGCGGCCGGCGAGATATTCGCGCGTGAGGAATCCGGGCCGGAACAGGAGCGCCGCGAGCGTTTTCCAGAACTTGCCGTCGTAGGCGATGTACCGGCCGGTCGCTTCGCGCATGAACTGCGCGGAACGTCGGCAACCGCTCGCGCGTGTTCTGGCCGCAGGCCGGGCAAAGGCATCGGGCGCGCGCACACCGCAGTTGGCGCAGCGGTGGGTGGGTTCCATCGTCAACGCCTCGCCAGCAGCTGGTCGATACGGGCGAGGATGCCGCGCAGGATGTTGACCTCCTCCTTCTCGAGCGCGGCGCGCGAGAAGAGCCGCCGCAATCTGCGGCAGCAGGCGCTTCGGCATGCGCGGGTCGAGGAAGCGCATCGCGGCGAGCGTCGCCGTGCCGTGCGCGTACAGCGCCTCGATCTCGTCGACGGTCGCGGGCTGAAATCGTGGCGCGCGCCAGACGTCGCCGCCGGTCGCGGCGAGCCGCAGCTCGTAGGCGACGACTTGCACCGCGGCCGCGAGGTTGAGCGACGCATAGTCCGGCATTCGCGGGAATCGTCGCGACGATGCCGCAACGCGCGAGCTCGGCGTTGGAGAGTCCGGACATCTCGGTGCCGAACACGAGCGCGACGTCGCCGTGCGCCGCGTGCGCGATGGCTTCGGCCGGCGGCCTCACGCACGGCCAGCACGCGCCCCGCGAATTCGCGCGGCCGCGCCGAAAGCCCCACGGCGGCCACGCAGCCGGCGAGCGCGGCGTCGAGCGTCGCGACGACCTCGCGCACGGTCGAGCACTCCGTGGCGCCCGACGCGAGCGCGATGGCCTCCGGGATCGGGAAAGCGTCGCGGGCGGACGAGCACGAGCCGGGCGAGGCCCATCGTGAGCATCGCGCGCGGCGCGCGCCGATGTTGCCCGGATGACTCGGCGCGACGAGCACGATGCGGACGGCGCGAGGCGATCGGTATGCGGCATCGAGGTCGCGGATCGCTCGCGCGGCAGCGTCGCGCCGCCGCCAGCGGTTACAATGGCGTGCCGCTCGTTCGCCTGCCTCGCGCGGCGCCGCGCGCGACTCGACGGCAGCGGTTACAATGCGACCATGCATCCGATGCTCACGATCGCCGTGAAGGCAGCGCGCCGCGCCGGCAACGTCATCAATCGCGGCGCCCGCGAACTCGACCTCCTCACGATCACGTCGAAGGGCCCCAAGGATTTCGTGAGCGAAGTGGACCGCGAAGCGGAGCGGACGATCGTCGAGACGCTGCTCGGAGCTATCCCGATCACGCGATTCTAGCAGAGGAAGGCACCGCCAAAGGCGCCAACGCCGACGCGGAAAACGTCTGGATCATCGACCCGCTCGACGGCACGACCAACTTCCTGCACGGCTTTCCGCAGTACTGCGTGTTCGATCGCGCTCGCGCAGCGCGGGCCAGATCGCGCACGGCGTGATCTACGACCCGGTGCGCAACGACCTCTTCACCGCGTCGCGCGGGCGCGGCGCATTCCTGAACGACCGCCGCATCCGCGTCTCCAAGCGCCAGCACCTGCGCGATTGCCTCGATCGGCACCGGCTTTCCCTTCCGCGACGGCAGCTATCTCGATACCTACCTGCGGATGATGAAGGCGATGATCGAGCAGACCGCCGGGCTGCGCCGGCCCGGCGCCGCGGCGCTCGACCTCGCCTATGTCGCCGCGGGTTTCTACGACGGGTTCTGGGAAGTCGGGCTCAATCCGTGGGACGTCGCGGCCGGCAGCCTGCTCATCCAGGAGGCAGGCGGGCTGATCGGCGACCTCGCCGGCGACGGCGACTTTCTGCACGGCGGTCAGGTGATCGCCGCGACGCCGAAGATCTTCGCGCAGATGGTGACGGCGCTGGCGCCGTTTCGCGCGGAGCTCGTGCGCGATCGTCTCGAAGAAGGCGCCCGATCCCGTCGCCTGAGCGCATGTCCGCAAGGAGCCCTGCATGCCACGCACCATCGTCCGTTCCGTCGCCGTCGCCCTGTGCCCGGGCTTGTCGCGACGTCGTCGCTCGCGCAGGAGTATCCGACGAAGCCGATCAAGATCATCGTGCCGTTCGCGGCCGGCGGCCCCGCCGACGTCTACGCGCGCTTCATCGGCGTGCGGCTGCAGGAGGCGCTCGGGCAGCCGGTCGTCGTCGAGGACCGCCCGGGCGCCGGCTCGATCATCGGCACCGACGCGGTCGCGAAGAGCGCGCCGGACGGCTACACGCTGCTGATGATGTCGAACACGCAGACGGTCAACGAGACGCTGATCCCGAACAAGCCGTATCAGCTGATGCGCGATTTCGTGCCGGTCGCGCCGGTCAACTATTCGGATCTCGTGCTCGTCGTGCATCCGTCGTCGGCGCCAACAGCGTCGCCGATCTCATCAAGATCGCCAAGGCGAGCCCGGGCAAGCTCAACTACGCGTCGTCCGGCCCCGGCACGCCGTACCACATGGCCGGCGAGCTCTTCAAGGCGATGGCAGGCGTGGATATCGTCCACGTTCCGTACAAGGGGAGCTCGGGCGCGCGCACCGACGTCCTCGGCGGACAGGTGCAGATGATGTTCGACGCCGTGCCGACGATGAGCGAGCACGCGAAGAGCGGACGCGTGAAGGCGCTCGGCACGACCGGCAAGACGCGCTCGTCGGTGCTTCCCAATGTGCCGACGATCGACGAGGCCGGCGTGACCGGTTACGAGGCGGTGATCTGGCTCGGCATCATGGCGCCGAAAGGGCACGCCGCCCGCGATCGTCAGCAAGCTCAACGCCGAGATCACGAAGATCCAGAACCGTCCCGGACGTCCGCCAGGAGTGGGCGAGCCAGGGCGCGCTGCCGATGCCGATGACGCCCGACGAGTTCGGCCGCTATCTCGACGCCGACGTCGTCAAGTGGGAGCGCATCGTGAAGATCTCCGGAGCGAAGGCCGACCAGTGACGTTGCCGCAGCGCGAGGGCATCACGCTGCAACTGTTGTCCGGCGGCGCCGCGCAGGGCATCGTCGGGGCAATCGAGGAAGACTTTCGCCTTGCCACCGGCGCGCTGCGTGCGGGGCACGTTCGGCGCCGTCGGTGCGATGCGCGACAAGCTCATCGGCGGTGCGCCGTGCGACGCGATCATTCTGACCGCGCCGCTCATCGCTGCGCTCGAAGCCGCGGGCACGTGTGGCCGGGCACCGCCGCGCCGCTCGGGCGCGTGCGCGGACCGGAATCGCCGTGCGCGCAGGCGAACCGCTGCCCGCGATCGCCGACGGCGCCGCGTTGCGCGCGACCCTTCTTGCCGCGGCGGGGCTCTACTTCCCGACCCGGAGCTCGCCACGGCCGGCATCCACTTCGTGAAGCAGTGCTGCGCGAGCTCGGCATTCACGACGCTGTCGCGCCGCGGCTCCATCCCTTTCCGAACGGCGCGGCGGCCATGCGCGAGGCTCGCTCGCTCGACGGCACCAGGACTCGTCGGCTGTACGCAGATCACCGAGATTCGATACACGCCGGGCGTCGTCCTGGCCGGCCCGCTTCCCGCCGGCTTCGAACTTTCGACGGTCTACACGGTCGCAGTGTGCAGCAGCGCGGAGGAGCCCGAGCTTGCGAGGCGCCTCGCCGAAACGTTGTGCCGGGCCCCGCGACGCGCTGCTGCGCGAGGCCGCCGGGTTCGAGTAAGCCCTGGGGCGTCCTGACGCGGCCGCAACCCATGATTGCATGGCTGGCCGAGGCGCGCCGGCCCGTGATACGCTCATCGTCCATGGATCGCAACAGCAACATCGCCGACGAATATCCTCTGCCCAAGCGCAGAGTCCGCTGGGTCGGTCTCATTTTCTTCATCGTCCTGCACGTCATCGGACTGATCGGGACGCCGCTCTATATCTACTACCGCGGCATCACTGGCCCCGGAAATCGCGCTGTTCCTGGGCTTCTGCGCGGCGACCGGCCTGTCGATCACCATCGGCTACCACCGCCTGTTCGCGCACTCCGCGTTCAAGGCGCTCGCCCGTCGTGCAATTCTTCGTCCTGCTCTTCGGCGCGGCGACGTTCGAGGAATCCGCGCTGAAATGGGCGTCGCAGCACCGCCAGCATCATCGCTTTCACCGATACCGAGCATGATCCCTACGGCGTCAACCACGGCTTCTGGCACGCCCACATCGGCTGGATCATGTTCTGGCGCCATCGCACCAACTACAACAACGTGAAGGACCTGCGCCGGTCGCGACTGGTGTCGTGGCAGCACGATCATCATGCCTGGTGGTCGGTCGGCGGCGGCGTCGTCCTTCCCATGCTCATCGCGTGGTGGATCGGCCATCCGCTGGGCGGATTCATCATGGCGGTCTGCCTGCGCATCATCACGGTCCTGCATTCGTCGTTCTTCATCAATTCGTTCGCGCACACGTTCGGCACGCAACCGTACGACCGGTCGAACTCGTCCCGCGACAACTGGCTCGTGCGCGTTGCTCACGAACGGCGAAGGCTTCCACAATTATCACCACCGGTTCCCGTCGGACTACCGCAACGGCTACCGCTGGTATCACTGGGATCCGTCGAAGTGGCTCATCTTCGCGCTGTCGAAGGTGGGCCTCGCCTGGGATCTTCGCAGGACTTCCGACCAGCGCATCGCCGAAGCCGCGGCGCACTAGGGAGGCTCAGGCTCACGGCCCCCAGGGCTGGCGCTGATCGCCGCCGAAGAATCTCGCGCATCATGTAGTCCTCGAGCGCGGCGTTGTCGGCCGGACGCGCCGACAACGTAATCCCCGCTCGCGCGGCGTGACACCCAGGTGAAATCGCCGGGCTCGTGCGCGCGGATGATCTCGATGATCTTCCGGATCACGGCAGTGCGGATGTCGGGGTTCGTTCCTTTGCGGACTTCAATGATCTGCGCGTGCGACGCGGCCGATGTCCTGATCCCAGCCCGTTGAAGTAGAACTCCGCGTCGTCGTAGCCGATGCGCCGGATCTGGAACATCCCGCCGCCGCGCTTCGGGTCGTCGCCGAACGTAGGCGTCTTGTTCAAGCCGAGGTTGGCGGTGACGATGCGGTTGAGCCGCTCCCTTCTCGCTTTCGGCGGGCGGCGCGTTCGGCGCGTTGGATTCGGACGTCGCGGGAGCCTCGCCACGCGCGTTGCGCCTCGCGGCAATGTACGAGGACAGATCGGTCTCCGCGGGCGGTCGCGGAGTTGGTTGAGCCTCCGTGGGCGGCGTGGGCCGCGGAGGCGGCGTCGGAATCGCACTGGGGACCGGTTCGTTGCGCACGATCGGCGGTGGTGGCGGTGTCGGTCGCGGGGCCGGGGCGCGCGGGCGCGGCGCGCGCGCGCGCGGGCGCGGTGCGGCGCGCGACGGCGGTGACGGTTGCGCGTGCGGCGGCGGCGAGGCTTCCGGCGGGCTCGCGCGCGGCGCGAGCTGCGCGATCAGCGCCTGCGACTTCTCGACGTGATCGGAGGGGTCGAACACGAGCGGGCGCATCAGCGGCGGCGACGTCAACAGCGCGCCGATGTGCACCAGCAGCGACAGGAAGAACGCCAGCCAGATGATGCGGATGGTGACGACATCATGCCGGTTGATGGGCTCGTAAGCGCCACTCGTTCATTGGAGCGCGCGGCGTTCATGACCGTTGTGCGTTCCGGATGAGGTCGCTTGCCCGCTCGCCGATCATGATCGTCGGTGCATTGGTGTTGCCGCCGATCAAGCGTCGGCATGATCGACGCGTCGACGACGCGCAGTCCCGTGATGCCGCGCACGCGAAGTTGCGGATCGACGACCGCGAGCTCGTCCGTCCCCATCCTGCAGGTCCCCACCGGATGGTAGATCGTGTCGGAGCGCCGACGCAGCACGTCGCGGATCTCGTCGTCGGTATGTATCACCGGCGGTGAACAGCTCCTTGCCGCGATGCTGATCGAGCAGCGGCGATTCCGATAATGCCGCGCGGTTGATCTTGAATCCACGCACCATGGTTTCGAGATCGTCGGGATGCGTATAGAACGCCGGATCGATCCTCGGCGCAGCCAGCGGGTCACGGCTCTCGAGCGTCAACGCTCCCGCGCTCTGCGGCCGCAGCGCGCAGACGTGACTCGAGAAACCGCGCGCGGCGTGCAGCCTGCGGCCGTGGCTTTCGAGAATCCCGATGCAGAAATGCAGCTGAATGTCCGGCGCCGGAAGCTCCGGCGACGATCTTGACGAAGCCGCCGGCTTCTGCGATATTCGACGCGAAGATGCCGCGCCGGTCGCGGTGGTAGCGCAGCGACGCTCCGGAACGCACTGACGAGATCGCCGGGCATGAAGCCGATCAGGTCCTTCCGCGGCGAGTCGATAGGCGATCACGAAGTCGACGTGATCGCGCAGGTTGCGGCCGACGCCCGGCAAGTGCAGCGACCGGACGCGATGCCCATCGACGCGCAGCGATTCCGCCGTCGCCTATGCCCGACAGCAGCAGCAGCTGCGGCGACTGCAGCGCTCCGGCGGCGAGGATCACCTCGCGCCGCGCGCGCACGATCCGCGTGCGCGCCGCCTTGCCGGTATTCGACGCCGGCGGCGCGCCGCTCATCGAACACGACGCGCGTCGCGTGCGCCCCGTCCGCACGTCGAGGTTCGGACGTTCGAGGTTCGGCGTCGAGGATAGGCGCTCGCCGCGCTCCAGCGCTTCGCCGTTCTTCTGCGTCAGCTGATAGAGGCCGATGCCTTCCTGCTCCGCGCCGTTGAAGTCGGCGTTGCGGGCGCAGGCCCTGCGCTTCCGCGGCTGCGAGCCACAGCTCCGCGAACGCCGCTGGGCGAGCGCGGATCGGCGACGTTGAGCGGACCGCCTTGACGCATGAAACGCATCGACGAGGCGCTCGTTGTTTTCCGCAGCGGCGGAAATACGGCAGCACGTCCGCGTACGACCAGCCCGCGTTGCCGAGCGCCGCCCACGCGTCGTAGTCGCTGCGATGGCCGCGCGTGTAGACCATCGCGTTGATCGAGCTGCTGCCGCCCAGCGCCTTGCCGCGCGGCTGATAGCCGCGACGGCCTCCCAAGCCCGGCTGCGGCACGGTCTTGAACGCCCAATTGTGGATGGCGTCGCGGGAACGAGCAGCGGCGATGCCGAGCGGAACGCGGATCAGCGAGGCTGCGATCGCACGCGCCGGCCTCGAGGAGGCAAACGCGACACCGCCGGATCCTCGGATAGCCGCGCGGCGAGCACGCACCCGGCCGGAACCGGCGCCGACGATGACGTAGTCGAACGTGTCGTCCGTCCCTCGTGTCGATTGCATGCGTTTCGGTGAGGTCCCCGCCTGCTGCCCTGACCGTCGTCTTCAGGCGCCCTCGGTCGTAGCGATGCCGGCGCGCGCCTGCCGCGCTCGCGACCTCGCGCAACTCGAGCTTCGCGATCGCGTTCCGATGGACTTCGTCGGGGCCGTCGGCGAGACGCAAGCTCGCGCGCGCTCGCGTAGGCGCCGACCAGAAATTCATCGTGGACGCCGGCGGCGCCGTACGCCTGGATCGCCCAGTCGATCACCTTGCAGGCGACGTTGGGCGCGACGACCTTGATCATCGCGATCTCCTTCTTCGCGACCTTGTTGCCGACCGTGTCCATCAAGTACGCCGCCTTCAGCACCAGGAGGCGCGCCTGCTCGATCATGCAGCGCGACTCGGCGATGCGCTCCTGCCATACGGTCTGCGCGCGCGATCTCGGCTGCCGAAGGCGACACGGCCGGACAGTCGCTTCACCATCAGCTCGAGCGCGCGCTCCGCGAGGCCGACGAGGCGCATGCAGTGGTGGATGCTGCCCGGGACCGAGACGTCCCTGAGCGATCTCGAAACCGCACCCTTCGCCCTTCAGCACGTTCGGCCGCGGGCACGCGCACGTCGGCGAGATCGATCTCCATGTGCCCGTGCGGCGCGTCGTCGGAGTTGAGCACGGTGAGCGGCCGGATGACCCTGACCCCCGGCGTCGCGGCGGGCACGAGCAGCATCGATTGCTGCGCGATGCTTCGGCGCGTCGGGATCGGTCTTGCCCATCACGATGTAGATCCGGCAACGCGGATCGCCGGCGCCCGACGACCACCATTTGCGGCCGTTGATCGACGTAGTGATCGCCGTCGTCGCTCCGATGCGGCATTCGATGTTGGTGGCGTCCGACGAGCGCGACCGCCGGGCTCGGTCATCAGGAACGCCGACCGGATCTCGCCCTCGAGCAGCGGTTCCAGCCACTGCCGTTTCTGCTCGGCGGTGCCGTAGCGCTCGATCGTCTCCATGTTGCCGGTGTCGGGCGCGCTGCAGTTGAAGACCTCCGGCGCCCACGTGACGCGGCCCATCAGCTCGGCAAAGCGGCGCGTATTCGAGGTTGGTGAGTCCGGCGCCGCGCGCCGAATGCGGCAGGAACAGGTTCCACAGCCCGGCGGCCCGCGCCTCGACCTTGAGCTCCTCGACGAGCCGTCGTCGGAATCCACGGATTGCCCTTGGCGCGGTTGGCGTCGACCTCGTCGCGGTAACGACGCTCGTTCGGATAGACGCGAGCGGCCATGAACGCCAGCAGGCGCTCGCGCAGCGCCTCGACTTTCGGCGTGTAGTCGAAGTTCATCGGTCGCTCCTCACGTCAGGTCTTCGTGAACCACGCCAGCACGCGGTCGAGCACACGTGCCGTAGGGCGGCAGCAGCAGCGGCATGATGCCGAGGCGGCCCTGGTAGTACACGGCCTTCTCCTTGCTGAAGGTGCGAAAGCCGTAGACGCCGTGATAGGACCCCGTTCCGCTCGCGCCGACGCCGCCGAACGGCTGCGCTTCCTGGGCAAAGTGCGTGAGGCACCCGTTGACGGTGACGCCTCCCGGCGATCGTGTGGCGCAACACGCGATCGCGGCGGCGCGTGTCGTCGCCGAACCAGTAGAGCGCCGAGCGGACGATCGTGCTCGTTGACATAGCCGATGGCGTCGTCGAGCGCGTCGTAGCGGAACCACCGGGAGCAGCGGACCGAAGATCTCCTCGCGCATGACCGCCATGTCGGCGCCGACGTCGAGGACGAGCGACCGGCGCGAGCTTGCGCGTGGCGGGATCGAGCTTCTCGCCCGCCGGGTTGACCTCGACGAGGCGCGCGCCGCGCGATTTCGCATCGGCGATGAGGCCCGCGAGGCGCGCGTAGTGGCGTTCGCTGACGATGCTCGTGTAGTCGGCGGTTGCCGGCCAGCGTCGGGTAGAGCTTTGCCATCGCGCCCGTCATCGCCGTCGACGAATTCGTCGGTCCGCGCCCGCGGAACCAGCGCGTAATCCGGCGCGATGCAGCGTCTGGCCGGCGTTGAAGAGCTTTCCGATCGCGATCTTCGGCGCGATCGAATCGAACGCGCCGTCGGCGTCGACGATCACCGGCGATTTGCCGCCGAGCTCGAGCGTCACCGGCGTCAGGTTCTTCGCGGCCGCCTGCGCCACCAGGCGGCCGACCGCCGTGGATCCGGTGAAGAACAGATGATCGAACGGCAATTCGACGAACGCCTTGCCGACCGCCGCGTCGCCCGGATAGACGGCGAGCTCGTCTTCGGCGAAGCTCTCGCGCACGATGCGCGCCATCAGCTCGGCGGTCCTCGGCGTGAGCTCGGAGGGCTTGATCATCACCCGATTGCCTGCCGCCGAGCGCCGCCACGCGCCGGCAGCATCGACAGCTGATACGGATAGTTCCACGGCGCGACCACGCCGACGACGCCGAGCGGCTGCGAGAGCAGTCGGTTGTACCGGGCCGGTACATGACTGTCGCGTCGCGATCCGCTGCGGGCGCATCCAGCGCCGCCAGATGCCGCCGCGCGTAGCCGATGGCCTCGTCGACGGCAAGGAGGTCCGCGATCAGCGTTTCGTGCGGCGAGCGGTGCCCGAAGTCGGCGGAAATGGTGCTCGATGATGTCCTTCGCGTGGCGCCGCGTCATTCGCGCGAGACGGGAGAGCCGGTCGCGCCGCGCGGCGAGCGTCGGCGCCATATCCGAGCGAAACGCCGATCGCATGCGCTCGAGTCCCTGCCGCAGCGGCAGGACCGGATCTGTCGGCAGCGCGGTCACCGTAGTCATTGGATGGGTTTCGGGGTGTCCGTCGGTCGGTTCGCCGCGACGGCGAGCGCGACCGGGTCATGGCCGGTCAGCGGTCCGCGGATCGGGGGCGCCGGCGGGAGTCACCGGATTCACCCATGGACGGCGATCCCGCAACGCCAATACACTGGCGAACCAAGCGAATTTACCATTAACCAGCGGGTTGCAGGCGCGCGGGCTGCGCCGGATCGCGACCCCGGAGAGCTATCGCCATGGCCGCGAGCCGCAAGAGCGCGAAAGAGCGCCCCGGCACGGGTCGCGCGACCGGCGGGGCGCACGGTCGGCCGAATCGCCTTCCCGTTCCAGCGCTGGTCGACATCGCGCAGCAGGTGCGCTCCTGGACCGACTCCGTCCTGGGCGTGGCCGGCGCTGCGGCCGACGTCACGCTGGGCGCCGCGAAGCTGATGCTGCCGAAGCCCGGGCAACGGGCAGCGCTCGAAGAACCGGCGCCGTACTCCGGCGGCTGCGGGAAACCGCGGGACTGAGCATCGACGAGGTCGGCCAGCGCGATCGATCTCAGGGATCCGAGCGCTGCTGGAGCTCGGTGGAGAACGGCAAAGTGGCGCTGCCGTTCGAGATCATCCTGCGTCTCGCGTCCGTCCTCGGCCGCAACGATCCGATCTCGTTCGTGATGCGTTTCACGCGCTCCTACAATCCGGACGTGTGGAAGACGCTGGAGTCGCTCGGCATCGGCCGGCTGGCCCTCAGGCCGGACGCGAGCGCGAGTTCGCCAACCTGTACCGCGGCAGCGACGCCGCGCGGCGCCTCTCCGATGAAGACTTCGCCGAGGTGCTGAAGTTCACGCAAGCGGCCTTCGCGATGGCGCTCGCGTTTCGTGCCGGCAGGAATGCCGCGACATCCTGGTGGCGACTGCCGTTCGCGACGCGGCGCCGCGCTAGCGTTGCACCAGCATCGATCGCGCTGGGTTGATCGACAGACCCAGAGGAGCACCCGCGCGGCCGCCAGCGCCAGCACGACCTGCGAGCCGCGCTCCGGGTCCCGCAGCGCCGTGATCGACGATGCCAAGCTGGCCCACCTTTGGGCCGGCGCCGAAGAGCGTGTGGAGCGTGGCGTCCCACGCTCCCGTGGCAGAAGCTCATGGCACGAGGGGACGGGAGCCGGAGCGCAGCCGAAGCTGGAGTCCCATGGCCTCCCGCGCGAACGCGGTGGACCCGAGAACGCGCTCTCGGGACACTTGGATGCCGCCGTGTCTCGGGTTCGGCGAGGGGCACCGCGAGTGCCTGGACCAGAAAGGCCTTCGGTGCCCTGGCGGCGGAGTTGGGCGGCGCGTCGCGTTATCGCCGATAATCCGGGGCATGCACCAGGCGGCAACGATTCATTCGACAGGAGCACCACCATGAGGGAAGCCGTCATCGTCTCCACCGCCCGCACGCCGATCGGCCGGGCGTTTCGCGGCGCGCTCAACAACATCAAGTCGCCCACGCTGATGGCGCGCGATCCGCCATGCGGTGCAACGCGCGGGCGTCGACGGCGCCGAGATCGAGGACGTCGTGATCGGCACGGTGTTGACCGCAGGCACTGCCGGAATGAATCTCGCGCGCAATGCGGCATTCGCGGCGGGCATCCGGTCACCGCCGCGGCGCAGACGATCGATCGCCAGTGCGCGTCTGGATTGACGGCCATCGCCGCGGCCGCGAAAGAGATCGTCATCGGACGGCGCTGAGGTCGTCGTCGCCGGCAGGCAGGGACAACATCTCGGCCGTCCAGAAGCGCTACCTCGAATGGGTCGCTGCGGAAAAGGATCCGAACGTGACCCGGCAGGTCGAGCACGCGTACATGCCGATGCTCCTCACCGCCGAAAACGTCGCGCGCAAACTACAGGATCAGCCGCGCCGCGCAGGACGCGCTACGCGCTGCTGTCACGCGCAACAGCGCACCGCCCGCGGCGGCAGGCCGAGGGACGCTTCGCCGCCGAGATCGTCCCGATCACCGACCACGATGGCCGTCGTCGACAAGGCGACGAACGAGGTCTCGTACAAGGAAGTGACGCTGGCGAAGGACGAGGGCAACCGGCCCGACACCACGCGCCGCGAGCCTCGAAGCGCTGGCAGCCGCGTGATCGAAGGCGGAACGGTGACCGCCGGCAACGCGAGCCAGCTCTCCGACGGCGCGTCCGCCTGCGTGCTGATGGAGGCGAAGCTCGCCGCAGCAGCGCGGCCTCGCGCCGCTCGGCCTCTACCGCGGCATGGCGGTCGTCGGCAACGCGCCCGGAGGAGATGGGCATCGGTCCGATCTACGCGGTGCCGAAGCTGCCTCAAGCTGCAACGGTCTTGCGATCGACGACATCGGGCTGTGGGAGCTGAACGAGGCATTCGCCGTGCCAGGCGCTGTATTGCCGCGACCAGCTCGGCATCGACCCGGACCAACTACAATGTCGACGGCGGCGCGCATCGCGATCGGCCACCCGTACGGCATGACCGGCGCGCGCCTCGTCGGGCCACGCGCTCATCGAAGGCAAGCGCCGCGGCGTCAAGCACGTCGTCGTCACGATGTGCGTCGGCGGCGGCATGGGCGCCGCAGGGCTTGTTCGAAGTGCTGCGATGCGCGGCACGACCGCGCGGGAGGAGCAGCGATGAGCGTACGGACGCTGTTCGATCTCACGCGGCAAGACCGCCATCGTCACCGGCGGCTCGCGCGGCATCGGGCTGCAGATGGCGAGTAGCAGCCGTAG